>ENA-UPWS01000200-UPWS01000200.1-human-gut-metagenome-genome-assembly--contig:-NODE-200-length-42228-cov-27.131764_pt1 | contig 42228 bp, 37 predicted proteins | sample MGYA00250054_ERZ773384 | MGnify/ENA primary metagenome ERZ773384 (study PRJEB29103, sample SAMN06111979) | human gut metagenome | biome: human gut; feature: ankylosing spondylitis patient; material... | reverse complement strand
CAGCCGCAAAAGGCTCTCCAACCGCTGAGCGTCGGGCAGGCGGTCTTCTACGACCGCAAATCGAAGCTCCATCCTCAGTTCCTCCCTTATGAACATATTATAACATAACCATCGGGGCTTAGACACAGCGATTCACGCAGAAAACGACCCCATTCACGCAGGTTTGACGGCCCTCAAAAAAGGACAATGGAAATTTGTGATGAGAGGATGAAGTTTTGTGTTGTTGAAAACTTTCGGCAGACATAGAAAAGCGCACCCCTTCTGCTTCTGTATGGAGAAGGGGTGCGCTTCGTTTATACTTCGAGTTCAGCGGGGTCGGACTGGTAGTCCTTATACTGGCTGGGATACAAAAATGAAAGAGAGTTCAGGCAAATGCTCTTATTTTGCCCATCTCTTTTCCACTTCTTTGCCAAAAAAGTGAGATGAAGCACACAAAAGACAACGAAATGCCCGGCACAGAGTAAGCAAAATACTCTGTGCCGGGCGGAGATGAGGAAAAGTTTCTTAGTGGTTGGCGGCGTGGTAGATGGCGATCATGTCGTCGAGGCTGAGTTTTTTGGCCGAGCCGAGGGCGGAGCCGCAAGCCTCGAGGCAGCGGCGGGCCATCTCGTCGATCTGCGCGTCGGTGGGGTCGATGCCCAGCTCATGGAAGCTGGCGGGCATCCCGATGCTGTGGTAGAAATCCACCATGGCGTCGATGCCTTTCAGGGCAATCTCCTCGTCGGTGCCGTCGGTGGTCACGCCCATGACGTTCCGGGCAAAGCGGACGAAGCGGGGCAGGCAGTCCTTGTAGACATACCGCGCCCAGCTGGGCCAGAGGGCGGCGAGGCCCGCGCCGTGGGTCACGTCGAACATACCGCCCATCTCGTGCTCGAGTTTGTGGGACATAAAGTCGCCGCTGGCGATGCCGCAGCCGGTCAGGCCGTTGTGAGAGAGACTGCCCGCCCACATCACCTCGGCCCGGGCCTCGTAGTTGGCCGGGTCGGTGTGGAGGATGACCGCGTTCTTCATCACGGTGCGCAGCAGGGCCTCGGCCAGCGCGTCGGTCAGCTCCATATTGCCGCCATTGGTGAAATAGCGCTCCATGGTGTGCATCATGATGTCGGCGCAGCCGGACTCGGTCTGATAGTCGGGCAGGGTCTTGGTGAGCTCGGGGTCCATGATGGCGAACTTCGGACGGCTGATGTCGTCGTTGTAGGCCCGCTTCTGGTGGGTGTCCACCCGGGTGATGACGCTGCTGTTGGATGTTTCGCTGCCCGCCGCCGCGATGGTCAGGATGCTGGCCACCGGCAGGCACTTCCTGGCCGTGCGGGTGTGTTCGTACAGCTCCCAGACGTCCTTTTCCGGCTCGGTCAGGCCGTAGGCGATGGCCTTGGCCGTGTCGATGACGCTGCCGCCGCCCACGGCCAGCAGGAAGTCGATGCTGTTCTCTTTGCCGATGCGGATGCCCTCGTAGACCTTGTCGAGGTGGGGGTTCGGCACGACGCCGCCCAGCGTCCAGCTGGAAATGCCGGCCTCGGCCAGCGATTTTTCAGCCCGGTCCAGCACACCGGAGCGGACGGCGCTCTTGCCGCCGTAGACGATGAGGACACGGGTGCCGCCGTATTCGCGCACCAGCGCGCCCACGCGCTGTTCGGTGCCTTTGCCGAAGATGACCCGGGTGGGGGAGTAGAACTCGAAATTGCTTGCCATAGTGGTCTGCCTCCTTGTAAGTGCTGCTTTCTGAGCAAAAGTATACACGAAATAGATTCGAAAGTCTACAGGCCCTGCGCCTGCCGCCGCAAAATGTCCGGGACAAAACAAAACCCATATCCTCCCGGCAGGAAAACGGGAGGATGCAGGCTTCATTGGAAAACATCAGACAAAAAAACCTGCCGACTCGAGGCGGTTGCAAGCCCTCAGTCGGCAGGATGCTTACTTCTTCGGAGTCATAGCCTCTTGACCTCGATTTCTTCATTTTTCGGTCTGTACCGGACGTTTCATAGAAGATTCTCCTTTGAAACGGTGAAGAACGATCAGCAGGGGAATGAATTTCTTAGTACATTGGAATGACCCTTTTCTTAACTGTTGGAGTGCGGGATACGAATCACAGAGATGAATTTCATATTACCACATTCTTTCGAGTTAGATTTGCGAAGGGAGTGTCATTACTTAGTACATCGGAGTTTCTCCTTTGGAGTTATTCAAATAAGACGTTCCGTACAAAAGCTTTCTTCATTGGGATCACCTTCGGCGGATCTATTTGAACGCGAGGGATTTTATTTCACAGACTGTTCTGTTATTCGCTTTATTGATGCTCAAGAACGGCTCTCGTTGTTGTGTTTTTATACGGGGGAAGCATCCCGTTTGTGGTGAGCCTCTGTTTTGCTTCTCAGCGAACCCCGACAGTCTGTGCGTACTGTGCGGGTTCCATATCGACCATCGGTCTTCGCTCCTTTCTGCTTAAAGTCAGCGGGGTTAGCTCTCATTTGAGCTTCTGCTGTACTTCTCTGGTTTCTGGCTTTATTATACACGCGCGGGCGCGGTTTGTCCATTCGCAGAATGCACAATGAATTATATATATTTTTTCAAGAAATGACAAAAAAACTGTATTGTTCATACAGACGCACGACTGAAACAGCCTCCCTGCGCAGTCTGGACGGCCCGCAGGGCCTTTTGTGGGAAACCTCTGCGCAAGAACTGCCAAACTTCTTCCGTGCTATCTTCCGCCGCGGTGAGCAGAACGCCCGGTGAGCCGGTATCCTATATTATAAACAGGTAATATTACTTAATAAAGATAAGCTTCTAATTAAGAAAATTTCATGGGTCGCACACTTGACAGCTATATGAATTTTATATACCAGATATACATGGAGTGTATAATTCTGCCGGAAGGGTTTCGTTTTACCTCAAAAATGAAACGAACCACTAAGAAATGACGAAGAATTTGGTCAAAATGGACAGTTTGGCTGCGCATTATTAAGCAAGATGCACAACGCTCCCGGCCAAGGTGTGAAATAAGATATAACAAAAAGTAGAATATCGACCAAAGGTCTTATCAAACTGCACCAATCGTGCTATGATACCAGACGCAAAAGGGCTGCGCTGAGCGCGGAAAGAGGGTGTGTTTCCATAAAAACAAACGCACCTTCTTTGATTTTTAGCACAGCTGCTTTAATAAAAGAAACGAAAGGAGATAGAGTGAAAACGAACGATACCTTTACGCTTCAGGATAAGACTCTGCTCAGAAAGGAGGCAAAGAGATGAACGCATTGACTGCGGCCCTGAAAGAGGAGCTGAATGTGGAGATGATCTCCCTCGGCGGCCTGCAGGTGCCGGAATCCGTGGTGGTCAGCTGGGGCATCATGCTGTTTCTGGTCATCGTCTCCATCCTGCTCACCCGGAACCTCAAGGTGGACCACATCTCCAGGCGGCAGGCCATCCTTGAGATGGTCGTCACCACCATCGACGGCTTCTTCACGGGCCTGCTGGGCGAGCAGGGCAGACGGTATGTGCCTTACCTCATGACGGTGGCTCTCTACATCGCCTGTGCGAACCTCATCGGTGTATTCGGCATCAAGCCCCCCACGAAGGATCTGAATGTCACCGCTGCGCTGGCGCTCATGAGCATCTGCCTCATCGAGTATTCCGGCATCCATGCCCGGGGCGGCAAGGGCTTCCTCAAGAGCCTCGCCGCTCCTACCCCCATCATGACCCCCATGAACATCCTCGAGATCGTCATCCGTCCCACCAGCCTGTGTATGCGACTGTTCGGCAACGTGCTGGGCGCTTTCGTCATCATGGAGCTCATCAAGCTGGTGGTCCCGGTGTTCGTGCCGGCCATCTTCAGCCTGTACTTTGATTTGTTCGATGGTCTCATCCAGACCTATGTCTTTGTCTTCCTCACCTCGCTGTTCATGAAAGAGAGTATTGGTGGAGAAGAGTAAACCTCTCAAAAGCCTCTCCCCTTGGGAGAGGTGTCATCGAAGATGACGGAGAGGGCAAGGATGCTGACGAAAAGCAGAAAACACAGCGATGACCTCGCTCTGACGAAGAATGTTCTTATCGCTGTATGGAAGCTCTGAGAAAGGCGGCTTGCCCTCTCAGGCGCATTCGCGCCAGCTCCCCCAGAGGGGGAGCCTCAAGAAAAATATTGATTTATAAAGGAGAAATAATTATGAACGGACTCGTAGCTCTGGGCGCTGGCATCGCAGCGCTGACTGGTATCGGCGGCGGCATCGGCATCGGCATTGCCACCGGCAAGGCAACGGAGGCCATCAGCCGCCAGCCGGAAGCTTCCGGTAAGATCCAGACCAACCTGCTGCTGGGTGCAGCTCTGGCCGAAGGTACTGCAATTTTCGGCTTCGTCGTTGCTCTGCTCATCATCCTGTTCCTGGGTTGATAACGGAGGCATGACGAATGCTGACTCTGAATCTGAACCTTCTGTATACAGTCGTCAACATTCTGGTTCTGTTTTTGCTGCTGCGCAAGTTCCTGTACAAGCCTGTCATGAACATCATCGCACAGCGCCAGAAGCAGGTGGATGACGCACTGAACGCCGCCGAGACCTCCAAGCAGGAGGCCGTTGCGGCCCTGAACGACGCGCAGGCAAAGCTGCGCAATGTGGACGCCGAGGCTGTTGCCCGCCGCACTGCCTACGAGCAGCAGGCCGAAAAGGACAAGCAGCAGCTGCTGGCTGACGCCCAGAAGCAGGCCGACGCCATCCTGGCCGAGGGCAAAGCTGCCGCCGAGGCCGAGCGCCAGCACAAGCTGCGTCAGGCTGACGCCCAGACCACTGCACTGGCCCGCGCCATGTGCGAGAAGCTGCTGGCCCGCAACCTGAACGAGCAGGACGACGCCCGCCTGCTGGACGACCTGTTGGAGAAAGCGGGGGCTGAAAATGGCAAGTGAATTCAGCACCGAGTTCTTCTCGGCCAACCGCATCGTCAAAGCGGACCTCCGTGCCGCCCGTACCCCCCGCAAGGAGGACCTGGAGCGCATCAAGAAAGAGGTCGCGAAGCTGTACGACGCCACCGAGGTCATCCTGAACGTCACGGTGGACGACAGCCTCCTTTCCGGCTATGTGCTGCAGATCGGCGACCGCGTCTTCGATAACTCCGGCCGCCACGCCATTGACCAGATGATGGCCGACAAGCCCTCTCTGGCCACCCTCAAGACCCGCATCGAGGACTACAAGCCCGCCGCCACCAGCGAAGAGGGCGGCGTGGTCATCTCCTCCGCCGACGGCATCGTGGAAGTGGAAGGCATGGACCGCGCCGTCTACGGCGAGATCGTCACCTTCGAGAATGGCGCCAAGGGCATGGTGGAGAGCGTCGAGCCGGGCCGTCTGGGCATCATGCTCTTCGATGGCGCTGAGACCGTCGGCGTCGGCACCATGGTCACCCGCAGCGGCAAGCGCGCCGGCATCCCGGTGGGCGACGGCTTCCTTGGCCGGGTCATCGACCCGCTGGGCGAGCCCATCGACGGCAAAGGCCCCATCGAGGCTGTGGGCTACAACCCCATCGAGAAGCAGGCCCCCGGCATCCTCGAGCGCCAGAGCGTGGACACACCGCTCCACACCGGCATCCTCGCCATCGACTCCATGTTCCCCATTGGCCGCGGTCAGCGTGAGCTGATCATCGGCGACCGCCAGACCGGCAAGACCTCCATCGCCACCGATGCCATCCTGAACCAGAAGGACACCGGCGTGCTCTGCATCTATGTCGCCATCGGCCAGAAGGCTTCTTCCATCGCCCGCGTGGCCGAAGACCTGAAGAAGCACGGCGCGATGAGCTATACCACCATCGTGGCGGCTACCGCTTCCGACAGCGCCCCGCTGCAGTACATCGCACCCTACGCCGGTACGGCTCTGGCCGAGTATTTCATGGCTCAGGGCAAGAGCGTCCTCATCGTCTACGATGACCTCTCCAAGCACGCGGTGGCCTACCGTGCCATCTCCCTGCTGCTCCGCCGCTCTCCGGGCCGTGAGGCTTACCCCGGCGACGTCTTCTATCTGCACTCCCGTCTGCTGGAGCGCTCCTGCCGCATGAGCGACGCACTGGGCGGCGGCTCCATCACCGCGCTGCCCATCGTTGAGACTCAGGCAGGCGACGTGTCCGCTTACATCCCCACCAACGTCATCTCCATCACCGACGGTCAGATCTTCCTCGAGAGCGCTCTGTTCAACGCCGGCAACCGCCCGGCTGTCAACGTGGGCCTGTCCGTCTCCCGTGTCGGCGGCGCAGCCCAGACCAAGGCCATGAAGAAGGCCAACGCCAACCTGCGTATCGAGCTGGCCCAGTACAAGGACATGGAGTCCTTCGCGCAGTTCAGCTCCGATCTGGACGCCGAGACCCGCCATCAGCTCGAGCACGGCAAGGCTCTGACCGAGATGCTCAAGCAGCCGCTCTATCAGCCCAAGACCGACGCCGAGCAGGTGGTCATCCTTGTGCTGGCTTCCCACGGGATGCTGGACGAAGTGCCTCTCGCTGAGCAGCGGGCGCGCACCGCTGCCTTTGTTCGCCAGTTCCATGCAGATGTGTCCGGCACGATGGATGCCATCACGGCCACCGGCAAGCTCACTCCCGAGCAGACCGACACCATCCTGAACGCATGGAAGGCCTACGAGGGAGGCGAGAGTCATGGCGTCCAGTAAGCTGCTGAAAGAGCGCATCGAGAGCATTCAGGATACCCGTAAGATCACGAACGCGATGTATCTGATCTCTTCCTCCAAGCTGCGCAAGGCGCGCAAGAACTACCAGAACGTCCTGCCCTACTTCACCCGCATGAGAGACACCATCTCCCGTGTCGTCCCCCATCTGCCCGATGAGCCGGTGCATCCGTTCTTCCACGAGCGGCAGAGAGAGGACGGCGATCCCCGCCGCGCCTATCTGGTGCTGACGGCAGACAAGGGCATGGCAGGCTCTTTCAACCAGAACGTGCTGAAACTCCTGCTGGAAAAGGCTGACAGGAACGACCGTTTCTATGTCATCGGTCAGGTGGGCTACCGCGCCCTCCGCAAAGACCCCCGCCTGGTGCAGGAGTTCCAGTACGGCGCGACCGCCCCGTCGCTGCAGCGCGCCCGTGACATCACGGTGGACGCCATCGACGACTTCAAGTCGGGCAAACTGGATGAGATCTATCTTATCTACACCAAGATCCAGAACGCGCTCACCAGTGAGCCGGTCATGGTGCGTCTGCTGCCGCTGGACCGCGAGCATCTGCAGCCCGCCCCCAAGGGTCTGGGCGACCCCCGCGGCGAAGTCGAGCTGGTGCCGGACGCATGGACCGTGTTCGAGCAGACCGCTCCTATTTATATGCACGGCATGATCTTCGGTGCCATGACCGAGAGCTTCTGCGCAGAGCAGAGCGCCCGCATGACCGCCATGGATTCGGCCACCAAGAGCGCCAACGATATGATACGCGACTTGCAGCTGGAATATAACCGCACCCGCCAGGGCTCCATCACCCAGGAGATCACCGAGATCATCGGCGGCGCGTCTGCGGTGAAATCACAAGAATAACTTTTCCGCATAGCCTCCCCTCGCCAGGGGAGGCGGCACGACGCCAGTCGTGACGGAGAGGTTGACACATCTATAGCAATTCAACTTTTTAATGCAACAGCAACAGCGTTGAATTGCATATCGCAAATATGCTGTTTGGATGTTGCACTAATTTCTTGACTTGCGATAATAAACGAGGCAAATCTATGATACAGGGAAAAATTATTCGCGTGGCCGGCCCTGTGGTGGACGTGCAGTTCACCGCAGGCCGACTGCCTGCCCTGCAGGAAGCGCTGACCGTGACCGCAGAAGGCACCGAGCGCACGATGGAGGTGGCGCAGCACGTCAACGAATCGACGGTGCGCTGCATCATGCTCTCGGCCAGCGAAGGTCTGGGCAAGGGTATGGAAGTCACCGCCACCGGCCACGGCCTGACTGCCCCGGTGGGCGAGGCCACGCTGGGCCGTATGTTCGACCCGCTGGGCCGCCCCATCGACGGCAAGGGCTCTGTGGACGATGTGCCGCACTGGCCCATCCACCGCAAGGCCCCCAGCTTTGCAGAGCAGAAGCCCGCTACTGAGATTTTGGAAACGGGCATCAAGGTCATCGACCTGCTGGCCCCCTACGCCAAGGGCGGCAAGATCGGTCTGTTCGGCGGCGCAGGCGTCGGCAAGACCGTCCTGATCCAGGAACTTATCCACAACGTGGCCACCGAGCACGGCGGCTACTCCATCTTCACCGGCGTCGGCGAGCGCTCCCGTGAGGGCTGCGACCTCTGGGGCGAGATGAACGCCTCCGGCGTCCTGAACAAGACCGCGCTGGTCTTCGGCCAGATGAACGAGCCCCCAGGAGCCCGTATGCGGGTGGCGGAGACCGGCCTGACCATGGCCGAGTATTTCCGCGAGGAGACCCACAAGGACGTGCTGCTTTTCATCGACAACATCTTCCGTTTTGTGCAGGCCGGCTCTGAGGTCTCTGCTCTGATGGGCCGTATGCCCTCGGCTGTCGGCTATCAGCCTACGCTGGCCAACGAGCTGGGCGCTCTGCAGGAGCGTATCACCTCCACCCGCGACGGTTCCATCACCTCGGTGCAGGCCGTCTACGTCCCCGCTGACGACCTGACCGACCCCGCTCCCGCTACCACGTTTGCACATCTGGACGCAACCACTGTTCTGAGCCGTAAGATCGTCGAGCAGGGCATCTATCCCGCCGTGGACCCGCTGGCTTCCACCTCCCGCATTCTGGAAGCCGACATCGTGGGCGAGGAGCACTACCGCGTGGCCCGCAAGGTGCAGGCAACGCTGCAGCGCTATCAGGAACTGCAGGACATCATCGCCATTCTGGGCATGGACGAGCTGGGCGAGGAAGACAAGCTCACCGTCACCCGTGCGCGTAAGCTGCAGAAGTTCCTGTCCCAGCCCTTCTCGGTGGCTGAGAACTTCACCGGCCTGCCCGGCAAATATGTGCCGCTGGCCGAGACGGTCAAGGGCTTTGCCGCCATCGTGGACGGCAAGTGCGACGACCTGCCCGAGTGGGCCTTCTTCAACGTAGGCACCCTCGACGACGCCCGCAAGAAGGCAGCGGACAAGCTGGCGGAGGAAAAAGGCGGTGAGGCCTGATGAACAGCTTCATCCTCAACATCACGGCTTCCAGCGGTGAGTTCTATCAGGGCAGCTGCGAGAGCATGGTGCTGCCCGTGAAGGACGGCGTCTACGGTGTTCAGGCCGGCCACAGCCCGGTGCTGGTGGCTATCCACATGGGGATGCTCAAGTTCACCGTGGACGGCGAGACCCGTGAAATTCTGGTCGGCGACGGCATTGCTGAGGTGACGCCCACCTTCGTGCTTCTGCTGGTGGACAGCGCCGAGCGCCCCGAGGATATCGACAAGAACCGTGCCGAGGCTGCCCGCATCCGCGCCGAAGAGCGCCTGCAGCATAAGCAGAGCATGCACGAGTACTACCAGACCAAGATCGCTCTGGACCGCGCCATGCAGCGTCTGCAGACTGCTGCGAAGTATAAGCGCTAAAACTTCCTATCTGAACGATATTTCTCCATTTTTCTCCATAAACAAAGGGCCTGCCCTTGCCGCACCTGCGGCGGGGCAGGCCCTTTGTTTGCGTCCCGCTCTTGACAGCGGAATCATGAAGTGATATGATTTTGGTATCAAAAAGAAGCGCTTCCGGACTCATAAGGAGGAAACTGTTATGGAAGAAAAAATTTTGAATACCCGCAAAAACGGCATGGCTATGCTGCTGCTCACCCTGCTGGGCTATGTGGCATCTATTGCACTGTTCATTTACAGTGTCACCCTGCTGAATGCAGACCGGATGCTTCTGGGCGTGCCGCTGCTGATTTTGTCCATTGCATATTGGATCGCAGGCATCTTCCTGTTCTGCGGTCTTAAGGTGTTAAAGCCGCAGGAGGCACTGGTGCTCACCCTGTTTGGTGATTACATTGGCACCCTGAAGGGACAGGGCTTTTACTGGGTGAACCCCTTCTGCACCGCCGTCAACCCCGCCGCCGGTACCCGCCTGAGCCAGAGCGGGGACGTGACCAGCAAGGAGAGCGGCGCAGCCGCCCTGCTGAGCGTCAGCGGCCAGAACAGCCAGCTCGCCTCAAGCAGCGTAAGCAAAAAGATCTCCCTGAAGATGATGACCCTGAACAACTCCCGGCAGAAGATCAACGACTGTCTGGGCAACCCGGTGGAGATCGGCATCGCCGTGATCTGGCGGGTCACCGACACTGCCAAGGCGGTGTTTAATGTGGACAACTACAAGGAATACCTCTCCCTCCAGTGTGACAGCGCCCTGCGGAACGTGGTGCGGGTGTACCCCTACGATGTGGCCCCCAACGTGGACACCACCGGAGACGGCGTGGCCGACGAGGGCAGCCTGCGGGGCTCCTCGGAGGTGGTGGCGGCCCGCATCCGGGACGAGATCCAGAAAAACGTGGCTGAGGCAGGCATCGAGGTGGTGGAGGCCCGGATCACCTATCTGGCCTATGCGCCGGAGATCGCCGCAGTGATGCTCCAGCGCCAGCAGGCCAGCGCCATCATCGACGCCCGCAAGATGATCGTGGACGGCGCCGTGGGCATGGTGGAGATGGCACTGGACCGGCTGAGCGAAAACAAAGTGGTGGAGTTGGATGACGAACGGAAAGCGGCCATGGTCTCCAACCTGCTGGTGGTGCTCTGCGGCAACCGGGACGCACAGCCCATCGTGAACAGCGGCAGCCTGTACTGATGGCAGAGCCCAAAAAGCAGATCCCCCTGCGCCTGAACGCAAAGCTCTATGAGGCCCTTGCCGCATGGGCTGAGGACGATTTCCGCTCGGTGAACGGGCAGATCGAGTATCTCCTCACCGAGTGTGTGCGTCAGCGCAAAAAGAACGGCCGGTACGTCTCCGATCAGATCGACCTGCCGCCGGAGCTGGATATTGAATGACCCTGCTCCCCTCCGGGGGCAGGCCTTACAAAAACGCCGATGGTATATCGGCAGAGAGGATGACTATGACAACAGGTGTAGTACCCGCAGCAAGCATCGCAGGCATGGTGTTTTCCCTTGTCGTCTCCTTCGCACTTCCCATAGGCCTCTTTGTTTACGCAAAGAAGAAGCTGGGTGCGAAGGCTGCACCGTTCTTTATTGGGTGCGGCGTTTTCTTCGTGATGGTGCTGATGCTGGAAGCTGCCATCCATCGCATCGTGTTCCAGCTGGCCGGAGAAGCGCTGACTGGAAGCGTGATCCTATACGCAGTCTATGGCGGCCTGATGGCAGCTCTTTTTGAAGAGACCGGTCGTTACATTGCCATGAGGTTTCTGGTGAAGCCGCTGGATTTTTCGAATGCCTTTATGTATGGTGCCGGACACGGCGGCGTGGAGGCAATGCTTCTGTGCGGCGTGGCATCTATCAACAACATCGCAAGTGCCGTGATGATAAATTCCGGCACCATGTCTGCACAGCTGGCGACTCTTGACGCAGAGAAGGCGGCAGACACGGCAGCGGCTCTTTCGGCGCTGTGGACGACACCGAGCTTGACATTTTTTGCAGGCGGCGTAGAGCGGATCATTGCGGTGGTGCTCCATCTGAGCCTGTCGATTCTGGTGTTCCAGTCCATCCGCAAAAAGGCCCCCATGGAGCTGGTGCGGGCCTACCTGTTCCACTTTGTCATCGACTCGCTGTCCGTTCTGCTCAGTGCAGTGGCATCTGTCTGGGTGGTGGAGCTTGTCGTCGCACTCGTGACCGGCGGGGCTGTCCTGATGGCAAGGTATGCCTGCATGGAAGAGTGAACGCGCGGAAATATTCTTGATATGTAGTATATAAAAGTCCCCTCTTCGTCATTGGAGCAAGAACCGTGACGAAGAGGGGACTTTCGCTTTCTGTTACTTTTTCTCGTGGTCGGCCCATCCGCTGGACTGGATGACTTCGCCGTCCGGGGTACACCAGAGGGCTTCCACGCCGTCGAGGGACTCGATGAGCTTCTGGCCATCCTCAAGGGACATACAGAACAGGCCGGTGGTGAGGCAGTCGGCTGCGCCGGAGTCGGGGGAGAGGACGCTCACGCTGTCAAAGTAGCGGGCGGGCCAGAGGGTATCCGGGTCGATGAGGTGGTGGTAGCGCACACCGTCCACGACGTAGTACCGCTGGTAGTTGCCGCTGGTGACGAGAGCCATGTCGCTCATGTTGACACCGGAGACGTAGGAAGAGCTGGCGGTGTAGACGTCCGAGGCGTTCCACGGGTTCTCCACGCCGCCCGACCACTGGGAGCCGTCGGGCTTCGTGCCGATGGCGCGGAGGTTGCCGCCCACGCTGATGAGAGCGCTCTTCAGGCCCCGGGCCTCAGCAGCCTGTGCCACCATCTCCACGGCGTAGCCCTTGCCCACGCTGCCCACGTCGAGGGACATCTCCGGGTCGGAGAGATAGACGGTCTTGGCGTTTTCGTCGATGACGAGGTTGGAGATGTCGCAGTGCCGGGCGGCGGCATCCAGCGCCTCCTGTTCGGGCAACTTGTTGTCCGCCTCGTTCGTGTTGGCTTCGGCGGCCTCGCGGTAGTCGTGCCAGATGCGGAGGACGCTGCCCATGGCGATGTTCAGCTTGCCGTTTGTGGTGTCGTACATCTGCCGGGCCAGTTCCAGCATCCCGAGGATCTTATCATCCACCTGAACGGGTGCGACGCCGGCGTTGTCGTTGATGGTCTTGACATTCACCACGCCGTCATAATCGTTGTAGATGTCGTAGAGACGGTGGTATTCCAGCAAGTCGGCGTGGAGGGCGTCCATCTGACGGGAGAACTCCTCCTCGCTGTCGCAGTAGGCGATGACCTGCGTGACAGTGTCGAAGGCATCGTAGAAGATGGTGCTGTACCGCTGGGCGTCGGCGCTCACGCCCGAAGAGGCGGGTTTCTGGGCCGAGCCGCAGGCGGTGAGGACACCGAGGCAGAGCGCCCCGGTCAGCAGAGCGGAAACGAAACGCTTGATGCTCATGCCTGCTCCTTTGCCGCAGCGGTGAAGGTGGCATGCTCTTCCGACAGGTGGGCCAGCAGGTCGCCGAAGACCCAGTTCTTGTTGGACGGGGTGACCACGGCCTTGAGGGGGATGTTCACCTGTGCCTGCTTCATGAGGTCCAGCAGGGTGTCGAGGTCCTTTTCCTTGAAGTTTGCCAGCACCAGTGCGGGAGGGTAAGCGCCCGGTTCCAGCACGAGGGTGCGGGAGGCTTTCATCTCCACCTCGCCCAGCAGCTGGGCGACGGTCTTGCCCGCGTCGGCAGGGGAGACGAGGAGCAGCTTCATGCCGAAGGCGGGAGCCATCCCCTCGAGGATGCCCCGGTCGGCGGCGGACAGATTCCAGCCCAGAGCCAGCGGGACGCCGGCGTTCTGGTTGCGTGCGATATGTGCTTTCATAGTGTGAACCTCTTTCTTTCAGAGTGAAGTTTTTTGTAAATATACTATAGTATAGCACAGATAACAGGAAAAGAAAACGACTGCCGACCCTTTTTGCAAAGCGGGCAGCAGTCGAACAAGAAAGATGCTATTGTATTTTGTCAAAAGTTGTGATATTCTGAAACTGCCGTCAGAAATGGCGGCAGGCACTGTCTGCAAATGCAGGTGGTCACGCTCCTCCGGCGAAGCGCCAGTGGAGACGAAAATCTTTTTGCTTCCCCTGACGCGAGAGCGAAAGGGGGGATGTTCCATGACGTTTGAACAGGTCGTATTGTTGCTCACGCTTCTCGGCGGGGCGATCTACATTACCTTTGAGATCAGCTGGACCATTTTTAACAACAAAAAGAAATGACCGCCTCTGCCTCCGAAAGCAAGCGGTCATTCTTTTTGACTTAACGCCGGAAGAGCGCTGACCATTTGCTGGACAGTGCCTTCTTTATTTGTAGTATAATCGTTTCAGCGTGAATTGTCAACGCTGAAAGCGTAACTTAGTTCATCTTCTTGCCGAAGAACTCCACTTCCTTACGGATGAAGCCCATCAGCTCGTCGAACTGGTCGGGGGTCAGGCTCTGTGCGCCGTCGCACTTGGCCTTGGCGGGGTCGTTGTGGACTTCGATCATCAGGCCGTCGGCACCGGCGGCGACAGCGGCCTTGGCCAGCTGAGGCACCATCCATGCGTGGCCGCAGGCGTGGCTGGGGTCTACGATGACGGGCAGGTGGGTCATCTTATGAAGCATGACCACGCCGGCGAGGTCGAGGGTGTTGCGCATACTGGTCTCAAAGGTGCGGATGCCGCGCTCGCAGAGGATGACGTTCTCATTGCCCTCGGCCATGATGTACTCGGCGCTCATGACGAACTCCTCGAGGGTATTGGCGAGGCCGCGCTTGAGCAGGACAGGTTTTTTCTGACGGCCTACAGCCTTGAGCAGTTCGAAGTTCTGCATATTGCGGGCACCCACCTGGATGAGGTCTACGTTCTCGAAGAGGGGCAGATGCTCGGTGTTCATGATCTCGGTGACGATGGGGGAGCCGGTGGCACGGCGGGCCAGCTTGAGCAGGTCGAGACCCTCGCTGCGCATCCCCTGGAAGGAGTAGGGGGAAGTGCGGGGCTTGAACGCACCGCCGCGCAGCAGGGAAGCACCGGCTGCCTTGACGCGCTGGGCGCAGTAGGTGATCTGCTCCTCGCTCTCGATGCTGCAGGGGCCGGCGATGACAGCGAAGCTGCCGCCGCCGATCTTTACGCCTTCCACGTCGATGACGCTGTCGTCCGGGTGGAACTTACGGTTGGCCTTCTTGTAGGGCTCCGACACGCGGCGGCAGGTCTCGACCACGGGGTTTGCCAGCACCCAGCTCTCGGCGATGGCCTTGGTGTCGCCGATGAGGCCGAGGATGTGGGTGTCGCTGCCCTTGGAGTCGTTGATCTGCAGGCCCATGCCTTCCAGCTCGGTGCAGAATTCATGGATCTTCTCTTTGGGGGCGTCCTGTTTGAGTACGATGATCATGGCGGGTTCTCCTTTTCCTGTTCTGGTACGGCAGGGGAGATGAGGCCGCCTTGCCGTTGATGTTTCCGTATTGCGAACTTCAGTATCGTGAAGTGATTGAGCATGGACATAGCATAGCACTTCAGTTTCATGAAGTCAATAGCCTTTCCGAAATTTTTTGAATTTTGGGAGAGAAAGTGGTAGAATAAAGTAGCCCTCTCAGTCTGCTTCGCAGACAGCTCCCCCAAAGGGGGAGCCTTTGAGAAAGCGGCAAAACACACAATAACGAAGTAAGAAGGTCTTACATATGGGCAAAGAAGCAAAAACCAACGCCATGCGCATTCTGGAGCGGGCCAAAGTGGCCTACACCGCGCATGAATATCCCCACGAAGAGGGCGTGGCCGTGGACGGCGTGACTGTCGCCGCCAGCATCGGCGAAGACCCTGCCTGCGTCTACAAGACGCTGGTGACGCAGGGGAACAGCAAGAACTACTTCGTCTTCGTCATCCCGGTGGCGGCAGAGCTGGATCTGAAAGCCGCCGCCCGCAGCGTGGGCGAAAAAAGTGTGGCGATGATACACGTCGCTGACATCAACAAAGTCACCGGCTATGTCCGGGGCGGCTGCAGCCCGGTGGGCATGAAAAAACAGTACACCACTGTCTTCGATGAGAGCGTGCTGAGCCAGCCGAAGGTCTATGTTTCCGGCGGGCGCATCGGTACACAGGTCTGCTGTGTGCCGGCTGACCTCATCAAGGCCGCACGGGCGACTACGGCAAAGATCATCTTCTGAAAGCCTGGTACGATAAACCCACCGCGCAGCGATAAGCAGACGTTTGGTCAGAGAGATATTAGCGCTGCGCAGAGGCTTTGTCTTTGGCATCCCTGCCCTCTCGGGCGCTTCGCGCCAGCTCTCCCAAGGGGAGAGCCTTTAAGAGGATATTTATTATAAAAAGATTTTCTGATAAGTCGTACTTAAAAAGAAGAACAGTGTCGAAACTGCACAAAATTTTTGAAAGTTTTTTGACAGCAGGGAACACAAGGGAAAATTTGTCCGAACGCTCTTTGCAAAGGCGTTTTTTTGCCGTATACTGTAGTCAGACGGCGGACGGAAGAGCGCATGAACTCTTTTTCAGCCGGAGAAGAACAGCGTGGACAACGAGGTTTGCGGAGGATGAGCAGAATGCGAAATGAGCTGCTGGGTACCATGTGCCGTCCCGGTACGGGAATGCATCAGGGGCTCCGTGTAACCTGCTGCGGGTCCAGTCTGTCCAGAATGAAATAAAAGGCCGTGGTGTAAGTGCATCACAGCCTTTTTTGTTTTTCGTCGCGGGAGATAGAGAAAGAGAGGTTGGATACAGATGATTCGTAAAGTGGCAGTCATTATGGGTTCGGACAGCGACTGGCCGGTGGTGAAAGGTGCCTGCGCTCAGCTCAAGGCGCTGGACATCCCCTTTGAGGCGCACATCCTGTCGGCCCACCGCACCCCTGCCGAGGCAGCGGAGTTTGCCAAGAATGCCAGGGCCAACGGCTTCGGCGTCATCCTCTGCGCAGCAGGCATGGCGGCCCATCTGGCCGGTGCTTTTGCCGCAAACACCACCCTGCCGGTCATCGGCATCCCGATGAAGGGCGGCGCGATGGACGGCCTGGACGCTCTGCTGGCCACCGTCCAGATGCCCAGCGGCATCCCGGTGGCCACAGTGGCCCTGAACGGCGCGAAGAACGCCGCCTGGCTGGCTGCTGAGATCCTGGCCCTCGGCGATGAGGCACTGGCTGCGAAGCTGGATGCGGAGCGCGTCGCCATGGCCCGGCAGATCGCCGCCAAGGAAGAAAAACTGCAGAAAGAGATCGAGGAACTGTAATGTCTGATTTTGCATACCCGCTTCACGAAGAGTGCGGCGTTTTCGGCATCTATGACCGTGCCGGCACCGAGGACGTGGCCGCTGCCGCCTACTCGGCCCTGTACGCGCTGCAGCATCGCGGACAGGAGAGCTGCGGCATCGCCGTGAACGACGACGGTGTCATCAACGGCCACCGGGACCTCGGCCTTGTCAATGAGGTGTTCACCCCGGCGGTGCTGGGCTCGCTGGCAAAGCCCACGGCCCACATGGCCACCGGCCATGTCCGCTACGCTACCTCCGGCAGCCGCGTCCGGGCCAACGCCCAGCCCATGATCGTCCGGCATGGCCGGGGTACCATGGCCCTCTGCCACAACGGCAATCTGACCAACGCTCTGGAGCTGCGCCGCCAGCTGGAAAACGAGGGTGCCATCTTCCATGGTTCCTCCGATACCGAGGTCATCTGCTACCTCGTCACCCGCAACCGCCTGCGGATGGGCAGCATCGAGATTGCCATCAGCAAGACAATGGACGTCCTCGAAGGCGCTTACAGCCTCGTGGTCATGTCGGCCACCAAGCTCATTGCCGCCCGTGACCCCCGCGGTTATCGCCCTCTCTGCATCGGCACCCTGCCGGGCGGCGGCTACGTCTTTGCCAGCGAGAGCTGTGCATTGGATGCTGTGGGTGCGACCCTGCTGCGGGACGTGGAGCCCGGCGAGATCGTCATCACCGACACCAAGACCGGTGAGCTGCGCTCCATCAAAGACCACTGCGGCCGTCCCGACCGCCAGATGTGCGTCTTCGAGTTCATCTATTTCGCCCGCCCCGACAGCATCATCGAGGGCAGCTCGGTGCATGAGGCCCGCAAGCAGGCGGGCCGCTTCCTGGCTCAGGAGCACCCCGTGGAGGCCGATGTGGTCATCGGTGTGCCGGACTCCGGCCTCGACGCCGCCCTTGGCTACTCTCAGGAGAGCGGCATTCCCTACGGCATCGGCTTTATTAAAAATAAGTACATCGGCCGCACCTTTATCCAGGGCAGCCAGAAGCAGCGCGAGAACAGCGTCCGCATCAAGCTGAACGTCGTGACCAGCACCGTCAAGGGCAAGCGGGTCGTGCTGGTGGATGACTCCATCGTGCGCGGCACCACCTCTGCCCGCATCATCAAGCTGCTGCGGGACGCCGGAGCAAAGGAAGTCCACTTCCGCGTTTCGGCACCCCCCTTCAAATATCCCTGCTACTTCGGCACCGACATCCCCGACCAGAAGCTTCTGGTCGCTACCGGCCGCACGGTGGACCAGATCAACGAGATCATTGGCGCCGACACGCTGGGCTACCTCTCCACGGAGCACGTTGTCCAGCTGGCCCAGAACGCCAACTGCGGCTTCTGCACCGCCTGCTTCACCGGCAAATACGCTGTGAAGCCGGAAGAGGTGCTTTCCACCGATATTCATGAACGCCACCTGAATGACCGTCCCAAGGACGAGAAAAAGTTAGGAGAGTAACAATGGAAAAGAGCTATTCGGAAAGCTATGCAGCCGCAGGTGTGGACATCACCGCCGGCTATCGTTCGGTCGAACTCATGAAGCAGTATGTGGCCCGCACCATGAACGAGCACTGCATCGGTGGTCTGGGCGGCTTCGGCGGCCTGTTTGAGCTGGACTGCACCGGCTACAAGCACCCTGTGCTCATCTCCGGCACCGACGGCGTCGGCACCAAGCTGAAGATCGCCATGATCATGGACAAGCACGACACCATCGGCATCGACTGCGTGGCGATGTGCGTCAACGACGTCATCTGCGCCGGTGCAAAGCCGCTGGTCTTCCTCGACTACATCGCCTGCGGCCGCAATATCCCCGAGAAGATCGCCGAGATCGTCAAGGGCGTGTCCGAGGGCTGCGTTCAGGCTGACTGTTCTCTGGTGGGCGGCGAGACCGCTGAGCACCCGGGCATGATGCCGGAGGACGAGTACGATCTGGCCGGTTTCACCGTGGGCGTTGTGGACAAGGAAAAGATCCTCAATAACGAGACCATGAAGCCCGGCGATGTCATCATCGCCCTGCCCTCCACCGGCGTCCATTCCAACGGCTTCTCGCTGGTGCGCAAAATTTTTGACATCGACGGCGATCCCGCCGTCCTGAAGACGGCCCCCGCAGAGCTGGGCGGCAAGACCCTCGGCGAGGCCCTGCTGGCTCCCACCAAGATCTACGTCAAGCCTGTGCTGAAAGTGCTGGAAGAAGTGGATGTCAAGGGCATCTCTCACATTACCGGCGGCGGCTTCTACGAGAATATCCCCCGCAGCCTGAAGAAGGGCTGCTGCGCCCGCATCAAGAAGGAGGACGTCCGCACCCCGGCCCTCTTCCACCTGATGCAGAAGACCGGCAGCATCTCTGAGCACGATATGTTCAACACCTTCAATATGGGCGTCGGCATGGTGCTGACCGTCCCCGCTGAGCAGGCCGACAAGGCACTGGAGATCCTCCATGCCAACGGCGAGCCGGAAGCTTACCGTCTGGGCGTCATCGCAGAAGGTGAGGGTGTCGAGCTGTGCTGAACATTGCAGTGTTAGTGTCCGGCGGCGGCACCAATTTGCAGGCGCTGCTGGACAGCGAGGCCCGGGGCGAGAACCCCAGCGGCAAGATCAGGCTTGTCGTGGCCTCCAAACCCGGCGTCTACGCGCTGGAACGCGCCGCCAAGGCAGGCGTCGAGGGTGTGGTGGTCCGCCGGAAGGATTACGCTTCCAGTGAGGATTTTGACGCCGCACTGCTGAAAACGCTGAAAGAACATAACATTGACCTTGTGGTCCTGGCGGGCTTTTTGTCCGTGTTAGGCCCCAGCGTCATCGAGGCCTATCCCCGCCGCATCCTGAATATCCACCCCGCCCTCATCCCGTCCTTCTGCGGGCCGGGAATGTACGGCCTGCGCCCCCACGAGGCCGCGCTGGCCCGGGGCTGCAAGGTGACGGGCGCTACCGTCCACTTCGTCAATGAGGAGTGCGACGGCGGGCCTATCCTGCTGCAGAAGGCCGTGGACATCCTGCCCGGCGACACCCCCGAGGTGCTGCAGAAGCGTGTAATGGAGCAGGCTGAATGGAAGCTGCTGCCGAAGGCTGTGGCAATGGTGTGCAGCGGAGAGATAAAGTAAAAACTCCTTCTGTCACGCCTGACGGCGTGCCACCTCCCTCAAGGAGGGAGGCTTGAGGCTCCCTCTCCGAGGGAGCTGTCGCCGCAGGCGACTGGGGGAGTTCCGTAATAGGAGAATTTGACATGGAAAAAATCAACCTGAACGAATATCTGGCCGCGAACGAGTACCCCGGCCGCGGCATCGCCGTGGCAAAGGCTCCGGATGGCCGTCAGATGTTCATCGGCTATTTCATTATGGGCCGCAGCGAGAACAGCCGCAACCGCGTCTTCGACCCGGTGCCGGAGCGCGGCGGCATCTGCACCATGGCTGCCGACCCGGCCAAGCTTGAGGATCCCAGCCTCATCATCTATAACCCCGTGCTGACCCTCGGCAAGACCCATATCGTCACCAACGGCGACCAGACCGACACCATCTTTGACGAGATGAGCCGGGGCAAGAGCTTCGCCGACGCCCTGCGCACCCGCACCTTTGAGCCGGACGAGCCCAACTACACCCCCCGCATCTCCGCTGTGGTGTACGCCGACGGCAGCTACCAGATGAGCATCCTCAAGTCTGCCGACGGCAACGGCGAGAGCGTCCAGCGCTATTTCTTCGACTACCCCCAGCCCGTGGCCGGTGAGGGTCACTTCATCAGCACCTACAAGCACAACGGCAACCCCATCCCCAGCTTTGAGGGGGAGCCGCTCCGCTTTGCCTGCCCCCGCACCATCGGCGACTTCGCCCACGGCCTGTGGCAGAACCTGAACCCCGACAACAAGGTCAGCCTCTTCGCCCGTGTCATCGACCTGGAGACCGGCGAGAGCGGCGACATGATCTTCAACAAATACGACGCTGTGTGCAGCGACCTCGACGACCCCGAGGAGCCGGAGCTGCTGCCCGAAGAGCTGGAACTGCTCAAAAAGCTCGACGCCGAGGAAGAATAACCTAAGACACAAGGAGGATGCACCAATGAATGAACTCGCACTGAAGTACGGCTGCAACCCCAACCAGAAGCCCAGCCGCATCTATATGGAGGATGGCTCTGACCTGCCTGTCACCGTTCTGAACGGCAAGCCCGGCTACATCAATTTTCTGGATGCCCTGAACTCCATCCAGCTGGTCAAGGAGCTGAAGGAGGCCTGCGGCCTGCCCGCTGCCGCCTCCTTCAAGCACGTCTCCCCGGCGGGTGCCGCCCTGGGTCTGCCCCTGACCGATGTGGAGCGGAAGATGTACCACATCGCCCCGGACATGGAGCTTTCGCCGCTGGCCTGCGCTTATGCCCGCGCCCGCGGTGCGGACCGGATGTCCTCCTTCGGCGACTGGATCGCTCTCTCCGACGTCTGCGATGTGCCGACTGCAAAGCTCATCCAGCACGAAGTGTCTGACGGCATCATCGCCCCGGGCTATGAGCCGGAGGCACTGACCATCCTCGCCGGCAAGAAGAAGGGCAATTACAATGTGGTCGCCATCGACCCGGCCTATAAGCCGAACCCCGTGGAGCACAAGCAGGTCTACGGCATCACCTTCGAGCAGGGCCGCAACGAGCTGGCCATCAACGCCGACACCATGCTGACCAACTGGGTCACCGAGAATAAGACCGTGACCGAGGAGCAGAAGCGCGACCTCATCATTGCCCTCATCACCCTGAAATACACCCAGTCCAACAGCGTCTGCTACACCGCAGGCGGCCAGACCATCGGCGTGGGCGCCGGCCAGCAGAGCCGCATCCACTGCACCCGTCTGGCAGGCCAGAAGGCCGACAACTGGCAGCTGCGCCACATGGACAAGGTACTCAACCTGCCCTTCCGCGACGATGTGGCAAAGCCCAACCGCGACAACGCCATTGATGTTTACATCGGCGACACCCCCGAGGACGTCATCGGTGACGACGTCTGGGCCGAGACCTTCACCCGTCAGCCCGAGCCGCTGACCGCTGAGGAAAAGAAAGAGTACCTGAGCCATGTCACCGGCGTCTGCCTCGGCTCGGATGCGTTCTTCCCCTTCGGCGACAACATCGAGCGCGCACGCCGTTCCGGCGTGACGGCCATCGTCCAGCCCGGCGGCTCCATCCGCGACCAGCAGGTCATCGACACCTGCAACAAGTACGGCATCGCAATGGCATTCTGCGGCATCCGGCTGTTCCATCACTAAAAAGAAAACCTCTCAGTCTCGCTTTGCTCGACAGCTCCCCTAGCGAGGGGAGCCTCTGGCGAAGAGATAAAGCTTTCCGAAATGCCAAAGCCTCCCCTCGTTAGGAGCAACAACGACGACCGCCGCCAGTGGCGGAAACAGGGAGTCGCTGTTGGGGCCGCGGCCAGCAAGACGCAAGCAAAGCGCTGCGGATGCTGGGTGCCGCAACCCGGGCAGTGGCACGGCGTCAGCCGTGACGGAGAGGTTGAGTTATGAGGTGCGTGAAAATGAGCAAGAAAATCTTAGTCGTTGGCGGCGGCGGACGCGAGCACGCCATCATCAAGGCATTGAAGAAGAGCCCCGACTGCGGCGAAGTCTGGTGTGCGCCCGGCAACGGCGGCATCGGCTATGACGCCCACTGCGTCAACATCAAGGCCACCGACGTGGAAACGATGGTCGGCTTTGCGGAGACGGAAAAGTTCGACTACGTCGTGGTGGCTCAGGACGACCCGCTGGCACTGGGCATGGTGGATGCGCTGGCGGCAGTCGGCATCCCGGCCTTCGGCCCGGACAAGGCCGCTGCCCGCATCGAGGCATCCAAGGTCTTTTCGAAAGACCTCATGAAGAAGTACGGCATCCCCACCGCAAAGTATGAGACCTTCGACGACCCCGCCAAGGTCATGGAGTACATCAAGTCTGAGGGCAAATATCCGGTGGTCATCAAGGCCGACGGCCTTGCGCTGGGCAAGGGCGTGCTCATCTGCGAGAACGAAGAGCAGGCCGCCGAGGGCGTCAAGGAGATCATGCTGGACAAGAAGTTCGGCGCTTCCGGCAACCACGTCGTGGTGGAAGAGTTCCTCACCGGCCCCGAGGTCAGTGTGCTGAGCTTCACCGACGGTAAGGTGGTCAAGCCTATGGTGTCCTCCATGGACCACAAGCGCGCCAACGACCACGACACCGGCCTGAACACCGGCGGCATGGGTACCGTCGCGCCGAACCCCTATTACACCCCGGCCATCGCTGCCGAGTGCATGGAGAAAATTTTCCTGCCCACCATCAAGGCCATGAACGCCGAGGGCTGCCCCTTCAAGGGCTGCCTCTACTTCGGCCTGATGCTCACCCCGGACGGCCCGAAGGTCATCGAGTACAACTGCCGCTTCGGCGACCCTGAGACCCAGGTGGTGCTGCCCCTGCTGGAAAGCGACCTGCTCAAGGTCATGACCGCCTGCACCGAGGGGACGCTGGCCGACACTGAGGTCAGGTTCTCCGACGGCGCTGCTGCCTGCGTCATCCTCGCTTCCGGCGGCTACCCGGTGGCCTACGAGAAGGGCAAGCCCATCACCGGTCTGGTGGACGGCCAGCTGCCCGATGAGCCGAACGTCACGGTCTACCACTCCGGCACGGCCATCACCGAGGACGGCCAGCTCGTCACCAACGGCGGCCGTGTGCTGGGTGTGACGGCCACTGCGCCCGGCCTGCCCCGCGCCATCTCCATCGCCTACGAGGCGGCGGAGCACATCCACTTCGACAAGCTGCACAAGCGCACCGACATCGGGATGCGGGCGCTGAAAGCGCTGGCAGAGAAAGAATAAACCTCTCAGTCTGCTTCGCAGACAGCTCCCCTACCGAGGGGAGCCTCTGGCGAAGAGATGAAGTTTTCCGGTATGCCAAGGCCTCCCCTCGCTAGGGCAACGACGACGACCGCCGCCGGTGGCGGAAGCAGGGAGGAGTTGTTGGGGCCGCGGTCAGCAATACGCAAGTAAAGCGAAGCGGATGCTGGGTGCCGCAACCCGGACAATGGCACGGCGTTAGCCGTGACGGAGAGGTTTAGCCCGGAAGAAGAAATCGATACAGGAGGGAAATACCCAATGGTATATCGTATCTATGTTGAAAAGAAACCCGGCTTCGACGGCGAGGCCCAGAGCCTGCGCAATGAGCTCGTCTCTCTGCTGGGCATCAAGGAGCTGAACGGTCTGCGTCTGCTCAACCGCTACGACGTGGAGGGCATCGACGAGGCTCTGTTCGAGCAGTGCGTCCCCACCGTGTTCAGTGAGCCGCCGGTGGATAACACCTACGCAGAGCTGCCCGTCTCCGACGGCGTGTCTTTCGCCGTGGAGTATCTGCCCGGCCAGTTCGACCAGCGCGCCGACTCTGCCGCCGAGTGCATCCAGCTCATCAGCCAGGGCGACCGCCCGCTGGTGCGCTCTGCCCGCGTCTACCTGCTGGAAGGCACCCTGACCGATGAGCAGGTGGCTGAGATCAAGAAATACGTCATCAACCCGGTGGAGGCCCGCGAGGCTTCGCTGGACACCAGGGCTACCCTGAAGATGGAGTATCCCATCCCCACCGAAGTGGAGGTGCTGGACGGCTTCAACGAGCTGGATGAGGCAGGCCTGAAAAAGTTCATCGACGAGAAGGGCCTCGCCATGGACCTGGGCGACATCAAGTTCTGCCAGGAGTATTTCCGCTCGGAGAAGCGCGACCCGACCATCACCGAGATCAAGATGATCGACACCTACTGGTCGGACCACTGCCGCCACACCACCTTCGGAACCATTCTGGATGACGTCCAGATCGACGATGCCGTGGTGCAGGAGGCCTTCGACCGCTACATGGCCATGCGTGCCGATCTGGGCCGGGAGAACAAGCCCCGCTGCATGATGGACCTGGCTACCATCGGTGCCAAGGAACTGAAAAAGCAGGGCATCCTGAAGAACCTCGACGAGTCTGAGGAGATCAACGCCTGCACCGTGAAGATCAAGTGCGACGTCAACGGCAAGGATGAGGACTGGCTGTTCCTCTTCAAGAACGAGACCCACAACCACCCGACGGAGATCGAGCCCTTCGGCGGCGCGGCCACCTGCATCGGCGGCGCGATCCGCGACCCGCTGTCCGGCCGCAGCTACGTCTATCAGGCCATGCGCGTCACCGGCGCAGGCGATCCCCTCAAGCCCGTCAGTGAGACCCTGCCCGGCAAGCTGCCCCAGCGCAAGCTGGTGACCACCGCTGCCGCCGGTTATTCCTCCTACGGCAACCAGATCGGCCTTGCTACCGGTCAGGTGGATGAGATCTATCACCCCGGCTATGTGGCAAAGCGGATGGAGATCGGCGCTGTTGTGGGCGCAACGCCCGCTTCCCACGTCCGCCGCGAATGCCCCGCTCCCGGCGACGTCATCGTCCTGCTGGGCGGCCGCACCGGCCGCGACGGCATCGGCGGCGCCACCGGTTCCTCCAAGGCCCACAAGCTGGACAGCCTCGAGCACTGCGGTGCTGAGGTCCAGAAGGGCAACGCCCCCATCGAGCGCAAGCTGCAGCGCCTGTTCCGCCGCGAGGACGCCTGCAAGATGATCAAGCGCTGCAACGACTTCGGCGCCGGCGGCGTCTCTGTCGCCATCGGCGAGCTGGCCGACGGCCTGTATATCGACCTGAACAAGGTCACCAAGAAGTATGACGGCCTCGACGGCACCGAGCTGGCCATCAGCGAGAGCCAGGAGCGTATGGCCGTGGCTCTGGCCCCTGAGGACGTGGACAAGTTCATCGCCATCGCCACCGAGGAGAACCTTGAGGCCACCCCCGTGGCAAAAGTCACCGAGGAAAAGCGCCTGAACATGGTGTGGAACGGCAAGTCCATCGTCAACATCAGCCGCGAGTTCCTGAACTCCAACGGCGCTGAGAAGCACCAGAACGTCCACATCGAGAAGGGGACTGTCTGGCAGCCCCAGTGGGCCGGCGTGACCTTCGAGCAGAAGATGAAGAACATGGTGGGCGATTTGAACGTCTGCAGCAAGAAGGGCCTTTCTGAGCGGTTCGACTCCACCATCGGCGCGGCCACCGTGCTGATGCCCTTCGGCGGCGCATGCCAGCTGACCCCCCAGAACGCCATGGTCGCAAAGCTGCCCGTGGATGGCGAGACCAACACCTGCTCCGGCATGGCATGGGGCTACAACCCCTACCTCATGAGCGCCAACCAGTATGTGGGCGCGCGGATGGCCGTCGTCGAGAGTGTGACCAAGCTGGTGGCCTCCGGCTTCCGCTATGAGGACGCCTACCTGACCTTCCAGGAGTACTTCGAGCGCCTTGGCACTTCCCCGGAGCGCTGGGGCAAGCCGCTGGCCGCTCTGCTGGGCGCACTGGACGCACAGATCGGCCTCGGCATCGCCTCCATCGGCGGTAAGGACAGCATGTCCGGCTCCTTCGAGCAGCTGGATGTGCCTCCCACGCTGGTGTCCTTCGCTACCGCCATCGGCAAGGCCGGCCGCGTCGTCTCCACCGAGTTCAAGAAGCCGGAGAGCACCGTCGTCCTCATCCGGCCCATCCTGGACCCCGAGACCGGCTGCCCCAACTTCTTCTCCCTGAAGGCCAACTACAAGAAAGTTGAGCAGATGATGGAAGATGGCATGGTGGCCGCTGCTTCCTCTGTGGGCTATGGCGGTCTGGCTGAGGCCCTCTTCAAGATGGGTCTGGGCAACCGCATCGGCTTCAAGATGATGACCAACATGACCACCCACGATATGTTTAAGCCCATGTACGGCTCCATCGTGCTGGAGATGGTCTCTGACGCCCCGGCTGGTGAGCTGCTGGGCGAGACCACCGCAGACTACACCTTCGAGTGCTGCGGCGACAAGCTGGATATGGCTCAGCTGCAGGAGATCTGGGAGAGCAAGCTCGAGCCCGTCTATCCCTACCGCAAGGCCGGCCCCGCCGTCGAGAAGATCAACGGCAGCCTGACCGCCCCCGCTGCGCCCAAGATCGGCGTGGCAAAGCCGAAGGTCATCATCCCGGTCTTCCCGGGTACCAACTGCGAGTACGACACCGCCCGCGCCTTTGCCCGCGCCGGTGCGGACCCCGAGGTGCTGGTCATCCGCAACCTGACCCCCGCTGACGTCACCGCCAGCTGCGAGGCACTGGTCAAGGCCATCAACGAGAGCCAGATCGTCATGCTGCCCGGCGGCTTCTCCGGCGGCGACGAGCCGGACGGCAGCGCAAAGTTCATCGCCTCCTTCTTCCGCAATCCTGCGGTCACCGAGGCAGTCCGCGACCTGCTGCAGCACCGGGATGGTCTGATGCTGGGCATCTGCAACGGCTTCCAGGCCCTCATCAAGCTGGGTCTGGCCGCTTACGGCGACATCCGCCCCATCACGGCCTGCGACCCGACCCTGACCTTCAACACCATCGGCCGCCACCAGAGTATGCTGGTGCGCACCCGTATCGCTTCCACCGGCAGCCCCTGGCTGTCCAAGTGCAGCGTGGGCGACCAGCACACCGTGGCCATCAGCCACGGTGAGGGCCGCTTCGTGGCACCTCAGAGCGTGCTGGACACCCTCATCGCCAACGGCCAGATCGCGACCCAGTACGTCGATCAGGACGGCAGCCCCAGCATGGACATGAAGTACAACCCCAACGGCTCCGTCCTCGCCATCGAGGGCATCACCAGCCCGGATGGCCGTGTCTTCGGCAAGATGGGTCATTCGGAGCGCAGCGGCGAGTACCTGTACAAGAACGTCACCGGCGACAAGTATCAGCCTATTTTCGAGGGCGGCGTGGACTATTTCAAGATTTGATGGTAAAATAGGAGAAAACCTCTCCGTCATTGCTTCGCAATGCCACCTCCCCTAACGAGGGGAGGCTTTGGCATTTCGTAAAGCTTTATCTCTTCGCCAGAGGCTCCCCTCGGTAGGGGAGCTGTCGAGCGGAGCGAGACTGAGAGGTTGAGGTTTCGTAAAACTTACCCAAGGAGGACATCTTCATGTCTCAGCATGACCGTTATATCAGCCCTTTTTCCACCCGTTATGCCTCCGATGAGATGCAGTACATCTTCTCGGACGACAACAAGTTCCGCACCTGGCGCCGCCTGTGGGTGGCGCTGGCCCGGGCCGAGATGAAGCAGGGCCTGACCAATATCACCCCCGAGATGGTGGCCGAGCTGGAAGCTCATGTGGACGACATCAACTATGAAGTCGCCATCGAGCGGGAGAAGCTGGTGCGCCACGACGTCATGAGCCATGTCTACGCCTACGGTCAGCAGTGTCCCAAGGCGGCAGGCATCATCCATCTGGGTGCCACCAGCTGCTATGTCGGCGACAACACCGACATCATCGTGATGCGTCAGGGCCTCGAGCTGGTGCGCAAGAAGCTCATCGGCGTGCTGGCAAAGCTGGCAAAGTTCGCCGAGGAGTATAAGGATATGCCCTGCATGGCCTACACCCACTGCCAGCCCGCCCAGCCCACCACCGTGGGCAAGCGCGCTACCCTGTGGGCCAACGAGCTGGTGATGGACCTCAACGAGATCGACCACCGTCTGGCTACCCTGCAGCTGCGCGGCGTCAAGGGTACCACCGGCACCCAGGCTTCCTTTATGGAGCTGTTCAAGGGCGACGCCGACAAGATTCGCGCCGTGGATGCTTCCATCGCCGAGGAGATGGGCTTCGACAGCGAGGCCGTCATCCCGGTGTCCGGCCAGACCTACAGCCGCAAGGTGGACGCCTTCATCCTCAACGCCCTGGCCGGCATCGGCCAGAGCTGCATGAAGTTCGCCACCGATCTGCGCCTGCTGGCCAACTTCAAGGAGATGGAAGAGCCGTTTGAGAAGAACCAGATCGGTTCCTCCGCCATGCCTTACAAGCGCAATCCCATGCGCTGCGAACGCATCTGCGCTTTGAGCCGCTACCTGATGGTGGATGTGCTCAACCCCAGCTTCACCACCGGCACCCAGTGGTTCGAGCGCACGCTGGACGACAGCGCCAACAAGCGCGTTGCCATGGCTGAGGGCTTCCTCGCCGCTGACGCCATCCTGAACATCATGCTCAACGTCACCGACGGCCTCGTGGTCTACCCGAAGGTCGTGCGCAGCCGCCTGATGGCCGAGCTGCCCTTCATGGCCAGCGAGAACATCATGATGCAGGCCGTGGAGAAGGGCGGCAACCGTCAGGAGCTCCACGAGCGTCTGCGCCAGCACGCCATCGCCGCCGGCAAGCAGGTCAAGGAAGAGGGTCTGCCCAACGACATGGTGGACCGCATCGCCGCCGACCCGGCCTTTGGTCTGACCAAGGAGGAGATCGTGGCGGGCCTTGTGCCGGAGAACTTTGTGGGCCGTGCTCCCCAGCAGGTGGAGGAGTTCATCGCTCACATCCTCAAGCCCATCTTTGACGCCAACCCGGATGCTGTGGAACAGCACGCAAATCTGAGCGTCTAAACGTGATTTTACAGGAAAAGAGGCTGTTGCCGCAGGCAACGGCCTCTTTTCTGCACACAGAAGGAGTTTTCATGCGACTCGATAAATATTTAGCCGAGACGGCCCAATGCACCCGGAGCGAGGCGAAGGCACTGCTGGCGAAAGGCCGCGTCACGGTCAACGGCGCGGTCTGCAGGAAAGGGGACACCCAGCTGAAAGAGGCTGACGCCGTGGCGGTGGACGGCAAAGCGCTGGCCTACCGGCAGTTCGTCTACCTTATGCTCAACAAGCCCGAGGGCGTCGTCAGCGCCTCCACCGACAAGCGGGACACGACGGTCGTGGATCTGGTGGGGGATGCCTATCCCCGGCGGGAGCTGTTCCCGGCGGGGCGGCTGGACAAGACCAGCACCGGTTTCGTCCTGCTGACGGACGACGGCGGCTTTGCCCACGACATCCTCGCGCCTAAACGCCATGTCTCCAAGACCTACACCGTCGTCATCGACACTCCGCTGACGGAAGAGATGAAGGCCGGCTTTGCCGCAGGCGTTACCCTTGCCGACGGCACGGCCCTTTCGCCGGCGGAAGTGTCCGCCCTCACCCCCGACGGGCGGACGGTCCGCGTCCTGCTCAGGCAGGGCGTGTATCATCAGATCAAGCGGATGTTCGGCGTCTACGGTGCGGGCGTCAACGCCCTGCACCGGGACGCCATCGGCGGGCTTGCGCTGGACGAGAGCCTTGCCCCGGGCCAGTGGCGGGAGCTGACAGCCGACGAGGTGGCGAAAATTACCACGGGGTAAAGGACTGCTTTTCACCCGGTTTTCAAAAAAGTATCACATTTTACCGGTAAAATAGCCCTCAGAACCACGCAGAAAGACCCTTTTTGGCCCGAAAATGACCCCGAAAGATAATTTCACCAAGAAAGAAGAATTTTTTTTGGTGAAATATGTTGCAAAAGTAAATTCTTTTGTGTAAAATATAAAATGTAATGCGGCGAAATTGTTAAAAATCACAATCCCGCCCACCTGCGGTTTGCACAAGAGAGGAAAAGGGGTATCCATTTATGGCCAATAGAGTATTTCAGAGCGTGATCTACCAGATGAAGGACGCGATCGACCGCGTGGTCGGCGTGGTGGATGAGACCGGCGCTGTCATCTCCTGCTCGGAGCTGAATCTGATCGGCGAGGTGCGCGAGGGCTTTATGGCAGAGCGTCTGACGGCCGGTGACCGCTTCGTGCGGGATGGCTACACCTACCAGCAGTTCTCCAGCGCAAAGCATAACGATTATGCCGTTTTTGTGGAAGGTGCGGACGAGACTGCGGGCCAGTTTGCCGCTGTGCTGTCCATCAGCCTGCAGAGCATCAAGCAGTATCACGACGAGAAGTTCGACAAAGCCAACTTTATCAAGAACGTGGTGCTGGACAACATCCTGCCCGGCGACATCTACGCCAAGGCCCGTGAGCTCCACTTTGCCACCGACGTCTCCCGCGTGGTGTTCATCGTCCGCGTCACCAGCGGCGGCGACATCTCCGCTTACGACGTGGTGAGCAGCCTGTTCCCCGACAAGCAGAAGGACTTCGTCTTCAATATCAGCGAGACGGATACCGTCCTGGTCAAGGAGATCCGCAAGGGCATCGACCGCACCGATATGGAGAAGCTGGCCGCCAGCATCGTGGACACCCTGTCCGGCGAGCATTACATCAAGGCTGTCGTGGGCATCGGCACCCCCATCGCCAACGTGAAGGACCTGGCTACTTCCTTTAAGGAAGCACAGATCGCCATGGAGGTCAGCAAGGTGTTCGACACCGAAAAGCAGATCATCCGCTACGACAATCTGGGCATCGCACGTCTTATCTATCAGCTGCCCACCACGGTCTGCGAGATGTTCCTGCGCGAAGTATTCAAGCAGGGCAGCATCGAGAGCCTGGACCAGGAGACCCTGTTCACCATCCAGCGCTTCTTCGAGAACAACCTGAACGTCTCCGAGACCAGCCGCGGTCTGTTCGTCCACCGCAACACGCTGGTGTATCGTCTGGAAAAGATCAAAAAGCTGACCGGTCTGGATCTGCGTGAGTTCGACGACGCTATCGTGTTCAAGGTAGCGCTCATGGTCAAGAAGTACCTGTCCAACAACCCGGCCAAATATTGATATTTCGTCTCAGCCGCTCCGGCTGCGGACGCCGAAACCGGCCGCTCGACCCCGATGCTGGCCGGTTTCTTTTGTAATGGTCTGGAACTTCTGTGCCAAATAAATTTTTCAGGAGCAAGATACTCATGATAGATTTTGAACATGTCACCAAGATATACAAACGGAGTGATACTCCCGCTCTGGAGGACATCGACTTCCATGTAGACGACGGCGAGTTCGTCTTTCTGGTGGGCCACTCCGGCGCCGGCAAGTCCACTCTGCTCAAGCTCATCCTCCGCGAAGAGCTGCCCACCGAGGGCCGCGTCATGGTGGACGGCAAGGACGTCGCCCGGCTGCGCCGGGGCAAAGTGCCTTTCCTTCGCCGCCAGATGGGCATCATCTTCCAGGATTTCCGCCTCATCCCCACCATGACGGTCTACGAGAATGTGGCGTTTGCCATGCATGTCACCAACATCGGCAAAAAAGACATCAAAGAGCGCGTCAACTACATGCTGGAGCTGGTGCATCTGGAAGATAAGGCAAAGGTCTACCCCGAGTTCCTCTCCGGCGGTGAGCAGCAGCGCGTGGCTGTGGCCCGCGCTCTGGCCCACAGCCCCCGCCTCGTCATTGCGGACGAGCCCACCGGCAACATCGACCCCGAGATGAGCCTTGAGATGATGGAACTGCTGGAACGTGTCAGCGAAATGGGCATCACGGTGCTTGTCGTCACCCATGAGCATGAACTGGTGCGCCGCTTCAACCGCCGCACCATCACCCTGAAGCAGGGCCGCATCATCTCCGATGTTCCGGCCAGCTTCGGCGAGGAGGTACACGTATGAAAATCTCTACGTTTGGGTTCCTCACCCGGCGCGGCGTGCGCAACCTCGGCAAGCACTGGGCCATGACCATCGCCTGCATCGCCTCCCTCAGCGTCTGCATGACCCTGAACATCTTCGCCAGCCTCATTGAAGTCAATGTGGACAGCATGGTGAGTTATCTGGGCAGCCAGAACGAGATGGTGGTCTACGTGGACCCCGAGGCCGATGACGCCACCATCCAGTCTGTGGGCAATGCCCTCAGCGGCACCGCAGGTGTGAGCCGGGTGCAGTATATGTCCAAAGAAGACGTCCTCAACCAGTACAAGGGCTATATGTCCGACTATGCCGCCCTGCTGAACGAGTTCGAGAACGACAACCCCTTTAAGGCCAATTACCGCGTCTCCCTGTCTGATCTGAGCCAGATGGAGACCATCAGCAAGCAGTTCGAGAACATCAGCGGCGTCTACAGCGTCACGGCTCCCATCGAGATGACCAGGACCTTTGTGGAGGTCCAGCAGGCTGTCACCAAGGTCGGGCGCGGTCTGGTGCTGGTGCTGATGGCTGTCAGCATCATCACGGTGGGTACCACCATCCGGCTGAGCGTCTTTGCCCGCCGCCGTGAAATTGAGATCATGAAGTATGTCGGCGCTACCAACGCCCTCGTCACCCTGCCTTTCGTCATCGAGGGCCTGACCATGGGCCTGCTCTCCGGCATCCTGACGGCAGCTGCCACCATCGGCGGCTATGCCTACATCGTTCAGCTGTCGCCCACGCTGGGCGGCCTGTGGCAGATGCTCATGGGTACGGCTCTGGTGCCGCTGGAAAATGTCTGGCCCACCATCCTGACCTACAGCCTCGCGGGCGGCGCTCTGGTGGGCGGTCTGGGCAGTATGTTCTCCATCCGAAAGCACCTGAACGTGTAAGGAGGGCCTACTGTGTACCACGACAAGCATTCCGCAGGCTTTGTCCTGCACCATCCGCCCCGCCACGCAAAGCCGTCGGGCCATTCGGCCATGATGCGCGCCGCCTGCGCCTTTCTGGCCGCCGCCTGCCTCGTGCTGAGCGTGACGGTCTACCCGGCCAGTGCGGCCACCAGCATGAGCTCGCTGCAGAACAAGCTGGACAAGATCTCTGCGTCCATCAAGCAGCATAAGACGGAGCTGAGCGACGCCAAAAAGAAGGAAGCTGCTGCCAAGGCCCTCGAGTCTGAGCTGAAGGAAAAAGTCTCGGTGCTCCAGAGCCAGATCAGCGTCCTCAAGAGCCAGATCTCCGAGGTGCAGAACAGCATCGGCGTCAAAGAGCAGGAGATCACCGCCAAGCAGAATGAGATCGCCCGGAAAGAGCAGGAGATCGCCGACCAGTGGGACGATTTCAAGAGCCACATGGCCGCCATGCAGGAGCTGCGGGACGGCGGCAGCGTCGCCATGCTCCAGTCTGTGAACGATCTGTACGAGCTTCTGACCTTCAATGAGGTCATGCAGGACATCTCGGTGAAGGACACCGAGATACTCGACAACATGAAGGCTGCGAAGGAAGCCCTTGTGGCCGACCGCACCCAGCTCGTGGAGGAGCGCACCCAGCTGCAGAACAAAAAGGCTGAGCTGGACGCCCAGAACAAGCAGATGCAGTCCAAGCAGAGCGAGCTCAACAACAGCGTCAAGGAGGCCCGTCTGAGCGCCGCTGAGGCCCAGCAGGCCCAGAAGAACGCCCAGGCGGCCATCGAGTCGGACGAGATGAACTATGAGGCCGTCAAGAAGGAGATCCAGAAGCTCATCGCAGCGGCAGCGGCCAGCAAGCCCCAGCTGAGCTTCAGCGGCTTTATCTGCCCGCTCAAGAGCTATACCCGCATCTCCAGCGAGTACGGCTGGCGCAAAAACCCGGTCTCCGGCGTCAACAAGCTCCACGCCGGCATCGACTTTGCCGCCCCCGCAGGCACTCCCATCTACGCAGCCGCCAGCGGCTATGTGCAGGTGGCCGGCTGGTCCAGCGGCGGCTATGGCAACTATGTCATCATCTATCACGGCAAAATGACAGACGGCAACGCCTACTCCACCCTCTACGGCCATATGCGCTCGGTGGCAACGTCGGCGGGCAAGTATGTCAACCAGGGCGACCTCATCGGCTATGTGGGCTCCACCGGCAACTCTACCGGCAACCACCTCCATCTCGAGGTGTGGAAGGGCGGCTCCAAGGCCAATGCGGTCAACCCCCGCGGTTATATTCCGATAAGATAACACAACTGTAATTGAAGTCGAGGGGTCAAAGGAGGCCACAAGGCGAAATGAACGAGCAAAAACGCAAGCGTATCCTTCGGGTGGGCTGTCTGATTCTGGCAGGAGTGTTCCTGCTGTCGGTACTGGGCAGCGTCATCCTGATGTTTTTGGTCTGAACTGGGGAGGACATTGAATGAACCGCAAAATTTCCGTAGGGATGACCGTGACCATCGTCATTCTGGCAATGACGGTCACTTTTTCCATCACGATGCTGATGGCGATGCGGCTGTTTGACCACACCGTCACCAGCGTGAAGGAAAAGGAGAGCATGTACAACAAGGTGGCCGAGGTAGACCGCTATGTGCGCGCCAACGACTACTACGACATCGACGAGACCGTGCTGTACGACCGTCTGACTGCCGGTTATCTGCTGGGTACCGGCGACAAGTACGCCCGCTACTACACCGCCTCGGCCTATACCGACCTGCTCAACGCCCAGAGCGGCAAGCTGATGGGCATTGGCGTGGAGCTGGCCATCGACCAGTCCGGCTACGCCAAGGTCATCAAAGTGTATGACGAGTCTCCTGCCAAGGAGGCCGGCCTCCAGCGGGGCGATTACATCACCACCATCGACGGCGCAGACATCAAAAGTCTGGGCAGCGTGGAGGCTGTCCAGAACAAACTCCGGGGCGAGAGCGGCACGAGCGTCAATGTAAGCTGGCTGGACAGCGAGAACGCCCAGCACACCGCCGACCTGACCCACTCCGGCTTTACGGCCAACAGCGTCGATTCCGCGCTGGTGCAGGGCAATGTGGGCTACATCAAGATCTGGCAGTTCGACAACTCCACCCCCAGTGAGCTGGACTTTGCGCTCCGCAGCCTGACCGCCAGCGGCGCCCAGAGCTTCATCTTCGACCTGCGCGACAACGGCGGCGGCATCCTTGACGACGCCATCAGCTGCATCGAACTCGTCGCGCCGGAAGGCGTGCTGGCCTACGCGGAGGATAAGGCAGGCAACCGCACCCTGCTGGGCAGCAGCACCGGCGACTCGGTCATCAGCCAGCCCACCGTCTGCCTCGTGAACGAGAACACCGCCAGTGCGGCAGAACTCTTTGCGTCCAGCCTGCGCACCCTGTGCGGCACCCGCCTCGTGGGCAGCACCACGATGGGCAAAGGCACCATCCAGAGCAGCCCCCAGCGCCTCTCGGACGGCAGTGCCGTCGTGGTCACGGTGGCAAAGCTCATCTGCGGTGACGGCTCCTGTTTCGACGGCACCGGCCTGACCGTGGACGTGGAGCGCCCGCTGACTGCCGACGAGCAGGCCAGCTACTATGACTACACCCTCGACACGGACCCGCAGATACAGCGCGCCGTCAGCTGCGCACAGCAGCTCACCGGTGTCACCACCGTGGGCGGCGTGAACGACGCTGACATCGCCGCCGACTCCGCCGCAGCCTCTTCGGAGGCCGCAGCCGAGAGCACCGCTTCCAGCGAGGCCGCAGGGGAGGCAGAGGCTTCCTCCGAGGCCGGCGCAGAAGGGGAGCAGGAGGCTTCCAGCACGGAAAGCGCATCTTAAAAAAGGCTCTCCCTTTGGGAGAGCTGGCGCGTGAGCGCCTGAGAGGGCAAGGATGCTGAAATGGAACAGGGCAAGGCTATGATGGTCTTGCTCTGACAAAGGCCGCTGCCTATCGCTGTGCAGCGGCCATTTTTCTGCCCTCTCCGTCATCGCAAGCGATGCCACCTCTCCCAAAGGGAGAGGCTTTGGCATGTACGTTACCAAATGACAACCGAAAAACAGAAAGGAAAACCACTATGCCGGAGCTGACCGACCTCTCCGTTATCCGCACCCTGTGCGAAAAATACGATTTCGCGCTCTCCAAGGGCTTTGGACAGAACTTCATCATCAATCCCGGCCTGCCGCCCAAGATCGTGGACGCCAGCGGCGTCGATAAGAGCTGGGGCGTGCTGGAGATCGGCCCCGGCATCGGCGTGCTGACCAAAGAGCTGGCCCAGCGCGCCGCCAAGGTGGTGTCCATCGAGGTGGACGAGCGCCTTCCGCCCCTGCTGGCCGAGACCATGGCGGGCGTGGAGAACTTCAAGCTGGTATTGCAGGACGTTCTGAAGGTAGACCTCCGCGCCCTCATCGAGGAGGAATTCCCCGGGATGCCGGTGGCTGTCTGCGCCAACCTGCCCTACTACATCACCAGCCCCATCGTCATGAAGCTGCTGGGCGACCGCCTGCCCATCCGGAACCTCACCGTCATGGTGCAGAAGGAGGCCGCCGACCGTCTGGCCGCCGCCCCCGGCACCCGGGCGTCCAGCGCCATCAGCTGCGCCGTGAGCTACTACGCCACCTCGAAGCTGATGTTCACCGCCGCGCCGGGCAGCTTCTACCCGGCCCCGAAGGTCACCAGCGCCGTTGTGCGGATGGACATCCGCACCACTCCCGCCGTACAGGTGGAGGACGAGGACGGCTACTTCGCCCTCATCCGTGCCGCTTTCGGCCAGCGCCGTAAGACCGCCGCCAACGCCATCGCCAGCGGCCTCGGTCTGCCGAAAGATAAGGTCATCGCGGCCATCGAGGCGGCGGGCTTCGACGCCCGCATCCGCCCCGAGGCCCTGACCCTCGAGGACTTTGCTGCCGTACAGCGGGAGCTGAAGTAAGATTTTATCAGAATAAAACGCCAAGGCCCCCGCAGTCCGGAACAGAACTGCGGGGGCCTTGGTCGTTATGTGGAAGGAATGGAGGATGGCGATCTGCTTACCTCAGCAGTGCGCTGTGGTCTGCGCCGCCCACGGTGAAGGTGGCGGTGGAGCCGCTGTGGCGGAGGGTGAAAGGCGTATCGCCCGCACCGAGGGCTGCAACATCGGAGAGGGAGAGGGTGGAAGTGCAGCGTTTTGACGTTCTCGCCGTTCTCTATGAGCTTCACGAGGCCCAGCTTGTTGTTTTTATCCATGAGGTGGATGACCTCGTCCAGCAGCTTTTTGCCATCGCGGCTTCGGATGGTATTGCCGGCGTCGGGGCCGGGGGCAGACAAAGATATTGACAAGCGGGGAGGTTTCTGGTATTCTACTAAAGTACCCTGTGCAAATGATACTCGCTGGTGTGGCGCAATGGCAGCGCAACTGATTTGTAATCAGTGGGTTGCAGGTTCAACTCCTGTCACCAGCTCCAAAAAGTCCTACGATATACCGCTGAAAAGCGGCGTGTGTCGTAGGGCTTTTGCTTTTATGTCTCCGACTGCATCGCCGCCATTCAGAAAAATCATGCCGCCCGGCGGGGCGCGGGTGTTGAAATCGGCTCATCACGACGCCGCTGTGGTGTTTGGTGGTGTAGCCCTCTCAGGCGCTTTCGCGCCAAGGCCGGGTTGCGGCTCCCAGCGTCTGCTTCGCTGCCGCTCGCATCCCGCTGGCCGCGGCCCCAACAGCTCCTCCCTGTTTCCGCCACTGGCGGCGGTCGTCGCCGTTGCTCCCAGAGGGGGAGCCCTTGGCAGGCCGGTCAACTTCCTACTAGACGCCTGAGGCGTAATATGGCGTAAAAGGGCGGGCCTTGCTACAGAGGGCAGGCTCGTCTTTGTACAACCTCTCCGTCACGCCTGCGGCGTGCCACCTCTCCTTGTAGGAGAGGCTTTGGCAGACCGGGCCACTTTCCGCTGACCGCTGAAAGCTCAATATGGCATAAAAAATAGTGCCCTGCTACAGAGATTCACAGCAGCTTGACAAGGGATATTGTCCCGAAGCTGCTGCCCTCTATAGCAGGGCACTACTGTTTACGATAAAATCAAACTTTGCTTGCCCCGCGCGGGCCTGACCGACACGCCAGTGGCTCCCCCTCTGGGGGAGCTGTCACGCCTGCGGCGTGACTGAGAGGGCTATTCCGCGTAGTGCGCCAAAAACTGCTTGGTGCGCTCCTCCTGGGGGTGGTCGATGAGCTGGCGGGCCGGGCCTTCCTCCACCACGACGCCGCCGTCCATGAACAGGATGCGGTCGGCCACGTCCCGGGCGAAGTGCATCTCATGGGTGACGATGATCATGGTGGTCTTTCGGTCGGCGAGGTCCCGCAGAACACGGAGGACTTCGCCGGTCAGCTCCGGGTCGAGGGCGCTGGTGGGCTCATCGAAGCAGAGGATGTCCGGGTGGAGCGCCAGTGCGCGGGCGATTGCCACCCGCTGCTGCTGACCGCCGGAGAGCTGGTGGGGGTAGTGGCCCGCCCGCTCCGACAGGCCCATCTGGGCCAGCAGGTCACGGGCCTGTGCTTCCAGCTGGACGTGGATGGCCTTTTTGTTGGCCTTGTAGTCGGGCTGCTCCTTTGCCAGAAGCTCCCCCGCCAGCATCACGTTTTCCAGCGCGGTGTACTGAGGGAAGAGGTTGAAGTTCTGGAACACGAGGCCGAAGTGGAGGCGCTTTTTCCGCACCTCGCTCTCCCGCTGGGTGGCAGGGTCGGCGGCGTCCCACATGGTCTCGCCGTTCACCCTGATGACGCCGGTGTCGGGACGCTCAAGGAAATTCAGGCAGCGCAGCAGCGTCGTCTTTCCTGAGCCGGACGAGCCGATGATGGCCAGCGCCTCGCCCTGTTCCAGTGTGAGCGAGATGTCCTTGAGAACTTTCGTCTCGCCGAAATTCTTCCCGATGCCGGAAGCTTCGAGTAATGCCATAATTCAGTATCCTCCTTAGCAGCGGAAATAGTCCATCTTTTTCTCGGCCCAGTCCAGCAGCAGGGTGAGTGCGCCGACAAAGACGAGGAAGAAGATCGCGGTGGAGAACAGCGGCCAGATGAGGCCCTTGGCGCTGTATTCCTTCGCCATCATGATGATCTCCTTGTTGGCGATGACATTCGCCAGCGAGGTATCCTTCACCAGCGTGATGACCTCGTTGCCCATCGGGGGCAGGATGCGCTTGACGACCTGCAGGAGCGTGACCTTGAAGAAGATCTGGCTCCTGGTCATGCCCAGCACCTGACCGGCCTCGGTCTGGCCTTTCGGCACATCCTCGATGCCGCCGCGGTAGATCTCAGAGAAGTAGCAGGCGTAGTTGATGGCGAAAGCCACCACCGCCGCCACCAGACGGCCCGAAGAGCCGGAGGGCCAGGGGTTGGTCATGCCCAGCAGGCCGGGGCCGAGGTAGATGACGATGATCTGGAGCATCAGCGGCGTGCCGCGGATGACCCACACGAAGGTCTTGACGACGCCCCGCAGCGGTGCGCACCGGCTCATGGAGCCAAAGGCCACCACAAGGCCCAGCGGCAGCGAAAACAGCAAGGTCAGAAAGAACAGCTCACAGTTGAGCGCGAATGCGCCGGTCAGACGCTCCAAAATCACAGTCACAGAATCACTACACCTATCCGTTTATAATGTAAGTTACTCAGCCAGAGTCAGGCCGTACTTGTCGGCCAGAGTCTGCATGGTGCCGTCAGCCTTCAGCTCGTCGAATGCATTGTCCACAGCCTCGGCCGCGTCGCTGCCCTTGCGGAAGGCCACGCCGTACTCCTCGACGTTCAGCTCATCCACCATCTTGAGGTTTGCGTAGTCGGTACCCTCGCCGATCATGGCAGAGGCCAGAGTCAGGTCGAGGACGGCGGCGTCAGCGGTGCCGGCGGCGACTTCCATCAGGCAGTCGGTCTGAACAGCCTTGGAGATGAAATCAGCCTGAGACAGGTCGGCGTTCTCGGTGATGGTGGTCTCACCGGCAGAGCCGGCCTCGGCCACCACAGTCTTGCCGATGAGGTCGGCGGTGGAGGTATAATCGGTGCCGTCCTTCACCACCACGACCTGGGCGTTCTTGACGTAGGGCTTGGTGCAGGCCATGTTCTCCTCGCGGTCATCGGTGAGGGTCAGGCCGTTCCAGATGCAGTCGATGCTCTTTGCGGCCAGCTCGGTCTCCTTGGTGTCCCAGTTGATCTCCACGAACTCCGGCTCGACACCCAGCTTCCCGCAGACAGCAGTGGCCAGCTCGGTATCGAAACCGGTGAAGTTGCCGTCGGCGTCGGTGTAGTTCATCGGCTCATACACGGTGTAGCCAATGACCATTTTGCCGTTGGACTGGATATAAGCCAGGTCGCTGTCAGCGGCCGCGGAGCTTGCCGGGGCGGCAGAGGCGGCGGCAGAAGAAGCAGCCGTGGAAGTGGATGCAGAACCGCCGCAGGCGGCAAGGCTCAGCGCCATCGCACCGGCCAGAAAAGCAGATACCAGACGTTTCATATACAAATTCCTCCCTCAGTTTCAGCAGAAGCGGCCAGATTCAGCAGAAGCGGCGCTTCGTTTTACCGCTTTACCATGCTAAATTGTTAAACTGTGACTATAGAATAGCGCGTTTTGCCCCGTTTGGCAAGAGGGAAAGCGATTTTTTTGCGTTTTGACGGTTTCCGCCTGTATTCAAGGGAGGGACATAGGAAAATTGAACAAAGCCGTGCCTTTCCGGCACGGCTGCGGCTCACGGGCAGGCTGTCCTTCGTACAACCTCTCAGGCGCTTCGCGCCAGCTCCCCTAGTAGGGGAGCCTCTGGCGAAGAGGCAAGGCTTTACGGTATGCCAAGGCCTCTCCTACAAGGAGAGGTGGCATTGCGAAGCAATGACGGAGAGGTTGTATGAAGGACAGGGTGCTCCGCAAGGCGCAAAAATCCCCCTCGGGGAGTCTCTCCGAGGGGGCTGTCCGTTTTTCTTATCTTCCCGCCGCAGGAGCGTCAGCTTCTCTCTGGGATGTCGCCTACCATGATGACGAAGAGCCTGGGTTTGCCATTCTCATCCTTCCACCTTCCGAAGCCGACCCGGTAGCTGGATGCGAGGAAGCTGATAGTGCCCCAATTCTTCTCATTCGGTTCCGGCAGTACCTGTCTGTAGTTGTTACAGAGGTCGATGGCCTGCTTGACGGGGTCGTCCGAGCCTCTGTCCTCTCCACAGTAGAAGATGACCTGTTTGTTGGCGGTGCCGGGGGCGACGCCGATGGTATCCAAGAGAGCTTTGCGAGGCTCAGAACCGATAGAGTGGTAATTGCCCAACTTCAATTTGTTAATGAGAAAAGTGCTTCCATCCTCAGAGCTCACCTGTGTGTACCTCTCCGCCGCCTCACTCAGCTGCGGGTCGGCCTCGCAGGTGATGTTCTTACCATACCGCACATTTATGATGTCTGCCAGAGCCTCGGCCCGGAGGGTGTCCTCCGGCTTATCGCCCGCCTTATCGCCGCAGCCGGTGAGCAGGGCCAGCGTCATCACGCCAGCAAGGGCAAGGGCAAACAGCTTTTTCAATTTCATCATCGTTTCCTCCTGTGTCAGTTCTGCGGGGTCTTGATGGTGGCGTTTGTTCGCAGTGCAAGGTAATAGCGGTGGCCGTCACTCTTCTTGCCCGTCATTGTAAAGGCTATGGCTTGCAGAGTCGGTATGCCGGAAGCTAGCAGATCAATCTGTATCCCCTGGCTGTACTTCATACTCTCCGCCTGCGCCAGCGCACTCTGGCCCGGCTTCACTTCTCCATACCAAAGCCAAACGCTGCCTGTCCCCAGATAGTCCTTCAATTCATTTTTAATGATGTTCCGTGCATCCTCGGTCAGTCCACCCGCTTCATTATTCAGCCAGCTCGGTTGGAACTGCTGTGCGATGGCCTCGAGCTTTTTGTCCAGCGTCTCGTCCTTCTGATAGTCAACATTTTGTCTCGTTTTCATTAGAGAACGGAAACACTCTTCCACCTGCTTGGCTTTGGAGCGGCTGTCCGAGCATCCGGTGAGCAGGGCCAGCGCCATCACGCCCGCGAGGGCAAGGGCAAGGAGTCGTTTTGCAGTTTTCATCGTCGCTACCTCCAATCGTGGGGTGTGTCTCGGTGATTTTATTATACCATACCCCCCCCCCCCCCCCCCCCCCCCCGCCCCCCCCCCCTCCCCCCCCCCCTCCCCCCCCCCACCCGGGGGTGAGGGGGGTCCGCCGCGGGTGCTGG
>ENA-UPWS01000188-UPWS01000188.1-human-gut-metagenome-genome-assembly--contig:-NODE-188-length-43140-cov-7.160788_pt1 | contig 43140 bp, 37 predicted proteins | sample MGYA00250054_ERZ773384 | MGnify/ENA primary metagenome ERZ773384 (study PRJEB29103, sample SAMN06111979) | human gut metagenome | biome: human gut; feature: ankylosing spondylitis patient; material... | reverse complement strand
TTTTCTTCTTGCCATAAAAATAACCTCCAAACTGAGTAATTTTATCTTACATCAGTTTGGAGGTTTACACAAACTTTGGGATGCTCCCTTTTAATTAGAATCCGGGAACGAACCATTTTTAAGGCAGCTTAGAATCCAGAAACATCTGGCACCGCCTGGTCTCTTCTTTACTTCTTCATCACACGCATCAGGTTCACCATCTCGATCGCACCCACAGCGCATTCATATCCCTTATTTCCCGCCTTACTGCCTGCGCGCTCGATTGCCTGTTCAATATTGTCTGTCGTAAGGATGCCAAACATAACCGGAATTTTGCTCTGTAAGGAAACACTTGCAATCCCTTTGGAAACTTCACTGCACACATAATCATAATGGCTCGTTGCCCCGCGTATCACTGCCCCAAGGCAGATCACCGCATCATACTTTCCGCTTGCCGCCATCTTCTCTGCGATCACCGGTATTTCAAATGCCCCCGGCACCCATGCCAGATCAATCTGCTCCTCCGGTACATCATGGCGCTTCAACCCGTCAAGTGCACCCCCGATCAGTCTTGACACGATAAATTCATTAAACCTCGCTGCCACGATCCCAATCTTAATGTCCTCTGCCCCTGTTAATTTTCCTTCTAAAACGTTCATTTTTTTATCTCCTTTTTTATAATGTTGATGTCAGGTTGATACCATAGATACTTAATATTATATTTATCCTCTTATTCAAAACGAAGCATATGCCCCATCTTTTCCTGTTTTGTCCGCAGATAAAACAGATCATACGGTGTCGCCTTCATCTGGATCGGCACGCGCTCTTTGATTTCCATGCCATAATCTTTCAACTGGTAAACTTTATCCGGGTTATTGGTCAGAAGCCGCAGTGTTTTTACGCCGAGATCTTTTAAGATCTGTGCTCCAATATAATACTCCCGCTCATCCCCCGCAAAACCGAGCGCAAGATTTGCCTCTAACGTATCCATTCCTTCCTCCTGCAATGTATAGGCACGCAGCTTATTTAAAAGTCCGATGCCTCTTCCCTCCTGCCGCATATAAAGCAGGATTCCGCGGCCTTCTTTTTCGATCTGTTCCATTGCCGCCGCAAGCTGTTCCCCACAGTCGCACCGAAGGGATCCGAATACATCTCCTGTCAGGCACTCGGAGTGTACACGGCACAGCACATCCTCTCCGTCTCCAATCTCACCTTTTACCAGCGCAACATGATGTTCCCCGTTTAAAATATTCTGATAGCCATACGCTTTAAATTCTCCATATTTTGTCGGGAGTTTTGCCACTGCTGCACGCTCCACAAGCCTGTCATATTTTTTGCGGTATTCAATGATGGCGGCAATCGTGATAAAACAGATATTCCATTCTTCTGCCAGTTCCATGAGTTCTGTTGTACGCATCATTGTTCCGTCCTCACGCATGATCTCACAGCATAAACCGCACTCTTTTAATCCGGCAAGACGCATCAGGTCAACGGTTGCTTCTGTATGACCGTCGCGTTCTAACACCCCATTCTTTTTTGCAAGCAGAGGAAACATGTGTCCCGGTCTGCGAAAGTCTTCCGGTTTTGCATCCTCACTGATGCAATGCCTTGCTGTCATACCGCGTTCCTCCGCTGAAATTCCAGTCGTTGTACCGGCATAATCGATCGATACGGTAAATGCAGTCTCATGGTTGTCCGTATTGTCAGTTACCATCTGCGGGAGTTTTAATTTTTCACAAATCTCCTTTGACATCGGCATACAGATCAATCCTTTTCCATAGGTCGCCATAAAATTCAGATTTTCTGTCGTTGCAAACTCTGCCGCGCAGATAAAATCCCCTTCATTTTCACGATCTTCATCATCTGTCACAAGAATGATCTTTCCTCTTTTCAATTCTTCCAATGCCTGTTCCACTGTATCAAATTTCTTCATTGTACTTCTTCCTTTCCGTGCCAAAAACTGCATTTTGTTTTCTTATCAGAATCCATTAGAAAATAAAAATTCCCTCGTGATCTTACTCTCCGTTGTTTTTTCTTTTTCCCAGTTCAAAAAATGTTCAATATACTTCCCGATACAGTCATTTTCCAGATTTACCGTATCTCCCGCCTTTTTGTATGCAAGAACTGTACACTGCGCCGTATGTGGGATGACAGACACCATAAAAGTGGTCTGTGTCGTTTTTGCAACGGTAAGGCTGATCCCATCCACCGCAACAGAACCCTTTTCAACAATGTAATGCATGATCTTCTCCGGTGCTTTGATGGAATAACAAACCGCGATCTCGTCTGATTTGACCTCACAGATCGTTCCGGTTCCGTCAATATGTCCTGTCACGATATGACCGCCAAATCTGCTGTTTGCCGCCATCGCACGTTCCAGGTTCACCGGACTTCCCGCCGCTGCTTCTCCAATCGATGACCTCCGCAGCGTTTCGTGCATCACATCGGCGGTAAAATAATTTTTCCCGAAAGATGTCACTGTAAGACAGATTCCATTTACGGCAATGCTGTCACCAATTTTGATATCCTCTAATACTTTTTCTGCCTCTATTTTCAGTCTGGCAGAATTGCCTTTCCGGTCTGCTGTTATGATCCTTCCGACCTCTTCCACAATTCCTGTAAACAAGTTTTCTCCCCTCCCTGCTTTTTACGGTATGTTCAAAACCTTATGTATCTGTTTCCCTCTCATTTATTTTTCAGTTCCCCGGCGATCAGAATGTCCTCCCCCACCTGCTGTACCCTCTGACTGACCAGGCAATACGCGTCATCGGGATAATCCACGCCTATTCCTGCAACCGGACTTTTGGCATCTGCTCCGCCAAACAGTTTCGGTGCCACATACGCATACACCTCATTGACGATCCCGGCTTCTAACGCCGACCAGTTCAGCATGGCACCGCCCTCAAGCAATACGCTCTCGATCCCGTCTGCTCCGAGCTGCCGCATCAGTTCTTTTAAATCCACTTTTCCATCCGCATGTTCTGTCACTATGATCCGGCATCCATATTTCTGATATTCCCTGATCTTCGCCTCATCCTGACAGCAGGTTGCAATGATGGTATTCTGCTCCTCTGCAGTCTGCACGATCCGGCTCTTAAGCGGTATCCGCAATGTCGTATCACAGACGATCCTGACCGGGTCTTTTGTCTGCGGCAGACGGCAGTTTAACATTGGATCATCCGCGATTACCGTGCCTGCCCCAACCATGATTCCGGTCATTTCATGCCGCATGCGGTGTACCTGTTCTCTTGCCGCCTCTCCGGTGATCCATTGCGATTTTCCGGATGCCGACGCTATTTTTCCATCCAGTGTCATCGCATATTTCATCCGCACATAGGGCAGTTTTGTCTGGATATAATGAAAAAATACCCGATTTTGGTACTCACATTCCTCCTGTAAAACTCCTTCCGTCACCAGGATGCCCTGCTCCCTTAACTGCCGGATCCCGGCTCCCGCCACAAGCGGATTGATGTCTTCCGCCCCAACAAACACATGGCTGATCCCGGCTTCTATGACCGCCTGTGTACACGGAGGCGTTTTCCCGTAATGGCAGCACGGTTCTAATGTCACATAAAGATCTGCTCCTGCCGGATCCTCTCCCCTGCTCCTGCAATCCGCCAGCGCTTCCCGCTCTGCGTGAAGTCCGCCAAATTTTTTATGATAGCCTTCCCCGATGATTCTGTCCTCTTTTACAAGAACCGCACCGACCACCGGATTTGTCTTTGTCCATCCTCTGCCAAGCTCTGCAAGTTCCATTGCCCGGCGCATATATCTTTCCTGCTGCATGAATACCTTCCCTTTCCTGCAAGATAAAATCTGCAATCTCTGTTGCTTCATGACGATAGAATACACGCTCCGGGAATATTCTATTGCCATAAAAAGAAGCTCTGAACACGATCGTTCAGAGCTTCTTAAAACCGGATTTTAGGGATTTCTAAAATGACATATTTTAAAAACCGGGATACCATGCGAAACTTTTTTCCGTTTCTGATATCCGGCAGGATATCTAATTTTTGCAGCAATAAAATACGCGCTCCGCGAACATTCTATTGTCACAAATAAAAAGACTCTGAAATAAAACTATTTCAGAGCCATGTATGCATTATCTTACCAACCGTTTAAAACGATCCTTTAAATCCTGCTTATCCATATCTTCTTTCATCCAGACTATACTGTCGGCTTCGGAATTACACCGAATCATGCCTTACGGCTCGTGGGCTATACCACCGGTAGGGAATCACACCCTGCCCTGAAGATCATATTCTATTTTTATGTGTCTGAGTATAACACGCTTTCTTAAAATGTCAATACTGTTTTTCAGACCAAATTTTACTGCAGCATATAAATAAGTCCAAAACAGCCGGCTCCACAGTTACTTGTAATCGCTGCTGATGCCTCCTGCATGTAGATCTGATCAAATTTTTTATACTTTTGCACTTCCTCTAAAATCATATCTTTCGTCTCTTTCGAACAACCCGCAGATGTTATAAATAAGACTTTCTGATCAATCGGCGACCATCGCGCCATCTGCGCGTGTATATATTTTTTATAAACATCCTGTGTATTTCCAAAAAAGATCGCTGCCGGTACAATTTTCTTTTTGTGCAATGCCAGAACCGGATGACACTGCAGCATCTCTGTCATTTTCCATACCTGCTTATTTAAAAGTCCACTGCGGTAAAGCTGTTTTGAACTGTCTAAAATAAAGCTTGTCTGTATTTTAGGCTGTATTGCTTCCAGACTCTGTAATATTTCATCCAGATCCTTATTTTTCAGCACCATATTGGCTGCATGCATAACCATCAGGCCTGTACCGCTCGACAAATGACCGGAATCAAACACCTGCACATGGGAAAATCCGGCTGCCGCCTGGCTTGCATTCTCAAATCCCTTTCCGGATCCTGAAGCAATACTGATATGCAGTACCTGTTCCGCCTCCTCAAGCAGATTTCCAAAAAATGTCTCATATTCCCCGACTGTCGGTGCTTCCGACTTGGCATACTGATCTTTTTCAATATAAGACAGCAGACTGTCTGAATGGATTTCCACCATATCCTCGTAATGCCCATATTCCGTATTTACAAAATAATGCATGACCGGTATTCCAAGCTGCCGGATCACATCATTCGGCAGATCCACAACGTTGTCCGTGCTGACGATCAGCCTTTGCTTTTTCTTCTGGCCCAGAATACGGAATCCGTCCATCTCACTGACTTCATCCGGATCGATCATATATTCAATGCGCTCTTTTGGCAGATAACGGAGAAGCATTGCCTCAAAAAGGATTCCATTGATCGGTTTCGCAAGATAATCAGAAAATCCCATTTTACGATACTTTTCTTCCGCACCTGACATTGCATTTGCCGTCAATGCAATAATCGGCGTTTTGCGGCAGAATCCACCCTGCTGGTTGCGCACCAGATCCATGGTTTTTTCACCATCCATCTCCGGCATCATGTGATCCATAAAAATCACATCGTAATTATTTTTTGCCGTCAGCTTCAGACATTCCATTCCACTATGCGCCAATGCAAGCTGGACTTTGGTTTCCCGAAGCAGTTTTTTAGCGACAAGCAGATTCATATCATTGTCATCCACAACAAGAACTTTTGCTTCCGGTGCTTCGAAACTCTTTTTATAGGAGGATCTCTGATGTCTTGATGAACTGTTGTAATTGAGATTTCCAAGTGGCGTGGCATTTACAATTTTCTGCGGAATCGTAATCGTAAATGTAGAACCTTTCTGATAAATACTGTCAACCGTGATCTGACCACCCATCAGATTTACAAGCTGGCTGCAGATAGAAAGTCCAAGGCCTGTTCCCTCGATTCCTTTTGTGCTGCCTTCATTGACCCGTTTAAAACTGTCAAACAGGTATTTCATATCATCCTGACGGATTCCCATACCGGTATCGATCACAGCCATTTTTAAAAGGATTTCGTCCGCTCCCGTCTGCTCACTCTCCACAAACAGCGTGACGGATCCCTTTTGCGTATACTTGATCGCATTACTTAAAATATTGGTTAAAACCTGTTTGATCCTCATCTCGTCTCCATAAAGCATGGATGGCAGTTTTTCAGATACATTGACACAAAATTCCAGATTTTTCTCATGTGCACGGATCCAGGTCGTGTTTACAATTTCACTGAATAATTCTCCTGTCTCATAACGCGCCGGAACAACTTCCATTTTTCCCGCCTCAATTTTGGACAGGTCTAAAATATCATTGATCAGGGACAAAAGCATCTTACTTGCACTCTGGATATTATTGGCATTCTCAATAATATCGTCTGACAGATTCTCCTCCCGAAGTGTCATTTCATTTAATCCTATGATCGTATTGATCGGCGTACGGATTTCATGGCTCATATTTGCAAGGAAACGGCTCTGTGTATTCATTGCGGCAACTAACTCCGCCTGCTGCTTTTCATTTTCTTTTCTCTGATATTCAGAGAGTGTGATCTGGATAAACATAAACGCACAGGTCAGAAAGATGGTTATGACCGCACTCACGATAATATCCACATAAACTACGGATTCTGATTCCATATAAGTGATCCGTTCCGGATGAACATATGCAGTGTAAAAACAATACGCATCCGCAATGATCGTTATAACTGTTCCCGCGACAAGACTTTTTCCCCGCAGCAGGAAAAAAAGCGAGATGAAACCAAGAACAAACCAAAGCGGCATACCGCTTTTTAAGCCTCCGGAGCGCAGAAACGTAACTGGAAGAAAAATTCCATTCAGCCCTGACATCAGAATGAAAGAACAGAGATCATATTGCTGGAATTTCTTTCCTGCCCAGAAAAGCATGCCCATAAAAAGCGCCCCGGCAAATAATGCTGCGACATTTTTTATCTCCATTCCCTCGGCAAGCGTATAAACTCCCCCCACTGCCATCGCGATCGTTCCAAGCAGCGACATAAAGCGGAATAACTGTGCATGAATTGAAACATCTTTCCGGATCAGTACCTGGATAATTCTGTCACTCAGCTTACTCATTGTCCGCACCTCCCCATTTTTTTAATGTTTCCGCAGCACTGATAAAATCAAACAGTTCAATCTGGGCTTCCATATCAGCGATCAACTGTGTATCCGAATCCGCCATCGAACTGCCCATCTCATTTTTTATCATCTCTAACAGCTTCATTGCCTCTGCCTGGTCAAAATTGTCGATTGCTGCCGATAGTTTCTGCACTGGATTTTTTTCTTCCCCCACCGTCACATACTTAGACAGCCCATCAAGGATCGAACAATAGTCTGCGATCAGCTCCGTATGGTTTTGTATGATATAATTTTCATCCCCATGCTCACATGCCTCCTGCATCCTCTTTGCCCTTTTTGAAAGCTCTTTTGCACCGATCGTAAGACTTTGTCCTTTCAGGGAATGTACATTGATCTTATAATTTTCCCAGTCTTTTTTATCATACAGCTCCTGTAATGTCTGGATCTGACTTCTTCCCTGTTCATAAAAACACTGCACGATCTCCATATAATCCGCTTCATTATTGTCAAAGTAGGAAAGCCCAAGCCGGCGGTCAATTCCTGCAGCCTCAAATTCTTTCCTTCCTTCTTTGAATTGTCCGGATAATCCACTGTTTTCTTCTGTCTTGCAGGTAACCTGTTCCTCTCCCGTATCTTTTTCAATAAACATGCTTAAATATTTGCGAAGGACACGTTCCATCGCAGATTTTTCAATCGGTTTCGCAACAAAATCATCGAATCCTTCCCTGATCAGCATCTCTCTGGCTCCGCCTATGGCGTTGGCTGTCAATGCAATGATCGGTATTTTCCGTTCACGGAACCGCGGTAATTCATGAATCCTGTGCATACATTCCACGCCATCCATTTCCGGCATCATATGATCCATAAACACGAGATCATAGCTTCTGTCACTGATTTTATCAATTGCCTCACTACCGCTCAATGCCGTATCGATCGTGATGCCATAATGGCTTAACAGACTTGAAACAACTTTTAAATTCATGGCACTGTCATCCACTGCAAGAATTTTGGCTCCTTTTACACGGAATCTGTCATGATGCCACCGTTCGTCGTATGCGTCCTGCTGAAGTTTTTCTCCATTCAAAATGGTTGCAACCGAGAATACATGCATCGGGCGATAGATAAGCAGAACTTCCGGTCCGATTTTTTGCAGATCACAATCCCTGTTTGCCATGACAACAACTTTCATTTTTGCAGTCAGGCTGTCAAAATAACTTTGATCTATAAAATATTCGACATCCGCAACAAACAAAAACTGATAATTTTCATGATCGATGCGGTTTTTTAGTTCATGCATGGTCGAACAGCGCACGGCATCTACATGAAGCTGATCGACCATCCTCTGGATACATTCAAGATATCCGTCACGAAGCTGTCCGAAACGGTATCTCTCGAGATCCATATAAAAAATGATCTTTTTATCTCCGGCATCACGCACGGATACAAGCGGCATATCCGTCAGTACTCTCTGTGGAATGATAATAGAAACCGTCGTCCCTGCATCAGGAACACTCTCAATATGCATATGTCCATTCATTTTTGCAATCATTTTACGTGAGATTGCAAGACCTAAGCCAATGCCCCCCGCACGCCGGTCACGGGTCGTATCTACCTGATTGTATGTGTTTTCCAGTGCATCTATATTTTTTTCGCTCATCCCGATTCCGGTATCTTTCACCTTTACCATAAGATTGATGCCGTATGATTCCTTGCGGGCGCCGACAAACAAAATGACACCACCGGCATCTGTAAATTTGATCGCATTGTTGATGAGATTTAAGATAATGCGATATATTTTCTGACTATCTCCAAGCAGGTTATTCGGAATATCCGCCTCACAATCCACAATGATCTCAAGATTCTTTTCTTTATTCCACACATGTGCCATGTTAACCACATCATTGATCACAGACGTAATGTTATATGGTTCTTCCACCAGCTCCATCGTGTCATTTTCAAGTTCTGAAAAATCCAGGATATCTGATACCAAAGACATCAGATTCCTGCCCGCAACTGTAATATCATACAGCTGTTCCTTTGTCGTATCATCCACTTTCGCATCCAGTAATTCTGATCCGATTCCGATGATAGAATTTAACGGTGTACGGATCTCATGCGAAATATTTGCCATAAAATCATCTTTTGCCTGTTTGGCATCCTCGAGTTCACGCATTGTCTCATTGAATTCCATATCATGCTGTATACGGTTTTTTAACTGTTTATTTTCCATGATCTCGAGAATAATGATCGCAAAAAACTGCATAAAAAATTCCATTTCCCGTATCGGATTATCATAATTTACTTTATCTAACAGGAATGTATCAAGACAAAACAAAAAGATCGTTGCTACCAACGAAATATAATTGATCTCGATCAGATCAAAAAGAGACAACATCACAACACTTGCTGCTACTGTTGCCATGGTAAGAGACGAACCGTCCGTGAATACCGTATATAAAATAATATTCATCCATATCATAACAGAACAAAATAACTTCGCCAGTCTGCTGTACCGTCCTGACAGCATCCGAAGTCCGATACTCGCCAAAAGCCCACAAATTATCACCGCAGCTACCCAGCTTGGCCATTTTAAATAAACTGCTGCCACTACCATATAAACAGTATATATGAAATAAAGTACATACGGGATCACTCCCGCCCTGTCCTTTTTGATTTCTCTTATCATAACGTCCCCTCTCATTCACTTATATCTGTAATTTCCCGCTGCAATTCCAGAAATATCTCTGTAAGGTTCGGATCAAACTGAGAGCCGCTATTTTCCTTTATAATTTCAAACACCTTAGATGCGGGACGGATTGCTTTCTTATAACACCGGTCCTGATATAATGCATCAAAAACATCAGCAAGTGCCATGATCCTTGCACATAACGGAATCTCCTCCCCGGATAATCCATCCGGATAGCCCGTACCGTCCCATCTTTCATGATGATATCGTGCTATTTTTCTGGCAATATCCACATATTCCTCATGTTCCACATTTCCGATGATCCGGTCAATGATCTCACACCCGGCTACCGTATGCTGTTTCATGACTTCAAACTCTTCGTCCGTCAGCCGTCCCGGTTTTAAAAGAATCGCATCTGGTGTTTTTATTTTTCCAATATCGTGAAGTACCGATGCCTTTACTGTATTGAGCTCATAATTATGATCAAGGATATCCGGATACATCCCCTTTTCCCTCAACGCTTTTGTCAGTATCTGTACATAATTCTGGGTATTTTTTACATGAAGTCCCGTACTGCCATCACGGCTCTCGATCAGGTTGGCGATACCGGTAATCACTTCATCCTGCATACGCGTCATTTCCGCAACCTGCGAGGCGACCATCTCTTCTAAATGATTCTGGTACTGTCTGTTCTCTAAAATTCGTTTCACACGGCTGACTAATACCTGGGAAACAAACGGCTTCCCGACAAAATCCATAGCCCCTGCCTCAAAACATTTTGTTTCTGTTTCAGCATCATTATCACCGGTCAGAAACACAACCGGTATCATAGATCCATTTTCAAGTTCTCGAATCTTTTTCAGTGTTTCAAATCCGTTCATTTCCGGCATATTTACATCCAAAAGGATCAGATCCGGTGTCACTTTTGAAAGAAGTGACAATGCCATTTTCCCAGATGTAGTCGCAGAAATACGAAATTCTTCCCCCAGAATCGTCTGTGCTCTTTTGAGATTGCCCGGATCATCATCTACCAGCAGGATCAGTTCTTTGTTACTTGTCTGCATACGTTTCTCCTTTGTAAAAATCTGAATTGCCCGACTCCTTTACACGTAGGAATGATCTACTTTGATAACCACGTAATAATTATTTCCAAGACGTTCCCTTACCTGTGATGTAATACGTGCTGCCAGCTCATCATCCTGTATCTGAAACTTATACGGTATCAGGACATCAAATATAATATTCGTATGTGTCGGTCCCGTTACAACGCGGAAATCATGCATATTGATCCGCTCATCAATCCCCTTGATAATAGATATTACCGCCGCTTTCATCTCGCTGACATGTTCATCCGATGTCACGATCGGATCCATATGTATCGTCGCATCACAGCCTAACTTTTCTTTTAATTCATTTTCAACATTATCAATAATATCATGGATCTCTAAGATATTGCCCTCCGCAGGTACTTCCGCATGCAGTGATACCATCTGTCTTCCCGGGCCATAATCGTGTACGATCAGGTCATGGATTCCACAGATCTCCTCATGTGCCATTACGATCTGATCGATCTTCTGCACAAATTCCTCCTCCGGCGGCTGCCCTAAAAGCGGATTTAAGGTATCTTTCGCAGCTCCGATGCCCGCAAACATGATAAATACACCAACTAATGCACCACAATAGCCATCCACATAGATTCCGGTAAAATGTCCGATCAAAGCTGCCACAAGTACCACTGCTGTTGCGCAGGTATCGCTCAGACTGTCGGTTGCCGTTGCCTTCATGGCAGCAGAGTCAATTTTTTTTGCAACCCCACTGTTATAAAGATACATATACAGTTTTACAAGAATCGAAATAATGAGGATCACAACCACCATTACGGAAAACTCTGTTTCTTCCGGATGAATGATCTTTATAATAGAATCCCTGATCAGTTCATACGCCATCAGAAGGATTGCTGCCGCAACGATCAGTCCCGATACATATTCGATCCGTCCGTGGCCAAACGGATGCTCCGAGTCCGGTTTTGCTCCTGCCAGCTTAAATCCGATCAGCGTAACAGCGGAAGATCCTGCATCTGACAGGTTGTTGAATGCATCCGCAGTCACAGCGATCGAATGGCTGATCGTTCCTGCAAAAAATTTGCCACAGAAAAGCAGAATATTTAAAAAGATTCCGACCATACCGCAGAGAATACCATACTCCTGTCTGATCTTTCCTTTATCCTCTTTTTCTTTAATAAAAAACTTTGAAAGAAATGTTATCATGTCTGATCCCCCTGTGTCCGATCTCATACAATGCCTGTTTCCAAACACTTCCATTTAAAATCTATGCATTTTTGATTGCTATCTGATTTTTCCGATGTCCTGCAGCGGCCAGTAAATGACCTCTCCTTTACCGAGGATTTTATCGATACTTACATATTTGTTATCCCAGTAACGCGCGTCCCAGGAGTCATTCCGGTTATCCCCTAATACCAGATAACAGTCATCCGGTACTTCAAATAAATATGGTCCTGTTGCCACCGTCCATTCTTCCTTCAAATAATCTTCCTCCAGCGGCGTTTCACTTCCATCAATATAAATCTTTCCATCGTCAATGCGGACTTCCTCCCCCGGCAGTCCGATCACTCTTTTTACATAAAGTTCTTCCTCATCATCCGGATAATGGAAAATCACAACATCCCCGCGCTCCGGTGTATCCTTTAAAAATGCGAGACGATTCCCGATCAGGCGGTCCCCCGGCATGATCGTATTTTCCATGGAGCCTGTCGGTACATCTGCGTTGATGATCAGATAATTCTTGATCAGAAATGCTGCCCCGATCGCCAGGGCAAATGTAAGTACCCAGCTTAAAATCTCGCGCGATGCCGACGTACTTTTCTGTGCTTCCTCTTTTTCTGATCCATCCGGCTTATCCTCTTTATTTGATGTATCGGCCTTATCCTGTGTATTGGTTTTATTTTGTGTATCTTTTTTATTTTCATCTATATCCATCCCGATATCCTGTCTTTTCGCTTCCATCTGTGTCCTCACTTTATGCCATAATGATTTCTTTTATGTTAAAAGATTATAATGTATTAAATGTAATTTTAGCACACTTGCCACAAAATAAAAAGTGCCACACCATACGATGTGACACTTTTTTGCCTGTTTTTGTCTATGATTTATTTTTAAGGCTATTACCTGTTTTTCAGGCGATACGCTTTCTTTAGTCTGCGAATAATGCTGTGGAGTAATAACGGTCACCACTGTCCGGAAGAAGGGCAACGATTGTTTTTCCTTTGTTTTCCGGGCGTTTTGCAAGCTCGATTGCAGCATATAAAGCTGCACCGGAGGAAATTCCGACTAATACACCCTCTGCTTTTGCAAGCTCTTTTCCGGTTGTAAATGCATCCTCGTTTGCTACCGGAAATACCTCATCATAAATCCTGGTATCTAATACCTCCGGAACAAATCCTGCACCGATTCCCTGGATCTTGTGAGGACCTGCTGTTCCTTTGGAAAGAACAGGAGAAGTCTCCGGCTCAACTGCAACAACTTTTACATCTTTGTTCTGTGATTTTAAGTACTGTCCGACACCGGTAACTGTTCCGCCGGTACCAACACCTGCAACAAAGATATCTACCTTACCGTCTGTATCTGCCCAGATCTCCGGTCCTGTTGTCTCGAAATGGGCCTGTACGTTTGCCGGGTTGGTAAACTGGGATGGGATAAAGCTTCCCGGGATTTCTTTTGCAAGCTCTTCTGCTTTTGCAATCGCACCTTTCATTCCCTTTGCACCCTCTGTTAAAACGATCTCTGCACCGTATGCTTTTAAGATGTTACGACGCTCAACACTCATGGTCTCCGGCATTGTTAAGATGATACGGTATCCTTTTGCTGCTGCGATAGAAGCAAGACCGATACCTGTGTTTCCGGAAGTCGGCTCAATGATCACGGAACCTTCCTTTAAAAGACCTTTCTCCTCTGCATCTTTTACCATGTAATATGCAGCACGGTCTTTTACACTTCCTGATGTGTTAAAATACTCAAGTTTTATAAGAACTTTTGCCTCAAGTCCTTTGCTTTTCTCTAATTTTGTTACCTCTAATAAAGGTGTGTTTCCAATCAAATCTGTTGCACTCTGATAAACTTTTGCCATGATATTCCTCTCCTATTCTGAAATTTTTCATTTCTGAAGTCTGCAATGCTTTTTGCAGACTTCAAAGTAAAAATAAGGAACTTATTTCTACTTTACTGCCTTAAATGCTTCATCAAGATCCTCAATGATGTCCCTGATATTCTCTGTTCCGATGGAAAGACGGATCGTGTTCGGGTAGATTCCCTGCTCTGCCAGCTCTGCCTCATTTAACTGTGCATGTGTGGTAGAAGCCGGATGAATGACAAGTGATTTCACATCTGCCACGTTTGCAAGTAAGGAAAAGATCTCAAGATTATCAATAAAATCTTTTGCCTTCTGCTCATCCCCTTTGATCTCAAAGGTAAAGATTGAACCGCCGCCGTTCGGGAAGTATTTTTTGTATAATTCCTGCTGTTCTTTATCCTCTGTAACGGATGGGTGATGTACTTTTTCCACCTGTGGATGATTGTTTAAATACTCTACAACCTTTAATGCATTTTCCACATGACGTTCTACACGCAGGGACAATGTTTCAAGTCCCTGTAAAAACATAAATGCGTGGAACGGTGAAATCGTTGCTCCGGTGTCACGGAGTAAGATTGCACGGATTCTTGTGACAAATGCTGCAGGGCCTGCTGCCTGTGAAAAACTGATTCCGTGATAGCTCGGGTTCGGTTCCGTGATGGCAGGGAACTTACCGGATGCCTCCCAGTCAAATTTTCCACTGTCGACGATGACACCGCCGATTACGGTTCCATGTCCGCCAATGAATTTTGTTGCAGAATGAACAACAATGTCTGCGCCGTATTCGATCGGCCTGAGCAGATACGGGGTTGCAAATGTATTGTCCACAACAAGTGGAATTTTATGCGCATGGGCGATCTTTGCGATTGCCTCAATGTCGCTGACATCTGAGTTTGGATTTCCAAATGTCTCTATGTAAAGAGCCTTGGTGTTGTCCTGGATCGCTTTTTCAAAATTTGAAACATCCAGCGGATCAACAAAAGTTGTTGTGATTCCATAGTCCGGAAGTGTATGCTCTAACAGGTTATAGGAACCACCATAAATATTATTTGCTGCAACGATATGATCGCCTGCATGTGCAAGGTTTTCGATCGTGTATGTGATCGCCGCTGCACCGGATGCAACTGCGAGTGCGGCAACACCGCCCTCTAATGCTGCAATTCTTTTTTCAAATACATCCTCGGTCGGATTGGTAAGTCTTCCGTAGATGTTGCCCGCATCTTTCAGGCCAAAACGGTCTGCTGCGTGCTGGCTGTTATGGAATACATAGGAAGAGGTTGCGTAGATCGGCACTGCTCTCGCATCTGTAACCGGATCTGCCTCCTCCTGTCCTACATGTAACTGCAATGTTTCAAAACCCAGATTTCTTTCGCTCAAATGTTTCTTTCCCATAGATCACTTCTCCTTCATTTGATATTTTTCTAGTATTCTTCTTCCTCTTCTTTTTCGCTGATATCATTTACCGGACGCTCTAGTCCTTCGATTTTGATACCGTTTTTCTCTGCATAATCCCAGAGTGCTGCATGGATTGCTTCCTCTGCTAACAGGGAACAGTGTACTTTTACCGGTGGAAGTCCGTCTAATGCTTCCATAACGGCTTTATTGGTAACTTCAAGTGCTTCCTGGATCGTTTTTCCTTTTACAAGTTCGGTTGCCATACTGCTGGTTGCAACGGCTGCACCGCATCCAAATGTCTTGAATTTTGCTTCCTGAATGATACCGTTATCGTCAATATCAAGATACATTCGCATGATATCGCCGCATTTTGCATTACCAACGGTACCTACACCGCTTGGATTTTCCATCTCTCCAACGTTTCTCGGATGATTAAAATGATCCATTACTTTCTCACTGTACATATCTTATTTCTCCTTTTTATCTCTTTACGCTCAATTTTCAATCCTGATTACTGGTTCTGTTTTTTTACAAAATCCTCATATAATGGGGACATACCACGCAGACGCTCGATAATCTTCTTTAACTCGTCTACGGTATAGTCGATCTCTTCCATCGTGTTCTTCTCGGATAAAGTCAGACGCAGGGAACCGTGTGCGATCTCATGCGGCAGACCGATTGCAAGAAGTACATGGGACGGGTCTAAGGAACCTGAAGTACATGCAGATCCACTGGAACCGCAGATACCTGCCTGATCTAAGAGGATCAGCATGGACTCACCCTCGATAAAACGGAAGCAGAAGTTTGCATTGTTCGGCAGACGGTCTGTGCGGTGTCCGTTTAATCTGGTATAAGGGATCTCTTTTAATACACGCTCGATCAGATGATCTCTGAGTGCGATCTCTTTTGCACTGCGCTCTTCCATATTCTCTTTTGCAAGTTTTGCAGCTGTACCGATTCCGACGATACCCGGAACATTGTGTGTACCTGCACGGCGTTTTCTCTCCTGTGCACCGCCGTGGATGAAGGAACGGATTTTAACGCCTTTGCGGATATACATCACACCAATACCCTTTGGTCCGTTGATCTTGTGGCCGCTTGCGCTTAACATATCGATGTTCATCTCTTCCACGTCGATCGGAATATGTCCAAATGCCTGTACCGCATCCGTGTGGAATAATACGCCGTGGTCATGTGCGATCTTACCGATCTCTTTGATTGGCTGGATTGTTCCGATCTCATTGTTTGCTGACATAATGGAAATTAAGATCGTATCCGGGCGGATCGCTTTTTCTAATTCCTCAAGGCTGATCTTTCCATCCTCATCAACATCCAGATAAGTTACCTCATAACCTTTCTGCTCTAAATATGCACAGGTGTGAAGAATCGCATGATGTTCGATCCTGCTTGTGATGATATGTTTTCCTTTGGACTCATATGCCTCTGCGGTTGCCTTTAATGCCCAGTTGTCTGACTCGCTGCCGCCGCCGGTAAAATAGATATCCTCAGTTCTTGCATTGATGAGTGCTGCGACATTTGCCCTTGCCTCATCGACTGCCTTTTTGCTCTCCCCTGCGAAAGAATAGATTGCAGAAGGGTTGCCGTAGTGTTCTGTAAAATATGGAAGCATTGCATCTAATACTTCCGGATATACCTGTGTGGTTGCTGCATTATCTAAATAAATTAATTTTGCCATGATATCGTTCCTTTCTTTATCCTTATCTTATCCATTTTATATGCTGCTCATACTAGCGGAAAGTCCGTATATTCTGTGTGTATCCATCACCATTCCGTTTCATTTCCTAGTTTGTTGATATGATATAAGTATTATACATCATCAATTCCTATTGTCAAGATAGGAATTGTATTTTTTTGTGCAAAAACAAGAACAATCCGTTTCCCTTTAAATCAAGTGACAACCCTCCTATATAATGCTATAATAAATCGTCAAACGCAACAAATATCTTAATATTCTGACAGATGATATTTTGCAGTAAATGTTTTACAAATAGAATTTAATGATGCCTCAAAATCGGGGGCAGGAATGGAGACTATTATGAACCAGTTATTTTCACCGGAACTGATTCCGGATTATATGCACGCACACCCGGAGTACGGGGTAAAACGTATTTTGACCTACACGGTCTATCGCTTTTTATCCTTTGCAGGAAAAGAGGATGATACACTTGCCGCTTATATAAAAGAAACGTTATTTCCAATGGAAGATGCGCTCGACTTTTCCCTGATCGACGATTATCTGGCTCTGGATCCTTATTTTTGTCCGGTACCGGAGGAGGGCAGTTTTGACGCCTTTTTCTTATATACCGCAATCAGCATCTTAGAGAATGCTTTTGACGAATTTGCATTAGGCGATGAGCTTGCCATCATTGATGACCTGATTCTGACAAAATATCCGGTACTTGGCTCTGTTGCTTTAGACGATTCTGATATCCGTCTGGATGCACTCATCGGCAGCGGTGCGGAGTTTTATGCCGTTTTATATCTGGCTCTGACGAGATATCCGTCAGCACTTGGTTCACTGCTTCCGCAGTTTGGCGCTGCCTACCATGACAGTTACCAGTTCACCGGCGACGACACAGCGCTTTACGATTTCATGGATGAATATTTTGAGACGAAAAACTGTATGCTGCAGCCATTTTTCGTGGAACTTTCCAACACGCTTGTTGACGCAACACTCGGCTATTACAAGACTGACCTTGAAACATTGCTCGCAGCCGAAGTCCCGGGACTTTTAAGTGGAACGGCTTCCCGTTTTGCCGTGCAGAAACGTTTCGGTGCGCTCGGACTCACCAGACTGCCGGACCACGATACCTGTCTGGCACTGTTATCCGAATCCTTCCGCTATGCAGCACTTTATGAGCTGCGCAGCAACCTCTTTGACTATCACCTTGAGGAAGACCGTCTGGTGACTGCGGACAACTGGAAAGATACCATCCGTTTTCACTTCGTGCAGTATCAGCACATTTATGAGCAGGCGCTTGACGGCTTTTACGCGGCTGTGCTTTCCAGAAAGCTGCTGCTCGCAGAGTTTTCGGAGGAATTAAAAAAACTGGGGTTCTAGTCCCCCAGTTTTTTTGAATAATACAAAAAGGGGCTGCACACTAATTACCTAGTGCGGCAGCCCCCTGTTCTTAAGCCTCTCACAGCTTCTCTCACTTACATCCTATATATAAATCTTTTAATTTATCAATCAGCCCTTCAATCCGGAAGTACTGATTCCTTCTACCAGATATTTCTGGAAGAAAATAAAAATCAATACGGACGGAAGAATAGACAAACTTGCCATTGCAAACATTGCACCATAATCGGATGAAGATCCAGGATCACAGAAAAGTTTCAGTGCCAGACTCACCGGATACATTGCCGTTTTATTAACATAAAGTAATGCTGAAAGGAAATCATCCCATCTCCACATAAAGGAGAAAATACATCCCGTCACTACTGCCGGCTTGATCAAAGGAACGATGACCCTGATAAAAATTCCCCAGTAGGAACAGCCGTCAATCTTTGCTGCTTCATCCAGTTCCACCGGAATACCACTGATGAAGTTAGACATAAGATAAACAAAGAATCCCTGCGTAGCAAAGAAATACGGAATGATCAGGGGCAGATAAGAACCTACCCAGCCAAGTTTCTGATACCACAGGTACTGAGGTATCATCAGTACCTGTGCCGGGAGCATCATGGACAAAAGCATTGCCGCAAATAAGATCCCTCTGCCCCGGAATTTAAATCTTGCAAAACCGTAGGCTACCACTGCCGAAGAAAGAATTGTTCCAAAAGTTGCCAGTACGGAGATCAGAATAGAGTTTTTGAAAAATGTTGCAAATGTGATCTTTGCAAAACCCTTCCATCCGTTAATATAGTTATCCAGTGTAAAATGTTCCGGGAGCAGGGATCCTGCTGTGGTAAAAATCGTATTGGTCTCTTTAAAAGAACTCATAACCATCCATACCAGCGGGTATACCATGATCAGACCAATCAGTAAAATCACTACATGGTAGATTATAGTTCCCACCATATATTTTTTCTCTGTACTTACCGTCTTCATGTTTATACTCCTCCTTCATATACCCAGAACTTCTTCGTTGCAAACAGAAACAGTGTGACCAGACCGATCAGCAGGAGCATTACCCATGCTAATGCTGCACCATATCCTGTATTATAGAACTCGAAAGACTGCTGATACATATAAACTGTGTAGAGCAGGGTAGAGTTCATAGGTTTTCCCTGTGTAATAATGTAACACTGGGTAAATGCCAGGAATCCATTGATCATCTGCATTACCAGGTTAAAAAAGATTGTCGGCGTCAGCAGAGGCAGTGTGATCTTAAAAAACTGATACACACCACTTGCCCCATCCACCATGGCTGCCTCATAGAGAGATGCCGGAATCTGCTTTAAAGAAGACAGAAAGATCAACATGGAAGAACCAAACTGCCATACAGCTAACAGGATCAATACCCAGATTGCTGTCTTGGTGTTGCCCAGCCAGGAAATACCGCTGTCAATTCCAATGCCTGCCAGAAGTTTGTTGACTACACCATCAATGGCAAACATACGCTTCCACAGAATTGCCACTGCTACGGATCCGCCAATGATGGATGGCAGATAATAGACAGCTCTGTAAAAACCGGACATTCTGGAATTTTTTAAAAGCAGCATTGCTACCAGCAACGCAAATACCAGTTTTAACGGAACAGATACAAAGGCAAAGAAAAAAGTAACTTTTATGGTCTGCCAGAAGGTACCATCGCCAAACATCGTTATGTAATTCTGAAGTCCTGTAAATTTTGGTGCTGACAAAATGTCGTAATCACAGAACGAATAATAAAGAGAAATCCCCATGGGAACCAGCATAAAAAAGAGGAATCCCAAAGTAAATGGAAGCGTAAACATAATTCCTGCTGTATGTTCACTGTTAAACAGTCTACGAATCGTTTTCATATAAAACCTCTATTCTGCTTATTCAGAAGCCTTGGATGCCATGATGGCGTTACCCTGTTCAAATAACTGCTGACCTGCATCTTCTGCAGACATCTGCCCATAACATACCTGCTCTTCAAACTTGTTGATCAGATCATTTACCTCACTGGAACCATCAGCACTTGGCGGATTTACCTGAGAGGAATTCGGTTCTACCACATCGTAAATAAAATCAATCACTTTCTGGCTGCTCTCATCCAGATTTGGAGAAATTGCCTCTGCTACATCACTTGACAGAGGAATACCTCTTTCTGCAAGAAGTACATTGTTGCAGTCAACGGAATTCGTAATATAATTCAGGATCTTAGCTGCTTCTGCCGGATTTTTTGAATCGGTAGAAATTGCAAAGAACTGGCTTGGTTTTAAGTAATCCGATTTGGATGGATCACTGGAAGGCCATGTGGTAATACCGATCTCCGTTCCTTCCGGAACTGCATTTTCGATTGCAGTCAACTGGTTCGAATAAGAGAATGAGCACCAGGACATTGTCTCAGGACTGGAACCATATACCAGAGGATCCTGTTCTACGGAACCGATGGTACGCTCTGCAAATACGGAAGGATCTACTACCCATCCATCTTTGATACCATCTTCATACAGCTTGAAGAAATTTATATAAGGATCTGCCGAATCTCCGCCCAGTTTGCCATCCTGATACAGTACAATATCATCTGCACGCAGGTAATATTCCAGGAACTGCTCATTCTGGTTGTAGCAAAGATTCGTCTTGTAACCGGTCTTCTCCTGGATTTCCTTGGACAGGGCAATAAACTCATCCATAGTCATGTTATCTTTTACCGTAATGCCATTTTCATCCAGTAAGGTTTTATTATAGAGAAGCGCTGGAGCGTTAATGCCGTTGCACAATGCATACAGACCACCGTCTGCCTGTGCGGAATTCAGTACGTCCTGATTGCAGTTGCTGACATCAATGGTGCCGTCTTCAATATAAGGTGTCAGATCTACCAACAGGTCATTGTTTACATACTGCTGTAAATATTTATAATCCATCTGGACGATATCCGGCATGGAGTGTCCTGCTGCTGCAGTTGCAAGTTTATTCCAGTAGTCATTAAATTCAGAAAACTGTCCTTCGATCGTAACTCCCGGATTTTCCTCTGCATACATATCCAGAATACTCTGTGTACGCTCGTTTCTGGTCTGATTGCCCCACCATGCCATTACCAGGCTGGAAGAATCACTGCTGCCGCCATTTGACTGAACAGTCTGGGAATCGTTTTCCCCGGTTGTATCAGCTCCAGCGGCATTGCCGGAATTGCTGCCACATGCTGCAAAAGATGTCACTGCCATGACTGCTGCAAGGATGCATACTAATTTCTTTTTCATACTTATAACCTCCTTAGATTCGTGAACCGAACTTTGTTGATGGTGTTATTATAGTGCACCTTTTATCTCCGTTTAATAGTTAAAACGGACATGTATGTTTAAAAAACCGACATCCTTTTTCAACTGAATTGCATTCTTTTTTTAAATTTGTATAATGTATTTAAAAGCATTTTTCAGATATAAATTAAGGAAAAAACTATGAAAAAATTTGCATCCTGGTCACTAAAATACAAAATACTTACCATTGCTTTGTTCAACAGCGTTACCATGTTATTGTGTGCTGCTTTTGGCTATCATCTTTATACCAGCGCTTACAATAAACTACTTTTTGAGTCTATGGCGAGCAGCCTGTCCGTCACTTCCAAACAGATCTCACAGAAGTTAGAAAATGCGGAATACATTTCCTCTCTGATTCTTTCCTCCTCAGTCATCCAGAAAGAACTTGCCAACCAGCCTCCTGAAAGTGACTCCATTGCCGTGGCAGAATACAATCGCACAGTCAACAATCTCCTCACCGAATACTCTGCCCTGTTTCGGACTAATGGCATTTCCTATGCAGTGCTCTATGGTGACACTTATACCAACAGCACAAACTGGGCATTGTTAAATAAGACTCCGTCCTTTTTACTGGATGCCGCTTTGGAAAATGGTTTCAAGGCAAAAGGTTCTGTTACATGGACCTACGGAGAACGTCAGCCCTATATTCTGCTCAGCCGGAATGTCAGACAGATCAGTAATCTCTCCCTGGAATCTCTGGGTAATCTGGTGATTGGTGTTGATCTCGAACAGGTTGTATCCGATGCAAGCCAGTTTGTCTCCCAATACAGGAACCAGCAGTTTATCATTGCCAGTGATTCCGGAAGCCTGATCTACGCCTCCAAAAGTCTCTCTGATGCAGATGCCAGAGAACTTATTTCGAATTTTACGGATTCCTACAAAATTGTCTCCTATGGCGGTCACAAATATTTTGCCGTAGGAGGCACTCTGCCGGATTATGAATACCGCTATGTTACTCTGGCACCTTACGATGAGGTTGCCAATGCACTGGGAGCTTCCATACGCCTGACCTACTTTCTTCTCGCCATTGGAATGCTATTGGTGTTCTATATGTCAAACCGGCTGATTCACACAATTATCAACGAATTTGACGCCCTGATCCAGAAAATGGAACTGTTTACCCAAAATGAACTGGAACTTCCTGCGGAAGATAATACCTGCTACTCTACTGAGGTCGGATCCCTGCACAGACAATTCCGTCTGATGGCAGTGCGTATCCAGAATCTGGTAAAAGTCAATTATGTAAATGAGATTCTGACCAGAGATGCCCAGCTAAAAGCGCTCCGTTCCCAGATCAGTCCACATTTTCTCTACAACACCCTGGAGACGATCAACTGGCGGGCAAAGGCTATGGGAAATGATGTCATCTCCCAGATGGTGGAATCTCTCGGAAATCTCCTGCGTGTATCCTTATCTGCCCAGGAGACACTGGTAACACTTGCCTACGAGCTGGAACTGGTAGATTCCTATATCACGATCCAGAAAATCCGCTTTGAGGAACGGCTGGAATTCCAGGTAATCACAGAGGACGCCTTTCATGAAGGCATGATTCCTCCGTTGACCATACAACCTCTGGTGGAAAATGCAATTCACTATGGCATGGAGGAAATGACCGAAGTCTGCCACATTTATCTGAAAGTTAATGTAACAGATGGCATCATGGTGATTCAGGTACGCAATGAGGGCTCCCGTTTCGAAGATGACCTTCTGGAAAAATTGCGCAATAAAAGCCGCAATCCTCACGGATTTGGCATCGGCCTCCTGAATATTGACCAGAGGATCCAACTGTTGTTTGGCGATGAATACGGTCTGACCTTATCCAATGAAGATGATTTTGCCGTTGCTACCATAACCCTGCCCTATCGAAAGAAAGAAGGCGAATAAAATGTTAAAATTACTGATTGCTGATGATGAAAGAATTATCAGAGAAACGATTTTCAAAATTATTGACTGGAAAAAATATGATATCGAAGTGATCGGATTATGTAAAAACGGAATTGAAGCCTATGACATGATCCTCGATGAATCCCCGGATATCGTTCTTACAGATATCCGCATGCCCGGCATGAGTGGTTTAGATCTGATCCGTGAGGTCCACCAGACAGGCATCCCGATTCAGTTTATCATTTTATCCGGCTACGGTGAATTTGAATATGCCAAAGAAGCCATGCATTACGGGGTCAAGCAGTATCTCCTAAAGCCATGCAATGAAACACAGATCTTAGAATGTGTGCTGGAATGTAAAAAAGACCACGACCGCATGATGCGTGAACGTACTATGCTGCAAAAACAGTTTACCCTCTATGATGGCATGCTGCACAATGTCATTTCCAGTGTCATCAACGACTGCCTCAATGAAAAACAGTCCTTAGATGAAATCGTCCTGCACTATGAACAATATGTGGATTTTCATACCACAGGGTACCATCTATTTTATGTGTATTATCTGGAATTTGATAGCCTGCCAGAATTTCTGCAGCAGTTAAAAGTCTATGTGGAAAAAGAGATGTCCCAGGTAATCTTTTACGGAATCTATGTAAAAAATACTTTTCTGCTTTTCCTTCAGAATAGTTCCGGATTTTGTGAAAACATACATAATTTCCTGAAAAACGTACATTTAAGCGGGCAAAAGGTATCCCTTGAAATTCAGGATACCAACTATCCCTCTCTAAAAAACCTGCTGGCAGATAACACGGACCGTATCATGCGTTTTCCCATGATTCATTATATCAATCATTTCCATGTCACAGCAATCTGCAACTATGACCGCGTCATTTTTCAGATCCAGCAGTTATATCAGCAGCTTCGCGGAGGAGACAGTGAAAAGTCTGACCAGGTGGCTGAGATTCTGCGTGGAATTGATAATATTGATTTTCTAAAACAACTTGTAAGCAGTTTGTTTCTCAAAATGTCTTCCAATTCCCAGATGCTTTCCCCGGTAGGTCTGGCAGAATGGCTCACTCAGATGGAAAACGAAGAAAATCTGAACAGCCTAAAAGATATGGTAGTAAACAAGTTCATGGAGTTATCCAGCATCCGTGAAACCGAGGCAAGTATCTCCCCGATGATCTCCCAGATTTATTCCTATGTCGACACACATCTGGAGGATTCTTCCCTGACCTTGAAACAGATTGCGGAAAATTATCTGTTCATGAATGTGGATTACGTCAGTAAAAAATTTTATAAAGAAACCGGACAGAAGTTTTCACAATATCTCACCGCAATGCGTATTACCAGAGCAAAACAACTCATTGCACAGAATCCGGAAGAACCCGTAAAAAATATTGCAGAACAGGTTGGCTGCGGAAACAATCCGCAATATTTCTCCCAACTCTTCAAAAAACAGACCGGCATCACCCCTACTGACTATATTGCCTCCTTAGGACATTGATCCTTTTTGCAGAAACCACAGCATGTCGGAAATGTGGCAGACGTACTCGGTTTTTCACATTGACAAAAAACCTCTGAAAATGGAGAATAGAGACAGATTTCAGAACACATTAAGGGGGTTACCGATATGAATTATCATATAATAGAAATGGGTGCAGCCGGCGATGGAAAAAACAACGATGCTCCCATCATACAAAAAGCGATTGATCTGTGCCATGCACAGGGCGGCGGACTGGTCGTGCTGGATAGCGGACACATCTACCTGTCCGGATCTATTATTTTAAAGAGTCATGTGGAACTGGTCGTGGAAACCGGAGCAACATTAAAAGCGAGCGAAGATTTACAGGATTATAATTATATTAGTGATCTGGCGAAAAATGGACACGACCACATGGTAGAAGTCCCTACTTTTGTAAATTGCGATTACGACGGTAAACCACGTCAATACTTTATCTACTCCAAAGATACAGACGGCGTACGCATCAGCGGTGGCGGTGTCATTGATGGTTCCGAGGAAATCTACTACGGTGAGATCCGTGAAGACCAGATTGACGGCGCTTTCTATCCCCGTATCCCTCTGATTCTGATGGAGCACTGCACTCATCTGACCATCCAGAATGTAACGATCCAAAAGAGCGGCTTCTGGACAACCCATCTGGTGGGCTGCGAAGAAGTGGAAATCAGCGGTGTCCGCATCTTAAACAACCGCATGATGGCGAACTGTGACGGTATTGACCCGGATCACTGCAAACATGTCCGTATTACTAACTGTCATATTGAGGCAGCCGATGACTGCATCGTATTAAAGACCACCGAAGCAAACAGCCAGTACGGTGACTGCGAAAATATCGTAATCAGTAACTGCACCCTGGCTTCTACCAGTGCAGCGATCAAGATCGGTACCGAAAGTGTCAATAATTTCCGTGATATTATAATCACGGGCTGCAGTATCTACGATACCAACCGCGGTATCTCCTTCCAGCTCAGAGATCAGGGTAATATTGAAAATGTGTTGATTTCAAACTGCATCATCCACACAAACAATTACTCCGAATGTTGGTGGGGCTGTGCAGAACCTATTAATATCGCTTCCATCAACCGCAAAGACGACGTCCCTTCCGGCAAAATCCGTGGAATTTCCATCACCAATGTGTACTGTACCGGAGAAGGCAGTATCTATATTGCCGGAAAAGACACCTCTCCTATCGAGGATCTGACACTTGAAAATATCCGCCTGACACTTGAAAAGAATTCCAAATATCCTATCAAGGGCTATGATTTCCGTCCCTGCAGTGGTCCCTCTTTTCAGGAATGTAAGATTCATGGCGTTTATGTCAAAAATGCCAAAAACGTAAAAGCACAAAATATTGAAGTCACTGTAAAAAAAGAAATACAGGAATGGGTGGATCGTGATATCTGCTTTGAAAATACCGTCAGAACAGATTCATAAGTTTACTACAATAAACTGCAAAAAGGAGCTGTGCACTAATTACTTAGTGCAACAGCCCCTTTCCCACATCCGGCAAATATCTTATGTATCTTTTTTGTTCTTCTCTAGGATCTATTCTTTTCCGTCTTCCTCTTCCGGTTCCCGCAGGTCGCGTATCCTCACCTGCTCGATCCGTTTGCCGGACATCTCTGTCACTTCTATCTCAAGTTTAAATTCTTCATCCGTATGAAAATCTCCGGCTTTCGGTATACATTCAAACAATTCCATCACCCAGCCGCTGACGGTCTGCACATCAAATTCTGCCTCGCGGTCTAAACATTCAAACAGTTTTTCCACTTTTGTTTTTCCGGCAACCAGATATTCATTGTCGCTGATGCGCTCAATTTCTGTCTCGACCTTATCGTGCTCATCCCAGATCTCACCGACAAGTTCCTCTAAAATATCTTCAAGCGTAATGATTCCAGCCGTTCCGCCGTATTCATCCATCGCAACCGCAATGTGCAGTTTCTTCTGCTGAAGTTCCCGCAAAAGATCATCGATCTTTTTATTTTTCGGTGTAAAAATAACCGGTCGCACTGAGTCACGGATCGTCACATCCGAACGGTAAATAAAGTTGTAAAAATCTTTCTGATATAAAATACCAATGATCTGGTCAATATTTTCCTCATAGACCGGAAGTCTCGAATATCCGGTGTCCGCAAATATTTTGGCGATCTCATCTTTTGGCATATCCACCGGGATACCGACAATATCAATTCGCGGTGTGTAAATGTCCACTGCCTCCAGCTCATCAAACTCGATCGCGCTGCGGATCAGTACACGCTCATCTTCTCCGATACCGCCGCCTGCCTGTGCCTCATCCACAATGGTGAGCAGTTCTTCTTCTGTGATTCCCGGCTCCTCTTCTGACTTAAAGATGTGTGACAGCAGTTTTTTCCACTGTGCAAACACAAAATTAACCGGTGTCAGGATTTTTACCAGAACAGCAATGATCGGTGCGGAAAACAGTGCAAATTTGTCCGGTGATTCTTTTGCAATGCTTTTTGGTGAAATCTCACCAAAGATCAAAACCAGAACTGTCGTAACGATCGTTGAAACACTGGCCCCCTTCGCATCCCCAAGCATTTTTACAAACAGGATCGTTGCTAAGGAGGAAGATAAAATATTTACAATATTGTTTCCGATCAGGATCGTTGACAACAGATTGTCGTACTTTTCTTCCAGTTCAAGCACCAGCGCCGCCCGTTTATTTCCTTTGTCTGCCATATTTTTCATGCGGATCCGGTTCAGCGACAAAAATGCGGTCTCCGTCGCCGAAAAATATGCTGACATGATCAGGCACTTCCCATAAAAAAATAATTCCTCTCTTTCCACGCAAAAAAGCATAGCTGCACCTGTTTGTCTCTCCAAACGGCAGTTATGCTTTCTCATATTTCAATATTGATCTTTTCATTTTGTTATTCTGATTCGGGTAAGGATCCGCGTCCCCGTCCGCACTGTCTAACATAGTACTCTCCATTTCTGCATGTGAACAATATTACCTCTCACATGATTTTCATATAAATTGTGCTATGGATGTATTATATCAAAACGCATTCTGCATAGCAAGGAATTTTTATCCATTTTCCGGTTCTGTACCCGCTAAAATACAAATAAAATTTGCTGTTGTCTTTGAATTATGATATACTGTTATAAATATATTTTAGGCGGGGCACATTTTCCCTGATGGGATTTCGTTTCCTGTCAGGTGATCACCATATAGACAGAAAAGAGGTATTTTTATGCAGGTAAACGAATCATCTGAGAACTATTTAGAGACCATCCTGGTACTGAGCAAACGTAACCCGGTCGTACGCTCCGTTGATATCGCCGAAGAGCTTGGTTTCAAAAAATCAAGTGTCAGCGTTGCAATGAAAAATTTACGCGAAAAAAATAATATTACCGTTACGAAAGAGGGATATATTTATCTGACCGATTCCGGCCGTGAAATTGCAGAAATGATCTATGAGCGTCACGAACTTTTAACAGACTGGCTGACACGCCTCGGTGTCGACCCGAAAATTGCAGCAGAAGATGCATGCCGTATGGAGCATGTCATCAGCAAAGAAAGTTTTGATGCGATCAAAAAACATATTAAATAACCTGATATATATACATCTATATATTAGTACATCATTTTCACAAACAACAATCTGTGCATATTTTAAACAGATCTGTTATCACAAAAACAAGAGGTGCTCACCGGAACAGATTTCCGGAAGCACCTCTTGTTTTTTTATTTATACTGTCTGCGGAACTGTACCGGTGTCATCTCATACGCCTTTTTGAACAGGCGGTTAAAATGCTCCACGTTCTCATATCCCACACTCGCTGCAATCGACTCCACCGTCTGATTTGACTCTTTTAACAGTCTTCTCGCTTTTTTCATCCGCGCAGCTTTCACTGCATCCTGGAATGTCATACCGGATTTTTCCTTGATATATTTGGAAAGATACGGTTTGGAAAGTCCAAATTTTTCTGCCAGGACATCCATCGTCACATCCGCATAGTTATTCTGGATGTAATTCATGATCTCCATGATGCGTTCATCTCTGCCCTCAATGATGTTTTCGCTTTTTGCCATCTTATTTGCAGCAGAAACCAGTGCTGCGATGGAACTCTTGATGATATCCTCATCCACGCCGACGCCCCAGAAATGTCTGCCCTGACAGATGATCTCCACATAAGCCGCTGCTTTTGAGGAAGATCCCTCTGAGATTGCATGCTCCTGGTAGGTTGCCAGCTCATAGCTGATGCCAAAATACATCTTGATTGCGTTGCTGACCGCATCGAGGCGTCCGTTTCCGCTTGTCTCGATCACTCTGCGCTCACCGTTCTGCTCGATCGTCACACTTGCGGCAATGCCGTCTTTCTGCTCGAAATGGCACTCCGCCACATCAAATACATCTTTGATATTGACGTAATTTCCGGTAAATACCTGATAGATCATATCCGGTGTCAGCTCTTCGTGTCTGTGATCGGATACACCTTTGATCAGATAACCGACTTCCTCTTTCATCTTATCCGGCAGGGACATGCCAAAGTTCTGTTTTAATACGAAGGCAACTCCTCCCTTACCGGACTGGCTGTTGATTCGGATCACATCGGATTCGTACTCTCTTCCGACATCCTTCGGATCGATCGGCAGATACGGAACATCCCAGCGCCCGCCGCTCTTTCCTGCCTCTCTCCATGCCATGCCTTTTGAGATCGCATCCTGATGGGAACCGGAAAATGCAGTAAACACAAGATCTCCGGCATACGGAGTACGCTCATAAACTCTCATTCTGGTAAAACGCTCATATTTCTCACGGATTGCTGCAATGTTGGAGAAATCAAGTTTCGGATCTACGCCGTGGCATACCATATTTATTGCAAGTGTCACGATATCCACGTTTCCGGTACGCTCTCCATTTCCAAACAGAGTACCTTCCACACGGTCAGCTCCCGCTAATACACCAAACTCAGCATCACTGATACCGCAGCCTCTGTCGTTGTGCGGATGTACGCTTAAGATCACGTTATCTCTGTATTTTAAATGTTTGTGAATATACTCGATCTGGCATGCAAATACATGCGGCATTGCAATCTGAACCGTAGTCGGAATGTTGATGATCGCTTTGTGTTCCTTATCCGGTTTCCACACATCCAGTACGGCGTTGCAGACTTCCACGGCATAGTCGACCTCTGTTCCAGGGAAGCTCTCCGGGCTGTACTCAAATGTAAAGTTTCCATCTGTCTGTGCTGCAAGATCTCTTAACAGAATCGCTCCATCCACTGCAAGTTTCTTTACTTCTTCCCTGCTCTTTTTAAAGACCTGCTCTCTCTGTGCAACAGAGGTGGAGTTGTAAAGATGGATCACTGCGTGCGGTGCGCCTTTGACTGCCTCAAATGTTTTTTTGATGATGTGCTCACGCGCCTGTGTTAAAACCTGAACGGTAACATCTTCCGGGATCATATTGCGCTCGATTAAGGCACGCATGAAATTGTACTCTGTCTCTGAAGCTGCCGGGAAACCAACCTCGATCTCCTTGAATCCAATGTCTACAAGCATCTGGAAAAATTCAATTTTTTCCTCTAAGCTCATCGGCTCGATCAGTGCCTGGTTGCCATCACGCAGATCCACGCTGCACCAGATCGGCGGCTTTTCGATCGCATCCTTCTTTACCCAGTCATATGTAACTTCCGGCGGCATAAAATATGCTTTTCCGTATTTTTCTGCAACATCAAAATTCATATTCATTCTCCTTATCCTGTTTTAACAATGATTCTATTTTCTGTGTGTCACTTTCTGTTTTCTGTCCGGAGAGCTTTTTGTGTAAGAAAAAATGTCATAATAATTTCTCATGATACAAAAAATCTCTGTATGCAAAACCTGTGTGGTTTTGTCATACAGAGACGCAAAATTTTCTTCACGCGGTACCACTCTGTTTCATGAATGACCTGTATCGTCATGCATGCACTCATCCGGCACTATCATGCCTTTTCCCTCTTACGGCGGGCGATCCGTCCAAGCCTACCCAGTATCATCTGCTCATTCATAATGCATCCGATTCCTTCAGCCGGCAGCTCCAAGGCGAGTTCACAACTTCACTCTGACTGCCTCGCACCTTCCGGCAGTTCTCTGATTTCCATTCCGCTGTTACTATTCCTTTTCATTGCATTTCATTTTCTGTTCTACATAATAACATACCTTTTTCGAGTTCCGCAAGGTGTAATTTTATCAATTTTATTGATTTATTTTAATCTTCTGTATTTAAAACTGAAAATCCTCATAATCTTCCGGTGTAAAACGATGATAGATCAGATGGCAGCCCTCATCCGTGATGCAGTAACGGTAATCATCCGGCACCCCATCCTCAAAGTAAACCAGATAATCAAATTCCCCGTGTGTCGTCCGATCTACATGTACAGGATCCGGATATCTGTGAAACTGCTGTAAAAGCTCGTCTATCGTGCAGCCATGTTTTCCGATTGTTTCTATAAAACTGGCAATGAACTCACTTCCGTTCGTGTGTTCATGCACATAATCAACACCGCTCGGCGGAATTGCAATGCAGAAACGCTCACCTTTATTGGAGATTTCCACCCCGCCAAGTGTCTGCACCGTCTTTTTTGAAAATTCTGCAAGCAGTTCTGACATCTCTTTTTCTGCTGCATCGGTATGGAAGAAACGGTTCAGCGAGGTAATCGGATAATATAACCGGATCAGTTCACTCCGGTAACCAAGTTTTATCTGTTCTTCCTGTATGACCTCGATGATATTTTTTTCAAGTCTCGTAAAATCCACTGCCTTTTCCATTTCTTTCTTCCTTATTATTTTACTCCCACTGTGTCAGACTGATAAATTCCGGCTTATTATTTTACTTCCACTGTGTCGGATCAATCCATTCCCACGCTTCTTATTTTCTCATAAAATTCAGATTACATACTCGCCGGCACGCTGTCTCTCGTAGTCCACTAAATCTGCGAGTGTGATACTGTCAACAACCTGGTTGATCGCCTCGTTCATTTTTTTCCACACCAGAACTGTTGCACAGTCATTCATCTTATCACAGGTGTCTTCATCCTCGACGCATGCCACCGGTGCAAGGCTTCCCTCTGTCAGGCGTAATATCATTCCGACGGTATATTCTTCCGGTCTTTTTGTCAGAATGTATCCTCCCTGTGCACCACGAATGCTCTTTACATATTTTGCCTTATTTAAAACGGAAATAATCTGCTCTAAATATTTATCTGAAATTTCCTGGCGTCTCGCAATATCCTTTAAACTGATCGGCTCTCCGGTATTATTCAGTGCAAGATCCAGCATCAGGCGTAACGCATATCTTCCTTTTGTTGATATTCTCATATTTTCCTCATTTCTGCGCTGTTTTTCATATTTTAGGCTTGCGGATGCAGCGCAGCCGCAAACTTATGAATAAACGATTCTTTTATCATCGTATTAGAAGTATATCCGACTATTCATACCATGTCAATAGGAATTAAAGTATTCGTTAAAATATCTCTTTGCGCCACTGATATTTTGAGAGATCAATACATCCGTCTTTTACCTCTATGCCATCCGCTTCCAAAAGTCCGATCTGCCTGTTTTCGCCACCAAATGCAAAGGCCTCCGAAACTCTCCCCTCACGGTTTACTACCCGGTAACACGGGATTCCCTCCGGATCCGGATTTACATGCAGCGCATAGCCGACCACCCTGGCCCACCTTTTGTTGCCCGCAAGCGCTGCCACCTGTCCATAAGTGGCAACCGTACCGCGTGGAATCTGTTTTACAATGTCATATATTTTTTCGTAGGAATTTTTCTGTTCCATATTAGTCCTTATTCAGATTATAAAAACTCGTAATTTTATGATGTTGCGCTCATTATATCATGAATTACTTTTTTGCGCCATTCACCTTGCAATCATGTTAAGAACATGCTAAAATTTTAATTTGTGTTTTTATAAATTTTTAATACTTTTTATACTTAGGAAAGAATTGGAGTACAAAAGACCTATGAACGAACTAAGACCAAAACTATTTGACGTAATGAAGGGCTACACAAAAGAGCAGCTCATCAAAGATATCCTTTCCGGTATCATTGTGGCGATCATTGCTCTTCCACTTTCTATCGCACTTGCGATCGCTTCCGGTGTCGGTCCGGTACAGGGACTCTACACTGCGATCGTTGCCGGATTTTTTATTTCCTTTTTCGGAGGAAGCCGTGTACAGATTGGCGGACCAACTGCCGCATTTGTTGTTATCATCTATGGCATCGTGACCACTTACGGTACAGACGGACTGATTGTCGCAACAATCATGGCAGGTATCATTTTATGTATTATGGGCCTCTGCCATTTTGGTTCCCTGATTAAATATATTCCTTATACGATCACGACAGGTTTTACCTGTGGTATCGCAGTCACCCTGTTTGTCGGACAGATCAAAGATTTTCTTGGACTTGATATGGGTGCTGTTCCTTCTGAATTTATTGAAAAACTTGGCGCCTATGCTGCAAATATCACAACCACCAATCCGGTTACCGTCGCAATCGGTGCCGTTGCACTTGTGATTTTAATCCTGTGGCCAAAAGTAACTGACAAACTGCCGGGATCCCTGATCGCAATTATCGTGACGACTGCCATCGTTTATTTTGCAAAACTGCCAGTCAACACGATCGGAAGTGTTTACGGAGAACTTTCCTCCGAATTTCCGTCTTTCCACATGCCGGCATTCAGCTATAAATTGGTACAGGAACTGATCTCCCCGGCATTTACGATCGCGATTTTAGCCGGTATTGAATCCCTGCTTTCCGCAGTCGTATCTGATGGTATGATCGGTGACACCCACAAGTCAAATGCCGAACTGATCGGTCAGGGACTTGGAAATATTTTTTCCGGCCTGTTTGGCGGAATCCCTGCTACCGGAGCGATTGCCCGTACTGCTGCAAACGTAAGAAACGGCGGACGTACCCCGATCGCAGGTATCACACACTGTATCACTTTAAGCATTATTTTAGTTGTTTTAATGCCGCTTGCTTCCCTAATTCCTATGACAACATTAGCCGCAGTGCTTTTAGTCGTTGCATGGAACATGGCAGACTGGACTTCCTTTTTCCATCTGTGCAAAACTGCTCCAAAGAGCGATATGATCGTACTTGTTGCAACATTTTTCCTGACTGTATTTTTTGACCTTGTCGTTGCCATCGAAGTCGGTGTCGTACTTGCCGCACTTTTATTTATGAAACGTATGGCAGAAACTGCCGATATCACTGCCTGGAAATATGCAGATGAGCCGGATGTGACCCCTGGCGAAGCCGAGAAAATGCGCGACATTCCACACTCAATCCGTGTATTTGAGATCAGTGGACCGCTGTTTTTCGCCGCAGCCGATGAAATTCTTACAATTACCAGTGACAAGTCAACCAAAGTCATCGTTATCCGTATGCGAAGTGTTCCGGCAATCGATGCGAGTGCAATGCGTTCCCTGCGTGACCTTGCTGCCCGTGCGAAGAAAAAACATATCACTTTGATCTTCTCACATGTCAACGAACAGCCGATGTCCGTTATGAAAAAAGATCACTTTATCGAGCTGATCGGGGAAGAACATTTCCTTCCGAATATTGTGGAAGCTCTCGATTATGCGGAAAATATGGTCGCAGATTCCAGTCATAAGGCTGCGAAATAACAGAATTTATTTATTCTTATGATGAAATATCGGATTAGGATGGCTGCACACTTCCTTTTACTGTGTCAGCCATTCTATCTCCGCGTCCTCTGTCGATGTTTCCATCTCTGCCTGACCTTCCCCTTCTTTTAAAACGATGCAGTTGTGATTGTCATCCACCTGAACCTGATAAAAATATTTCAAATCGTCGCTGACACCATTACTGTACTGATATTCCACAAAATACTGCGCTTGTGCCGGTGTTTCGGCAGGTTCGAAACCAAACGACGTCTCTTTGATCTCACAATCCGAATCATATTGATCTAAATACTCCTGAAAAATTGGATCTGTGTATCCTCTTGCAATCTCACTTCGATCATACAGCTCCTGCATCACGGCATCTTCCTCTATACCGGCGGATCCGCTATTTGCTCCACATCCTGCCAAAAACATTCCCATGATAAGCAGCAAACCTGTTATTTTACTCCTGCGCATCGTATGTATACCTCCCCTGCAGAGTCTCATACTCTGCATGCCCGGTGCTCCAGGTTCCTCCCTCCACCAGAAGAGACACTGCCTTGGCATCATAGGCGTCCAGATAAGTATTGACTACGCTTCCAACTGTCGCGTACTCTCCTGCCGTTCCCATCTGATTTACATATTCCTCAAATGTTTTCGACAGATCAAGCGTTATGGTATCCTCTTCCTGTTTAAAATCAAGCACTTTCACATCCGACGGAACCACACCGGCATCGATCAGCGCAGCCATGATATTTTCAGGCGTAAGCGCATCGAGCGATACCGTTTCTGTGTCAAAACCATCTGCATTTTCATTGCTTTTATATATGGTAATATTATTGTCTTCTTTATCAGCATTTTCCCGCCTGCCACAGCCTGATGCTGTCATAAGAACTATCGCTGCTAAAATCAATGCCATTTTCCGTGTTACACTTGTTCGTTTCATATTTTGCCTCCTCTTTTCCATCATTTTTCCTTTCAATCACGATTCATTTTTACCTTTTGGGTATATATGAAAATTTTGCTCGGAAAATACCCATAATTTTCCCTTAAATCCGCGTTTTTTGAGGATTTTTTTGTGATAATGGACATACACAGATAGTTTTTCATGCTATATGCCTTATACTCGCTTCGCTCGGCAGTCTTATTATATCTTATCTCATTTTGTTTTTGTTAAACCTTCGTCTAAATTAAGAAAATCTTCCATATTTCCAACCATAAAATACACGTTCTGCGAACACTCTATGATTAAGTGAAACAGCAGTCTTCACAGTTCATCCATATCTCCCCCGCAGATGCGCACCGATATCTCCGTCACATACTCCTCCACCGTCTCCGCCATCAGCTGATCCACCGTGTAAACTTCCAGGAACTCTTCCGCCAGTGTAATCTGATGTTCATCTGCATAAGCAAGAAGTTTCCGGTAAGCCTCCCCGATGTTTCTCCAGTGCCCTTTAAAATAAGTTGTCAGATATTTCCCCGCAGGCATAAAATGGCAGGACATGCCGCCCGGCTTATGTTTCATCAGCAATATTACGTTGCTGTAATTTGCATAGATCTGCCGTCTGACATCTTTTGCATACTGGATGTAACCAATCTCATAACAGATGCTTTTGCTGTTGTTCTCATAAAAATTGATCAGTTCCGCTGTGCGCTCCGCAAATTCTGATTCCGAAACGTCTAAAAATGCATCCATCAGATAATATCTGCCCGGTTTTTCACAGACAAATATTTCATCTTTTTCTTTCTCTAAATATGCCCTGATTTTTTTACTTTTTTCTTCCATCCACTGCCTGCGATCCTTTAACAGCCGGATTTTTTCTGCCAGAATCTGTTCCTCTTTTTCAAACAGCTCCAATAATTTTTCCGGAGTCCGGTCACTTAAAAAGGCCTGGATCTCTTTTAAAGACATACCAAGTTCCTTTAGCATAATGATCGCTTCGAGCACTTCGATCTGATGGATCGAATAATAACGGTACTCGTTATCAAGCACGATCTCCGGCGAAAACAAGCCGATCTTATCATAATGAAATAAAGTGTTTTTGGTGACGTGCATGAGCTTTGCAAGCTCACCAGTTGTCAGATATTGACTTTTGTCCACTTTTAATCTCCCCTCACGAAAAAAGTTCTTGACTATATGGTAACAATATAGTTTATGATAGCATTTGTGTCTCAAAACCGCAATTTCCATCCGCGCTGACACAACATTTAAAAATATTTCAAAGGAGGAACCCATTATGGCACAGTCCATTGGTCAGAAATTCACACCTGTCACTTTATTAAAATTCGCATTACCATCCATGGTCATGATGGTACTCATGTCCTGTTATACAATCACGGACGGGATTTTTATCTCGCGCTTTCTTGGAGATAATGCGCTGTCCGCAGTCAATATCGTCTATCCGGTCATCAATATCGTACTCGCCATCGGCGTCATGCTCGCAACCGGAGGAAGCGCCGTCGTCGCAAAGAAAATGGGCGAAGGGAAAGACGATGAAGCAAAAGATAACTTTTCCATGCTCGTGTTTACCGGTGTTGTGGCGAGTGTTGTCATCCTGATACTGACGATTTTATTTTTAGAACCAATCTGCCGCGCTCTCGGTGCAAATGATTCGTTACTTGCAAACTGCAAGGCATATCTTTTTACCGTTGTTTTATTTGCCCCGGCGTGCATGCTGCAGAGCCTGTTCCAGACGTTCTTCGTGACAGCGGGAAAACCACACATTGGCATGACGTTAGTCATCAGTGCCGGTATCGCAAATGCCGTGTTGGACTATGTATTTTTATCGCCTCTCGGCTTTGGCATTGAGGGTGCCGCCTTAGCTACCGGTATCGGTCAGCTCATCCCGGCAGTCGTGGGACTCTTCTACTTTTTCTTTGTCAAGGGAGATCTTTATTTTACAAAATTTCATTTTCATGGAAGTGTCCTTTCCGCTGCAAGTTTTAACGGTGCATCCGAGATGGTAACGAATATTGCAAACGCTGTGATTACTTATGCATTTAACAAAATCATGCTGCGCCTTGCCGGCGAAAACGGTGTTGCCGCAATCACGATACTGCTTTATTCCCAATTTTTATTTAATGCGCTTTTTCTTGGATTTTCCATGGGTGTTGCACCTGTGATCAGTTACAATTACGGTGCAAAAAATACAGGCGGACTGAAAAGCGTCTGCAAAATCTGCAGACGCTTCGTGATCGTTTCTTCTATTATAATTACTATTTGCTGTAACCTGCTCTCCGAGCCGATCGTACTTTTGTTTGTGGGTGGAAAAACAGCGACTTATGACCTTGCCGTCAGCGGTTTTTCGGTATTCTGTGTGACCTTTTTGTTCAGCGGATATAACATTTTTTCATCCGCTCTCTTTACGGCACTCTCAGACGGAAAAACCTCAGCGGTCATATCCTTTACAAGAACCTTTGTTTTTATCCTGCTGTCACTCCTCACACTGCCAGCTATTTTGGGTGTGACAGGCGTGTGGCTCGCGATCCCGGTGGCGGAGTTTGTGACACTGTTTTTATCGATTTTTTATCAGCGCCGCAAACGGACGGTTTATCATTACGCCTGAGCAGCCGCTTTCTTTCCAAGGTATGCCAGAACATCTTTTCTGGTTACGATTCCGATAAACACCTTTTTATCATCTACAACAGGAACGAAGTTCTGGTTCATTACCTTGTCAAACAGATTCTCCATGGATTCATCAATCTTTACCGCCTGATTATCCCTTCTACGCTCAATCGATGTGATCGGCATGTCCTCAAGCAGTTTCAGATCCGGGAAATTGCGGTCCTTTAAAAACCAGAGCAGATCTCCCTCTGTGATCGTACCAATATATTTTCCTTCCACACCAAGCAGTGGAATGGCTGTGTAACCGTGATGTTCCATTTTCTCAAGCACCTGACGCATGGTGTCCGTCTCTTCCACATGTGCTACGTCTTCCTTCGGTGTCAGAAAAAATAAAATGTTCATATGTGTTGCCCCCATTTGTTTATTGATTTGTGTGTTTTGATTATACTACCATTTCGGGGGTTGGACAACAAGGGAGTTATAACCTTACTATTTTCATTCCTCATCCACTAAAATCATTTCAAATATTTCATCACTTACCCTAAGTTCATGCATACTCTGGTTCTTCGCCAGATATGGTAACACCATTAATTTCTGTTGCACTTTTCCTTTATTATCAATTTCAAAATCATACTCAGAAAGTTTTGATTCCAGGCAAGCCGCATAAAATTGTTGTGCAGACAATCTTGTTTTCACACCAGTCATATGTAAAAAGTTCATATCCCGAAATCCTACATTTACTGTCTTTATATCTTTCCCTTCCCGATATATGATTAGAAACTGTTTATCATTCAGTTTTTCTTCGTATTGCTTTACAGCTTCTATCATAATCTTTAAAGCTGCTTTCTTGTGCGGCTTAACTGTGGAGTTTTTCTGTTGCTCCCCAACCTGCCAGCCTACGAACTGGCTAAAATGTCAGATTTTTAAGGTGTCAGCGTACCCAGACAGATTTTCTGTCTGGGTACTATTATTATATGAACACCGTCTTTTTATGTCAAACAAAGCAAATTCTTTTCTGAAAATTTTGTGCATAATTACAACATCTGCACTAGCTACCCCTAATACAAATAAAACCCCCGTATACTACCGTTTCCAGCAATATACGGGGACATTTCTCAATCGTTATTTAGCTGTAATCGGGACTTATCTGCTAATTGATTAGCAAACACCCTGAGCTAACATAGCATCTACAACCTTCTCAAATCCGGCAATATTTGCACCGGCAACATAGTCAGTCTGTCCACCAACAGTTGCATTGTATCTCTTTGCAGCGTCAGAAATGTTAGCGTAGATCGTCTCCATGATTCCTTTGAGTTTTCCATCAACTTCTTCGAATGTCCAGGAAAGTCTCTCGGAGTTCTGGCTCATCTCAAGTGCAGATGTAGCAACACCACCGGCATTGGCAGCTTTACCACCTACAAAGAGAACACCTTTCTCCTGTAAGTATTTGGTAGCTTCCAGTGTTGTAGGCATGTTAGCACCCTCTGTTACGGAAGTAACACCGTTTGCAACTAACATCTTAGCATCCTCAAGGTCTAACTCGTTCTGTGTAGCACATGGAAGAGCTAAATCTACTTTGTACTGCCATACACCGTGCTCACCATTCTGTTTTGCATGATACTCTGCAGATGATTTTGCAGCTGCGTACTCTGTCAGACGTGCACGTTTTACTTCTTTTACTTCTTTTAATAATGCAACATCGATTCCTTCCGGATCATAGATCCAGCCTGTAGAATCAGAACATGTTACAACTTTAACGCCTAACTGCTGTGCTTTCTCGATTGCGTAGATAGCTACGTTACCAGATCCGGAAACTGCGGCTGTCTTGCCTTCAAGACTCATGCCGTGATCTTTCCATAATGCGTTTGTCAGGTATAACAGACCATATCCGGTAGCCTGTGTACGGGCAAGAGATCCACCATAAGTAAGTCCTTTTCCTGTAAGAACTCCCTCGAAGGAACCACGGATTCTCTTATACTGACCGAACATGAAACCGATCTCTCTTGCACCTGTTCCGATATCTCCGGCAGGTACGTCAACATCTGCTCCGATGTATTTTGACAGCTCTGTCATAAAGCTCTGGCAGAATGCCATGATCTCTCTGTCTGATTTGCCCTTAGGATCGAAATCAGAACCACCTTTACCACCACCGATTGGAAGTGTCGTAAGTGAGTTTTTGAAAATCTGCTCAAATCCTAAGAATTTGATGATACCAAGGTTTACAGACGGATGAAGTCTTAAGCCGCCCTTGTACGGTCCGATCGCATTGTTAAACTGTACACGGAATCCTCTGTTTACCTGTACCTGTCCATTGTCGTCTACCCATGGAACGCGGAACATGATCTGACGATCCGGCTCTGTAATTCTCTCTAAGATTGCATTCTTTCTGTATAACTCTTCATTTGCATCAATAACAGGTCTTAAGGAATCAAGAACCTCTGTTACTGCCTGTAAAAATTCAGGCTGATCTGCATTTTTTTTCTTTACTACTTCGAGTACTTCATCAACGTATCCCATTTTACAATCTCTCCTTACTTAATTTAGTATATACTCCATACAATGTGCTTTACACTGCATGCTCCTAACGGTTCTCCCGCTGGTTTCGTTTTGACACACTTATTTTATTATAAAATGAATCCATGTGCAATATTTTTTTCTTTATTTCACTAAATTATTAAAGTTTCACAGTGTAACAAGCCATTTTTTGCAGGATTTCAGGTTCAATTATTCATTTTCCACAAATAATTTTATATCATCTAAGTATCGTTTTCTTGTCTATTTTTTTGTTATTACGGTTTTTACGTCACTGTAAGCGCCTTTTATATTCTTTCCACCGGATTTTTTATAGGAACAGATTCTGACATAATATTTTTTACCGGCTTTCAGCTTTCCAATCTTCTTCGATGTCGTCCTGTTACTTGAAACTGTTGTGCTTTTCACATTCTTCTCAAAACGTTTATCGGTAGAATATTGTATGATATAGCCGGTCGCCTTCTTATCCTGTTTCCACTTTAACGCAAAACTGCCCTTTGCAGTCGATTTCAGCGAACCCGTTTTTGCTTTTACCGGCTTTACCGTCAACGTGATCGTCTTTTCAGCCGCCTTATAATTACCACTTGCAGCTACACGGATCTTAATTTTTGTCTCTCCATAATTTTTAAGTGTAACTACACCTTTTTTACTTACAGCGGCGATTTTTTCGTCCGCAACCTTATACGTCATTTTTCCTTTTCCATTCGTTTTCGCATTGATGGAAAATGTTGTGGTGCTGAAGGTTTTTGTGATGTTTTTCGCCGTGATCTTCGATTCTTTCTGCTTTTCATCTGACTCTGCCGCACTGTTTATGGAAAAGAATTTCACTGTATAAGATACTTTCTGGTCAAGTCCTGTAATTTTTACTTCAAATGTATCTCCCGGCTGATAACTCAGATTTTCCGGACGGAAAATAATGCATCCTTTCTGTCCATAATTACTGTTTTCCACGTTAAAATAGCCATCGGCTTTCTTTTCTGAAAAAGCCCATTTTTTCTGATCCGACTGCCTTATGAGAGTCACTTTCACAGCAGATTTGTCCACATCTTTCCCCATGCTGATGCTCCATGGATAACTGCTGCCAAAAAACTCTACCGGCATATTCTGGGCCGGCCATACCACACCATAATAATCCGTCGGTTCATACCAGTTGTCAAATGCATACATCGCCGCATAAGTTCCATGTGATCCATATACCCAGCCAAATCCTGTTTTTTCCATCGGCGGATTTAAAATCCATCTTCTGTGTCCGACGCGGTCTATATTGTAATCATCACCATCATTCATCCATGCTTTTACCAGATGATACCCGAGTCCGCATTTCCAGCTTGCATAGGAAAGATTTCCGCTGGATGCACCGGACGCCCCCAGTTGATAAAGACTGTCGGCCATTCCTGCCGGTTTTGATGGAAAATGTGATAAGGTTCCATTTACTGAGTTAACCAAAGCTGCCGCCTGTTCCATTTTGGTATAAGAAGAATCAAGCCCCACTGCATCAATTCCTGCAATATAACGGATCGCATTCATGGTATTTAATGCTGATTTCTGACTGCTCTCACTGATCGTACCCGCCTGATACGGCTTTACATCCGATGCCTTCTTACTGTAGGTCGTCTCTGCGTCAATATTTACCTTTTTACTTTTCAGGTAATCCTTAATTTCCTTCTGGCTGTGATAATTGACATTGATCCCCGTACTGGTGGCTGCATAACAGTTGACGGAACCAATGCAGAATATAACGACTGCCAGCATCACTGCATTCTTTAATAATAATTTTTTCACCCGAATTCCCCCCTTGTGATATTTTTTATTACTATAACACAGTCCGTTTTGATGAACAATCATCTGGCATTAAAAAATGCAGGCGCCCCATCTGTACCTGCATTTTAAACTTTTATTTTTTATAAAAACCGATAAATAATAATTGCGATTAATACACCAATAATGCTTGCGATCGTAATCTTGATACTGAGTCCGAATGTAATGACCAGGATTCCAAGATCCAGCACGATTGGATTTGCAAATCCAAATGTCTGCCCATAATTCAGCCAGCTTAAAAATGGCACTCCCGCTGCAAGGCTTCCGATAAAACCTCCAAGTACGATCCCTGCCAGCAATAGTACAAACAATGCCCAGTTTTTTTTTCCCGCGATTCCCTTACTCATACCGTTCCTCCGTCTTCTTTCGTAAACATCCTGTCACAGGCACTTTCTTCCGAAAAGTCTTGTCATCCCTTAAACTGCTAAGGAAATGTCATTGCAATGCCTGCGCCCATTTTAACATGAAAAAACGGATTCAACAATAACTGATTGTAAACCGTATCTAACCTTTTACCGCTCCCTGCGCCATGCCGTTCACCATATTTTTTAC
>ENA-UPWS01000167-UPWS01000167.1-human-gut-metagenome-genome-assembly--contig:-NODE-167-length-45833-cov-9.869678_pt1 | contig 45833 bp, 63 predicted proteins | sample MGYA00250054_ERZ773384 | MGnify/ENA primary metagenome ERZ773384 (study PRJEB29103, sample SAMN06111979) | human gut metagenome | biome: human gut; feature: ankylosing spondylitis patient; material... | reverse complement strand
TCAGCAGCCTTGCAGAATTCCTTCGCCTGGCTGATGGCGTTCTGGCCCGTGATGGCGTCCAGCACCAGCAGGGTCTCCGATACGTTTGCTTCTACATAAAGACTTACCAATAAAGAAATGATTAATAATTTATTTATTTGTAATTCTCTGAGTGCAAATGTAGGCATTATTTTTATACCTGCAATAGCTTTAACCAACGTTAACTATTTAATTATTGTAGTCACCTTTAAATCAAGTATTTGCGTATCTGGATTCTTACTGATTATGATAAACTCCCTATACTTCACTTTCTTCAATCTCCACCATAAGAAACGCTTCCTGTGCTCGATGTTTAGCAACTCCAAGCTGTCCCGAACGGTTACTTTACCCGCAAATGTATCGGTCGGTTCTATACATCCTATAACATCAACCCATTTTGAGGCGAAATTTAAGCATTTCAATGTGTCAGCAACCAAACTATCACGAATTATAATACTATCACGTAGAGAGCCTGAAAACGCGCTCTCCGTTGACGTTTGAATGCTTGTATGACTCTTTATGTCTTTGATACTTTGTTTCAAGTCCTTTATAGTGCTGTCTTTCCCCTGCAATGTATTCCGATACTGGCGCAATGTGAGGTTCAATTCCTCCGTTTTCATTGCTGATTTGCCTGACTCCGTGCGATATGCTACATTCTGAGTAGTAAGTACACTTACATTCCTGTTCAGAATGCCGTTTTGCTCCCTCAGTTTCGCGTTATACCTAATAAGGCATACAATTAGTAGGCAAAGGATAGAAAACGCTGCTATGGCTGTTATTTTAGCTTTCATATTATTCGATAGTTAAGTTAATACTTTCCCCTCTGTCATGGGCTTCTTTCATCTTTTCGTATAACTTAGTGAAAGCGGCTGTGCTATTTACAACCTGTCCCTTTACTTTGTTATATCCGGTCAACAAACAGCCTAAAGTATCCTCCGGCTTGTTACCTACGTGAATCAACACACCATCGAAGCCATTAACGTTTTTGAGGCGTGGCAATTTGCCGTCACACACCTTTGCCCAACTACGATCTTTGAATTTAGGGCTGACAGTATCCATATCAACGGCATACGTTCCTGTGGGAATAGCCGTTTTGCCGTACTGCTTCACCTTCTTTATCTCTGATAGCTCCATTTTATCCGAAAGTCCTCTATCGGTGTCCTCCAATACATCACACTCGTAAACACCATCTACATACAATTTGCTGATAGTGTACAGATCACCTTTAAAAATTCTCTTTGATTTTAATTCCATAATCTAAATGTTTAAAGGGGGAATTATACCCCCTTGTGAATAACCTGTTTTTCTTTCTCTTCTTGCTCTTCGATAATCTTTGACGCATGTTCACCCATAAGCCTCTTAAACTCAAATCTAATGATGTGATAGATCAGTTTGAAACCTTTGTTGTTCGGGTATGTCATGCACAAGTTGCGGAAGCCGTTGCATAAGTAGACGTACATAAACACATACGTTATTGTCTTTGCGCACATGATAGCAGCGTCTTTATCTCCCATCTTTGTTACGGCTGAGAATATCACTACTATAATCATCATATACAGCAAAAATTCCTGTAAAGCCGATATGAATTTAAAGATAGTGAATCTTTGAGCTCCTTTAATTGACACGCTTACACCGTCCGCACGCATACCGCAAATTATGTTAAACACGAACATGAACACGAGTGCCGTTAAGAAACCGGACGTAGGTGTCAAAAATGCAAGAATAGGGCTGCATGTGGATACTATTAGCAGCCTTAATTGTTCTTGTGATACTGACATGATTACTGCTTTTTAGTTAGTGCAAAGATATAGTTCTGAAAATCTCCAAGCAAAGCGGGTGTTTTTTCGTGTACGGGAAACTGATTAAGTTCAAAACGAGCCTGTGACATCGACAAAGTGCCCAACTTAACATATTGTTCCTGCATGGTAGGCGTGTTATCCGTTCCCGGGACTTGAACCATCTCCTTAACAGACACCTCAGCCGTACAGTGAGTAATCTGCTTTACCTGTTCCGGCTGCTGTACGATTGTGATTTGACCCTCAAACATACCGTTTGCCGTTTCAAAACTATAATCCAAAATCTGTGTTTCTTTCGAGTACTTAACACTCTCCAAATCAAAAATAGCTGCTTTTGTTGCCATAAAAATTGATATTTACTTGTGAATGAATAAATTATTTGCCACAAAGGTAAACGGTAAGAAGGATAAAACCAACTTACCGTTAAAATTAATGTTATATTAAGAAGGCATACCACAAAAATATGCAATAACTGCACAATCAAATAAACCGGTGTTAGCATCGAAGGTTTTATACGTAAACGATCCCTGACTATAAGGTTCAATACATGCACAACCCCATTTAGTATACTCCATAGGTTGAAGCATAATATATACATCTCCGGTATATCCGGTATATGTTACAGTATATCTGCCAGTCGATAGCTTTCTAAATCTTGTGATATGGAAGTTAAAACTTCCCCACGTTTTGCCTATGGTTGCATTAGCCAAAAGTGAACATGCAAAAAACACTCCCGGTATCCGCACTTGATTTGCTGTCACTTGAAAGGTATCAACATTTAGTGAGCAATACTTTCCGGCAATCAGAGTGTTTCCTTTCCCTTGTATCTCTAAAGCAGGTTGGTTATCCCCTTTTTGATTTATCAGAATGCGACCCGGCTGCATCAACGTGTTATTTCCCTCTCCGGTGTTTGCACCCGCCCATAAATCTATTTGAGAACTGTTTAAACCAGTCAACCAGTTTAGCGATACTTGGAAACTTCCGATACGTGCACCATTTGTTAAAGTGATATTTCCGCCAGTTAACCTATTGCCCGAAATCGACATTCCCGCAATCACCGCACCATCCGTCACCGTCAAGTTTCCCGTTGTTATCCTCTGCGCTGCAAAGCCATTCGCAACAACCTCGCCCGCCTCAATAACGTTGGCAGTCAAGCGACCGTTTGCGTTGAGGGCTGCTGTTTGCTGACCTGCGTTGCTCTGAAAGAGGACGTTATCGGACTTTAAGACGATTTTTCGGGAAGTGATGTTTATCCCGGTTTCGACAAGTCCGTTTTGGGTGGCGGTGACACGACCGTCTGCGGCTTCCGCTTTGTCGTTGGCTGTTCCGGCTAAACTGTTAGCTGCATTAGCGGTCTTTTGTGCATTGCCTGCGGCAGTATTTGCACTGTTAGCAGTACCTTCAACAACACCAAGTTTAACGCTTGTGGATTCAAGTTTAATCTCAGCAGCATTCAGTCGATTACCTTGATCGTCTACCCTTTCGACCACAGAATTAATACTGCTTTCTGTCTGAGTTACCCGTGAAGCAAGTCCGGTAACTTTCCCGTCAACCTCTGTTATCTTTTTTACAGTAGTGGTGATTTTGCCCTCTACGATACTAATCTGCTGTCTCGTATACTCCTTTGACTCATTTACGCCATCTTCGGGGGCGGGTTTCCATCCGGTAGCGGTGTCACCTATTTCGATCTGAGGATTACATATTTTCATCGTAGTACCGTCACCGACTTGAATATAGAAACCTATACCAATACTCTGAGCGTTAACAACATCATTGGGAACTGTAATAGTCTCAACAAATCTACCTGTATCAGCTTTTAAAGAAGTGGAATCGAAGTACTTCCACGAACCGATATAGTAATGGTTTGATGTACCATCCTTTAATACAGGTTCTTCCAGCCCTACACGACTATTTCGACCTAAAACAAGGTTGCTATATTCATAATCAAAAGACAAAGTAACTTTCTTACCCCTCAAATCACGCCAATACTTCGACATATCTATACGCAAATGATTTGACACTCCGGTAATACACACACCCGATTTTAAACAGAGATTTGCGCCACCAATGACACGCTTGTTTAATTCAGTTGTTACAGATAGAGAGATTTTACCATCTACCGCCAAAATTTGAGTATCAGTGTACTTTACAGACTTGTACAATTGATCTTCGGGTGCTGGACTCCAAGAAACGGGAAAGTTTGTTTCAAATATACCAATACGCAAGTAAGTCGAGATAGGAGTGTGATAAGAACCCAATACGTATCTAATAGCCTTTGATGTAAGGATGAAATTGTTTCCTATGCTGTCATTATATACCGCCATGTACTCGCTTGTGCCATCAGTGTACTCGATCCGCAAAGAGATACTTCTTGTGCCATTAGGAATTGTAGCCGATGGAACAAAATGATCTATAAACACATAATACCTTTTTTGAGGGTCATAGGTTAAACCGAACATATCCTTCTTAGCTACAAATGACTCCTTGTGCAATACCGATGGTAACATAAGAATTGTACCGTCTTCATCATATCGTGAAGCGTATGTGAATCCCGCATCAACAATACGTTTAAAAGAGCATAAGTTCTTAAGTCCTACGTTCTTCTCACTTGCAGCAGGAATCCAACTGGTTACACCCAAATTTCCATCAGTCAAAACAGCCCAATGTACTTTTGAGCCGTACGTGCCATTAGGAAACTGAAAGAAATAAAGTCCATCAGTAGGCTTATAACCAACCATAGTAACCTTTTTGCTTTCAACAACCATGTTCCCCTTAGTATTAAAATCTACAAGAAAATTTATACCTCTATCAGAGTAGGCTGAAATACGTGTATTCTCGGATGATAAAGTATAACATACAGTTAACGTATATTCCTTTCCATTAATAACAGGAACATCGTAGTTGTAATACCCTATATTATAAGAAGCATTTGTAATTTCCCTAAACGCACCTTTTAGCAGGTTTGTGTCCGCTGTCTTTAAACTACGTACAGCAAGTTCAATCTTACCGGGAATAGCAGTTATCTCGGTATCCAAATACTCTTTTAGCTTATTATCCGCTTCATCTACATACGATTTAGCAGCGTCCGCAATGGCATTCAACGCTCCGTTGCGTTTGTCGTAGTAAGCCGTTTGACTCTGTGCCAACTCTGGACGGACTGCAATATCCTCCGGTGTCGCTGCTGAGTGGTATCGGAGTTCATTCAGATAGTTGTTATACGCCTCTGTGTATTCAGTTACAAGCACACCGTATTTGTCCGCATTCGCCTTTATTTGCAGATATTCCGCTTGAATGCGCTTCCCTTCGTCAATCAATGCAGGCTTCTCAGTCGGTGATATGAAGCCGTCGGAAGCCCATTTGTCAAGTCTATCTTTGGCTTCCTGTGCCGATTGTGCTGCGTTCGCTGCGTCCTGTGCCGCTTGATCGGCTGCGTCCTTTGCGATCTTAATTTCGTCCTCTACACGCTTTCCGTTGCGCAATACAAAGATACCTTTCAAGAAAGCATTCGTAGAATAGAAACCGGTCCCTTTCACAGCCGCCTCACCTGTGAAATCGGGGTCTACAATGTTAGACAGATCGCCCAAACGTGTACGGTCAGTTCCTGTCAGACTCTTTGTCTTGACACCGTTCAGAATCTCAATGTACGGTTTACCGCTTTCCTGCGCTGTGATATAAATCAACGCTTGCCGTTCCGCGTTCTTCGTGTTACCCATCTGCACAACTTCATCACCGACAGCCGGAACAACGCTGTTAAACTCAGACTTATCGCAAAGAACATAACCGTCTGCCTCTGACTTAACCTCTACCCAATAGAATTTAAGGTTGTTCTTACTCCATGACTGGCAGCGTATCAAGTCACCTTCTTGGAAGGTAGGAAATTCCTCTCCGAACGTGATTTTATACTGAGTTCCGGTATCCTCAACGGCTGTAACCTTTCCGTTTGATTGGGATACGACAATAGCGCCATTGACGCTACGTATCTTTTGGATAAGCAACTCAAAGATGTTCATAGTTTGGCGGACGGTTAGGTTATCGCATTCGATATTCCAGTTACCGTTTTCCAACCATATTTTAAAGCCCTCACCCAAGAAGCCGGGGACAAACGTTTCGGACGAAAGGAACTCGTATATGATGGCTGAAAGATACTGCAACTGTCCTTCTTTCGTAATCTTTCCGGTAGGACTGCCATTCTTTGACCCTGTATAAACGTCACTGCGCAACATAGAGTCACCCCTTGCGGTTAAATCCCTTACATCGGTATTACCCATTGAGTCAATTGTTGCAGCCGTATTGTTAACCGTAAAGAATCCAGTTTCAACCGAATCAAAGCGGGCTTTGCCTCCATCGACAGAACCCAACTTTGCATCTCCGTATCTATCAATAGTTGCAGGATACTCACCGCTTGCATTCGGTGTACCTATGTTCACGCCTCCACGAAGGGATAAAAGGAACTCCGTTACATCTTCGTGGTTCTTTGAGATGTATCCCTCTAACATGCGGTAAAGGTTGAATTTGCGTGCCTCACCCGCACCCATATCAACGGCAATGGTGGTATTTTCGTCAATCAAGTCAATCGGTGATAGTTCACGGATTAACTTACCTTTGATTGTCGGCTCTCCCTGTTTAAATTCACGGTAATACAGCCCTACTGTGTCCGGACTAAACAGAATTGGAGTGTCAATATCCGCCAGTAGGGCATTATAAAAAGACTCTCTATCTCTCCGATTGAAAGAAGGGAGTTTTTGAATGATTGTATCTGTTTCAAATTGGCATTCAATAGCAGCCAAGTATCCGTTATCCTGCCAGTCGGGATTGTACTCAAAGTTCAGAGCGTTGTAATACTCCCCGTCATGGGTGAAACGGATATAATCAGACAGACGCACAAGACGAAGCGCATCGCAAATATACTCCGGTGCGAGGAAGTTGAAGCCGAATACTTTGTTGCAAGTTTGCAGTTCAAGAAACTTATAACCTGCACGCTTGGTTATCTCTTCCTCAAACTCGTATTTAGGCTTAAAGAAGGTAGTCGGGATATACATCTGAAACTTGAAATCGTTATCCGTACCAGTCGTTACGAAGCCATTAGGATACGCCAACTTTTCATCATTCCAGTACTCCAATTTAACGAAGTTGGTATTAGTTTCTATTCCCTCAGTTACGCAAATAGGGGTGGATACGTATGTTTCGCCTCCGGGTATAGTGAACTCAGCACGATATACACCCGGTTCGATTGATTTAGCATACACATTACTACCGGGTGATACGTACAAAACTGAGTTGTGTTCGTCCATCGTATCAACCTTCGGATAGATACCCGTTGCGCCTCTCGTTCCTGTGGCTTCATTCACAAGGAATACCTCTACCGTAGCAGGTTCAAATGATGGCAAATTGGCTACTGTAAACTGAAACGGTGGCAGTTCGGTAGTGCTGAAAGGTAGAGCGAACTCTTTCCCATAGGCGTACCATTTTTTATACGTAGCTTTCTGACTTTTCTCTCTGAAAGCTAATGGACTAAAGTTGTTGAATGTATTCATGTTTATAAAAATTTGATTATTGGGCAAATATACAAAAATACCCCCTATTAAGAGGGGGTATATGTGAGTGAAACGGTTATTTCACGGGTAGTCAAGTCCTCAGTCATGGTTAGAGGCTTCCCGTTTCCGATATCGGTAGTCATTAGCTTGATCGGGTCCGGCGTTGTGTCATAGGTGAATGATAAGTCCTGCGTCATGCTTCGCCTCAGCCGTTGTACGGTCACCGTTTTATCTCCTTCGTGCTCAATGTTAGCGGCTGGCATATCGTACATGTAGTACTTCACAAGGTGTAAGAATGACATGTACCCGTTCTGAGGCGTAACGGTGTAGTTGTTACCCGACTTATCCGTCAACGGCACCGTAACAAACGGTAATTCCCATTTGCCGGACTTTTGAACCGCACCAAGAAGCGCAAAACCATCTGAGGAAAAGTCGCCCGGTGATAGCAGCATATAGTCAACATCAGACGAAAAGTTAGCTACTCGAATATCCTCTTTCTTCCCCTCCTGCACATAGTTTGACTTTACATCAATAGGGAAACCTGCAAAGGTATTCGTAGTATCGTCCATCCAAGAAAATTCAAAGCGTGAAGGAAGGTCTGTTTTATCATATTTAAGCGTGTTGGTCTTAAACGTGAATAGTTGTCCACTCTTTGCATACCTCAACTTTGTTAGGTCAATGCCTACCGTCCCTGTTCCGGTATAAGAGCCTCCGGACATGAAGTATGATATATGCTCTATCCTCAGTTTATCACCGTCTATAAACCAGTACAGTTTCATTGTGTCACGCAACATCTTAAATATGTCGCTTAGTGTCGTTTCTGCCTTCTTGGCTGGCTGATCATATTCACCCTTTAGAATGTTACTTTTCGGAGTGATAAAGACCTTGAAAGGAGCGCCAGTCAACGGATTAGACGTACCGTATAAGAAGCGTGAATATTCCTCCGTGGCTTCGTGGTGCAGCGTTGGGTCTACCTGTGTGAGTAGCGTCTTTATTGCGTCACTGATGGCAAAGGAGTGCTTAAGAATGTACTTCTTTCGTGCCCTTTCTTCCAATGCGTTATACCCTAAATCATACTCAAACCAAACCGACATATTACCCCAACGAGAACGGCAAATAGGATACAGTTTACCTGCACCAACAACGGCAGGCAGAAAGTTATCTACAAAGTACTTTCCTTCATCGTTGACACCGTATTCGGTTGGCGCAACCTGTGTCTTTGTGGACGTGTAGAAATAGTTCCCTTCCAACGGGAAAGCATAGCGATAGTTTCCGCTTGACGGGTATATGTCATCGGATGGCAGTACGCCTGCTTGCTTTCCGTCCAGTTCCGGCAAATCTAACAATAAACGTTGGTGCATTTTCTGTGCATAGTTCTTTGTCGGGGTGATTCTGTCCGGCAATGTAGGATCTTCAACCTGTCTTGTCATGGGAATAAGCCTATCGCCCAACTGGAAGCCGTAGCGACTATCCCATGTAAGCGCACCGGACTGGTATAGCTTAGTTCCGTTCTTCATAGATAGATGAAGGTAGCCATGCTTTACAGTGCCCTCAGAGCTTGTTTCGGTTAGTCCCATGTAGTAACTGCCATCAATCATTGAATAGCTTCCCTTTGCACCGTAATAAGTACCGTTGAACCACTGGTGAGGTATTGCGTTAATCGTTATCTCATTGTAGTCACCCATGTATTTGAAAAAGTACTTTGTTTCAAGCGTATCGCCACCCGTCACAACCTCGTAAACGTCCGTTTCAAAATAAGTACCTGCAAGGTAGTTTGAGATAGTGCTCGCACCTTCAATATAAACCTGTACAAGCGGACGTTTGTACACGCCAATCTGAGTTAAAGCGGGGGCGAGTTTGATTAGATCATACTTATTCTCAATATTCTTCATAATACCGGAATAAGCGTCTTTCGGTGATAGTTTCACCTTGCAACTACGATTGTCGTTATCTATCTCGCAATCTGTCTTACTGAAATACGCTTCATATATGACAGTGTATTGCGCTTCCGGCTGTCCTTTGTCTTTCTGTTCGATAGTCATATAGATAACATCCTCAATACTCTTATTCTTCACTAAAAGATAGTCTGCTCCTATGAATGTCAGACTTCCTTCGATTGTTTCTCTGAAAAATTCCTGTTCGTTCTCTTTGCCGAACTTCTTCTTTAGCTCAGTGTAAAGGGGGTGCACAATTACACCCCCAATTTTAAACCTCAAATCCTTTACATTCATTTCGTTTTGATTATACGTTTAACATTACCTTTCACCTCAATTATAGTACCATCCGCACCAGTTATAAACTTGTGTCCGGCACTCTCCTTGATAGACTTCAAATCACGTTCGACAGTAGACAAATCTACATTTCCACCCTGCATGATATTCGTAACTTCATCTGCTCCGGAATAGGCATTCAAATATTTCTGTTCAAAAGTACCTTTATTCAGTGAATTAATCAAGTCCGGCACTAACCGTCTATAACGTTGGGAAGAACGTTTGTTAATTACTGCAAAATATTCACCCTTTTCTACCCGTCTGCGCTTGCCGTCCTTTGTTGTACCTAAATCAACATCGTTGCCCGAAGCATGTGAACCTCCGTAGTCAATCATTTCGACCGTACCGTTACCGTATTCCTCTGTTTGGTCTGAGGCTTTAGATAACTGAGAGGCTTTAATCTTAGCGAATGCAAACGACCCCCACATCAATGCGATTGCCGGAATAGCTGCTAATCCCAAGTCTTTCCACAAATTAGCAGTTGCAGTAACCAAAGAACTTGCCTGCATCAGTGTATCTATCCGTTCCTGTGCCTTCTGAGCCTTCTTCTTATCTCTCAGTGCTTTTTCTTGCTGCTTGCGGGCGAAGTCCAGTTCCTTTTGTGCGGTTGCTACGTTGTTGGCGTATCCGTTTGCCCTCGCTTGTATTTCAGCGTCCAGTACCTTTTGTCGGGCTGACACTTCCTTTTCAGCAGCCTGTACAGCTTTCTCAGCAGCCTCTACTCTCGCTTGTGCCACGCTCTTAAGATTCTCTATTGCGTACTCCGAAGCGTCTGCAATAGACTGTTTAAATTCCTCTGCACGCTCTTTGCCGGACTTTCCGCCCTTTTCACCGAACGCACCTCCGAACATCAGATCAAACAGATTACCGAAAACACCCTGTTCAGAGTCCCAACCGGACGCTTTTTGCTTGATAGTGTTATCTATACCTGCGATAGTGTTCTCAACCGTCTTAATCTCGTAGCCTGTAATCTGAGAACCGTATAGGCGTGTTAGCTCTAATATTTGTTCCCATTTTTGACGCTCCGCCCTTAAGCGGAATACTTCCTGCTCTTTAGCTGATCGCTGCACAACGTTAAATTCGGCTTCGCTCGCTTGTTGTTCCTGCTGCAAGCGGAATACAGAACGGGATATTATACGCTCGTTTTGCTCTTTTGTGAAGTCCTCTCGTAGCTTAGTAGAGGCTAATTGATATGCACGCTGCAATATCAAAAGACGTTCGTTCTTTACCGCCTCTGTGTCCGTCGACTGCTTAATTCTAAGTTCATCCTGTTTGCGTTCGTTTTCAAGAAGGTAGGTTTGCAATAGCAGTTCTTCCCCAGTTCCGGCGCGCACAGCCCTCAGACGTTCGTTCATAAAGTCATGCGCTTTCTGTAAATCTTCCAATTCCCATCTTTCACGCAACTTTTCCAAGTCCCTACGTAGTTTTGCTTCAATGTTATAAACGGTATCCGCATACTGCTGAGTCGCTCTTTGCTTTTCCGTTGTGTCCTTTTGAAGTTTAGCAAGTTCCGCCCTCGCTGCCTCTCTTATCTCCGCTTCTTCTTTCTTGCGGGTGTCTGTGATCAGAGCAACACGACTTTCTTCGTATGCTTTCAGTAGATCGAACTCCTTTTTCTTGCTGTCCTTAGTAGTATCCTTTCCGGTCACCGAATCAACGTTAACGAACTTAGTGAGATTCTCCATCGACTTGGTTAAAACCGTCTGCCTCTTAGCTAATCTTTCCGCTTCTTCTCCGTACTCCTTAATATCGTCTTTAAGTTTATTAACATTGCTTGCTGTCGCTGCATAATACTGACTCGCTGCCTGTGTAGACGTTGCGGTTATGGTAGACGATACCTTTGCGGTGTATTGCTCTGCTTTTGCAAGTTCTCCCTGTGCTTGTACCTGCTTTGTCAATAGACCTATTCTCTTTTGGTCTGTGTCTATAAACTCCTTTTGCAGTTCTGTAATTTTATCCAGTGCAGCACGTGCTTTGGCATTTTCAGTAATAGCATTTGTTGCCTCCTTGTATGCTTTAGACGCTTTACCTAACTTGATTTCTTCATCGCTTAGATTCTTGAAATATTCGGGGTACTCTTTCTTCAACGCCTTAACCGCTTTCGTGCGTTCGGTTGTAGATTTGGCGTTATTGGTTGCCGTATTATACAGGACGTTTAGCTTAACAGTTTCTTTTGCCGTTTCCAAACGTGCGCTTTGCATGGCATCAGCCATATGCTTAAGGCTACCCGTTAGATTCTCTACTCGCTTATTTCCTGTAAATAGACTGCCTATCCAGTTGGTTATATCTTTACCCCACAGCGAAAATGCAGTAAGCACAAGTACCATAACTGTGTTAAACGAGAACATCGACTTGATTAGCTTTCCGGTTATGCTTACTTGCGCCTCACCTGCTTTTGCTGCTGCTTCATTTGCTGCCCTCAGTTTTTGTATCTCGTCTATAACCATTGGAATGTTATTTGAGATAGCGAGGAAGAAGGTGTTTGCGCTGATCGCCAGTGATGGCAACTCACGTGCAACCTGTGACACAGAAAAACCTAAACCATCAAATGCCTGTTTGTAGTTACCTACGCTTAACGTGTGTTTCCCAGTGCTCTTTTGATACTTATCCATCGCTGCGTATATCTCAGCTGTTTGTTTAACAAGTCGCTTGCCTGCTTCCGTATTCTCTAAATACGACTGCGAAAGATTGTTCATCTTAATCTTGTTTAGCTCGTATTGTGCGGACAGGGCATTGTAGCTACCAGCCATTGAATTATTTAACTTAGCTTGCAGTTTATTAAGCCGTGTTTGATCTGTCTGCTGCTGCTTCAATACGGCTATCTCCTTAGCGGTATCTGTCATAGCCAACTTTAAATCAACTTCGGCACGTGCCAGTGAACGAACCTGTTTTTCGTAGGCATCTATCTTTTTGCGTCCTTCCTCAGTCGCACCGCCTCCCTCACTGAGTGGCTTTTGAAGACCTTTCGCACCTTCCTCGATGCGCTTTAACATTGTTTCATACAGCTTTTGCAGTTGCTCCAACTGCTTAACCGCCTCCGATATGCTGTTATCAGGCTGTATCAGATCGCTATATTTTATTCCTTTAACATCGTTTGCCATATAATTTACTTTTTAGCTTTTTTACTTTGTCTTTTAATCATCTCGAATGCTGAGTAGAAGTCAAATACCGTCATGTCCTTTGCGTTTATGTGCATCTCCTTCGTGATAAGTAAACACATCTCCGCAAACTCCTTATCTGACTGTATCTCTACCGATTTCTCGCCTTGAAAGCAGCGAGGCGGATAGTATACCGTTAATTGATCGGTCAATGACTGAATTTCCTCGCCTCTATCCGTCCCGTTCGCTGTTTGATCTAACATTGCATTGAGTAGTTGCAACTTTAGATCGTAGTACTCCTTTATCTGAGGGCTATCACTCAATAAAGGGAAGTACACCGACATCTCACCCTCTATTTTTTTTTTGACCGTCTCGCTTGCCTCTGATAGCTCCGAAACGGTTACATCTGATAGGGTGTCATGTATTTCTTTCAGTTGCTCGTCTGTTATGTGAACGGGATACTCTTTCCCGTCTAATGATTTGACGAACGCACCAAACGAAATCATTCCAGGGTGAATGCCATTCATAGCCATGTTAAACGACTGTCTGAGGTTTAGCAGTTCGGTGTACGTGTGATCGGGGTTAGTCTTGCAATACAGGATAGCCCGTCTTAGATGGGTATCCAATTCCTCAATAGTAGAGCCTACACCGGAATCAACCAACATCAAACGGTTGAACTTTTGATACCTTGCAATAGGTAGTGAGTCGATGCCCTCGTACAACTCGACTTCATGCCGCCCTACTTTCATTCTTCGCCTCCTTTCTCGTATAGCATTGAGAACGTTTCAGAATCGACCGCAAACGTTACTTTCTCACCCATGACAATGTAATCACCTGCATACACCTTCATCGTGCAATCGCTGATTCGGATAGTTGCTATTCCATCTGTGCCCGACAATAACTCAACGTCTGGAATCAAAACGGCAAGTTCGTACATATCACCGTTAAACTGTACAGCCTCAACAATATAAAACGGAAACAACACACTTACATACTTTCTAATTTCCATAACTATAAGATTAAGATTCTACAAACAGGTGCAGCAAATAACGGTGTAGCAAGGAATAACGGCTCACCGAATGAAATAGCGAATATCATAGATAACACAGACGAAGCCCAAAACGACAGGCAGAAATTACACCCCGCTAACTGATACATGAAACTACGATTATATGCAGGGAATATCTTTTTCACCCACATATCACCGAACACCTGCAATCTTTCGATTACACCCCATTTTCTCAATAAACCAACAACAAATGCTGCCATAAACGCCACCAAAAGCGCACAATTCAATAGTAAATTCACTTTTTCCATATTATAACATATTAGTTTTGTACAAATGTATGAATAAATAGCGAAAAACAAAACACATTGATAATTAAAAGGTTAGTCTGAATCTCCCCGAGGCGGGATAAAAAGCAAATGTATATAAACAAGAATATGAGGCGTTAACCTCCTATTCCTTACTTGTTCATAATTAGCTATTTTCTGTATAGTTCCTATACAAAGCAATCAATGCAGGGTGACATAAACACCCCTTACCCGGCACAAATTCCATCCAATCGTGGATAGACACCCTTTCACACTGAACGTGAGAACGGTTTCCATTAACATTGATGCTTTGCATTTCCGTTCTGATGAAACCACAACTTTCCATATACTCTAAAAAACGTGATGTTTCCTCGCCTAATAGGTCGTACACATCAACAAAGTCACAAGACATCAACATAGACACCATTTCCTTGCCATTTGCTAAACTTTCTTTCTTGACACGCATAATTGTGTCATTGATTTGAGAACGTAGCTCCGAGAGCATTAAAATAACTTCTTCTTTCATAAGTCAACACTTTTAAATTAAAACTTTAATTTTTAAACTTTCTCTTTAATAGTTACTAAAAGTAAGTACTATACTTACCAAAAGTAACCATTGATTTAAGTTAATTCTACGTATATCACATCTTCTCTTTCCTCCCCTCTTTCCTCTAATAAACACATCACTCTATTACATTTAAACGGAGCATTTGATTTAAGGAAAAAACATTCTCCGCACGAACATTCATTTGACGGGACACACTTCAATAGCTGACACTCACCGTCTGTATCTATCAACTCCATTGTTTCACCGACCTCTAAATCTAATGGCAGGCATGATAAATCTAATCTTTTCATAACTTTACTTGTTTATAGGTTTGACACTTTCCCGTAGCCATATCGACACATCGCATAAGCGGGCATATCTTTTTAAACTCCTTTTGCCGGAATAGGCATTCCCTGCATGATATTACATTGTTACCTTCCATTGCTTGCACTCTGATTGTTTCCCCTGTCACCGGATGATCTATTGTGAAGGTGTCATACAGTTCTACGCTTTTAAATTTTCCCATCTGATACCCTCCTAAATGTTAGTTGTGTTTCATCGTCTATTGTTATGCAACGTACTCCCCAACACAAAAAGCCTAATTCACCACCATAAAAACAGCACTTCTCACATGCTTCCCTATCTTTCGATACCAGTGCTTTCACTTTTCGATCTATCCCCTTATTTGGTACTTCCGCTAAAAATATTTCTCCTTTTTCCGGAACAAACGTACCTTCGCCTGATATAGATAATCTACGCATTTTCTTAGATTTAGCCACATACTTTTTAACTAAATCTTTCTGCGCTTCAAGTTCTTTGTTTGTCTTTTCATAGTTTAGCTTTAGTTTGTCATTCTCCCGTCTGCACATCTCGTTTTCCTCCGCCAACAATTTTCCGTTTGCTCTCTCAGACTTCAATTCATCTACAATACCTCTCACAGAGCTACATTCAACTTCTTTCAGCATTGAGAAAATTTCATCAACTATAAACTTATGATGTCTTTCCGCATTATCTCTTTCTTTTTCAGCTTCCAATCTCCTTGCCGCTTCTTTCCTCCATTTGTTAAGCAAATAATTGCTTTTCTGTTGTTCCTTCTTATATCTATCACATACATACGAATAGTCCTCTTTCAGCTTTTCAAGTTCCTGGGAGACTTTCACCTGCTTTCTTTCAGTTCCGGTTATATCGCATACCAGTTTGTGAAAATCGTCACTCTCTGTCAGATACTCCAAAAGAGCTACTTTCGTTTGGTCTGTCAAACCTGTCTTTGTAGGCGTGGATGATTTACCTACGAATACATCATCTGAATACGTTGTTTCATACATCCATGTGCTACTTACTTTCTTTTCCATGTTATTACAATTTTACGTTATTAATTAATTTTAAAAAGTGATCTCTACCTTTTGCAGTTACCAGTGTTTGAGTCCCTGCCTTTTCACCTTTCGCCCATTCTTTCAACTCCAAATAGTTTCCAACATACTGGGCTATTGGCTTCAACTTTCCTTTCTGATCTCGGTATATGTACTTCTTATCAATCAGGAGAAAGATAAGTGCTTTTTCAGACACGCCTAACAGCTTTGCTGTATCTCTGAAATTGGTTAGTCCGTTCCGGTCTACTATTTCATCAAAGTATTCGGCTTTGGGCTTCATATCTTTATTCTCTATCTGCAACCGTTCGTTTTCCTCTACCTGTACGAGTAGTTCCTTTAAAGCCTCTTTGTACGTTTGAGGCAATTTAGGTTGATTGTCCATTAGAGCGTTTTCCAATTTTTCAATATAAGAAATAACTGCTTTACGGACAAACTTACTTTCACGTACTAAAACCTGCTTTGCTTGGGATAGAGTCAACTCAAACATTGGGTATTCTTGACCGTTCTGAGGGTGTTTATATAGGGTAGGCAGAATTTTCTGCATACCTATTTCCTCGTCAAATTCATCTCTAATAACATCTAATAAAGTTTTATGTTTCAATTTAGTTCTGTCACCTTCCTGCTCTCTAAACAAATTGATTTGTTTCAATAACTCCAAAGATGTTATTTTCTCCTGCGTACGTTCGCCAACTTTGATTAATTCATTCATTTGTTTTCTTGTTTTTATTATTGCGGGTGACATTTCTGCCACCCTGTTAACTACTTGATTACTTACCAAAATCTATTACTATGTTAATACAATGTTTGTTGCAGTCAATTGTGAATGGTACATTGTGAACGTTACAAGCATGAAGAATAGCATTCGTTAAAACTGTGTTCTCTTTTCCGTAACCGCATGATACTCCTTCATCCGAACATTGTGCACACCCATCACCACCAAGCAATTTATACATTGCATAAACACTCTCACAAAATTGTTTTTTAGTCATTGTTGCCATAATTGTTGTTTTTTAATTGTTACTACTTTGTTTCCTTTTGACATTGCAAATATAAGCATAACTTTTAAAATGCAAAGCAAAACTTTAATCTTTAACACTTATTTAACACAAAAGGGGATATATACATATATGTATACTCCCCTTGTCGTATTATGGATAACACGCCTCCGGTGCAATCATATCACACACAAAACGTAGGCAGGCATAAGGATAGACGTAGAATTGATTGTCGGTTTTCTCAATACTAAAGCCGTCATACACATTCTTTGCGTCATTAAATATCCGCTTAACGTTCAAACCTCCGTATGACAATTCAAGTTCATGCGTTAACGCTCGCAATATGCGTTGTTTGACGAACTCAACATTGTACCCCTCTGCACCGGGAATTGTACGGGTGTCGAACCAGAATATAATACTCACCTCACCCTTCAGATCACCGAAACCAAAGTCCCCATTCCCCTCGTAGTCCTGCGAGTCATGAATATAGAAAAAGCAGGTGTTGCCGTACTTATCATTTGGCTCTAACCTCAAATAGTCTTTATCCTTGTAATAAACGGACGGAGTGATGAACTTTCCTTTCTCCGTTCGCTCCACTAACTTATATGCGCTTCCAAACGCATAATTTAGCCATTGTAGCGACTTTACAAGGCTAAACTGTACATTTCCTATCACTTCATCGAAAAGTACCGCATTCGGCTTTAAAATAGCTCTATCTTTCATTTAGTATCTCCTTAACTTTTTTTGCTGCTTCATCTTTCACATAATCGTTAATAAATTCGGCAAGCGATTCATTAGTTAAACCAAATATCTCGGCACCGTATTTCTTGATTAACCAGTCCGTTTTTTCGTCTGAGGCTTTAATATAGAATCTGTCCTCAGCCGTTTCAACGTAAAAAGAGTCGTAAAACTCCCCTGTGTCCTTTAGAGTTACCCGGTCATACGGTTGCCGCTTCTCTATCTTAACCTTTATAGTGAAAGGGCTGTACGGTCTATATTCGTCTATCCGGACCCCCAGCCTGTTTACCCCTTTGGCGAATAGCTGATCTTGTGCGTTCATGTCGATAAGAATGTTATCGTTATCCCGCACAATTTCCTTTGCTATTCGTCCTGAGTCTAAAGCTTCTTTCACTTTCTTAACTCTATCTAATAAGTTTGTTATCATGTCGATTTAAATCTGATACCACCGTTCCGACAAGTCAAGCATATTCTATCCATACCTTTAGTATCTACGCTTAACGCTTTCATTGCTTGGTTCAACTGATGTCCTATACCCTGCGCACGACCTTGTGATACACCGTCAACCTCGTATAAGATTGATTCTCTATCAATGTTCAATTGATTGGCATTCTGCCGGACGTTCGGATTTAAGGCAAGTTCGCGAAGGATATAAGCAGCCATCTGCAAAGAAATAGCATTCGCAAAGACAAGTTTTTCGCTTATGATGAAGTCGGTTATATCACAAGCAACCGTAAACTGCACATTCATTCCGTAGCATGTTGCAGGTGTATAAACGCTTGATTGAATATTAAACAGATTCTCACCCTGTTTTGAGTCATTCCTGAACGGTGATATTTGAATGTACTTTGTTAGCTCTCTCCACGCCTGCACACTTCCAACGTTGCAAGTTCCACACGGCTCTGCGCTAAAGTCTTTTGCCATGTTTATTGCAAATACATCGTACGGCAATGATTCTTGATCGTAACACAGATACCATGTACCGCCCGGTGACGTTGCCTCAGAAATATAAGGTAAAAATGCGTCCGGTACATCAAACCATTGATAAGACCCATTACTCGTATAATTCAAGTCAAACGTGTGTGTGGGCTGAGGCTGTGAGCTGTGAAAAAGATACATCTTAACTTTCACTGGCTTAGTAAACTGCAAACCGATTCTTTCAATCTTCGTAGTAACACCCATCGCCCGAACTGGCAATATTTCATATCCTACCATGCTCTTTGTAGGGTCAATTTGGTTAGTGTAGTAGCCCGAACCGTCAAACAGTGGCCTACGCTCTAACAGCGTCTTTGTTTCCCCGGCTATCGTCTTTTCCGTGATAAATTTAGTGATAGTAGCCGTTATTGCTTTTTCGTTTAGCTCTCTGAGGTAATCGGACAAAGGGTTATATCTCTCCCAGTTTCGACCTCCCTCTGAGGGCTGCTCTCCGGTTGTTCCGTTTGTGGCTATCCACACCGAAGGTTTTGACAATAGAGGATCACTGTTAAACCTCACCTTGTCACCGACCGCATAAGTCTCTGTATCGCTGTATTCCGGATACTTCTTATAGTAGTCTAACGGCATTATAGATGATATGTTTTCAAGCGTCACAAGTGGGTGAACGTCTTGATAAGAAATACCGCTTTCAGACGTTGTTAGTTCGGTGTCTATCTGATTGTCTAAATCGTACGACTGCCTCCAACCTACTACGTTTTTTAAGCTATCTTTTATGTCTTTTATTCTATACATGTTGCTTCAAATTAAAAAAGGGAAGGGATATTTCTTTCCCCTCCCTTTTAATTAAACTTTAATTTACTATATAACTACTATCCCCCAACTGTTTTCGTTGGAACTGGTTCGCTATCTGCGTTTTTAACCTCTACATTAAGATTTGATGCTTGAGAGTTAACCTTTACATCAACTACACCACCAGTAGATGAAACTGCCACACCCTTAACCTTATCTAAATCTACCTTTAAAGCCGATTCTCCAACTGCACTGCCTCCAATTTTAGCAAGGTTAACAGATATTTCACCTGTAGCAGCCCCGCCACCGATTTGATCGGCATTAGTGATATAAACGGGTGTACCTCCGAACTGAGAACCGTCCTTCTTAATTTCAACCTTCATAATCGGGTTGGAAACAGTTTCCGGCGCAGAGTTGTAAGCTACAACGAAAGCAATATCAACGGAGAAACCGTAGTGCTCTTTGATGTTACATTTCATGTCAGCAGTTGCTGCGCCTGCTATAGCGGACTGATCACCTACCGACTCGTAGTAATGTGTACCAACTTGGAAACCTGCAAACGGGAAGTTGATAACGTCCCATTCGTGACCTGCTTTAGAGGTTGCTCGTCTGAGGGCCTCACGGTCAACACGTGTCAACATACCAACATTACCACTTTCAATTGCGTAGAATTGAGCGAAGTTTTCACTTTCCAAAACCATGTTATTTGTAAAGTGGAAAATCTTATTTGCATATTCCAGTTGCTTGTTAACATCGTTGTAGATTCCGTGTTGTTCCAACTTCCGAACAATAGCGTCTACACCTGTATCACCTACGATATGAAGTTGACCGGAATAGTCCATAGAACGGAACATCGGGTGCAAATCTCCGAGGATGTCGTTGCGCTGCATGTAGTTAACCTGTACGTCATTCGCTGTCTGCGTGTAGTAAAGCAAATTACCGAATTTCTGCGTTTTAGCCGCTTCCAATGCTGCGATAGCGTCCTTGTCGACTTGGTCTAAGAATTTACGAGAAAACTTAAGCATTTTCTTTTCAAAATCTTTCTGATAGTCGATTTCGTTGTTGTTAAACATAGTCGGAACCATCGTAAAACCGAAAGCGTATGTTTTCCATACAACAGCCATCAGTTTAGAGGTGTTCTCAGCGTCCGCAATGACGCATGTACGTTCGTTTGCAACGGTGACAGTCCCGTCATAATCAATCACCGGAATCTTGATGTCTGTCCCCATAGACGAGAAAGCACGTCTTTTAGTTTCATCCGTCAACATCGAATCCGGAGCATTCGTCTGAGAAAGGAAAAAGTCAAGCGCACCCCATTCGGTGAGGCGGCTCATGTTTTTGTCAACTTGCGGATTTCTCAACCGCATTTCTTGAGTGCGTGTCGCAATTAAGCTCATAATAATCTGTTTTTAAAGTTTATAATGTGGGGATTGCTCCCCCTTTTGTTTTACTGTAACGGCAAGTTCTGAATATCGTTTTCTTGCCAAATTGTATTAAGTTCTGTTTGATACTCTTCCGAACCAACTGTCAGACCTTTTCCGGCGAGGTATTTATGCGCAACTTCCTGTGCTTCTACCTTTGTCTTACAGCCTGTCAGATCAATTGCCGTTGGCGTTACTTTTCCGCCTCCTTTGCCACCTGCACCTCCCACGGTTCTACCTTCGTCAAGAACACCAAACGGTTTCAGTTTCTCTGTAAGCAGTTCAGATACAGAGTAAGGATTTAGACCGTTTGCCGGATTATTGTAAGGCATACCGTCTTTCATAAAGATAACGCTTTCCTTACCGTCTTTCTCGACAATTGTAGGAGTAAACTCAGTTTTTAGATCGTTAACTGCTTGCTGTTTGATAATATTCAACATAGCGTCATTAACTCCCTTTCCAAACTTCATGCTGCCTAAAGCCTGTGTAATATGGGAAGTGATCTTATAATCGGATAGCTTGTTTGAGAACTCTTTTTCTTTCTCTGTAAGCTGATTTGTTAGTTCCGAATACTTCGTCTTAGTATCGTTTAACTCAGCCTGCAAAGCGGCTATTTTCTCGTTATCCTTATCACCTACCTTCTTTGCTTTTTCGGCCTCAAGTTCTGTTTTAAGGTCTGAAATAATCTTTTCAAACTTAGCAGAATCGACAGAAGAAAGTTTGTTCTTTCCGAACTCCACAGCATTTTCAAATGTGAGGTCTGTAACATCGTCAATACCGAACGCTTGACTCAGTGATAAAGTTGCTTTTGCACGTTCCTCTTTGACTTTCGTCTGAACAACCTGTACCTCGTCATTCTGAGAAAGAGTAGCAATAGCATTCAACTGTTCATCTGTTAGCTCCGAAAGAGCTTTATTTTGTCTTAGAATATCTACCGTTAACATTACTTACCTCCTTTCTTTTCTTCCTTTTTCAACTCAGCAATAACCTTCTTTCTCTCTTCCTCTCTGATCTGTTCTCTCAGTTCCTCTAAAGCCTGTTCTTGCTTTGCTTTTTTAACCTGTTCTGAATATTCCTGCATATCCTTTGCATACTTTCGAGGATCGTGCACAATTCTAATATCGTAGCCTCCTCGACTCAAATACGGGTAAACTATCATTTCAAATGTTAAAGGTCTGTATTTCTGCAATACTGGTGAAAATACCCTCGCACCAGTATTCGGGTCAAACTGTAACCTTTCTTGAATCACGTGATAGCGACCTTTTTCATTTTCCGGACACAGATAATTTTCTGCTGTCACCTTATCAAGCGGATGCTCCGGGTAAAGTGGTCTGTTCATTTGCATAACGTTTTAATGTTTCTAAAATTTTGTTTATCTTATTAGAGTAATCAATATTAGAGCCAAACTCTATAATATTCATATTCTCTCTTTCAAATCTACGCACAAATGTAGGCAAGTTTAGTTTTATCCGCAAATCTTCCTCACTTATAACGTTTTCTTTATACAAATTAATTGCTTCTTCCCTCGTTAAGTGAGAATAAGGCTCAATCTCTTTCAAGATTAATAACCTTTGCATTTGTATTGGGTCATGCCTGTACTCTGTTTCGATTATCTGTGTACGCATAGCGTCTAACTCGCTTTCGCTCGCTCCCGATTCTTTGAGTACTTTATACCTCTCTGCAAGTTGTTCCGGTGTATAGATGTAAAACTCAGTCCCGTAGTTAATCGAACATGAAACGAAAGTATTCCCGTATCTCAGTCGGCAAACAGTTGCGTCTACAAAGCATTGTGCTTCCTCAAAGCCTCGTTTAATCCGGTTTAGAATTGTCGTTTGACTCTCAAATGAAGCCTGTACCTGTTTTTCGTTTACGGCTGTTTCTTTCTGAACTTCACCGCCTACACCTGTCACAGAGGTAATAATGTTCTTCTTTAAACGTTCTTCCTCAGACACATTGTACTGCAAAGCGGATACATCGGCAGAAATAATCTTTATCGGGTCTGATAAGTCCGGTTGCAACTCAGTTGGAACGGGTATTTCTACATAAGAACCTGCACCGCTCAGCCGCTTTGACGAACATACGGGACACTTCATAGGTTGACCATCCATATCTGAGATATACTCACCTGTATCACCGATTAAAAATCCATGTCCGTTACATCTCTCTTTACCTCCGTTCGCAATATAATCGCAATCCTGTTCATATCCGGAATATATCGGATAAGCACCGTACAAATCAAGATGTTTCTTTGCCGTTGATTGATACAAATACCAGTCAAGCGAATCAAGGACTTTGGTAAGCGGGCTTTTCTTTATATCCGGTTCTTGCAATGATATAGAGTCAGACCAAAAGAACCTTGACGGACAATAACCTAAATCGTGCGTACTTTCAACCTCTAATGTAAGTGAATTGTTCTTTTCCACTTTAAAACGTCTGTAAAAAACATCATCAATCTGAATCATCTTTTCATCATTCGTCTTGAACATTATCCACGCCATGACATTGTTATCCTCTTTGGTAGTTTCGTAGCTAACTACTGAGGCAATATCAATGAAATAGAAATAAGGCTCTGGCTTATCACCCTGCTGCACTTCCGGCAAATCAATCACAAGAACGGAGTTAATTCTATCCTTGAAATTGTCCCAACCATCAGTAGCCCAAACATGCGGTTCTTTCAGTACTTCCTGCCTGTAATACTCCCAGTCATCACGATCCTCTGAGTCGGTAAATTGGTAGTTAAATGCAGGATTCCGACCATCAAACACACGGCTCAATTTATCAAATATCTCGCTCGTAACTTCGTTTGTCTTTACTGGAAAGTGGAACATAGAGTTAAATATCTCGTATTTGTCCGGTGCGATCCACATCTTTACACGATTAAGAAAGTCTAAAGCAGGCTTTGTGCGTACATCGTCAACCTTTACCCTTGCGTGGAATGCTATTCGTTCCTCCTGTTCCCTCGCTTTCTGTATCCACTTCCGATTGATCGGGTTTCTGAATATCTCCCGTATTTCTTCGACTGATTTTCCCATCCTGTTTTAAATAATAGCCTTCGTCCTCTGTCAGTTCCCACCCTCCTTTGGGAAACATTGATAAAAGACGTTCGGCATGTTCAACTTCAAATAAACGAGTTTCCCCCAACTCTTTACAAGTGAGGGAAACCATTGTTTTTTTAGCATTCATGTTAATCACCTACTCCACTCGGTGCGGGGACTAACTGGGTCAGAGGGTTAAAGTTCGGTTTAAAAATCTCCAAGTTATCCGACCAATTAGGCTTGAAACTCCACGAAATTACATTCGTGTCCGGTGCTTCCAAACCTCCGATAGTGCGATCACCTACAAACAGCGATTCAACGGGAATTGGCTTATAGTTTTCACCGTCTTTAATAGCTGCTATCTGACCGTTGCCGTTAATCAAATACACTCCCAGTCCTCCGGTAACTTCGCACATAAATTGCTTCAAAACCTTGATAACTGCCTGTGGAGTTTTCAAGAACTTACCAGTAAACGGAGTACTATTAGACCCCAAAATTTCAACTACGCCACCGGGTGTTGCGTTCCCGCCTCCATACGTCAAAGCCTCTCCCGCTTCAACAGTAGGTTCAGCAATGTACGGTGAAACTACCATTTTAGTAGCGTCTTTTGCAGCGAGTAAAGCAGTCCAAGTACCCAAAGTTTTTGCGGTTGCAATAGTTATTGAGTTCTCAGCCGCTTTACCCATCAATCTCTGAAATACTACTTTCTGAATCTGACCGAAGTTCTCCGGACATGTTACAACCGGGATATCCGGTAAAGCCGTTCCTAACGGACAATCACAATACAACATATTTTCTTAATTTTTAGTTAAACAATTAATTAACAATGCAAATGTACCTATATTATTTTGAAACATAGATACAATTTGCTTTCTATTAATTTATACGCTTGATTCCCCTCCGTTTCGGTTCAATTGCGGGCATAACCTCTTTCTCTACAATTCCTGTTAAGGTGTCCGGTGCGTCATCGTGTGCGTTCGCTTTAAAGTCCCTCAGATAGCCTGTAACATCTTCGTAGAAACGTGGAAATTTAGACTCCCACCCGAACGGCATGACAATAGATTGCGTAACATTGGCAGCGTGCGTTAATATTCTCGCCTCCTTGTTATTATGCTGAGAAAACCAATGTATCGCCGTCATTGTCTTAGGTGATATGTTAACAGCGAAAGAACGCCCTCCGTTGTTGCTTTCAATATTAGCATACTCAGTTTCGTTTCTGTTTAACATCTCCGGCACTGTAACCTGTGTAACCTCTATTGGCTCAGTGGTATATATTACATCGGTGACAAGGCAGAATATTAAATGCTTGTATGCCTTGTCTTTCTCACTCCAAACAGGCTGTTTTGAACGGTATTTATCATAGCATATACTACAAAGATTATCCGTTCCGGTATCTGCACAATCGGTATAGTTGCCACGACCGAGAAAGACACCGAAATCTGACTTATCAGACCACGTTTTAAACTTTCCGTATAGCTGTCCCTCTGCGCTTCCCGGATTCCCTTGATTCAAACACTCAAATTCCACCTTGTCAAGTTCACGCTCAGCAAGAAGTTTCTTTGCGCTATGTTTCTCTTCCCACAACGCCTCACCTTCTTGGCGTGGATCTATTTCTGTCGGATCACCCACTTTCAAGGCAGGAAAGTTTATCTTTACCCATGCGCCATCAGGTATATTATCAAGGTCGGACCATTTTGTTACCGTGATAACTTTCTCTTTCTTTTCTATACGACCTATCAAGTCGTCTTTATGCCATCGTGTAAATACGATCAATTCTTGACCGTTATTATCGAGTCGTTTGCGGATAACAGTTGTGTACCACTTCCAAGCGGCTTCCCGTATGATAGGAGAATTTGCCTCCAAGTGATCCTTATACACGTCGTCAAGTATAGAAACATTTACAGATTTACCCGTCAAACCTCCCGAACGTCCGACAGCCGTAACCGACCCTTTTCTGCCTATTACCTCAGTCATTTTGCTGTTACGAGTATATGCTTCATAACGTGACGTTTTCTCAGCACCCATTATTCGAGTACCAGGGAACAAACTAATATACTCCGGAGTGTCTAAAATGCGCTGTACGTCCTTATTAAAGCCCTCAGCAAGTGTTGCAGCATAAGAGCCTATTGCTATCTTATCGTCTGGACGCAAACCTAAAATGAAGGCCGGTAGTTTACGGCTACTACCTTCCGATTTTCCTGTTTGCGGTGGTACTGAGATAATCAACTTCTTTATCTTTCCATGCGCAAACATATCAAGAATTTCGTAATACGTTTTATGAAACTGGCTTAATATAATTCCATTATCCACATATTTAGCAAAATTCTTAAACTTGTTTCTCGCAACGTGCTTTACAATCTCTTCTGGTGGTATATTATTTATCTTCATTGTTACCTCCATTCTGCAAAGCGTCTGCCATTTTTTCGAGAACATCTTCCGGGACACTGGATAAGTCGTATTTTGGTTTCTCTTTTTCTTTATCCCCTACAATAGAAACAACCAACGGACTATCATAGCCTAACAAGCGTGCTTTTCTTTGCTGCACGTTAAGAATGACATTCAAGAACGAAGGGTCACCAGTTGTGGTTTCCTTTTGCACCTCGACAGCCGTTTTAAACCTGTATTTCGTTTTGCATTTAGGACGCTTAGAGCGTTCCCATTCCTCCCACGCCTCCCTCGCTACATTGTCGAGTGCTTGAATTTCCTGTGTAACATACTGGTCTATGTTAGTGAATTGTTCCCGCTTCCACTCAGCCAAACATTTCTGAATGTCGTTATACACAGACTGATAAGATATTTGTATATCTATTCCCATCTCCTTGTAGCGTTCATTGATCTTATCTCTGATTCTGCGATAAGAATAGCCCTTGAGAAACAATTCAGATTCAAGTGCTTTGTCAGCCTCCCATTGTTCGTCAGTTCTCTTTATTTTTCCTTGTGATTTAATCATACTACCTACTTTAACCATATCATTAATAATTATATTTAAACAAAAATAGATTCACTTTGCTAAAAATGAACAGTTTACCTATGCAAATATATATATATTAACTCGAATATAAAAGAATAGGCATGTCGCAATAGTTGCAACACGCCTATTCACTACGTATCAATAATTAAAATCAAAGTTTCGGTTCATATATATCATCAAAATAAGCCTTAGGCAGAATATGGTATACACCGTCCTCAGATAGCATAACATAGTTTCCGTAGGGTACGCACACTTCTTTTTCTTCCCTATCTCTAAAATACACACATTCGTTTGATTTATAACCGTAAATGTGCAAACCAATGTCGCCAATCTCTTTTTTAAAATTACCTTCACGTGATACATAAACTGCTTTTACTTCGTGTATTTTCCTAACGTAAACATTCCTGTTTGACACCTTTTTAGACTCATATTCAATACTTATCCCCATATCGGTATGTATCACAGTCGTTTCAGTTTCTTTTCCTTCCGCCTCTTTTTTCGCTTGACTGATCAATTCATCATATTGCTCTTTCGTGTACAACTGTCCGCCTAACATATACATGTTGTATTCGTCTTTCAAAATCAATTGTAGAGTATGAATAGCTTTCGCAATATCTCTTTCTTTGTTTTTTCGTCTGTGACGGAATGCGTATTTTATCGCATATCCGTCCATTGTATTAACATTATTCTGATTGAGAAACTGATATAAAGGAATAGAATCGCCTTGATAGTGATTACCGTCTATTTGAATACCCTCAGGATCAGCTGCTAAAATAGCGTTAATTTTGATTTGCCCTAAATTCATTTTAATCTATTATTTTAAGTTTAACATCTATGTTTCTTACAAACGGTGTTTCTTTTGATAACATGTTAGCAAGTTCTTTTAACACTTGCGATTGTTCTTTATCCATCGACAGAGGGGACACCGTACCATCACCGTTCGATATTACTAAAAAGAACGCACCTTCCTGAAGTTCTTTTAATTCCTCCTTAATATTTCTTTCCATGTTTGTACCCTCTCGTTTCGTTATACCGTATTTTAGCCTCAATTGCTTTGCCTAAATCAATGCTGTGTATGATGGCTATTGCTGCACAAATTTCCATCATTACCATTAAATTCTGACAGCAAGTTTTTTCATTTAGAGTAGACCACGAACTTAACACATAAACGTAATAAGCAAACGTATTAGGAGAGTCTTTCATCTGATTTACACGTTCATTAATGCAATGTTTAAACAAAACTACATCGTTTCCCTCTTTTCCCTCTTTGTTATACTTACCGACCGCATCCATACACCGGATAAAAACATCCGCAAGTTCATCGCTAACGGTATCTTTTATACATTGATTAAATTTCGACTTGAAACTTTCATCTTCCTTATATGCTAACACCCAAGTATACTTTCCGTTTTCAACAGTTCTTCCATTTCGTTCCGCATCCATCGCTTCGCACATCTCCGAAATGATAAGCCCGAATATCTCAGTAAGAGGAACGTCCCGATCATGGAAACCTTTTTCCTTCATTCTTTTATGCTGTTCTTTACATTCTTTTGTTAAGAAAATAACGCTTTTACTAAAATCAATCATATCTTATTTGTTTAAAGTTAATGTTTTGCGTATAAAATCTAATCCCTTTTGAAACACCACTGTCTTTATATTAATGCAGTTAGTTCCATCACTTTTTGTATATTGAGTTTCAACGGTTCTAAAATACCCCAAATCTATATACTTTTGATAAGGCATGTTTTTACGATCAAGAACACGTTTATCTCTTAATACTTCAAATATTTTATTCCGACCTATCCCCATATTCAACACAGTTGCAACCGTTCGCATATCAATAGTGTCCTCGCTACCTGTAACAGCATTATAAAACTCAACCTTTGGAGTCTGCTCTAACAGCAATTTATTTTTCTCCTCTATTTCCTCCGCTTGTTTTGCTGCTAACATTAAAGCCTCGCTAAATGTAGACGGAATAACGAAGTTGCCGAAACGCTTCTCCTTTTCGAGTTCTTCCCAACGATTAATGATTTTAGCCCGTAGATTTGCATCATATCCGCTTGCAAGAAGTAGGCTATCTTTTTTAGTTAGAAGATAATAAGGGTCTTTTCTTTCTGCGTTATTCCCTAACTTGGTGATTTTGAACATCAATTCAAAATTGAATTTATGTTTTTCTTCCAGTTGTTCAAGGATATTGCGAATATCTCTCATAACATTTGAATGTTGTTTACCTGTGAGCTCTGCTATCTGCAAAGAACTCATAGTTTCTTTTGCGTTTATAGTTTCGCCAACTTTAATCAAATTATTCATATTTTTCTATTTTTAAAATGGTAATTCACTATATTTTTCACACCCCTCGCAGCAATAATCTTTTTTCTCTCCGGTCAACGAGCATTTATACTTTCCGGATCTTTTCTTAGCAGGAAGATATATACAGTTTCCGCAATATCGAATGTTTCCTAAATTTGATTTGCTTTCAAATTCCAACATTTCTTTAAGACATGCGGCATGTCTTTTCTTTGCTACTTGCATGTCCTTGTATGCTTCTTCTTCCTGCAAAATAAGAACTGCTAATTGATTCAATTTACTTTCCATGATAAAACTCCCTTCGTACTTTTTCAAACCTGCTAAACGCCTCCACTTCACTCTCAGAAAACACAAGTTCACCCAAACCTGCACAGTATAAATCAGCTTTCAATATAATTTTATCAAGTTCTAAAAGAGAATCGAAGGTTTTATCCCTATCCTTTCTAATTTTTCTTTTTCCACTCAAAATATTGGTAAACTGTCTTTGTTCCTTTAAGCTAAATTTAACCGTAACAAAACGACTTTTAAGTCGATTAATCTTTCTTGATTTCTTCATTTGAATTTATGTCTTTTAAGTTGGTTATCCATTCGTTCAACGGGTAAGGTATTCCGGCTTTCTTCATCATTGATTTAGCTTTTTCCCAGTTACCCAAAGACGGGTTAAAACCCTTCATTTCCTCGATTGCTCTATCATGGCACTGTTTAGGTGTCTCACCATTCAATTTCTCAATACTTTTCACTCTAAACCCTGTGATTGACTCTGTTATATCTACCATCTGAAATGTTTTATCCCAGTGTAGAAAATATTGATAAGCACCGATTTGGTACATAAACCCAGTTACAACGCTTACACCGTCTTCGTATAGCCCAGTACTTTCGTTTAGTCTATGAACCGAAATCTTAAACTCTCCGGACATTCTTCTTTTTTCCATAATTCTACTATTTAATTGTTATTACTTTACTTCTAAATCTCTAAGGATATTTGTTGCACGCTCGTTCCCATTCTCAGCCGCTTTAACTAAAGCCTCGTAATGTGATAGCTTGTTTCCGCCAAAAACGTGTGCAGAACGCAAAAGCATTAATAACTTTGAATGACTGATCTTTTCTCCTTTATAAATGTAAGTTGTCATATTGGTTAATTTTTAATTGTTACTACTTTGTTTCCTTTTGACACTGCAAATATAAAGCAAAACTTTAATATTCTAATTATAAATTTAATCTTTAACACTTATTTAACACAAAAAGGGATACCCTGTTTTAGAGTATCCCCCCGTTTTTAGAATGGCAAATCATCTGCAAATTGCTGTTCTTTTAAGGCTCGTGATGGTGGCGGTGTCGGTTGTACTGGCGGATGCCCCCCACTTCCGGCAGATTCCTCCCGCTGACCGCTATTGCCTCCAGGCTTCGCTCCCATTTGCATGTTAGAAACGAAAATTTCCGCAATAGTCTTTTCTACGTTATTCGAGTCTGTGTACTTCCGATAATGCAAAGTGCCCTCTACATATAACTCTATACCTTTAGTAACATATTGCTCGCATACACCTGCCAAGCCTCCTTTGAATACCACGTTGTGAAAGTCCGTGCGTTCCGGCACTTCAACTCCGCTACTCGTTTTATATGCACGCTCGTTTGTAGCGATAGACACATTACAAATCTTACCCCCATTATCGAACGTTTTTACTTGAGGATCATTGCAGACCCTACCAATCAACTGAATTTTGTTTAAGTTCATTGCATTAATTTTAAAAAGATGAATACTAAGAATAGCACAAAGATAGCTATATCTATAAAACTTACACGTATTTCACCGTTTATTTTTCGTGATACCGTTTTAAAATTATCAGTAACACGCACATAATCGTAATCGCCCGACCCGGTGAAAATCTTAGTCGAATCGTTACAAGCCTCCAAAGATACTACTTTGTCCCTATTTATTGATACCTTTTGTCCGTCTATCCCAGTAAATTCTACTAATTTTCCCATGATACTACTTTTGTAATTTTAAACTATCCCTTTTGAGGACTTTTATTTTCTCTAAATTTTCTTGATAGATACGCATTCCCTTCCGGGTGTTAGCGTGTTCCCATTGATTATGATGTTCAAAGCAAAGTATGTTGATATTTCGAGGATCGTGCGCTAACATGGGGAATGCTCCTCGAGTGCAAATATGCGAAATATAAACGGCTGAGTACCCTTTCAACGGTTTCAAGCATTCTTCGCAATAGTGAGGCTTAATCTCCCACATGTACCGGAAAAATCGCTCGTTTGCCCTCTGATCGTGACCGTCACCGAATATACTTTTCAAATACTGATACCTCGCCTTAGGCTCTATGTCGAAATGTCGATTGAAAAGCAGGGGATTATATCCCCTACTTAAACAATACTCTATTTCTTCCGGACTACTCAACAGGTACATCGCTTTCAGTTTCTTCGTCAAAGAAAGAATCACCTTCCGAATCATCCTCAGCGTCTTTTATGTCATCGGCTTCTTCTATCTCACCGAACATTGAAAGTTGCGCACGCTTACCTTTAAACAGATAATCAAATATTTCGTGCTTCATGTATTCTAAATCAGAGTCCATTTCAATCTCGAATTTAAGTATTTCACCCTCCAAATTGATTTTAGGAGTCTGCATTTTAAACAGCGACAAGTCTACACCTGTAAACTCGTACTTGATAATTACTGTGTTCTTTTCTTCATCTCTCACAATCTCCCTAATCAGAACTCGAGTAGACTGTATTTCAAAGAAGTCTTGAAACTGCTTACCCAACTCCTTATCCTGTTTTGAAAGATCGGATAAGTAGGTGATGTTTTCAAAATTCATCAGACCCATAAGCCGGACGATATACCCTCTCAATTTTCCAGCTACGTTCGGCAAATCAGGGTGAGGATACTCCGGATTCTTCACTCTATGAAACGTCTTAACCGTTTCACCGTCAACATTCATACAATCATTGTAATCTACTTCCAAACCGTTTGGAATGAACTTTACTCTCTTTAATTCAAAATTGTCGTACAACATATTAATATTCGTTTTTAGGTTTATAATGTTCGCATACCCTTCCGATATTCGGGCAACTGCATAACTTTTGTTTTCTTTTGCTGCAATAGCATATCAAATTATGATGGTCTGAGCTATATTTACATTCTGTACAATGAACGAGGACTAAGTTTTGTTTATTCTTCTTCGCCATTCAAATAACTTTCCAATCTTTCATCAATTAATCGCTTGTATTCAATAGCCAACGGATCGTTAACTTCCAACTGGTTTTGAAATTTGCGGTGCGCTATCACTATTAAAGCCCTCGTCCTATCCAATAGCTCCGGCAAACCGTCCAAACGATAATCATACAACTGATGAATAATACAGTTTCTTCTAATTGAAATATCTCTCGTAATCTCCCGGCTTAAAATAGCATCCGGTGACACCGAAAGAGCATCGCACATCAAATCAAATTTCTCTCTCAATGTCATTTCGCAATCTTCTACTCTAACTTCTTTCATTTCTTTACGTATTTTGTTGCATCCTCTATGAATATTCCCAGTTCCTCGGCTGCAAACTGTTTTAAAAAATCAATATATTCTACAAACTCACTATTTGATAAGTCGTTGATACTTACCGGGTCACTCCGATACTCACCCGTCTCAATATCCACAACCTCACCCATTGTTACCGGACATAAGTTTCGCATATACAACTCTGTGTCTTTCTCGCTCCACCTGTTGCCATTTTCGTACATCCCCCTCTGAAACTGTGGTACTACCACTTTGTAGTAATATGCTTTCATGGCGACCGACTGCGTAGGCTCGTAAACGCTAAAACTTGCTATGATATTCTTTCCTTTGTGCAGTTTAGCAAATTCGTTTAGCTCACCCATGTACATCTGCAACTGTCCGTTACTCGTTACCTTTCCCGGTATTGTTATCCTGTTTTGCTTCATTTTGTTTCATTTTAGAAAATACCTTAGCAAATACACTACCACACAAAGAAGAAATAAAGCCACGCACAGCAGCAGGGAGATCGCTCTTTCTCAGCAGAATTTTTTCAAACTCTTCGATAATGTCCGAAACAGTCATATCGTCAATGCGATCTAACATAATCCGCTTCGTCAATCCTCCATTTCTCAGAATTTTGTTTTTAGCTCGTTCAACATCTGAACGCATAGTACTAAGCTGATTTGTTAATTCACCTTTAAACTCCTGTGATTTAATTACATCTTCAACTGTCATTTCATTAGTATTCATACTTTAATAAGTTTTTAAATCGTTACTACTATGATTAAATTTGATATTGCAAATCAAATCAAAACTTTAATTATACGCAAATAAAAACGGGTAAATCTTTCAGAGATACCCGTTATTTAACATTCGTTTAGAATAAGACACCTTGTGAGTCGGTCAACTTCGCAATAATATCATCTACTTTCTTTTCTGCTGCCTCTTTAGCCTCCCTGTACTTTTCACCGAACCTTTCGTACCTTTTTTGCTTTCCTCGCATCCTTATGATAGCTTGAATCAAAACATCGCTTATTTCGCTATTTATTTGACCGCTATTCAATTTTCCTTTCATCTCTGAGTAATCTATCATATTCAAGGGAATCGTTCGTTAAATCAAAAGAAAACACGCAATCTGAGTTATTGTCTAAATGCTCCGATATCCATTTAGGTTTATTCGCCATCATCAATTGAGTAAAACGAAGTATGCAAACCGCATCACTATTCCACTTAAAGACGTTACCAGTCGGGAAGGAACGTTTAGCAAACTGGAAATATTTCTCTTTTCTCAGCGACTTGTCCTCTTTCGCCCCCTTCACCCTCAGACCTAAACCAGTTTGCCACGTCATCGGAGTAACGAGCACTAAAGGTATTTCGAGGACTTTCGCACAGCATACAAGGTTGTTGTAGTTTTCAAGCATGGTAACTATGCGATACTGCTTGCCTCCTGTATCGTCGCCTCTAATTGAAAGTCTTTCAACAACAATCATCGGGCTACCGGAACGCTTAATCTTTTTGAATAGCCTGTATATATCCAAAGGGTCTTCCGGCATTTTAACCGTAACAAGCGGACTACCCGGTTTATAAATTGCTATCCCCCCGGCTGATACACCGGGGTCAATTCCAACTAAAATATTAATTTCCATGTTTTTAATGTTTATAGTAATACAAATCTTTTATGCTATCTTCCTCTATCAGCATTTCGTCCCAGTACCGGAATAACAAACGTTTCTTTGCTATCATTAAAGCTCGAAAATAAACTGCTTCATGTTCTATTCCGAAAGTCGCTAAACATTCCTTTTCAAACACTTGTGCAAAGCTATTTATCGGTCTTCCTTTAAATTGCGCTAAAGCTAACTTCTTATCCTCGTATGTCGGTATAGTATCCATGTCGTACCCCAACCGTTCCATATACTTGAACGTTGACTCGCTTATAAGCCTATCAGATTCAGCCTTAAAGCGACCGCTATATTTATACTTCATAATAGCGAAAATAAAGTTGTTAGCCTGTACGTTTAAAAACGCTCTTTCTTGTTCCGGAGTCGCTTTCGGCTTATCAGGCAATAGCGCAGTAGTTTTTTCCATCATGTCCGCTTTACGCTTTCTGTATGCCTTCAAAATCTTCGTTACGTAATCTACATTCAAGCTGCCATAATGGTTTTTATCCGGACTCCCGTAGCGATCTTTAGGCAGGTAGTTATCAAGTTCTCCGACAGCAAGCAACCGCCAAGCAAGTTTAACTTCAGCGAAGGAAAGATCATCAAAATACAAATCTACAACATCAAAAATCGAAGAAAACACGCTTTTAACTGCACTACGCTCCGGAGCGTTCAAACCAAAATCAGAACATACCCCGATAAATATAATGCCTAAATACTCTATTTTCTTTTCTTCGCTTTCTTCTTCCGAAATTAATTTTCTCGTAGATTCTGCAAATATGCGCTGATCTACCTTAGAAAGCTGCTTTATTTTATTAGACTGTATTAATTCTCTATTTCTCTCTACGAATGACGGAAGTACGTCACCCGATAAAGCCACTTTTCCGCCTCTATTTTGATATTTCTCTATTTCCATGTTAGATTATTCGTTTTTATTATTAAAGTCTTAAATTCGCAAAGCAAATGCCATTCTCGTTAATCAAACGTCTCTGTTAGGTATCTCTCGTATATCTCCCTATGCTCGTCATTAGCAAAATACTGCTTTGTCTTATACTGCTGAGAGTTGTTTTGCTGATATTGGTTAGTAGCTCCCGTTTTCTCTCTCAGCCATTGCAGATATTGTTTAGGAGTTGACTCGTACACCAGTGACGCCCAACCTTTCGATATGCTTTGTTGAATAAGGCTTTTAGCAAATTCTTCTTCAAATTGCGCTATCTCGTTTAAATTAGCTTGCATAGCTGTTAGAGTCTTTGTCTTTACACGCCATTTAGGTTGAGTCATTAGAACGTAGAATAAGCGTTTAAAGTCCTCAGACTCGAAAGGAAATGTTAGCTGAGTAAATAGCTTATCTGTCCTTTCGATTGTTTTCTTTGTTACGTCAAGTCCTTTAGCGGTGAATCCAAATACTTCAGATGGTAGAGTATCATTGTTTGATTCAACTTCGAATAAATCCGTTTCTTCGCGCGTGGCTATACTATAATTGACGTTAGTCAATTTAGTATTACTATCTGTATATATACTATCTGGTATAGTCTGTTCATTCATGCAACTTGCATTTTGCATATTTTCAACTTGCATTTTGCATTTTTGATAATTCGTATCAGAGTATCCTATTATCGTATAACCACATGAAACTAACATGTTAATACACTTTTCCGTAAGCGCATACCACATTGTTCGATCCATACGTGATTTATTAAAATTTCCCTTTAATATATATCCTTCTTCTTCCAACTTTCCGATAACTCTATATACCTTCAAAGAGTTCATATATGGGAATAGTTTAGATAACGCCTCCCTTGTGTTATAAGTCCAGTATCTACCTTCAAAATAATTGCGGTTATCTGCTATATTCTTGTTTATCCAAAACGCAAAATTGTGCAAGACGCATGCAGCTTCTATACCCAGTTCCTTTGCTATTTTATCATCAAAACAATGTGTCATAATATAGTTTTTATAGGCAGGTGTTACCCTGCCATGTTATTTATTTATTTTCAATATGTTTAAAATCTCTTTCTGTATAACCTCCTTTGCATTAAAGTAAAAGAGTCCTTTCTTCAACCGTCTAATGTCCTGCATAGTCATTTCATTGATGTAAAAGTAAAAAGCTTCGTACGGGTCGCTGAAATTTCTTGCAAGCGCATTATCAGGCTTATTGTTCATATATCGTTCTATGGAGACAATCATGCGCTTTGCATATCCAGGAAACATCTTAAACTCTTTCTGCATCTGTTTACATCCTGCAAGGGGACAACCAACACATCCATGACGAGAAAGGTTGTAAGGCGCATTATAATACTTAGAATACGGAAGGTTGTATTTTCGGATATAGTTCCAAACATCAGTTTCTGACCAGTTTAGAATCGGAAGGATATGTTTTGCACCTCTCATCCATTTACGAGTATCGCATTGCTCTGGTTCGTATAATTCCCGGGATGGGCTTTCTTCTGCCCTAATTCCCTCGATTGTACGCTGACCTATGCCATATTGTTCCTTCAACTTCTCACAGCAAAAACGCCTCATTCTTCCGGGTAAACCTTTAGTTTCTATCAACTGAAAAAAAGATTGCTTCGGTTGAAGTATCCGAACCTGTGGATAATTCTTCTTTATAAAACTAATTGTTCCGGGCGGGTCAACGGTAGTATTTGCGTAAGAAGCATTATACTTTATGCCAGAACGCTCTGCAAGGTCAAGAATTACAACACTATCTTTGCCACCAGAAAATCCTAAACACATCGTATCGTCACGTTCCATGCTGCGAAGAAAGTCGATTGCTTGCTGCTCTTTTTTATTCATTTCTAATCTGTTTTATATGATGGTGTTACCACCTCCTGTTATTTACTTCTTGCCTAAAAACTTATTGATAAAATACCTTACTCCTTTCGGAGTAACAACCGTTGTATTATAGACCTTAGATTCTGAACCATCAATTACAATACGTTTCTTAATCTCAAACAGACCCATGTTCATGTATGCTTGAGACGGCTGATTGCGTGATTCTCCAACGCTGCAAAGATAACCAGCTTTTCTGAGTCGTTCATACAGTTGCTTTTCTCCGATCTGATAACCGTTTTGAGTGATTATCTTCGCCAGTTCACGGATAAGAATAGACTTCTTAGATGCTTCGACGGCTTCGCTGAACAAAACTTTCGGTTTGTCAGCCTCTATCTTTGCGTTCTTTTCCTCGATCTGTTTTTGCTGATTTTCGATAACTTCCTGTTGTTCGGCTGCAAGCAACAAGGCTTCACGGAATGATTTAGGAACGTTAAAGTTTCCCATGCTGTTAGCTCTTTCCAGTTCTTCCCACCGAATAACAAGTTTTGCTCTCGCTTCATCATTGAACTTAGTTGCTATATACAGGCACTCTGTTTTTGTTAGCTTATACATAGGACGATTCTCACCTTTCGCGTCTGTGTATTCAACGAGGGAAAAATTTCCCCCGTTAACTTTTACCCAAGCACTCTCCATTGCCCGTATAGCTTTTAATACATCGTTATGCGGTTTTCCTGTAATTGTCGCAATCTCTTTTGATGTCATATACTCTTTTGCGTTTATAGTTTCGCCAACTTTAGATAAATTCGATTCCATGATTTAAAATTTTAATTATTAATTATTATTTGCTTAACAACTCGTCAAGCGTTTTTCTAAACTTTTTGTAGTCCTCTAATTCTTCATCAGACAAGACAATGAAGCACATACCATCAATGTATATACATTCCAATTTGCCACCTTTAATTAAACGCCAAATCCAAGGTACCGTAACACCTTTCATGTCAGCGTAGCTCTTTACTTTAATAAGATTTTCTAATTTCATATTACTATTATTTATTGATTCAACGCTACAAATATAGTGTTAATTATGATATACCACAAGGAAAAACAGTTTTATTTTTAATCTTTTTCGTAAACCGGATGAATATCAGCCACTTACAAAAAATACCCCACTCACAACGTTTGCAAGTGGGGTGTATATCACAATCAGAACCGGGTCTATCTCTCTACCATCTGATAGCATTTAGTCGTATTCATACCGGGTAACCTGTAATTTGCCTCTCTTATGTATCCAGCCGATACGAGGCGATTTACAGCGTTATACAACTTCTTCGTAGACATGAAAGGAATTATCTCTTTAAGTTTGGCTATCGAAACAAAAACCGTGTTAGGTACTTGTTTTACTCGACACCCTTTGAATTTCTCTCTGTACATTCCTGTGCAGAGGATAAGAATCATTTCGGAATATACGGCAGCAGCCTCTAAACCGATCTCGTTTGCTATCTTTTCATCTATAACCATATCTTACTTTATTTTTTTATACCATCTAATATACGACAATGATTTATACCATTTATTTTGCTTTTTGGTTGCTTCAGTACTTATCTTTTCGCCACCGTCCACAAGTATATATTTTAGCTTGTTTTCATAATGCAAATATCTCTGATCCATTCCTATTTTTATATTTTTACGTATAATTGATTTCTTTGCAGCCTTAACGCAATACGAGTATTCGCAAAAAAACTGTAAAATCGGATAACGCTTCACTAACATAGCAGTACTTGCATATGTCTGTACTCAAAAGGTTTATTACTGAATCTATTGCCAGTTTATTTATCTTTTTCATTTCGCTTTAATTTGAATAGATTCTTTCACATCTGAGTATTTAATAAACTCTACGTAAATATCCGGATACTTCTCTTTCAACGCTTTAGTATCAAGGGATTCACGGCTATATGCTTTCTTCCGGGTGATAGTAATCAAGTCACCTTTGATATTGTCCGCTTTCGCTTCTTTCATCAATTCGAGTAATTGAGATTTAAACTTATTCATCTGTTCGTCAAGCGTCTTTTGAATCTCGATTAACTGATATACAGATTCCTCTACGTTGTTGACCTTTTCCGGAAGATCGTTCAATTTAGCAACGTAAAAATCAGCACTACAATTATCTACGTATTTCAAGCCCTCTTTGCAGCATTGAAGGAATATCTCTATCTCTTTGTCCGGTATCCGTTCTACCGGAACAATGGTGTCATTATCATCGCCTCTCAGCCATATAGCCAACAAGTGATCTACTATCAAATTCGGATTCTGTTTCTGAAAAAAATATGCGTAGATGGATAATTGCCATGATAGATATAGCATATCTAATTTGTAGGTAGTTTTTATATCTCCCAGTATAACAGAATTTGAGTATCTGCCTAAATACACCTTATCAATCGGTGATGCGATAAATTCGTTATCAGTTACTATATACTCTGAGGCAATGTGAGTTAATCCGAAGTCACTTTTCAGTCTGAGATAGTTTTCACCCTGTTTTGATTCGGCTTCAATTCCTTCGTTATCTATGTTTTCACATTCTTCGTGCACTCGTTTCCCTCGCTCAGTGGCAAGGGATAAAACGCTTTCGGGGATACCGTCAAGTTTACCGGGGAACAATTGCTCGTTGATAAATCCGGTTATACCATGCAGTTTCTTAAAGTCCGGTGTAAAATACTCATGTGTTTCTTCAATGTAGATAACATCTGATTGATTAAGTTTTGGTAATGTTATAATATTATTCATAATGGTATATTTTAAAATGGGAAAAAGTTAGTTTTTAATCCAAGTGGATTTATATAAAAATGGAGTTTATTGTATTCTCTGTGAAAAGACAAAGAACGTCTTATTTTCTTTTCTTTTTGAGTAAATGCGTAAAAACGTCTACCTCCATTAACAATATAATAGTTTAGCTTTCTTTTGTAAGCTACTAAACCGTTAAACTTTTTGTTTTTCATTTCTTACCTCCTTCGATCTCTGCTCTTTTTTTTGATAAGGCATTCATAAAAGTACTATCAGATTGATACGATTGATTAGCTTTAAACAAGCTGCTTAATTGTTCAACCGTTGTACACTCGTTGACGTATCCGACCAAAATAGCCGTTTGACTCTGTGAGTTATCCGGTTGACTTGTTGATGAATACTTAGCACCCTTCTTATTTGCCGCTTTTCCTTCGTTTTCCGGCATTCCGTTTAATGAATCATTATCTATACTATCATCAATTGCAAAAAGTCCACACAGGGCGTATTTTCGTGCATAGCTTGATGTTGCACCGGTCAACTGTGCACCGTCCATTCCTTTTTTGCTTTCTTCTTCACGAGCAAATGCAGTTGCCTCTTCTGATTCTCCTGTTTCAATATCAACAACCTTTGCAGTCGCTTTAACGTAGAATCTACCTTCAATATACTCAATTGTATCGGTTACATTCACATAACAACCGTATTTGCCGCACACCTCTTTTGCTGTCTGCAAAATGTCCTCACATGAACGGTAATAATACCCACCGAACTTATTATAACGTCCTTTTTTGACGTTCATCTCGTTTTGAATCTTTGATAAATTTTTAATCATTGTTTTTTGGTTTTATGTTAAACAGAAAATTTGCGTCCACTCCAGTAGCCTCACATATCTTTGAGACCCATTCAATATTAATCTTTCGTGTCCTCCGGTTGCAAAGAGAGGACATGTTTACCGTCCTTGATTTTGGCTTTGTATCCTCCCACAACATTTCGGCTATCTCTTTTTTACTCACTTTTAATCCTTTCAACTTAGCGTTTAAAATGGCTTCATTAATCTTAAAATCACTCGACATCTATTACCTCCCTTCCACATTCTTCGCATTTATAAATATTTTCTTCTTCCTGTTCCGGCTCACAATCGTAATCGCAATATTCTTTGCTAAAAACCGGGTAAGATTGCCAAAGGTATAAATCGCCTCCGCAATACGGACAAACATGTACTTCATTCTGATTCATATATACTACTTTTAATTGTTACTTACTTAATTCAACAATGCAAAGATAAGGCAAAACTTTAAATACACAAAGAATTTCTTTAATTTTATTGTTAATGAAATTTAAAACGCTGGAAATATACGAATAGAACGACTGTTCGAACTATTTTTGTAGAACTTTTCTTAAATACTTGTTACTACTTATTGTTTATTGACTCGTTTAGTCCGTGAGGATAGAACGAAAAAGGGGAATACATAGCGTTGCATTCCCCTTTTAAATTACATACCGGATAACTTGCGATTGATAGCGTCTAATATCCTACCTTTTAAAAATATATTTAAGTTTCTCTTATACAAGTTTTTTAGATAATACACAGATTCCATATTAAGGTATCTTTCGTAATAATCGATTTTATTACATGATAAAAATCTTACAGTTTCATCTTCATTCATACTGCTACCTCCCCTCTTATTGCCGAATGGCTGTTATAATGAATAATATCTATATCCTCAAACTTAAAATCAAAAAGATCGGTAACGGAAGAATTCAAAACAAGTTCCGGCAATCGCAACGGAATGCGATCTAATTGCGTCCTTACCTGTTCAACATGATTCAAGTATATGTGAGCGTCACCCAACGTATGAATGAATTTCCGTGGTTTCAGATTACACACATGTGCAACCATAGCAAGCAACAACGAATAAGACGCTATATTGAACGGAACGCCCAAGAATAAATCTGCACTACGTTGATACAATTGCAGGTCTAAAAAGCCATCCTTTGATACGTAGAACTGATAAAAGCAATGACATGGAGGCAAGTTCATTTTGTCAAGGTCGCCAACGTTCCATGAATTAACGATTAATCTACGTGAATAGGGATCATTCTTAATCATCTCAATGACTGATTTAAGTTGATCTATACTTGTACGGCTGTTAACACGCCAATCACGCCACTGCGCACCGTATATCCGTCCTAAATTACCGTCCTTGTCTGCCCATGCATCCCAAATATGAACACCGTTTTTAAGCAGGTACTTAATATTGGTATCACCTTTAATGAACCAAAGCAATTCATGTATAATACCCTTTGTGAATAGCTTTTTTGTTGTTACAAGCGGGAAGCCGTCACGAAGATCGTAAACCTTTTGAGTACTTCCGAAAACGCTGATTGTTCCCGTTCCGGTTCTGTCCTCTCGCTTTTCGCCATAATTCAAAACATAAGAAAGTAAGTCTAAATACTGTTTCATAATTTACTTGTTATTTTTAACTTGATATTTAATTAGATCATTTTCTCTCACTCTACGAATAAAACCATATTGACTCTGAACGAGATAATTTACGTTCTTACCCTTTTTACCTACTTGAATCTCAATGGAGAATACTCTAAACGGCTCTTTATGTGCACCGTATATCACTTCCTCACCAACGTTAAACCTTGTTTTTATAACCATAATATTTATTTTGTGGGTGACATCTCTGTCACCCTGTTAATTAATTACTTGCTAAAATCTACTACGATGTTAATACAATATTTGTTGCAGTCAATCGTGAATGGTACATTGTGAACGTTACAAGCATGAATAATTGCGTTCGTTAAAACTGTGTTCTCCTTTTTATAACCACATGATACTCTTTCATCCGAACATTGTGCATACCCATCACCTCCGAGTAACTTATACATTGCGTACACACTTTCACAAAATTGTTTTTTAGTCATTGTTGCCATAATTGTTGTTTTTAAAATTGTTAGTACTTTGTTTCCTTTTGACTCTACAAATATAAAGATTAAATTTAAAACACAAAGCTAAACTTTAAGTTTTAACATTAATTTAACATTTGTGAATGGAATAAAAAAAAGAGGGGATATTCCCCTCTTATAGTTTAATGCTCTCAAACTCAATATTATTTGCCATCATAAAGTCGGCAAGCGCAAAAGCCTGTTCCCTCGTTACCTTTACTTTGAACGCTCTTATATATACCTGCTCGCTCTGAGGCTTATTTTCAGGCTTCTGTGGCGGTTGTTGTTGCGGTTGTGGTGTATTTGTTGTTTGAGATGTGTTTTGCGCTGCGACGACTTCCAGTGCCTTGTTAACGAGTGATACACCGTAATTATACGTATTGTTATAGTCCAACGTAGCTTGATAGCGGTCAATTATAGCCATGTAACAAGGTTCACCCTCAAAATGCTCTTTCAGTTTCTCGAAGTCAGACGCAACTACCTCAAACAGTTCGTTAATCTCAGACCGAACAATCGCAATACCTTTGTTCTTGTTTAGCCAATTCGATTTAAAGCAACGGTCAAAATTTATAAGGTACTCGTTATGTTCATCGAAATAGTCCCTTATTTGCTTCATCTTTGCGTCCTTTTCTTCCTGTTCGAACTTCTTGATCTGTAAATCTATGTTGTTTGAGGTGAGGTCTAACATGGCGCATGTGTCCTTTACCACATCTTTGAACTTGTTAAAAGGCTGCATGTATATCTTTTCGAGTTCGATTCGGGTGTCATTTAGGGCTTTAGACGATTTGTTAATCATTGCCCTATCTGCTTTTGCCTCTTTTATATCGTCCTCCGTATATGTTATACATTCATAGACCTTCATTTTTTCTTTGACAATAGCACGTATCTGAGTGATTCCCTCTATCATCTCCGACAGCTTTTTATCCTTAGTAATTAGCTGCAATTGGTTTTCAGTTATTCTATCTTTCATTTTATGCTATCCGGTTGACCTGTACACCGGAAGGTTTTAATGTTAGTGTAATGGTCTAAAAACAACGGTTATTTCTGATCCGTTTAATTGCTGAGAGTGTCGAAGAACACCGTCTTTCGGGTGGTACTGAATGGTTTCTTTGTTATAGCTATCAATGTGGTAAATGATAAAGCCGTAAATATCCATTTCAGTAGAGGTAACTTTCAGATAATTCACATGTCCCATTGAATATACCTTAACGTAGTCCGACGTTAACTCTACCTTATCCCAAACATATAAGGCTACATTCGTTGTACACTCACCATCTACGTACACCGTTTGCCACTCCGGTACTATAACCGAATAATTAGTTTCATATCTCGTTTCTTCATCGCCACAAGACGAAAGAAAAGCGGCAATAGCCATCAAACACAAACCTACTAAAACACTGAACAAATAATTTGAAGTTTTCATAATTGATTAATTTTTAAAATTGATTACTTATTGATTAATTTATAGAACTTATCTTTTCCTTCCACGGTCACTAATGTCTGAGAGCCTGTATTTTCGCCTCTGGCCCATTCCTTTAGAACAAAATACTTACCTACATATTTGGCTATCGGTTTTAATTTTCTTTTAGCATCTCTATATAAGTATCCATTCAATAACAAATATTCTATAAAGAAACGTTCAGAAACTCCTATCATCTTAGCCGTATCTCTTAGATTTAAATTACTTCCTCTTTCTACTAAAGTATCGAAATAATCGGCTTTTGGCTTCATTGATTCATTTTCCAATGCAAGAACTTGCTTTTGTTCCTCTGATAAAACTAATGCTTTCAAGGCTTCTAAATATGTCTGAGGAAGCGCAGGCACGTTTTGTCTTTCCTTTGTTTCAAGTTCCTCCCACCGGATAACGAGTTTTGCCCTCGCTTCATCGTTGAACTTTGTTGCTATATACAGGCATTCTGTTTTATTTAGCTTATACATAGGTTGTTCTCTATTCCATTGATCTACATAAGAGGTTAACGGAAATTTCCGTTGACCTATTTTTACCCAAGCAATCTCCATAACTCTAATAGCTTCCATTACGTCACAATGCCGTTTACCTGTAATTTCGGCAATCTCTTTTGAAGTCATATATTCACTTGCGTTTATAGTTTCGCCAACTTTAATAATGTTATTCATAACTTTAAAATTACTGTTTATAATATATCCACTGTTAAAACCTTTTCTACTATGTCGAAGGAATGATTATACCCGTCATTCTCTAATACTTGATAGATGGTATTTAAAATATCATTATCATCTGTCCCAATCGGTATTCGGGCTACGTGATTGCCGTAGTACGCTTGCTGTATGATCTCCATTCCGATCTCGTGAATAAGCCTACTTATAACCGGGTGTCTACGTACATATATCTCAAACGCTTCGTCCCTTGTGGTTATCAGTATCTTATCACTTTGCTTCTTAATAAATTTCATAATTCTTCCAATTCTTTAGTTAACGACTCTATTTGTTTTTCACACAACTCACCGTATTTTAATTCGACTTCATGGAAGAATCTGATAGATAAATCGTTTCCCGTTCCATCAAAATGAACTTCCTCACAACCTTTTCTATACATAGAAACACGTGAAAGACTCCTATTTTGATATTGTGCGTATCTTGCTTTCCAAATATTAAGCATTTTCAAAATACTTTTTCCTTTTTCAATTTGTTCGATTGTCATAGCTCTAATTTTTAATTATAATACATCTTGTTTAATATCTCCATTTGAAAACACATACGTTACCAATATGCAGCGTATATTTGAGTCGACCATTTCGTTTTCAAAGATAGTCCAAAATACCGTATGCCCGAACTTTTCAGCGCATTCACGCTGTTTTTTCTTAATCTGAGTCAATGCACCTCTAATTGTTTTTGCTCTAACCGAATAGGTATAATTAGCAAAAGATTCTCTAAAATACCATGTTTTAATTTTCATAATCGTATGCTTTAATGTTACTACTTTGTTTCTTTCGACACTGCAAATATAAATCAAAACTTTAAATTACAAAGCAAAACTTTAATCTTTAACACTGATT
>ENA-UPWS01000165-UPWS01000165.1-human-gut-metagenome-genome-assembly--contig:-NODE-165-length-46449-cov-29.039636_pt1 | contig 46449 bp, 38 predicted proteins | sample MGYA00250054_ERZ773384 | MGnify/ENA primary metagenome ERZ773384 (study PRJEB29103, sample SAMN06111979) | human gut metagenome | biome: human gut; feature: ankylosing spondylitis patient; material... | reverse complement strand
ACCGAGTTGCCCCGATTAGAACCTGAATCTAACGCGTCTGCCAATTCCGCCATATCCGCATATTCTGTTTTGTTCGCCGCCGTTCGGCTCGGAACGATAGTTATTATACCACGGAAAACGGGAAAGTCAAGCGTTTTTTCAAAAAAGTTTTTGCATTCTTTTCCGCATATTTTATCTTGCGTCCCTGCGCACAAAAACACAGGCATCTGCCCCGGTGATGCCTGCTTCCGGGGCAGATGCCTGCCAGACCACGCTTCTTCTTTTGCAGTTTTTCCTGAATTTTCTCAGATACCCCAGAACAGCCAGAGGCTCCCTGCCCCCACGAGGACTGCCGCCAGCGTGAAGGGTACGCCGATGCGCAGGAAGTCCCGGGTGCGGACAGTCTCGCCGTTCTTGCGGAGAATGCCGATGGCCGCGATGTTGGCCGACGCGCCGATGGGGGTCAGGTTGCCGCCCAGCGTCGCGCCGGTAAGCAGACCGAAGTAGAACAGCTCCGGCTCAATGCCCGCGCCGCCGTTCATGAGGGCGGCGACGCCCTGTACCACCGGCAGCATGGCCGCCACATAGGGGATGTTGTCGATGAAGGCCGACAGCCCTACCGACGCGGCCACCAGCAGCAGGTAAAGATGCAGCGGCTCGTCTCCGGCTGCGGAGTGGAACAGCTGCGCCGCCGCGTCGATGACGCCCGCCCTGCTCACCCCTTCCAGCAGAATAAAGAGGCTGAAGAGCAGCAGCAGGGTGTCATAATCCAGCGCCCGGAACGTCTCGGCCAGCGGCCTCAGGGAGCGGCTGCGCCAGCAGGCACGGGCGGCACCGAAGAGGCACAGCCCCATGCAGACGAGCCCGCTGCGCAAGGTATAGAGCAGATGCAGCACGCCGCCAGAAGGCTCAGGCAGGAAGGACGCCGCGATGAGCAGACCTACCGTCAGCAGGAGAAGCGCCGTGGGGACGTCGTCCTCCACCTCCGTTTCCACCGTGACATGGACAGGCTGGCGCTGGTCCCGGAACAGCCAGAACAGCACCCCCAGCGAGGCCAGCGCTCCCAGCTCCACACTCCAGAAGATGCCGGGCCGGCCCTCCATCCAGAAGAAATCGAAGAAATTCATCCCCGCAAAGCCGCCCAGCAGGATGCTCGTGGTGTCCCCCACCAGCGTTGCCGCGCCCTGTAAATTGGACGACACCGCAATGGCGATGAGCACCGGCACCGGCGATCGTTTCAGCCGCCGGGCGATGGCAAGCCCTACCGGAGCCACCATCAGCACGGTGGCCACATTGTCCACAAAGGCACTGATGAACCCCGCCAGCAGCGCCAGCACCGACACGGCCCACCGGACATCCGGCACATGGGCAATGAGCTCTTCGGCCAGCCGGGCAGGCATCTTGCTCTGGATAAAAAGAAAGACCGTACCCATCATTCCCGCCATCATCAGCAGGACATTGAAGTCTACGGCCCGGGCGGCGTCCGCCAGCGTGAAATCATACACGCCCAGCTTTCCCAGCAGCAGGAACGCCCCGGCGCCGCCCAGCGCGACCCAGGGGCGGTACTGCTGCACCGCCAGCATCAAGATATAAAACAGGACAAACAGGCTCAGCGCCAGTGTCATTTCGTCTCCTCCGCAGGTTCCATGGGCTTTGCGTCTTCTTCTATCATCCGATAGCCCACGCCAAGCTCGTTGAGGATGTAGGTATTGCTGCCCGGGCGGCTGCCCAGCTTTTTGCGGATATTGGCCATATTCACCTGCAGCTTCTTGGTGCTGCTGGCGTCCGTGTCGCCCCAGATGGCCCGGACGATGGCCGCATAGGTCATCACGCGCCCGGCGTGCTCGGACAAAAAGGCCACGATATTGTATTCCGTCTGGGTCAGGCGCACCTCCTGCCCGTCCACGAACACCTTGCGGCGCTCGTAGTTGATGGTGAGGCCCTGTGCGCTGAACACCCCGCCGGGCAGACTGCCGCCGCCATAGCGGTTCACCCGCAGCGCAGCCCGCACCCGGGCCAGCAGCTCACCGGTGCCGAAGGGCTTGGTGATATAGTCGTTGGCACCGAGGTCGAGGGCCTCGATCTTATCCTGCTCGGTGGTGCGGGCCGACAGGACGATGATGGGGGTCAGATACTTCTGCCGGATGGAGCGGATGGCGTCCAGACCGTCCCGGTCGGGCAGGCCGAGGTCCAGGATGACGAGGTCCGGGTTATAGGAGATGAACATGGTCATGCCCATCACGCAGGTCTGGGCCACCAGCGCCTGATAGCCGTTGGTCTCCAGCAGGGTCTGGATGAAGCTGCAGATGTTCGCCTCATCCTCGATGATAAGTACCTTGAATTTATTATTGCTCATCCTCTGTTTCCTCCGTATCCACTTCTTCGGTCTCCAGCCAGAACCGGATGGTCGTACCCTCGCCGGGCGTGCTCTCGGCCTTTATCTCGCCGCCGTGGGCTTTGATGATGGCCGCGCACACCGACAGCCCGATGCCCATGCCGTGCTTGCCGCCCGACGAGGTATCCTGCGTCAGGGTCGTGCCGGTGAAGAGGGTCTTGAGCCGCTCTTTCGGGATGCCGCAGCCGTTGTCGATGATTTCGAACACCGCCCGCTGCCCCAGCGTGAACACCCGCAGCGTCAGGCGGGTCATCCCCTTGGCGTGGAGCACCGCGTTTTCCAAAAGGTTCGTCAGCACCTGCTGGATGAGCATGGAGTCCATCGGGATGACGATGAAGTCATCCGGAAGCTTTACTTCCACCGGTACGCCGGGGTGGAGCTTCTGGAACCGCACCAGCACCGTATCCACCAGCTCTTCCAGCACGGTGGGCGTCTTCTGGATGGCAACGCCGTCGGCGTCGATGCGGGTGACAGAGAGCAGATTCTCCACCATCCGGTTGAGCCACTGGGCGTCGGCACAGGCCTCGGAAAGGAGCTTTATCTTCTGCTCCCGGCCCAGCGAGTCGTAGTTGTCGATGACCGTAGAGCAGGCCCCGTAGATGGACGTCAGCGGGGTGCGCAGGTCGTGGGAGACAGCCCGCAGGAGGTTGGCCCGCATCTTCTCCGTCTCGCTCTCCATCCGCAGCTGCTCCTGCTTTTTGATGCGGGTGGTCAGGGTGCTCGTCATGAAGGAGACTACCAGCATCACCACGCCGGAGAAGATGTTCTCCGGGATGGTGAAGTTGAAGGCAAAGTAGGGCGTGCGGAATGCGAAGTTGACCGCCAGCACGCTGATGACAGAACCGGCCACGCCCCACCAGTAGCCGTCGGTGTACATGGAAACAAAAAACACCGCCAGCAGGAACACCATCGAGGCCACACCGTCGATGCGGCCGCTGATGAACTGGATGAGCGTCACGCAGGCGAACGCCCCGATGAGCGCCGCCAAGAGTACCCAGACGTCCTTTTTCCGGAGCATCTGCTTCATTTGCTGTCCCTCCCGATCTATATTCAATCCCACTGTAAAAGTATACCACAAATAAATTAAAGATACAGCAAAGGGTGGGCATTTTTCCATGGTTCCAAAGGGTTGACAAACGTGCGTTCCTGGCTCACAATAGAATCATCTTCTTTATCGTAATAACGGAAAGGGAAAGAATATGCTGTATTTTGAGAACGACTACTGCGAGGGTGCGCATCCCGCCATCCTGCAGAAGCTGACGGAAACGAACTTCGAGAAGGTGTCCGGCTACGGCACCGACCCCTACTGCGCCAGCGCAAAGGAGAAGATCCGCGCCGCCTGCGCCTGCCCCGAGGCAGACGTCTTCTTCATCTCCGGCGGCACCCAGGCCAACTCCATCGTCATCGCCTCTACGCTCCGCCGCTGGGAGGGCGTCGTCGCCGCCGCCACCGGCCATGTGGCCGGTCATGAGGCGGGTGCCATCGAGTTCACCGGCCACAAGGTCATCGGCCTGCCCCAGAAGAACGGCAAGCTGGATGCCGCCACGGTGGAGGATTTCTGCAAGACCTTCTACGCCGACTCGAACCACGACCACATGGTCTTCCCCGGCATGGTGTATATCTCCCACCCCACCGAGTACGGCACCCTGTACAGCAAGGCTGAGCTCGAGGCCCTGTCCGCCGTCTGCCACACCTACCACATGCCCCTCTTCATGGACGGCGCACGTCTGGGTTATGCGCTGGTGAGCGAAGGCACCGATGTGACCCTGGCAGACCTCGCCAGGCTCACCGACGTCTTTTACATCGGCGGCACCAAGGTGGGCGCACTCTGCGGCGAGGCCGTGGTCTTCCCCCACGGCGCACCGGCCCACTTCATGACCATGGTCAAGCAGCAGGGCGCTCTGCTGGCCAAGGGCCGCCTCATGGGCATCCAGTTCGACGTCCTCTTCACCGACGACCTCTACACCCGCATCAGCCGCAACGCCATCGAGACGGCCAACGCCCTCAAGAAGGGCCTCGCCGCAAAGGGCTACCGCTTCTTTATGGACTCCCCCACCAACCAGCTCTTCGTCGTGCTGAAAAACACCCAGCTGGCCGCGCTGGAAGGCAAGGCAAAGTTCGGCTTCTGGGAGAAGTTCGACGACAGCCACACCGTCGTCCGCATCGCCACCAGCTGGGCCACTAAGATGGAAGAGATCGAGCAGCTCATCGCTCTGATGTAACTGCCAAAACTTTTCCCTCCATTTTATGCGAAACGCCGGTTGCTTTTGGGGTATCAGTATGCTATTTTTGAAAGAAACATGAGTGGAAGGAAGGTTTTCTCTATGAGCTTTTTTGACAGGCTCTTCGGCGGCAGGGCAAAGACTGCGGAAGAGACGCGATTCTCCGGTGAAAAGATGGTCGTCAAAGCTCCCATGGACGGCATCGTTCTCCCGCTGGAACAGCTCCCGGACGAGACGTTCGCCGCAGCCATCCTCGGCCCGGGCTGCGGCATCGAGCCCACCGGTGACACGGTCTACGCTCCCTTCGACGGGAAGGTCACTTCCATCGCCCCCACCCTCCACGCTGTGGGGCTGGAAAGCACCGAGGGCATCGAGCTGCTCATCCACATCGGGATGGACACCATCGCCCTGCGGGGCAGCGGCTTCACCCCGCTGGTCAGGGAAGGACAGGCCGTCAAAGCCGGAACGCCCCTGCTGAACGTGGACCTCGACGCCATCCGCGCCGCCGGGCTCTCCACCGAGAGCGCCGTCATCGTGACCAACGCCGACGACCTGCCAAAGCTCCATATCATCGCGGGCGGCATCGTCTCCACCGGCACGCCGCTGTTCAAATTCGAGTAAGATACAAAAAAGACATCTGCCGCCGGCAGATGTCTTTTTTGTTATGCTCATGCTTTTTCGGGCTTATACTGCAGGACCCGCTCGGAGACGAGGCCGTTGAAGAACTGGATGAAGGGTCCGAGGCAGAACGCGCAGATGAGGGTACCCAGACCCACAAGACCGCCCAGGAGCCAGCAGAGCAGGGCGCAGAAGGCGTCGGTGAAGACGCGGCAGCCGAAGTACTGGAAGTGCGTGTAGTCCCGCAGACCCAGCGAGAGGTAATCGTAGGGCGCAATGCCGAGGTCAGCCGTCTGGTAAAGGGACGCGCCCAGCGCCGTCACAAGGACGGCCAGCACCACCCACACCAGCTGTTCCGGCAGGGATGCTGCCGGGCCGAAGGCCGCGGCAATGGGGTCGTAGAAGAAGGTTATGATGAACCCCATGCCGATGCCGTTGACGAAGGTGCCAAGGCCGATGTACTTGCGCCCGAACCAGAATTCCAGCGCAAAGAAGAGGATGTTGGTGGCGACGTTCTGCACGCCCAGCGAGATGCCCAGCAGCTCGGCGAGGCGCATATTCAGCGCGCTGATGGAGTCGTTGCCGAGATGGGACTGCTTGAAGAGGGCGATGCCCAGACCAATAATGACAATGCCCACCACCATCCCCACGATGCGGCGGGTAGTCGGCTTTTGGGTAGTCGAAGTGCTCATGAAACGGCCTCCTGATCTATTTTTCTCTATTATAACGCTGCAGGAGGGTCGGCGCAATCAATATTGCACAATTCTCTGTTTCATTGTGGAAAGCTCATCGTCTCAAGTCTTCTTCCAGCCGGGCCTTATCCAGCCCCTCGCCGATGACGATGAGCACCTGCTGTCCCTGCGGGATGGGGGCCGCCGTCAGACCGGCGGCGGCAGCATTCAGCTCATACCACCGGCCATCATCCTCCACGAAGCCTTTCACCCGGAGGACATTTCCGCAGGCGGGGTCGGTGAAGAGGGACGGGATGTTCTTTTCCAGCTGAGCGCGGGGCAGACCCAGCTCGAGGAAGTAGGCCGAGGTAAAAGCATCGTGCGCGTCGAAGTGGAGCTTTTCGCAGCTGGCCTGCCGGAAGCCGCACTTTGCGAGGCGGGCCATATCGTCGGCCGTCAGATCGGCCCAGTCCTTCGCAATGATCTCCTCCGGGCCGAACTTCCGGGAGCACTTGCAGGCTTCCAGCGCACGGGCCAGATGGGCTTCTGCCCCCTGCTTCTGCGCGTCAGAGGCCAGCTGACAGCGGCTCAGGAGGACACTGCCCGCCCATGCACTCTCGGAAGCGAGGATATATTCTGCCTGCGGGGAAAGTTCTTCCGGCAGAAGAGCATCCACGATGGCGATGACATTGCCCAGCTGATACCAGCGGTCCAGCGGCTCGTCCCGCAGCACGTCGAAGAACTCGTCCACGTCAAAGATGCCGCTGGGCTCCACGATGACCCGCTCAAAGCCCCGCATGGCCATGGAGATGAGCTTCGTCCGCATCCGGCGCTGGTGGGTGTCGCAGTCACAGCCGCCGCTGATGGTCTCCAGCTCCACGCCCCGGGCCTCCAGGTCCTGCAGGAGCATGACGTCCACGTTCACCGCGCCGAAGTCGTTTTCCAGCACACAGACTTTGACGCCCTGCCCGGCCCACCATGCCGCGTATCTGCGCAGGAAAGTGGTCTTCCCTGCCCCGAGAAATCCTGTGATAAGGTCTACCTGAACCGTTGTCCTGTCCTCCTGTTGTATCAGCTTTTTCAGCGTTAGTATAAACTGACAGCCGTCGATTGTCAAACACAAAAACGGCCCTTTCCCGGTCTGGGAAAGGGCCGTTTCGCCGCAATGCTGGGAGTTCCTTACAGGAATTCGACGCTGCCGTCCTCAATGTGGTACATCGCACCGACGACCCGCAGGCCCGTTTCCTCCTCGATGTTATGGATGCACAGGCTCTTTTCGATCTCCTGCACACTGTGCCGGACATTGAGACAGCTGGCCTTGTAGGGGTCTCGTTCGTCCCCGATGGCCTTCTTGATCTCGTCCGTGATGTAGCGGATATAGCCGGAGGGCTCGGAGTTGATGGCGGCATCCACCGCGCCGCAGTGGGTATGGCCCAGCACCACCACCAGCCGACAGCCCAGATGGCCGGCAGCGTACTCGATGCTGCCCAGCTGGTGGTCATCGATGATGTTGCCCGCCAGCCGGATGACGAACAGCTCACCGATGCCCGCTGAGAAGATGTTCTCCGGGATGACCCGGGAATCCGAACAGGTGACGATGATGGCGTAGGGCGACTGGCCCTTCGCCCAGGTGGACATCCGGATACGGCGGGAAATATCGCCGCTCCCGTTTTCCGCGTTCAGGTATTTCAGATTGCCCGCCGCCAGCTTGTAGATGGCATCGGCCGCGGTGCAGACTGGGGTCTCACGCATTGCAGCAGCCTCCTTGGGAAAAAGTGGTAAAATCGTTCTGCAAAAATGCCCGGCCGTCCAACGAAGGGCAGCCGGGCGGAAACTCAGTTTATCAGAAGTGGATGACGCCGAGGATCAGACCAGCGACGAGGCAGACGATGGAAACGCCCCACTGCCAGCCGAAGCAGTACTTGATGTGGTCCTTGATCTCGACACCGGCCAGACCGATGCCCAGATAGGTAGCGGGAGCCACCGGGCTGATGAAGGTAGCGCAGTTGCGGCAGACGACCATGGCAATGGCGATGTGAGCCGGGTTGACGCCGAACTGGTTGCCAACGCTGACCAGAACGGGCAGCAGGCCGTAGAAGTAGGAGTCGGTATCGAACAGCAGAGCCAGAGGCACGCTCAGGATGCCGATGATGATGGGCAGGAAACGGCCCATGGATGCCGGGATGAAGCTTGCCATGACGACTGCCATCTTCTCCATGATGCCGCTCTTGCTCAGGACACCGAGGAAGACACCGGCGCACAGGATGGTGGAAGCCATGCTCAGACCAGCGGAAGCGTGGCTCTTGATGATGGAGTTGTGCAGCTTCTTGCCGCGGTAGTTGACCAGAATGCCCAGAGCGCAGCCGACCATAAAGACGTAGTAAGAGGGGAAGATGTCCAGGACCAGCACGATGATGACGGCCAGAGTCAGGATGACGTTGAAGATGAAGTTCTGGGGACGAGCCAGCGTCTCGTCCTTCTTGCCGTCGTCGGAGTCGTCGTACTTGCCGGCGTCCTCAGCAACGATGGAATCGCCGAGCTTTGCGATGCGCTTCTTCTCCTGCAGGCCCCAGAAGATGGCGGTGCCGACAGCCAGCACCAGGCCGACGACCTGCATGGGCATGAGCTGGAACCACAGGTCGTTGGGCTCCACCTCGATGACGCTTGCGGCGCGCATGGTGGGGCCGCCCCAGGGCATCAGGTTCATGACGCCCATTGCGGTGACGCAGATGAGCAGCAGGGTCTCACGGCGCATGTGCAGGCGCTTGTAGACGGGCAGCATGGCGGGGATGGTGATGAGGAAGGTGGAAGCGCCGCCGCCGTCCAGATGGCCGATGATGGCGATGAGACAGGTCATCAGAGCAACGCCGACGACGTTGTTGCCGACCTTCTTCATCAGCGCACCGATGATCTTGTCGAACATGCCTGCATCGGTCATGACGCCGAAGAACAGGACGGAGAAGATGAACAGGACAGCCGTACCGTGGACGCCCTTGACGCCCTCCTTGATAAAGCCGGCCATTTCATCCAGGGTGAAAGCACCGGTAGCCACCAGAATGGCTGCGGTGATGGTCGAGACGCTGACGAATGCCAGTGCAGGGACCGTGACATTGCGCAGCAGCAGGACGATGACCGCAATCACCGTTGCAAAGCCGAGCAGAGCGAGGATCGTATCACTCATGGGTTTGTACTTCCTTTCCTTTTTCCATTTGCCGGGGATGCATTCCGTTTTATCCTCCGGAATCATTCCCGTTCGTTATGGTTCCAGTATACAGGCTCAAACTTACAGCCCAAAGCCCTTCTCGTTACGGTTTGTTAAGAAATTCCTTAATATCCTGTAAGATTCCGTATGGAAGGTTGGATACAATAAAGCCGGAGCTGCGCAAAAAGAAACAAAAAAACAACAGGCCCCGGGGTTTTTCCACTCCGGGGCCTGCTGTCATCTTTATTTATGGGGAATCTATCGCCTTGCGGCGGTCCTCACATGGGGAAGCGAGAGTTAATGCTTTTCGACCATATCGGTGACGATGACGACCAGGATGTACTTGCCGTCCTTCGTCTTGGCAAAGCCCAGCTTGCCGGACTCAGCATACACCCGGTTGCCGGAAGGGATAATATTATTAACAGCGACCAGACCGTCCTTCACAAGGGCTGCCTGCAGGCTTGCGTCCTTCGTGGCATTCTCGGTCTTGACCAGAGAAACCTTGACATTCTTGTCACGATTTGCCTTCTGGGCAGGGGTAACGTCATTGTTTCCTTTGTCGCACATGCCCAGAGCCCCACTGACTGCATAGTGGTTGTCGATCACGATCTGGTTTATCTTGATGATCTTGCCATTCCTAAGCTCAACAGCATTGTCCAGAGTGATCTTGCTGGTATCAGTATCCGGCTTAGCAGCGTTATCGGGTGCGTTGACAATAGCCTCGATAGCCTTCAGGGTGTTCTCAGCAGTCTTATCCATGTCCTTGTCCTGCTCGACCTTGACATTCATCTTGTTCAGAGCGTCAACGATGTCCTTGCTCTTGACGCTAGCGCCGCAGCCGGTCAGAACGGACAGTGCCAGAACGCCGGCGAGGGCGACGGCCAGAAACTTCTTTGCCATTTTCATGATTTTTGCCTCCATAATTATGAATGATCTTACAGGCAGGCTGTCCAGTTCCGGTCGTCGGCCTGTTGGCTTCATTATACCCCCCCCCCCCCCAGATTTGTCAATATATTCCTTGAATTTTTATCATATCATCGAATTATGAAGGACACCTCTGTGCATATTCCACAAATCCACAAAAAACAGCCGCTCTTCACTCTTTCCGGCTGCTCCGTATCTGGGCCAGAAGCGTAGACGCCGACACCGGTTTTACCACATAGCCGTCGATGACGCCGTGGCTGCGGGCATCCACGATCTCCCTTGTGGGGGCATTGGTCATCACGATGCGGGTCATGCCCGGGTAGCGGCCCCGGATGGCCATGCAGAGATCCACGCCGCTGCTGCTCATCAGGCTCTCGTCGATGGCGAGGACGTCGAAGGGCTGCTGCTCCAGCAGCTGGCGCAGCTCGCCCCGGCGGGAGCAGGTGGACACGCTCAGGCCCAGCGCGCTGAGGTCTTTGTCCAGCAGGTCGAGGACCTTGTTGTTGTCGTCCGCCGCCAGGATGCGCAGCTTGCTGTCCACGCCCCACTGCAGCTGTTCGCGCTCCTGCTGCTGCTCCAGCACCGGCAGATAGACATAGAAGGTCGTGCCTCTGCCGATGGTGCTCTCCGCCCGGATGCGGCCCCGGTGGGTGCGGATGATCTGGTCCGCCAGAGCAAGGCCGAGGCCGGTGCCTTCGCCGGTCTTTTTTGTGGTGAAGAAGGGCTCGAAGATGTGCTGCATCGTCTCCTTGTCCATGCCGCAGCCGGTGTCGGTGACGCTCAGGCAGACGTAGCTCGACCACTCTTCGGAGATCTTCTCTTCCGGGAAGAGCGCCGCCAGCTCACTGCGCGGCACGACGCTGCCCCGGATGGTCAGCTTTCCGCCCTCGGTGCCGATGGCGTGGATGGCGTTGATGCTGATGTTCAGCAGCACCTGCTGCAGCTGGGTCGCATTGCCCAGAACGCATTCGCCGCTGAGCTCATTTTCTTCCTTCAGCTCCACGTTCTTCGGGCAGTTCGTCTCCACCAGCTTCCGGGTCCGATGGAGCAGTCCCTCCACCGACACGGCGTCGTAGACCGTCTCCACGTTTTTCCGGCTCATGGAGGAGATCTGTTTCACGACCTCCTGCGCCTTCTGCGCCGCCTCGCTGATCTCCATCGCGTTGTCATAGATCTCGCTGCCCGGGTCGGCGTCGGCCATGATGAGGTCGGCATAGCCGGTGATGGGGGTCAGGAAGTTATTGAACTCATGGGCGATGCCGCCGGTGAGGGTCCCCATCATCTGCAGCCGCTGGCCGTGGGCCAGCGACTCTTCGCTGCGGTGGAGCTCTTCGAGGGTCTGGTTCAGGGTCTTCAGATCGCTGATTTCGGTGGCGCTGCGGCGGTCGCGCTCCTGCAGCCGGAACATCTGGAACATGAAGAGCACCAGCACCAGCGCCACGCCGCCGAAGATGAGGACCACCTTCACGAAGCTCTGCTGTACCGGCTCGTAGAAATCGTCGTAGTCCACCACGGCGCTGACGATCCAGAAGCTGCCCCCCACGTCCAGATGACGGAAGGCGCTGATCTTATGCACCCGGGGCAGAGCCGGGTCGGCCCACCAGTAGGAGTAGTAGTCCAGTGTGCCGGATTCCTCTTCCTGCTGTGCGCGCAGCAGCTCACTCAGACTGCTCATGTCCAGTTCCTTCCCCTGATAGATGCGCTGGCGGCCCTCCACGACTTTGATGCCCCACTGAACGGCTTCGGGGTGCATGACCACAAGGTTATCGTCATTCTTTATCATGATGTAGCCGTTCCTGCCGACATGGATCTCCGAGATGAGCTGCTGATACATGACCGTGGAGTCCACCACGAGGCAGGCTGTCTCACCCCCGGCCTTCTTCTTCATCACAAGATAGTGCTCGTCGCCGCTGTGGTACTGCCAGTAGGAGATGTCCTCCGTCCGGGTGATGAGGACATCGCAGACGGCGCTGAGGCCGTAGCAGCTGTAGATGACCTCGCCGTTGCTGTTTTCCAGCCAGACGTCCCGGATGGTATCGCTCCGGGCCACCGTGGGGCGGAACGCTTTGCTGGCCTGTGCTTTTCCGGCGATGGAGTCCAGCCGGTCGGCGTATTCTTCCAGCAGGACGCGGATGCTGTCGGCGGTGCTCTGCACCACCAGCTCCATCTGCCTCGTCTGGCTGTCCATCATGGCGGTGCGGTAGTCCTTCCACACCATACCCACCACGACAGCCAGTGCGGCTACCGTGACGACGCCGATGGCCAGCGGCACCCACAGGGTGCGCAGCGTCTGGAACCATGTCTTTTTCGGGGCGTTCTCCTTCATATCGGGTCCTCCTTTGGGGCGGTCTTGCTCTTCCTGTCTAAAAATGTTATAATTTTATTTATCGCAAGTGAAACAAATTTTTCCGGTCAGAAAAGTGCAGGGAGTTATCATGTCGTATCATGTTCTTATTGTAGACGATGATCCAGCGATTTGCAAACTTTTATCGAAAGTTATGATCAGCAATGAGATGGACCCTCTCGTCGTCAACAGCGGCGCGGCGGCACTGGACCTCATCGCGCGGCAGAGCAGTACGCTGGATATGATCCTGATGGACATCACGCTGGGCGACATGGAGGGCTTCGATGTCATCCAGACCATCCGGCGCAACGGCGTCACCACGCCGGTCATCATCATCAGCGGCCGCAACGAGGACTACGATTTCATGTACGGCCTCTCTCTGGGCGCTGACGACTATGTCACCAAGCCCTTTCGCCCCCAGATTTTGGGCGCAAAGGTCAAGGCCCTCATCCGCCGCAGCAAGAGCTTCTCGCAGGAGAACAACCAGCAGATCAGCTGCGGCCCCTTCCTCTGCGACACCACCACCATGCGCTTTTATAAAAACAATGTGGAGCTGAACCTCTCCGAGAAAGAGCGCAGCCTGCTGCTGCTCTTCGTGCGCCACCCGCAGCAGGTGTTCACCAAGGATATGATCTACGAGCAGATATGGGGCAACCTCATCGCTGTGGACGACAACGCCATCATGGTCTACATCAACCGCCTGCGCAGCAAGATCGAGGACAACGCCCGCACGCCCCAGCACATCATCACCATCCGCGGCGTCGGCTATCGTTTCGTGCCGTAAAGACGCGTTTTTCTTGCGTCTCTCCTGAAAACATGGTATTCTTGAATAGTTTTCCGTCAGGAGGTGCATTCTATGGGACTTTTAGAAGTCAACGGACTTTCTCTGCCACTCCTTGCAGAGCTTTCGTATCCATCCCAACTGGGGCGTTCGCTCAAAAACAACCTCGGCTCTTTTGACAAAGAGTCTCTCCTTCTGGATGCGCTGTCTGCCGCTGAATGGCTGGACATGAATCCGCTCTTGGGTGAAGTCGCCATCGACTATCGCATCAAGTCAGAGGAATCCATCCGCACCAAGTATGAGCGCTACTATCCTGACCGTCCTGTTCTGAAAGTTTTCAACGACATTCTGGGCTTCCGCTCCTACTGTGACGATTACACGGAAGTCCTTTCTCTCGTTTCCCCGCGGCTCAAGGTTGTGGATATGTCTCGCGGAAAAGCCCGTGATGACGGCTACCGGGGTGTTCATCTCTATTACCATGCCGACAACTTCCACTATCCGATTGAGCTGCAGTTTAACACGCTCTATGACCGCCAGCTCAACAACTGGCTGCACGATTACCTTTATAAGAAAGACTATCCAAACTCCATCGGTTGTATCCTGAGAGAACGGTACGAGCATGGAGAATTTTTCAATCTTGAAACCTTTGAGGAGGTGCTGCACGATGTGCTATCTGGTTGCCAAAAATAAAAATGCCCACGGCTGCTACGCGCTCAAGACTGTTCATGGTATCCACCTTGTGGATTTGAAGCGGCAGCTGAACCAGTTTGCAGTACCACATGGCATTCAGCTTGTGACCATCAGCCGTCCCAACGCTTACGGAGAGTATGCACCTTATCACATTCTGGACAGCGAAGAGGATTTTGTCCAGACTGTCCGAAAACTCTGCTCCATGTAAATCCGCATTTTTATTTTTGCCAAATTAATCCGATAAACAAAGAAGAGCAGCCAACTGCGCGCGGTGCAGTTGGCTGCTCTCTGGTTTTATGCCGGTATAAAACACAAAACCTTGAAAAAGGAGAATCGCATGAAGTTTGTGTGCATATTTAGCCGCAAAAGCGGGGGTGAGAAGAGCGAAGGAATCTCCGTGAATCCATTCCGAAGCGTGGTTGGCAAGCCACATTTCCGCTTTTACGCTATATCACTCAATCTTCGCGGAAAGAGAAAGGCTTGACTTCGCGGACGACGTCCATGACGGTGCCGTCGCGGGCCTCGATGATGCCCACGATGCGGTCGCCGAACTGGACCTTCTCCGGCTCGCCGACGATGGAGTAGGCGATGTCGCGCAGCTCCTCGATGGTCTTCAGAGGCACGCAGTCAGCGGCCTTCAGAGCCTCCAGCAGGTCGGGACGGCGGGGGTTGACGGCCACGCCGTAGTCGGTGACGACGATGTCAACGCTCTCGCCCGGGGTGGTGACGGTGGTCACGTCGGTGCAGATGGCCGGGATGCGGCCCTGCAGCAGAGGAGCGATGACGATGGTGCACTTTGCACCCTGTGCGGTATCGGGATGGCCGCCCTGTGCGCCGGTGATGATGCCATCGGAACCGACGACGACGTTGCAGTTGAAGTGGGTATCAACTTCCAGAGAGGCCAGGATGACGTAATCCAGCTTGTTGACGAACGCGCCCTTGTTCATCGGGCTTGCGTACTCGCCAGCAGAGATGGGGAAGTGGTTGGGGTTGGAAGCGACGTTGTTGACCGCGTCCAGGTCGAAGTCCTGCGTATCCACCAGCTTGCGGGCCAGACCGCGGTCCAGCAGCTCGCACATGGGCTTGGTCAGACCACCGACGCCCAGACCCATGTGGATGTTCTTCTCTTCCATGATCTTGGACAGAGAGATGGTGGAGGCAATGGATGCGCCGCCGACACCGGTCTGATAAGAGAAGCCGTCCTTGAAGTAGGGGGTGTTTGCAACGACCTGAGTGCAGTACTCGGCCATCAGGATCTTGCGCTGATCGGTGGTGGGCTTTGCAGCGCCGGTAGCGATCTTTTCGGGGATGCCGATCTGGTCCACGACGCAGACGTAATCCACCTTGGTCTGGTTGATCTCTGCGGGGTAGTTGGGGTAGTCCACGAGGCAATCGGTGACAGCGACCACATAGTCCGCCATCTCAGCGTCCACGTAAGCATAGCTCAGGACGCCGCAGTTGGTCTTGCCGCCCATACCGGAGCAGTTGCCGTACTCATCGCAGGAGGGTGCGCCGATGAAGGCGATGTCCACATGGGTCTCGCCGGTCTCGATGGCGCGGACACGGCCGCCGTGGCTGCGCATGGTAGCCAGGCCCTTCAGCTTGCCATGAGAAATAGCATCGCCGATCTTGCCGCGGACGCCGGAGGACTCGATGTTGACGATGGTGCCGTCCTCGATCATGGGGACGAGGGCGTCATGAGCCTTGCCCAGAGAGCTTGCGCTCAGGGTGATGTTCTTGAAGCCCATCTTGTGGATCTCTTCCATGACCATGCAGACCACGAGGTCGCCCTCGCGGAAGTGGTGGTGGAAGGAGACGGTCATGCCGTCGTGGGCATTGCACTTGACCAGAGCCTCGTGGATGTCCTTGACCATCTTATCGTGGTCGTTGCGCATCACGGGGGTCACCTTCGGGCTTGCCTTCTGGAAAGCCTTGCCGTCCTTATAGTTGTTGCCCTGGAAGACCTCTTTGCCGGTGCGCTCGAGGATCTCTTCGGGAATTTCTCTGCCGACTGCGTTCAACATAATTACAAATCCCCCTTATACACGCCGGATGCCTTTGCCAGATCGATGGTGCGCTTTGCGCCATCGTAGAAGGCGATGTCGATCATCTTGCCGTCAACAGTGAAGACGCCGATGCCCAGAGCCTTCTTGGAGTCGATCTCCTTGACGACCTTCTCAGCGAAGATGATGTCCTTCTGGGTGGGAGTAAAGATCTCGTGGACGATGGGGATCTGACGGGGGTTGATGATGGATTTGCCGTCGAAGCCCATCAGGTGGATGTTCTCCACGTCCTTGCGGAAGCCATCCATATCCTTCAGGTCGGTGTAAACGGTGTCGAAGCACTGCACACCTGCTGCGCGGGCTGCAATGATCATCTGCTGGCGGGCGCCCATCAGCTCAATGCCGGTGCCGGTGATGTGGGTCTGCAGGTCCTTGGTGTAGTCGCCGCCGGACAGTGCGATGCCGAACAGGCGCTCATCGCTCTCGCAGATCTCCAGAGCGTTCATGACGCCGCGGGCAGACTCCAGAGCGGCGATGATGAGGACTTCGCCCTCGGGACGGCCATAGGTCTTCTCGTCCTCGGCGATGGCCTGCGCCACGCGGTGGACATCCTCGGCGTGCTCGGTCTTGGGGATGCGGATGGAGTCGCAGCCGCCGGCCACGCAGGCGCGGATGTCTTCCCGCCAGTAGGGGGTGTCCAGACCGTTGATACGGACGACCCGCTCTGCACCGCGGTAGTCCACGGTCTTCAGGGCGTGATACAGGCTGAAGCGGGCGACATCCTTCTGGTTCTCGGCCACAGCGTCCTCCAGGTCCAGCATCAGGGAGTCGGCCTTATAGATGTAAGGGTCTTTGATGAGGCCGGGCTTCTGCGCATTCAGGAACATCATCGTGCGGCGCAGGCGCTTCTTGTTCGGATTATTCATCGAATGGCACCTCCCCAGGGCAGATTCTCATACTGGTCAACAGAGCGGAACACCGCGCCCTCGATGCGGGCCTTCAGGGTGCAGTCCAGCGCACCCTTGTCCACGATGGTGATGCGGACGTTGTCGATGTCCAGATCCTTCAGGGTCTCCAGCGCGACCTTGCGCAGCTGGTTGCCATACTGGTGGATGACAGAGCTTTCGAGGGAGAAATCGATCTTGCCCTCACCCGGCTCGACGGTCACCATGCAGTCGCTGGATTCCAGAGTACCAGCCGTGGCTGCTTTCTTGATCTCCATGCTTTTTTCCTCCTTGACAGGTGGTTTCTTCAATCGTTATACCGTACTTGCGGGGCGGCACCTCACTGCGCCGCTCCTGATGGTTCTATCATAATCGGACAATCTTACAAAAGGCATAGCGTCAGTCTTAATATTCGTTAAGAATCGCCAAAAATTTCTCTTGTACACAAGATTTATTCCATTTGGTCATGCTGCTGGCACATTTTCTCTTCCATTTTCCCTCCTTTCCTGCACGAGATGCCATCCGGCGCTGTTTTTGCCTTTTTCTCAGCTCTATCCTACCGCACCCGGCGGCATTTGTGAAATGAAAAGATGGAATCCTTATCCATCCAAAAAGGGAATGGGTAGTGCAAAGCAGGCAAAACCACTGGCTGTGCGTTTTGCCTGCTGCGGAAAAGTCCTTTTTTACACAGGGCTGAAGCCCTTACCGATGATCTCGCTGGAGTTTTCTATCATGATAAAGGCTGTCGGTTCCTGCTGGCGGATGAAGTTGCGCAGGCGGATGGCCTGACTGCGCCGCATGGTGGTCATGATGACCGTCTTGTGGGCGTCAGAGTACGCACCGCGCGCTTCAAAGGTGGTCGCGCTGCGGTTCAGCTCGTGGATGATGAAGTTGCAGATGGGCTGCGGGTGCTCACACACGATGTTGAAGCACTTGCAGAGGTTCATATTCTCGATGACGTTGTCCACCACCATCGACTTGGCCACCAGACCCATGACGGAGAACAGACCGGTGGAGGGGCCGTACATTGCAAACGAGAGGCCCACAGCCGCCACATCCGCTGCCATCAGGGCAGAACCGATGTTCATGCTGGTGTACTTTTTCAAAATCATGGCGATGACATCCGTTCCGCCCGAGGATGCGTCGATGTTGAACAGGATCGCCGAACCGATCGCCGGGAGCATAATGGCAAATACCAGCTCCAGCATCGGCTGGTCGGTCAGAGTACCATGCATCGGCACCAGCGCATCCAGTGCCTGCAGGCTCACCGACATCACGATGGTCGCATAAACAGTGCGGACGCCGACACTCTTGCCCAGAAAGATGAAGCCCAGCACCAGCAGCGCGTAGTTGGCCACGGTGGTGAAGGTACTTGCCGAGCAGTGGAGCAGCTGGCTGAACACGGTGGAAAAGCCGGTCACGCCGCCGAAGGCGAAGTGGTTCGGGAATTTGAAAAAGTAGATGCCGATGACCATGATCCAGATGCTGACGGTGATGAGGCCATACTCCGCCAGCGTCCGGAGCAAGGGATTTTTGATTTCCTTTATTGTTGACGCCATAGTCTGATTTTTTGCCGCCTTCCGGTTTACATGGGGCCGAGGTGGATCGCCTGTGCGATCATCAGCATCACAGAACCGACGGCCAGCCAGATGAGGAACAGCTTCCACATGAACTTCATCCAACGGTCATAGGGGATGTTCACGGCGCTGATGATGCCCATCAGAGCGGTGGAAGTGGGCAGGACGTAGTTGCAGAAGCCGTCGCCGAAGTTGAAGGAAAGGATCGCAGTCTGGCGGGTAACGCCCACGAGGTCGGCCAGAGGTGCCAGAATGGGAATGACCGCTGCAGCCTGACCGCTGCCGGAAGTCAGGAAGACGTTGATAATGGTGTTTGCCAGCAGCATGGCGGGTCCGAGCAGGATGGTGGGGACGAAGTTCAGGCCGTTTGCCAGTGCATGGACAACGGTATCGGTGATGTGACCGGCGTTCATGATGCTGCTGATGGCCTGTGCCATGCCGATGATGAAGGCAGCGCCCAGCATCTTTTTGCAGCCCTCAAGGAACTCTTTGGAGATCGCGGAGGGGCCAAAGCCGCCCAGTACGCCTTCGATGACAGCCAGTGCGAGGAAGACAGATGCGGTCTCAGACATATCCCAGTCGAGCTTGATGCCGCCGTAGACGATGAGGATAAGGGATGCGAAGAAGACCAGCATGATGAGGATCTTGCGGGCGTCCAGATTGCCGAAGGAGTCGAGGTCCGCAGCATCGCGGAACTCGCTGGTCTTGTCGAGCTCGTACATGGGGCTAAGTTCGGGGTTCTTCTGGATCTTCAGTGCGTAGCGGATGAGGTAGATGTTGGTGATAACATAGAACACAGCAAAGCAGATAAAGCGGTATCCCACGCCGGAATACAGCGGTAGACCGGCGATTTTCTGAGCCACGATGGTGGTGTTGATGTTCAGAGGGCCAGTGGAGAAGCCGATCGCGCCGCCCAGCAGGATGATGGATGCACCGGTGATGGAGTCCAGACCCATCGCAAAGGCCATCATGACCATGATGGGCGCAAAGGCAATGAACAGGTTGACGCCCTGCGTGGTGCAGATGAGGCCGAACACCAGCGTCAGGATGGGCAGGAACAGATAGACGCGGGTGGAGAAGATCTTCGCCATCTTGGCCACCACGGCGTGGAGTGCGCCGGTCTTGGTCAGGATGTGGAAAGCACCGCCTGCGAACATGATGACCAGCATCAGATCAATGCGCTTGATGAAGGCCTTGACGATGTACAGAGGAATTTCAAGCGGGTTGACGGGAGTCTTATCAATGTAGTTGAAATCGTTGGGGTCGATGACCTTGATGCCTGCTTCGTTCTCGAAGCGGGTGTAGGAGCCTGCCGGGATGATCCAGGTCAGCAGGACCGCAAGCAGGATGATGATGCCGATGATGACGAAGGTATGCGGCATCTTGAATTGTTTCTTTTTCGTTTCCATAATTTTTTCCTCTCTTTTGACACACCAAAGCGTCAGCTCTGGCCGTTCAGTTCTTTGGCCAGATTCTCATGGAATTCCTTCTTGATGGCTTCCAGCTTTTCCGGGTCTTCAATGAGCTGTGCGCCCGTCAGAGCCAGGATCTTTGCGCCGTAGACCACCGCATTGTGGGCCGCTTCGGTCTTGCCGGCGTCCAGATACTCCTGCGAGTGAGCCGCTGCACCCTCCGGGACAAAGGCCACGCGGATGCAGGTGCCGGGCACATGGCGCATCACGTTGCCGAAGTCGGTGGAACCAGTCTTCTGGCGGGCCGGACGGATGCAGGGAGCATGGACCTTCTCGGCCTGCTCCATCACCAGCTCGTTGAGAGCCAGCACCGGGATCTTGTTGTCGAGGCTCTTTTCCTCGATGATCTCCACTTCCGTCTCGGTCATCATGGCCGCGCCCTGAAGTACCTTCCTGACGCGGGCCACCACGCCGTCTAACTCCGTGCGGTTGTAGGAGCGGACATACATACTCGCTTCTGCATAGCCGGGCACCACATTTGCCGCCGTGCCGCCGCAGTTGACGATGGTGTAGTGCATCCGAACATCCGAGGGAACGTGCTCCCGCAGGAACTCGACGCCCTGACAGGCCAGGATCAGGCCGTCCAGTGCGCTGCGGCCCTTTTCGGGCTTGAGCGCTGCGTGAGAGCAGACACCGTGGTAGATGATCTTGAGCTTGTTGAGTGCCAGCGACTTGACATCCACCTGCGTAGCCGGGCCGCCGTGCATCATGAGCGCCACATCCAGCTCCTCAAAGGTGCAGCCGTTTTCCAGCATCACGACCTTGCCGCTGATGGTCTCTTCAGCAGGTGTGCCGTAGACCGTGATGGTATACGGTGCGTCGATGGTTGCATCTTTCAGTGCCTTGGCTGCGCCCAGAATGGCCGGTCCCTGCATGTGGTGGCCGCAGGCGTGGCCCAGACCGGCCAGAGCATCGTACTCGCAGAGCAGGCCGATGTTCGGGCCGCCCTCGCCGTGCTTCCAGACAGCTCGGAACGCGGTGTCCATACCAGCAATGCCGCGCTCCACAGTGAAGCCTTCTTTTTCCAGCCAGCCGGTCAGGGTCTCAAATGCATGAAACTCCTGCAGACCCACTTCCGGGTGGTCGAAGAAGTCGTCTGCCATTGCAGTCAGGGCAGCTGCGCTCTGCTCAACGCTTCGCTCCAGTTTTTCCTCCAACATAATAAGCACCTCCGTTTTTTGGTACTTTCAGTTTACCAAACCGAAGGTGCTTTGTACATTTTGAAAAAATTATATCTTCATTTTGGAATTCTTATGTTCAGTTTATCGGAGCTTCAAATACTCCTCTGCTGCATCCTTCATCTGCATGATCATCGCTCGCATGGGTTTGGTCAGCTCCACATCCCGGCGGTAGGCCACCACAACATCCTGTCCGTACCTGGAAATGTCGATGGTGTAGTATTTCACCGGCTTCGGATAGTGGATGTTCTTCTGATAGCCCTGCCGGATAAAGCCCACGCCCAGACCCTCGGCCACCAGCTGTGCGCCAAGCTCCATATTGCGTACTACCCGGATGCGGCCCGGCTTGACCTTGTGATCTTTCAGGATCTTCTCTTCCACCCGCCGGGCGCTCTGCATCTCGGTGTTCAGAAATATCGTCTCACCGCTCAGAAGGTGCGGGTCAAGGAAGTCGAACATTGAGCCTTCGACGGGGACCGCCTTTTCGTTCAGCGGGTGGTCTCCGGGCAGTATCAGCAGAAAATCTTCCATGCCCAGCGGGACAGCCTCCATCTCGGACGTTACGTCGCTCCGGCTCAGCACCACAAGGTCAAGCTCCCGGTTTTTCAGCATGATGGTCAAATCGGCCAGATTTCCTTCCCGGATGACCACATCCACCTGCGGCCACTCCCGCTCGTACACCGACAGCACCGCCGGCAGAAACCAGATGCCGCGCCGCTGTGCGATACCGATCCGCACCTGCCCGGCATTCTCCCGCTCCGCCTGCCGCCTCACCGCCTCGAACTGCCGCTCCAGCTCCAGCATCTGAGAAGCCTTTTCCACATACTGCTTGCCCAGCCACGTCAGCTCGAATTTCCGGCCATTCCGCTCGAACAGCCGCGCCCCCAGGATCTTTTCCACATTATTGATGTACAGGCTCAGTGCAGGCTGTGAGATATACAACCGCTCCGAGGCGCGGGTCAGGCTCTTGCATTCCGCAAGGGTGCAGACGTACTTTTGCTCCTTTAAGTCCATTCGATTCCAGCCTCCTCACCAAATAACGATGTTTTTCTTATTATAGCACATTTGAGCACAAACAAAAAAGCCCACCTGTGTCACTCCTCTCCGAGGAATGACACAGATGTGCTTATCCTGCTGATTATTTTTTATGCGTGGTTGAAACCCTTGCCGAACACCTCGGTGGTGCTGAGCATCGAGATAAAGGCGTTGAGGTTTTCCTTATGGATAAATGCCTGCAGCTGCAACGCCTCGCGGTGGGTGAGGGTCGTATAGATCATATAGTGGGGCCGGTCGGTGTAGGCACCGTAGCAGGGCGTATAGGTCGCGCCGCGCACCAGCTTGCGCATGACGAAGTCACAGATGGGGTCTTTGTCGTCGCAGATGATGAGGATGGCTTTGCACATCTTCATCTGCTCGAGGACGGCATCGACGACGAGGCTCTTGACCGTCAGACCCACGAAAGAGTAGAGAGCGGTGTAGAGGTCGAAGACGAAGCAGGCTGCCAGCACCATGACGAAGTCGGTGATAAAAAGCGCCTCGCCGGTGTTCTTCATATGGGTGTATTTTTTCAGGATGAGGGCGACGACATCGGTGCCGCCGGAAGACGCGCCCACGTTGAAGAGCAGAGCCGACGCAATGGCGGGCAGGGCGATGGCGAAGACCAGGTCCAGCATGGGCTGGTTGGACAGGGGGCCGCTGAGGGGGACATATTTTTCAAAAAGGGCCAGCTCTGCCGTCATGACGACGGTAGCCCAGCCGGTGCTGATGGCAAAATCCCTGCCGAGGAATATCCAGCCCAGAATGAGCAGGAGGATATTGGCACAGGACGAAAAAGCTGAGGCCGACAGGGGCGTGAGCTTTGCCACAAGGGCCGCGCCGCCGGTCACGCCGCCGAAGACGAAGTTGTTGGGGAATTTGAAGAAGTATACGCCGATGGTCATGATGCTGATACTCAGGGTGATGATAACGTATCGACTGACGATCTGCAAGATCTTTTCCCGCGTGCTGATCTCCATTTGACTGTTTCCTTTCGCCGTCCGCGCGGCACTCTCTTCTCACACGAAGGGCCGTTTCTCTGCCCATTACTTGTGCTATTGTAACACTGCCCACCGCGCCGTTCAAGAGGAAAAAGTTTTTCGCACAAAAACCGCCCGCTTCGTTTTCCACAAAGCGGGCGGCAGATGTTGAATTTATGGAAGTGCTTACAGCTTCTTGCCGGTCAGCATCTCGTAGGCTTCCTCGTACTTGGCGATGGTCTTGTCGATGACGTCCTGCGGCAGGTCGTAATCACTGTCGGGGTTGGCCAGCAGCCAGTTGCGGACGAACTGCTTATCAAAGGAGGGCTGACCGTGGCCGGCCTCGTAGCCCTCCAGCGGCCAGAAGCGGGAGGAATCGGGGGTCAGCATCTCGTCGCCGAGGATGACATTGCCCTCCTCATCCAGACCGAACTCAAACTTGGTGTCGGCGATGATGATGCCGCGGGAGAGGGCATACTCAGCGCACTTCTTATACAGAGCGATGGTGTAGTCACGCAGCTTGGTGGCGTACTCCTCGCCCTTGCCGGGGAACAGCTTTTCCAGCACGTCGATGCTCTGCTCGTAGGAGATGTTCTCGTCGTGGTCGCCGATCTCAGCCTTGGTGGAGGGGGTGTAGATGGGCTCGGGCAGCTTCTCGGACTCTTTCAGGCCCTCGGGCAGCTGGATGCCGCAGACCTTGCCGGTCTTCTGGTAGCTGGCCCAGCCGCTGCCGGTGATGTAGCCGCGGACGATGCACTCGACGGGCAGCATGGTCAGCTTGCGGCACATCATGCTGCGGCCCTCGTACTGGGGCTGCCGGAAGAACTCGGGCATCTCCTTCACGTCCACGCTCAGCATATGGTTGGGCAGCAGGTCGCGGGTGTAGTCGAACCAGAACTTGCTCATCTGGGTCAGCACCTTACCCTTGTTGGTGACTTTATTCTTTAAGATAACATCGAATGCAGAGATGCGGTCGGTGGCGACCATGATGAGGCTGTCGCCGTTGTCGTAGATCTCGCGGACCTTGCCTTCCTTGATGGGCTTGAACTCAGTCATAGCAAAACTCTCCATTTTCCTTATTCCGTAGGTATCTTTTCTTTTGGTCATTGGCAGGCTGTCTGCCGTCCTGTTACACTATAATCTTATCACAGGAATTGTCCGTTGGGAAGAAACAGATGGGAGAGAAATGGGCCGATTTTTGGTTTTTTCTCGTGAAAAGTGCTAAAATCAAGCTTAAATTTTCGTCGTTTTGACGGTAAAAGTCGTACTTTCGCCCCATTTTCGCCTGCCTTGCTGACCGAAACGCCGTCATTGACGAAATTTGTGAAAACGTGTATCATGGGTAACAGCATCGCATTTTTCAACTTTTGTCTTTTAAGGAGGTCCATGCCATGCGCCCTCTTATCATCGCCCATCGCGGCGCGTCCCATCTGGCCCCCGAAAACACGCTGACCGCGTTCCGTCTGGCAAAGACGCTGGGTGCGGACGGCTTCGAGTGTGACGTTCAAATCACCCGAGACCGTCACCTCGTGGTGGCCCACGACTACCTCACCGACCTCAAGACCGGCGTCCACGGCAACATCCCGGATATGGACTTCGACGACCTGCGCCAGCTGGATTTCGGAAAATGGAAAAGCCCGGAGTTTGCGGGCGAAAAGATCCCCACCCTCGAAGAGGTTCTGGAAGTCGCGCAGGACTTCAGGATGGTACATATTGAATTGAAGCCCTACTTTGACCGGGACGAAGAGATCGTGGACCGGGTCATCGACGCCGTCCTTGACGCCGGGCTGGAAGAAAAGGCCGTGCTCACCTCCTTCGAGTACGGCACCCTCCGCCGGGTGAAGGAGCGGATGCCCCAGATGGCCACCTGCGCCATGACCCTCAGCCCCGAATCCCAGCTCAGCCAGCCGGCCACCTTCTGGGAGAAACTGGGCCTCAAGAAGACCGACCCTCTCGTGGAGAAGCTTTCCAGCCCCCAGGCCCTCAGCGAAGCGGCCGCTCTGCTGGAAGACCCCAGTAGTCCGGACGAAGAGAACAGCGTCCTCATCTATTACTTAAAAGACCGTCTCGATTTTCTCTACTCCATCTACCCCGGCATGAACCTGGCCGAAATTCTGCAGCAGTATTATTATCAGACGGATTTTGTGAACTATGTGGCCCAGTTCGGCTTCCCGGTGGATTACGTCGGGCCGGAGTACCACGCCTTTTTCCGGGACAAAGACCTTGTCTCCAACGCCCACGCCCGCGGCTTCAAGGTCGCGCCCTGGCCGGTGGGCAATGACAGCCGGGACGACCTGCGCCAGCTGTTCCGGCTGGACCCGGAGCTTGTGGTCACGAATAAGCCCGAGGTGGCCGTTTCCATCCTCACCGGGCTGGGCCAGTGGGACGAATCATCCAAAGAGGGTTGACAGCCCTCTTTTTTCGGAGCATAATAGTCCTGTATCGAACAGTTTTATGTGAAACAGTTCGACGATCGAACATTCACAGCAAAAGCCAAACCAGAAGGATGATACTATGAACCAAGCCTTTGAACCCGCCTGCACCCCCATCGCGCCGCCGTGGGAGACACCGCAGGTCATCCCGGCCCAACTGCGCCGGGTGAACAACCTTATTTTCCGCAAGATCGGCCAGATCGCCCGCACCAATGGCGTGGAGGCCGTGACTCCCATGCACGGCTGGATCATGGAGTACCTCTACCGGAACTCCGAGACCCCGGTGTTCCAGCGGGACATCGAGCGGGAGTTCTCCATCACCCGCTCCACCGTTACCAATATTTTACAGCTCATGGAGCGCAAGGGCTACATCGCCCGTCAGAGCGTCGCGCAGGACGCCCGCCTCAAGCAGCTGGTCCTCACCGAAAAGGGCCGCCAGTTCCACGAAAATACCATGCTCGCCCTCCACCAGACCGACGAATATGTGGCCGGCCTGCTCACCGAAGAAGAGAACACCGAGCTGCTGCGGCTGCTGAATAAGCTGTATCTGGGACTAAAGTGAAACAAATATGAACTTTTTCCGAAACTTTGAAAAAAGCATTGACATTAAAATTGTTTTGTATAAAATTGTTCCGTACCAAACAATTATTCAAAGGAGGCTCAAAGTATGATAAAGAAGCTTGCTTCCCATCTGGGCGAATACAGACGCGCCGCTATCCTGACGCCGATGTTTTCCGCGCTGGAAGCAGTCATGGACATCCTGCTGCCCACCATCATGGCGTTCATCATCGACCTTGGCATTGAAAAGGGCGATATAAACGCCATCGTCAAATACGGCCTGCTCACCTTCGCAGTGGCGGCCATCGCCCTGCTGCTGGGCATTCTGGCCGGCAAGTACGCCGCCGAGGCGTCCACCGGCTTTGCCGGCAACCTGCGCGATGCGATGTATGAGAATATCCAGCACTACTCCTTCTCCAACATCGACAAATTCTCCACCGCCGGCCTCGTCACCCGTATGACCACCGACGTGACCAACCTGCAGAACGCTTTCCAGATGATGGAGCGCATGTGTGTGCGCGCCCCGGTCCATCTGGTGTTCGCACTCATCATGGCGTTCAGCATCGGCGGCCCTCTGGCCCTCATCTTCGTGGTAGCCGTCGCCTTCCTGCTGGCCGTGCTGGCAAGCATCATGGTGCCCACCTTCAAAATTTTTGACCGTGTTTTCAAGAATTACGACAACCTGAACTCCTCCGTGCAGGAAAACGTCTCCGCCATCCGCGTGGTCAAGAGCTTCGTCCGCGAGGGCTTCGAGAACGAGAAGTACACCAAAGCCTGCGAGGGTCTGTATCAGCAGTTCGTCAACGCAGAGAGCCGTCTGAGCTTCAACAGCCCCGCCATGCTGACGGCTATTTACGGCTGCAACATTGCCCTGAGCTGGTTCGGCGCAAAGTACATCCTGCACGGCGCGCTGACCACCGGCCAGCTGAATGCTCTGTTCGGCTACATTATGAACATCCTGATGGCTCTGATGATGCTGAGCATGGCTTTCGTCATGATCTCCATGTCCGCCGCTTCCGCAAAGCGTATCGTGGAAGTCCTGGACGAGAAGACCGACCTGCCCCCCGCCAAGGCTCCCGTGCAGGAAGTCAAGGACGGCAGCATCCGCTTCGACCACGTCACCTTCAAGTACAAGCACGGCTCCGGCCAGCCTGTCCTGAACGACATCACCTTTGACATCAAGCCCGGCGAGACACTGGGCATCATCGGCGGCACCGGCAGCGCAAAGTCCAGTCTGGTGCAGCTCATCCCCCGCCTGTACGACGCCGAGACCGGCACCGTCAGCGTGGGCGGCGTGGATGTCCGGGATTATAACCTTGACGTGCTGCGCCGCGAGGTCTCCATGGTGCTCCAGAAGAACGTCCTGTTCTCCGGCACCATCCTCGACAACCTCCGCTGGGGCAATGAGAACGCCAGCGAGGAAGAGTGCATCCGTGTGGCGAAGCTGGCCTGCGCCGATGAGTTCATCGAGCGCTTCCCGGACAAGTACAACACCTGGATCGAGCAGGGCGGCTCCAACGTGTCCGGCGGCCAGAAACAGCGTCTGACCATCGCCCGCGCCCTGCTGCGCAAGCCGAAGGTCCTTATCCTCGACGACTCCACCAGTGCCGTGGATACCGCCACCGACGCAAAGATCCGGAAGGCGTTCCGTGAGGAGATCCCCGGCACCACCAAGATCATCATTGCACAGCGCATTTCCTCGGTGCAGGATGCCGACCGCATCCTCGTGCTGGACAACGGCCAGATCAACGGCCTTGGCACCCACGAGGAACTGCTGAAGAACAACGCGATCTATCAGGAAGTCTACAACAGCCAGACGCAGGGCGGCGGCGACTTCGACAAGCAGGGAGGTGAGCAGTAATGGCAGAACAGAAAGCAAAAGTCGTCCATGGCCCCGGCCCCCGCGGCATGGGAGGCCCGCGTCCGAAGGTCGAGAACCCGGGCAAGCTGCTCAAGCGCATCATGGCAGAGGTGTTCCAGCACTATCTGCCTCACTGCATCCTCGTGCTCATCTGCATCGTGGTCAGCGCGCTGGCCAATGTGCAGGCAAGCCTGTTCCTGCAGACCCTTATCGACGACTATATCATCCCCATGACCCAGCAGCAGGACCCCAGCTTTGCACCGCTGGCCGGTGCGTTGGTGCGGGTCGGCTGCATCTATGTGGTGGGCATCCTCGCCGCCTGGCTCAACGCCCGCATCATGGTCAACGTCACCCAGGGTACCCTGCGCAACCTGCGCATCCAGCTCTTCACCCACATGGAGAGCCTGCCCATCCGCTACTTTGACACCCATCCCCACGGCGACATCATGTCCGTCTACACCAACGACGTGGATACCCTTCGCCAGATGCTCAGTCAGAGCATCCCGCAGCTGGTATCCAGCGCCATCACCATCGTTTCCGTCTTTGCCAGCATGTGCATGCTGAGCTGGCAGCTCACCATCGTCACCATGCTGATGGTGGCCCTGATGCTCTTCTGCTCCAAGAAGATCACCCAGCAGAGCGGCAAGTACTTCATCGCACAGCAGCGCGACCTCGGCAAAGTGAACGGCTACATCGAAGAGATGATGGAAGGCCAGAAGGTCGTTAAGGTCTTCACCCACGAGCAGAAGGCCCTCGAGGGCTTCCGCGAGCTGAACGACAAGCTCAAGGACAGCGCCAGGCAGGCCAACAGCTTCGCCAACATCATGATGCCCGTCAACGCTCAGCTGGGCAACATCAGCTACGCCATCTGCGCTCTGGTGGGTGCAGCCATGGCCGTCACCGGCATGGGCGGCGTCACGCTGGGTACTGTCATGGCGTTCCTGTCCCTGAACAAGAGCTTCAATATGCCCATCAGCCAGGTGTCCATGCAGGCCAACAGCATCATCATGGCACTGGCCGGTGCAGAGCGCATCTTCAAGATGATGGATGAGCCCAGCGAGACCGATGAGGGCTATGTCACCCTCATCAACGCCAAGTACGACAAGGACGACAACCTCGTGGAGGCCAACGAGCGCACCGGCATCTGGGCCTGGAAGCACCCCCACCACGACGGCACCACCACCTACCACAAGCTGGAAGGCGACATCACCTTTACGGATGTCGATTTCGGCTATCTGCCGAACAAGACCGTCCTCCACGACATCAACCTCTATGGCCGTCCGGGCCAGAAGATCGCCTTCGTCGGCTCCACCGGTGCCGGCAAGACCACCATCACCAACCTTATCAACCGCTTCTACGACATCCAGGACGGCAAGATCCGGTACGACGGCATCAACATCCACAAGATCAGGAAAGCCGACCTCCGCCGCTCTCTGGGCATCGTGCTGCAGGATACCCACCTGTTCACCGGCACGGTCATGGAGAACATCCGCTATGGCCGTCTGGAGGCCACCGACGAGGAGTGCATCGCCGCAGCCCGTCTGGCCAACGCTGACGGCTTCATCAAGCGCCTGCCCGAGGGCTACAACACCATGCTGACCGGCGACGGCGCGAACCTGTCGCAGGGCCAGCGCCAGCTGCTGGCCATCGCCCGTGCAGCCGTTGCCGACCCGCCGGTGCTCATCCTCGATGAGGCTACTTCCTCCATCGACACCCGCACCGAGGCTCTGGTGCAGCGCGGCATGGACGGCCTGATGTATGGCCGCACCAGCTTCGTCATCGCCCACCGCCTCTCCACTGTCCGCAACGCAGACTGCATCGTGGTCCTGGAGCAGGGCCGCATCATCGAGCGCGGCAGCCATGACGAGCTTATCGCCAAGAAGGGCAAGTATTACCAGCTCTATACCGGTAATCTGGCCGAGAACTAAACTTTATATACAGAAAGCCGCTGTGCAGTTTTGTAGCTGTACAGCGGCTTTTCTTGTGTTTCGTCGAATTTTATGGTATCCTGTAGGTGTCGGCCTTCCGACTCCATTCAAATTGGGGAAGGGGGTGAAAACCTATGGAAATGTTATCTTCTTTCATTCTGTCCGTCGCAGCCAATGTTGTGGCTCATTGCATTGGCAAGTGGCTTGACGAACAGTTTAAGGCCGGTAAGCACTAACCCCTGGTAAGCAAAACGCCCCGCGGTATTCGCAGTACCGTGGGGCGTTTTGCTGCTCATTGGTGAAAACCTATGAAGCAATATCTTCTTTCATTGCTTTTATTATATGCACTCTCAGCAAAAAAGTCAAGCGCCTCGCAATTTTATCGATCCAAATCGTGCTTCTTACAGAACTTCCTGCTCACCCAGTACATCCCGGCCCAGATGGCGAGGGCGAGGATGAGATACACCGGATTTTTCAGCGCGCTGACCAGCGACTGGCCGAAGAGAGCCATCATGGCCACCATAACGGCCTTGCCCGCCAGAAGGGTGAGCAGATAGCGTTTCTCGTCAAAGTCCGAGATGCCGAAGGCCAGATGCAGGAACGACGTGGGCGTAAAGGGCAGGACCGCCAGCATGAAGAGGGTGGCGGTGTCCACATGGCTGACCCACTGCTGAGCCTTTTTCAGCTGTTCGGAGCGAGAGGCCAGCTTCCAGAAAAAGCGCTTGACCACCCGCCGCCAGAACAGGAACACCACCGTGCCGCCTGCGGCCACACCGAGCCAGCTGTAGACGAAGCCAAGAAATCCGCCGTGGGCCGCGATATTGAGGGCCACGATGGCGATGAGGGGCAGCGGCGGAAAAATGGATTCCACCATCGCCAGCAGGATAGGGACCAACGGCCCCAGCCCTTCAAAGCCCTCTAACAATGCCTCCCAGAATTCCAGCGTACCCAGCTGGTGAAGCCCGTCGATGAGCGTCGTTTCCATCGTGCTCGTACCATCCCTTTCGTTTCTGCCTGATGTTCCTTCTTAGTATATCCAGCATCTATGACCGGGATATGAACAAAATCTGAGCATTTTTGCCTTTTTCTTCCTGTCTCTCCTTACAATACGAAACAGCGTCGTTCTTTCCTGCACGCTATTTTATTCTTCTGCCTCAGAAGATGTGCCGGGCGGCCTCTGCTTCGGCGGCCTGCCGTTCGGCCTTGAGGCGCTGACGCTCCAGATACTGGGCTTTCTGCTTCTTCCAGCGGACCAGGCTTGCATCGTCCGGCATCTGGACGCAGCGGGCGAAGGCCCAGTGCAGGCCGTCCCGGCGCGACATCCGGTATTTCTGGAACACGCCCCGGCCTGCCTCGCCGCCCCGGCCCTTACAGACGGGACATTGGGACAGCGTATACCAGCCGCTGCTCCCTTTTTTCAGCCAGACGTCATCCGGCTGCAGGGCCGTGCCGCAGACCGGGCAGGCCATCGTGCCGATGACGGGGTCCAGCTTCCACATAGACTGGTCCAGATAGCCCCGGAAGACCCTGAAATCCCGGTAGTCGCCCGGCGTGGGGCAAAGGCTCTGGCGCAGGGTGTCCTCCTCGCTGGGGTAAGCGGCCAGTCCGGCCCGCAGATCGAGCATACGGCAGAGGTCGGCGGTATAGAGGGTGTCGGACAGAGCGTCGTGGAAGGGGCGTTCCAGCGGGATGCCCATCCGGGTGACGACATTTTCCAGCTTCATCCCCTCGCCTTCCTTGCGGGGGTACTCCCGCAGAAAGAGCTGCTGCAGGTCGTACCAGACCGTCGGGCGGCTCTCGTCGAGATTGCAGAGGAAAAGGTTCTGCTTGAGCACCGGCACATCATCCATGCCCCACTCGGCGAACTCGGCGTCCGGGCCGCACCACTTCATAAAGCGGCGGAGGCCCTGGATGATGGGTTCGCCCTTGTCCAGGTCCTCCTGCGTCAGACCGGTGACTTTGGCGATGTGGTGCTGCAGGCAGCGGAAGATGCGGGGACGCAGGTGGATGGAGAAGGTATCCAGCACATTGGCGTCCTCGTCGATCTTGACGGCGCCAATTTCAATGATCTCCCCCCGGAACGTCTGCTGGACGCCGTGATAATTAAAGATAAACGGCTGATAGCCGATGTTCCACTCCAAATCGAATAAAACTAAGTTGCGCGGCATTTGCGTCTGGTATCCTTTCAAAAAATGAACTTCTCAATGGCCTCAGCCACGCCGTCGTGGTTGTTGTCGGCGACGGTCACATAGTCCGCCGCCTCCTTGACGGGGGGCTCTGCATTCTGCATGGCCACACCCACGCCGGCAAAGCGTATCATAGAGCAATCGTTGAGGCCGTCGCCGCAGGCCATGAGGTTGTCGCGGGTCAGCCCCCTGCTTTCCAGCAGACTGCCGAGGCTCACGTCCTTGGCGACCCCCAGCGGCACAGCCTCGATGAAGAAGGGGCTGGACGGGTAGAGGTCGATCTCGCCCGCAAACTGTTTCCGGCCTGCTTCCAGCACCTCGCTGCGGCGGGCGGGGTCGAGGGTAATGAGCATCTTGCAGATGGGATAATCCACATAGGCGGCGAGATCCTCCACCTTCTGCATGGGCAGCTTGCAGGTAAAGCACTCCTTCAGCGCCCACTCGTCCTCGGGGCTTTCGGTGACGACGCCCTGCTTATTATAGGTAATGATGACCACGCCCTGCTCCCTGGCGAAGGCACAGAGCTGCGGCACATACTTTGCATCCAGCTGCTTGCGGTAGAGCGTCTCGCCGGTGGCACAGTCGATGATGGCACCGCCGTTATACGAGAGGATGCAGCCGCCCTTTTTATCCAGTCCCAGCTCCTTTGCCAGCGGCATGATGCCTGCCGTGGGACGGCCCGAGGCCAGCACGATGGTCACGCCTTTGGCAGCAGCGGCGTCCAGCGCTGCGCGGGTGACGGGGGTGACGACCTTCTGGTCATTGGTCAGGGTGCCGTCGAGGTCGAGCGCCAGCACACGAATATCTTTCTTTTCCATATCCAGCCTCACTTATTTTTACAGGCCGGAACGTCCCGGCCCTGTCGATTTTATCGCATACCTTTTTATTGTACAATGAATGCACCTCTCAGCGCAAGACTCTTTGTTATATTTCTTCGGCACCTTGGAGTTTGTTTGAAAATACAAACTGTAGTTTGTACCAAAAAACACGTAAAGATAGACATTTCTAACTACTCATCGTAAAATGTTAGCAGATATAAACATCATCAAAATCCCTTGAATTTTCCAAAAACCGCGTTATAATAACGGCAGAAACACTTATCCCATGCCCTTTGGGGTACATGAGGGAATACGATAAAAAGGAAGGTATACTACTATGTTCGATATGAAGAAGATTGCTCTGTTCGCTGCCGGCACCCTGTTCGGTTCCGCTGGTTTCAAGCTGCTGTCCAGCAGCGATGCCAAGAAGGTCTACACCCAGACCACCGCTGCTGTCCTGCGCATGAAGGACTCCACCATGGAGACCGTCAGCAAGGTCCAGGAGCAGGCCGGTGACATCCTCGAGGATGCAAAGGCCATCAACGAGGCCCGCGCTGCCAAGGCTGAGGCTGAGGTCATCGAGGACGCTGCCGAGGCAGAGACCACCGAGACCAACGAGTAATTTTGCAGTCTCTGAGCCGCCTGCGGGCGGCTCTTTTTATGGTTATTTTTTGCAATACGCAGAGGATATTCTGATATGAAATGTACTATTCTTCATGAGAGCCGCGGCCGTCTGCGGGTACACGTCTGCAATGTGCGGATGACCCTGCACCGGGCCGATGTGCTGGAAGCCTATCTGAACCACCACGACGCCGTGAGCAAGGCCAAGGTCTACGAGCGGACGGGCGATGTGGTGGTGTATTACACCGGCTCCCGCAAGGACGCCGTCACCGCCCTGAGCACCTACCGTTTCGATGACCCCGATCTGGACGCACTGGTCACCAGCGCCGACAGCCGCCGCATCAATCAGGAATATCAGGAAAAGATGTATAACCTCCTGGCAGGCCGGGTGCTGCGCGAGCTGTTCCTGCCCGCCCCGCTCAACGCCGCCTACACCGTGTTCCGCTCCATCAAGTTCCTCTGGAAGGGTGTGTGCTGCCTGTGGCGCCGCAAACTGGAAGTCGAAGTGCTGGATGCTTTGAGCATCGGCGTTTCCATCCTGCGGGGCGATTTCGCCACCGCAGGCTCCGTCATGTTCCTGCTCAACGTCGGCTCCCTGCTGGAGGAGTGGACCCGCAAGAAGAGCCTCGACGACCTGGCCCGCAGCATGGCCCTGAATGTCGATAAGGTCTGGGTCCGCGCACAGGGTACCGAAGTGCTCATGCCGCTGACCAAGGTCCACCCCGGCGACGAGATCGTCGTCCGCTCCGGCAACATGATCCCGCTGGACGGCACCGTCATCGAGGGCGAAGCCATGGTCAACCAGGCCGCGCTCACCGGCGAGTCCATGCCGGTGCGCAAGACCATCGGTGCCACCGTCTACGCCGGCACTGTGGTGGAAGAGGGCGAGTGCGTCCTGACCACCAGGGCCGAGGGCGGCGCAAACCGCTACGACAAGATCGTGGCCATGATCGAGGAATCCGAGAAGCTGAAGTCCAGCACCGAAAACCGTGCGCTGGCTCTGGCCGACCGTCTGGTCCCCTGGTGCCTCGGCGCTACCGTCGTCACCTACGCCCTGACCCGGAACGCCACCCGCGCCATCTCCTGCCTGATGGTCGATTTCTCCTGCGCCCTCAAGCTCTCCATGCCGCTGGCCGTTCTTTCTGCCATGCGCGAGTGCGGCGCAAGCCATATCACCGTCAAGGGCGGCAAGTACCTCGAGACCCTGTCCAAGGCTGACACCATCGTCTTCGACAAGACCGGCACCCTGACCCGCGCTACCCCCAAGGTGGTCAAGGTCGTCCCCTTCTCCGGCTGCAGCGAGAGCGAGGTTTTGCAGCTGGCCGCCTGCCTCGAGGAGCACTTCCCCCACTCGATGGCCAACGCCGTCGTCCGGGAGGCCAAAGAGCGCGGCATCTCCCACGAAGAGATGCACTCCGAGGTAGAGTATATCGTGGCCCACGGCATCGCCAGCCGCGTCAGCGGTGAGCGGGTCGTCATCGGCAGCCACCACTTCGTCTTTGAGGACGAGCACTGCACCATCCCCGAGGACGAGCGCGAGAAGTTCGATAACCTTGAGCCGGAGTACTCTCACCTCTATCTGGCCGCTTCGGGCCATCTGGCCGGCGTCATCTGCATCGCCGACCCGCTGCGTCCGGAGGCTTCCCGCGTGCTGCGCGCTCTGCGCGGCCTCGGTATCACCAACACCGTCATGATGACCGGTGACAGCGAGCGCACCGCCGCCGCCATCGCAAAGCAGGTGGGCGTGGACCAGTTCTTCGCCGAAGTCCTGCCCGAGGACAAGGCTGCTTTCGTCCAGAAGGCCAAGAGCGAGGGCCACACCGTCGTGATGATCGGCGACGGCATCAACGACTCCCCCGCCCTCTCTGCCGCTGACGTCGGCATCGCCATCAACTCCGGCGCTGCCATCGCCCGCGAGATCGCCGATGTGACCATCAAGGCCGACAGCCTCGAGGAGCTGGTCGTCCTCAAGACCATCGCCAACTCCCTGCAGCGCCGTGTCAGCGCCAACTACCGCTTCGTGCTGACCTTCAACTCTGCCCTCATTGCGCTGGGGGCAATGGGCATCCTGCAGCCTGCGTCTTCTGCCATGCTGCACAACCTCTCCACCATCGGCATCAGCCTCAAGAGCATGACCAACCTCATCCCCGAGGAAAAGGCTCAGAAGGCTCTGGCAGAAAAGAACTAAAGCCCATCAGATACAAAAATACCGGCCGTGCTTAAAACACAGCCGGTATTTTTATGTTCAGATATTACTCAAGGCCGATCTGCTGGGCGTATTCTTCCAGCAGCTCCCGCTCGAGGAAGGGGGTCTTGACGCCCTCGCGGTCACGGTAGGTCTCATGGCCCTTGCCGATGACGGCGATGAGGTCGCCTTCCTGTGCGTGGTCCACAGCGTAATGCAGGGCGTCGAGGCGGTCGGGGATCTCCACGAACTTTGCATCGGGGTTGCCCTTGTTCATCCCCACGCGGATGTCCGCGATGATGTCCTCCACCTTCTCAAAGCGGTTGTTGTCCTCCGTGAGGATGGAGAAATCGGCCATCCTGGCACAGATCTCGCCCATGCCGTAGCGGCGCAGCTTGGAGCGGTTGCCGCCGCAGCCGAACACCACCACGAGGCGGTGGGGGGCGTAGGCCCGCAGAGTGGTGAGCAGGCTCTCGGTGGAGACTTCGTTGTGGGCGTAGTCCAGCAGGATGGTGAACTTCCTGCTGATGGGGACCAGCTCCACGCGGCCCTTGACCACACAGCGGCCCAGACCTTCGTGGATGGCCTCATCGGGCAGGCCCAGCACCTTGCCCACAGTGAGAGCAGCCAGCGCATTGTAGACGCTGAACTCGCCGGGCATATTCACCTTGACGTCCATATCGTCCTTGCCGGAGACATGGAACTGGACGCCGAGGAAGTCGTGGGTGCGGAGCAGCTGATAAGTACCGGCGCGGTAGTCGGCCTTCTCGCTGCAGCCGTAGGTCACAAGCTTGCAGGTGTGGCCTTCCAGCAGGGCCTCAGTGTTCTCGTCGTCGATGTTCACGACGCCGATGGTGCAGCGCTTGAAAAGCTGACCCTTCCAGCTGCGGTATTCTTCAAAGGTCTTGTGCTCGCCGGGGCCGATGTGGTCGGGCGAGAGGTTGGTGAAGACGCCGATGTCGTAATGGATGCCCGCCACGCGGTCCATCATGAGGCCCTGACTGGACACTTCCATCAGCGCCGTGTCGCAGCCGGCGTCCAGAAACTCCCGGAACGTCTTCTGCAGCTCATAGCTCTCAGGGGTGGTGTTGGCCGTCTCCTGATGGTGGCCGAGGAAGTAGATGCCGTTGGTGCCGATCATGCCCACTTTGCGGCCTGCGGCTTCCAGCACGCTCTTTATCATGTGGGTGGTGGTGGTCTTGCCCTTGGTGCCGGTGACGCCGATCATGGTCATCCGGCGGGAGGGGTTGCCGAACAGGTTGCCGCTCATGAGCGCCAGCGCATAGCGGCTGCTCTCCACCTTCAGCACGGCAGCACCGGGGACGGTGGAAAGGTCGATGTCGTGCTGGACCACCAGCGCCGTCACGCCGTCGGCCACGCACTGGGCGGCGTAGTCGTGGCTGTCCCGCTGGGTACCCACGATGCAGACGAAAAGCCGACCCAGGGCCGCCTTGCGGCTGTCGTAGATGATGTCCTCGATGTCAAGTTCAAGGCTGCCCTGCACCAGCGTATAGGACACGCCCTCCAACAGTTGTTCCAGTTTCATCGTTCAAATGCTCCTTATTGCTGTTCTGCCGCTGCGGCAGTGGGGTCTTCGGCGGGCGCGGCTTCCGCGCCCTCGGTATCGGGTTCGGTGCCGGAGGCTTCCTCCGGCTGGCTCTCGGCCTCTGCCTCCGCCGGGGCGGCAGGCTCTTCCGGGGCCGTCCAGCCCGAGGGCAGGGTCGGCTCGCCCTGTGCAAAGCGGAATTTGCGGCTGGAAGAGGCGCTCAGGTGGCTCAGATCCAGCATACCGGTGTCGGTGGGCGAGCAGCCCTTGCCGTCCTCGTTGAGCAGGACATACTTTGCCAGCCGGAGTTTGTAGTCCAGCTCATTCAGGGTACCCAGAAGCACGCTGATGCGGCCCTGATACAAAAACGCCATCTGCTCCGGGTCCTCGAACTCGATGCGGGTGACATCCGCCCCCAGCTCACTGCTGTCCAGTGCGGTCAGCAGAGTGTTCAGGGACTCGAGCCGCTTATCCGTGGGCGGTCCGGCCTCGCTGGATGCGGCGCTGTCAGACGCCGCGCTGCCCGAAGACGGGCCGGACGGTCCTGTCTCAAATTCCAGCTGTGTACCCGGCGTCGTGGATACCGGCTCGCCGCCGCAGAGGATGATAAGGTCCGGCTGGGCCGAATCCTGATCCAGTATCTTCAGCCCTGCAGAAAGGCTCAGCCAGCCGCCGGACGTCTGCATGGCGTAGACGGCAGTGGCCGCGTTGGTCCGCACCACTACGGTGTTAGGGTAATCCCGCTCCACCTGGATATTTTCCAGCAGCGGGAACTGCTTTTCCAGCGCAGCGGCCTTTTCGGCGGGGTCAAAGCTGAAGATGTTCTCTTCCGCGTGGACGCCCAGCGCCTGCAGGATCTCAGCGCTGGAATAGCCGCCCACCTCCTGCACCACCTCTCCATCGACCGCCACCTCTAAGGTGTTTATCTTGAAGAGCATGGTCACGGTGAGGTAGACGCCCACCCCGATGACGCAGAGCAGCAGCGCCAGCGCCGTCAGGCGGCGGATGGCCCTGCGGCGGCGGACAGCGGCCCGGGTCAGACGGCGCTTTTTTCTGCCCTCCCGCCGGGCCGGGCTGCGGAGGTTCGCCTCCGTGGGGCGGTAGCGCCCGCCGCTCTGGGGCCTCCGGGCGCTCTGGACGTTCTGGGGCCGCTGGCCATTGCGGGGGCGGCTCCCATTTGTGGGGTAGGCGGTCGTGTTCTGACGGGGCCGCTGGCTTCTCTGCTGGCCCTGACGGCGGCTCTGGTTCTGGTTATTGGGCCGTCGCGCCGTCTGCTGGGGAAACCGGATGCTGTTGTCCGCATATCCCGAGCTGTGGTTTTCGAACGTCACATTGCCGCCCGAGAAGTCCAGCGTCTGCTCCTGATAGCCCTGCGTCCGGCGGCGGTCCTGATTCGAGGGACGCCGGTCCTGCGTCCAGTCGTAGGCTTTGCGGGGCTTTCCCTGCCGTCGGGCGCTGTTCTGCTGGATCGAACTGCTGGGGCGTCGGCTCTTGTTCCGATCCTGCTGCATGGTGCGGCGTCGCCTCCTTTCCGTCTGATTATTTTATCACAAGAGTGCTGCCGAATCAATCACGGCGTCTTGACCAGTTTCATCAGGGCGTCGGCGATGCGGTCGAGGCTGTCGTCCACCGAAAGGGTGCGGGCGTTCCTGCCCATGGCAGCCAGCCTGCCCGGCTCGGCCAGCAGGCCGGAGACGGTCGAGACCAGCTTCTCGCCGGTCAGATCCTTTTCCTCGATGACCACAGCGGCACCGGCCTTCTGCAGCTCCATGGCGTTGTAATACTGGTGGTTCTCCGCCACATTGGGGCTGGGGATGAGGATGGCGGCGCGGCCCTCGGCTTCCAGTTCGGCCAGCGTCAGCGCACCGGCACGGCTGATGACGAGGTCGGCAGCGGCCAGCAGCTCGGGCATATTGTTGATATATTCCTTCACCACGAGGCTCTCGCCGGGAGCAAAGCCTTTTTCCTTTTCGAGATCTTGAAACAGCTCCACGCCGTACTGTCCGGTGGCGTGGATGTGGAGCACAGGCTTGTGCTCTTTCTGCTCCCATGCGCAGAGGTCGGCCACCACCTCGTTGACACGGCGGGCGCCGAGGCTTCCGCCGAAGGAGAGGATGACGGTGCGGTCACCGGCACCCAGCTGGGCGCGGATGGCGTCCCTCTCCCCTGCCTTCTCGAACACTTCAGGCCGCACCGGGTTGCCCACGACCTGCGTCTTTTCAGGCGCACCCAGCTTTTCCACAGCGGCAGGCACGGCGGCGAACACGATGTCCACGTCCGGGGCCAGCAGCTTGTTGGTCACGCCGGGGAAAGCGTTCTGCTCATGGATGGCGGTCTTGATGCCCTTCTTGGCGGCGCAGCGCACCACCGGGCCGGAGACATAGCCGCCGCAGCCGATGACGAGGTCGGGCTGCACTTCCTTCATCATGGCCCGGGCTTTCGGGCCGGAGAGGGCCAGATTCCAGAGGGTGATGATGTTCCGCTTGATGTTGTTCAGGGAGAGCCTGCGCTGGAAACCGGTGATCTCGATGTGGTGGAAGGGGTAGCCCGCCTGGGTCACGAGACGGTATTCCATCCCCTCCTTCCGGCCTGCAAAGTGTATCTCGGCGGACGGGTCGGCCTTTTTGATGGCTCCCGCGATGGCCAGAGCCGGGTTGATATGTCCGGCAGTGCCGCCGGCTGCGATCAGTACACGCATGGTGATTTCCTCCTTATCTGGATGTGCTCAATATCCCATGTTGGGGTCGAGCCGGATGGTGTTGTCGGACTTTTCTTTTTCCCGCTGTTCCCGCAGGGCGCGGAGATTCTCCCGCTCGAGGCGGGCGCGCTCGCCGCCCCGGCCGATGTTTATCATCACGCCCATCTCGGCCAGCAGCAGGATGAGGCTGGTGCCGCCGGAGGAGAAGAAGGGCAGCGAGATGCCGGTGTTGGGCAGGGTGTTGGTGACGACCGCGATGTTGCAGAACACCTGCCACGCAATTTGGGCCATGATGCCGATGCCCACCAGTGTGCAGTAGCGGTTCTCGGCGTGGAAGGCCAGCCACAGCCCCTGCACGAGGAAGAGCACGAAGAGCAGGATGACGATGACGGCACCCACGAAGCCCAGCTCCTCACACACGACGCTGAAGATGAAGTCGTTGGTGCTCTCGGGGAGCCAGAGCTGTTTTTCGATGCTGTTGCCGAGGCCAAGGCCGGTGACACCGCCGGAGCCGATGGCGTAGAGGCTCTGCAGGGTCTGGTCGGTCATCTTGCTCAGGTCGTGGGTCCAGCCGTCCAGACGGCTCTGTAAGTACGGGATGGAGTCGATGTGCTCCAGCACGGTGCGGAGCAGCAGCACAGCGGACGCGCCGCCCGCCCAGGTGATGATGCCGCCGCTGCCGCCCAGCAGCAGGATGGTGCCGCAGATGGCCGTCGTCAGGACGATGCCGGACATATGGGGCTCAAGCATGAGCAGGATAACCACCGGGATGAGGGGCAGCAGCGGGACGATGAGTTCCCGCACGATGCGCTGATAGAGCCACTGGCCTGCCGGGACGCGCCGCCCGGAGGCGGGGTCCAGCTTTTCCAGATGGGGCGCTTTCGCGGCCAGATGGGCCGTGAGCAGGATCATCTCAAACTTTGCGATCTCCGATACTTGAATGGTAAAGCCGATGCGCAGCCAGCGGCGGCAGCCGTTGAGGGGCGCACTGAACAGCACCGCGATGAGCATCACGATGCAGACAACATAGCCCGGCCAGACCATCCTGCGCAGAAAGCGGTGGTCGATGCGGGAGAAGAGCAGCATGACCGCGAGACCCAGACCCAGGCAGAGCATCTGCGACTTGATGTAGTAGAAGCTGTCGCCCATCCGCAGGTAGCCCGTGGTGTAGCTGGCACTGAACAGCATGATGAGTCCGAACACGATGATGACTGCCAGCGTCGCCAGCCAGTTGATGAGCACCTGCGGCCAGGGGCCGGGGCTCGACAAGATGGCAAAGGACTCAGGCTTTTTTCTCCGGATGGTCGCCATCCGCATTCCCTCCTTATCGGGTCCCGGCTCAGCTGGCCCGCGCCGCCTGCAAGGTCAGCGCAAGGCCCAGCATTGCCAGGACTCCAAAAATATAAAAGATATTCACCGGGTCAAAGCCCCGCTTTTCCAGCCAGCGGTGGAGCGGCGCGGTGCCGAACAGCTGCCGCCGCCCGCCGGAGGCTTTCCAGACGATGATCTGCAGAGCCACCATGCCGCCTTCCAGCCAGTAGGGCAGAGCCAGCGGGAGCGTCAGCCCGGGCCAGCCGACGCTCAGCGGCACACAGCCCAGCGCACCGGCTAAAAACTGGCATCCCACTGCACCGGGGCGGAGCTTTGCGGGGTAGAAATTCCAGAGCAGGAAGGCCATCAATGCCCCGGCCAGCGCCGCCGGGAGGACTCCCAGCGGGAACCAGCCCAGGAGGGTCATCGCCGTCATGAGGCCCAGCATGGCGATGAAGGCGCAGCCGCAGACCGTGCCGTCCATGCCGTCGGCGGTGCGGGCGCTCTCGGCCAGGGCCACTAAAATCACCAACCAGACCACCGGGGCCAGCGGCCCAAGGGTGCAGTAGCCGACGCCCGGCAGGGCCAGCCCGTCGGGCAGGCAGTGGTTCAGCCCCAGCAGGGCCAGCACCAGCGCGCCGGAGGCCGCTTCCAGCGCCAGCCGCACCGGGCGGCGCAGCCCCAGCGGCGACCGATGCCGCAGCCGGACCAGATCGTCCGCCAGACCCACGGCCCCGAAGCAGAGCGCCCCGAACAAGGCGATGAGCAGCCGGGTGGTCAGCAGGCTCTCGGTCCCCAGCAGCTCCGGCTGGGCGACACAGGCCGCTGTCCAGCCGACGCCCACCGCCGCCAGCGTCCCCACCATCAGGCAGAGCCCGCCCATCGTGGGCGGCTCATTTTCCTCCTGCCGGACGCGGAACGCCCGCAGCAGCGGCGTCATCAAATTCCCGAGCGCCGCCGTGAGGACGAACCCCAGCGTTGAGGCGACGATCAAGGCAAAACGAATCATAATAACGATACTCCAAGTGTTTTACTTTGTGCAGACGGGATAAAACAGGGCCAGCGCCTTTTCCAGTGCCATGCCCCGGCTGGCCTTCACCAGCAGAGCGTCGCCCGGGGCCATCCGGGCCAGCAGATCGTCTGCGGCCTGCCGGTAATCCTCGGCGTGGACGACGTCGGCGAGGCCCGCGTCCTTTGCAGCCTTTGCCGTCCGTGCGGCCTCGGGGCCGTAGGTGACAAGGGCGGTCAGCCCGGCCTCTGCGGCCTGACGGCCCAGCTCTTCGTGGGCGGGCGCGCTCATCCCGCCCAGTTCCAACATATCGCCCAGCAGAGCGAAGCGGCGCTTGCAGGGGTATTCTTTGAACATCGCCAGCGCAGCCTTCATGCTGTCGGGGTTGGCGTTGTAGCAGTCCTCGATGACGTCCATGCTGCCTGCGTGGACCACCTTCTGGCGCATACCGGTCTGCTCGAAATCGGCCAGACCCGCGATGACGCCCTCGGGCGCGAGGCCCAGACGGGTGGCGGCGGCGTAAGCGGCCAGCGCATTCGCCACATTGTGACGTCCCATCGCAGGGATCGTCACCTCATAGCGGCCTGCATTTTTATCGCAGAGGGTGAAGGCCATGCCGTCGCCCTCCTGTCGGACATCGAGGGCGCAGACGTCGGCGTTCTCGTCGCCGAGACTGAACCACACGGGCCGGACATGGGTGGGCAGCGCGGCTTTGCGCAGGAAGGGGTCGTCGCCGTTGAGCACGAGGGGCGAACCCTCGGCAAGGCCGGCGCAGATCTCCAGCTTCGCCTTGCAGATGTTCTCCTGACTGCCCAGATTGCCGATGTGGGACACGCCGATGCAGGTGATGATGCCCACATCGGGGCGGGCGCACTTTGCCAGACGCTCGATCTCACCGGCGTGGCTCATGCCCATCTCCACGACAGCGTACTCCGTATCCCTGCCGATGCGGAACATGGTGCGGGGCAGGCCCAGCTCATTGTTCTGGTTGCCCTCGGTCTTGATGGTATTGCCAAAGCCCGCGATGGCGGCGTAGGTCATCTGTTTGGTGGTGGTCTTGCCCACGCTGCCGGTGACGCCCACCACCTTCGGGTGGAACTGGCTGCGGTAGTTCGCGCCCATGACCATCATGGCGTGGTAGCTGTCGGGGCTGATCACCGCCCGTTCAGCCGGGACACCCTCCACCGGATGGTTGAGGACGACGTAGGCCGCGCCCTCTTCCAGCGCCTTGGCCGCGAAATCGTGGCCGTCGAAGCGCTCACCGGGGAAAGCCACAAAGATGCAGCCGGGGCAGACCTCGCGGCTGTCGGTGGTCACGAGGCCGATGGGCTGGCTGTCGGCGAAGCCCTCGGGGGCAAGGCCCTTCAAAAGCAGGTCTGCTGCGATTTTTTCCATAATAAATCTCCTTATCCGCAAGTGATGGTGACGACGGTGCCTTTCTGGACGCTGGAGCCGGCGGCCTCGCTCTGGCTCTGCACGGTACCGGCGCTGTCCCCCGCCACCTGACAGTTCAGGCCGGCGGCGGTCAGCATCTGGCGGGCAAAGTCGGCACTCTTGCCGCTGACGTCCGGCACTTCCGTGTGGCTGCCGGAATAGGTATCGGTGTAAAGATAGATGGTGGTGCCGCTGGCCACCGCTGCGCCCGCGTGGGGGTACTGGTAGGTGACGACGGCGGCGGTCTGGTCGCTCTCGCTCTCCACGAGCTGATGCTTGAGGCCCTTGGTATTCAGGGAGACCTGCGCATTGCTCCACTCCTTGCCCACGAGGTTCGGCACCTTGACGGTGTTCTGGCTGCGGTCGATGCCGTCGGTGGCAATGCCCAGATAGGGGGCGATCTCACTGATGATGTTGCCGACCACAGGCGCAGCCAGGATGGACGAATAGTCGGTGTGGGCGTTGTTGGGGTCGTCCAGCATGACATAGACCAGAATTTCGGGGTCGTTGGCGGGCAGGACGGCGGCAAAGGAGGCGACTTTCTTGTAGTCGCCGTCGGCGCGGCGCTCCATGTTCAGCTGCTCGGACGTACCGGACTTGCCGCCGATGCGGTAGCCCGCGACGTAGGCGTTGGAGCCGCCGCCGGTGGTGGTGCCGTCGCCCACCTCATACTCCATGATCTGGCGGATGGTCTCGCTGGCGCTCTTGCTGATGACCTGGCGGCGGACGTTCGCGCCGATCTCCTCGACGACGTTGCCGTTCTGGTCAGTTATCTTATCCACCACATGAGGGGTGACAAGGTAGCCGCCGTTGACGGCTGCCGAGACGGCGGTGCAGACCTGCAGCGGGGTCACAGCCATTGCCTGACCGAAGGCGGAAGACGAAAGCTCGACCTCGCCCAGCTGGCTCTTGGTGTAATACTTCATCATGCCAGTCTCGTTGGGCAGATCCACGCCGGTGCGCTCGGTGAAGCCGAAAGCGTCGAAGTAGTCGTAGAAGGCGCTGGGACCCAGCCGCTGACCCAACTGGATTAAGTAGATGTTGCAGCTGTTCCGGAGAGCCTCGGCGAGGTTCTGGACGCCGTGGGCCTTCTTACCGGCGCAGTGATACGTCTCTTTCGCCACGCCGTAGGCACCGGAGCAGTTGAAGGTGGTGTAATAGGTGGCCTTGCCCGAGTCCACACCCATGGCGGCCGTGATGACCTTGAAGACGCTTCCGGGATAGTACAGCTCGGTGATGGTCTTGTTCTTCCACTGGATGTCGCGGTAGGTGCCGGTGTAGTCAGGGTCTTCTTCCGGTATCTTCTTGCCCTCCTCATCCCGGAGATAGTTGCCATTGGCGTCTTTCTTGTAGATGGTGTAAATCTCCGGCTCGGCGTTCACCTGCTCATTCAGATAGGCCAGGTTCTCGCTGAAATCCAGCGGAGCGTTGGGGTCGAAGTCAGGCTTCGAGGCCATGGCAAGGATGGCACCGGTCTTGACGTTCATGACGATGGCTGCGCCGCGGTTCTCGACCGTGTTGGCGTAGATGGCCTCATTCAGGTAGCGCTCCACGACCTCCTGCACATTGACGTCCAGCGACAGCACCAGATTGGAGCCGTCCTTGGCGGCGTAAGTGGTGGCATTGGCGTCGGCGATGGCGTTGCCGTAGGCATTGCGGAGGGTGATGGTGCGGCCATTGACGCCCGCGAGGGTGTCATTGTAGGATTTTTCGAGGCCGTAGAAGCCCTCGCCGTCGCCGTTGCAGAAGCCCAGCACCGATGCGGCGAACGCGCCGTAGGGGTAATCGCGCTGGAAGCTCTTGGACGAAGAGACGGAGACACGGCCCTTCTTGATGACGGTGCCGTCTTCCAGAGTCTTGGCTTTGGCGTGATCTTTATTATATTCGCTGATGTATTTCTCGATGGAGAGCTTGACGGCATTGTTCACCTTGGTAGCCAGCACCTGATAGGACGAGCCGTTCTTGGCCAGCGCGTCGTGGACGGTCTGGTACTGGGTCTGATATTCCGCCGAGGAGGTATCTACGCTGTCCAGACTCTCACCGTCGCCGGAGAGCAGCCGCAGGGTGAGCTGGCGGCTCACATCGGCCAGCGTCGTCTCGTCCACGGTCTTGACAGCCTCGCCTGTCTCCTCGACGGTCTGGCTGGTGAAGAGGGCCGTGCTGTAGCTGGGGTCGGCCCAGATGGTCCATACTACGCTGGTGGACGCCAGCGTGATGCCGGAGGCATCGTAGATCTCGCCGCGGGTGGCCTGGATGGTGCTGTCCAGCAGCTGCTGCTGGGCCGCATACTGGCGGAAGGTCGCGCCCTGTTTTATCTGGATGTTATACAGGCTGTGGGTGACGATGCCCGCAGCCGCCACTACAAAAAATACCGCCGCGCCGAAGCTGAAATGCCGCAGCCGCGCACTGAGGCGCTCGTGCGGGTCGCTGCGGCGGAGGCGGTAGTAGATGCTCTTATGCTGGTCGTTGGAGGGCTTGTTTTGCATGGTATTCTCCTGCAGAAACCAGAAAAGCGTGCGCTGCCGCACGCTTTTCTGTCTGTTTGCTTATTTTGCGCTGCGGACGGAGGCCAGAATGGTCATGGCACCGTCGTGCAGGAAATCCGTCCACTGGTGGACAGCCGACTCCCTGCGCACCAGTACGCTGTCGCTGTCGAGGCGGATGTAGGTGAGCTGGCTCTGGTCCATCTTCATGAGGCCCAGCCGCCCGGCCACTTCTTCCACGCTGGTGATATTGGTCTTGCTGTTGAGGACACTGTTATAGTAGGTGTACTGGCTCTGCTCGCTCACGAGTTCCGCTTTGGCCTTCTGGATCTGGTCGTTGACCTCCACCAGCTGGGCCTCGCTC
>ENA-UPWS01000136-UPWS01000136.1-human-gut-metagenome-genome-assembly--contig:-NODE-136-length-50671-cov-30.189489_pt1 | contig 50671 bp, 42 predicted proteins | sample MGYA00250054_ERZ773384 | MGnify/ENA primary metagenome ERZ773384 (study PRJEB29103, sample SAMN06111979) | human gut metagenome | biome: human gut; feature: ankylosing spondylitis patient; material... | reverse complement strand
TCCGGCATGTACACCGCCAACAGCATGAACTGCCTGTGCGAGGCCATCGGCATCGCACTGCCCGGCAACGGCACCATCCCCGCCGTCTACTCCAAGCGGCTGCAGCTGGCAAAGCACGCCGGTATGGCCGTCATGGATATGGTAAAGAAGGGCATCACCGCCCGCCAGATCATCAACGAGCGCTCCATCCGCAATGCGCTGACCTGCGATATGGCGCTGGGCTGCTCCACCAACACCGTCCTCCACCTGCTGGCCATCGCCTACGAGGCCGGTGTGCCCATCGACCTGAAGCTCTTCAATGAGATCAGTGCCAGGACCCCGAACCTCTGCCATCTGGCCCCCGCAGGCCCCACCCACATGCCCGACCTCTACGCCGCCGGCGGCATCCCCGCCGTGCAGGCAGAGCTGGCCAAGAAGGGGCTGCTGGACCTCGATGTCCCCACCGTCACCGGCAAGACCCTCGGCGAAAACATCAAGGGCGCTCACATCCTGAACGACAAGGCCATCCGTCCCATCGAGGATCCCTATTCTCAGACCGGCGGCCTGCAGATCTTGTGGGGCAACATCGCCCCCGATGGCTGCGTCGTCAAGCGCAGCGCCGTGGCCCCCGAGATGCAGGAGCACTCCGGCCCGGCCCGCGTCTTCAACAGCGAGGAAACGGCCATCGCCGCCATCTATGCGGGCAAGATCGTCCCGGGCGACGTGGTGGTCATCCGCTACGAAGGCCCCAAGGGCGGCCCCGGTATGCGTGAGATGCTCAACCCCACCTCCGCTCTGGCCGGCATGAAGCTGGACAAGACCGTGGCCCTCATCACCGATGGCCGCTTCTCCGGCGCTTCCCGCGGCGCTGCCATTGGCCACGTCAGCCCGGAGGCCGCTTCCGGCGGCCCCATCGGCCTTGTTGAGGAAGGCGATACCATCCACATCGACATCCCCAACGCCAGCATCACGCTGGAAGTGCCCGATGAGGTGCTGGCCCAGCGCAAGGCAAAGTATGTCGCTCCCGAGCCCAACATCAAGACCGGCTGGCTCAGCCGCTACGCCCGTATGGTCACCAGCGCAAACCTCGGCGCAGTGCTGAAGTAAGGCGCATTTTCTGCAACACCAAAGCATCCCCTGCAGGGCCTGGCCGGGCAATGGCCGGAAAGGCTGCAGGGGATGTTTTTTGTTCGGCCCGGGGCGCAAAAAAGCCCCGGGCCGCAGGGCTCCGGGGCAGGGGGAGAGGTTTACTTCTCAAAAATTATCACAGCAAGGGCGTAGGTGCGGCCATTGACGGTTTTGTGAGTGACTGCGATTTTCAGGCTGGTGATGGAAGTGGGGTCAAAATCGGAACCACTGTTGATGAACTCTATCGTCGAGGCAATCAAATTTACGCCTTCCATGAACGGGGTTTTGGCATCCGTGACATCCGCCGCAAGGAAGGTGAAGGCGGAAGTAGTGGAAATGTAGGGGCTCAGGATGTCCGTCAGGGTCTGTTCGGCGGCTTCGGTAAGGACATCATTCCCATCGTCATTTTGGGTGATCCAGTTTTCATCAAACAGGGGGGCGATATTACGGCTGAGCTTGGGAACCTGATAGCTGACGGAGATATTATTTTTATTTCCCAGTTGAGCGAGGTACGACTTATAGTACTCTGCCAAACCTTCAGCCACGGTACGGTTCAGAGATGCTGCCTTGCCGCATCCGGTGAGCAGGGCCAGAGCCATGACGCCTGCAAGGATGAGGGCGAGAATTTTTTTAGCGGATTTCATACAAAAAGTCCTCCTTATCCGGTGTCAAACAAAATATTTCCCCCGTCCGTATGCGGAGGTTCAAGTCATTATACCCCCCCCCCCTTACTATTATTTCAAGGGCTTTTTACAAAATCATCGTTTTGCCTAAGATAATTGGATAAAACCGGGGAATTTGACGGGGTTATACGCCGGAAGTTGGAAAAAAGTTGGACAAAAGGGGCTGCTGGACCTCGATGTCCCCACCGTCACCGGCAAGACCCTCGGCGCGGTGATGAAGTAAGATAATATATAAAGAACAGGAGCTGCATCCTTTCGGGACGCAGCTCCTGTTCTTTTATCGGAAAGTGTGATATAATCGTCCTGCGGTTCACCCGCCTATTTTATAGGAGAGGGGGTGAGTCAAATGGAGTACATCTTTGCATTTTTGGTATCTGTCGCAGCAGACGTAACATCACGTTATATCTGCAAGTGGCTTGACAGATATGACGAGGACCGCAAGCACAGATAAAAGAAGACCCCCTTTCGGAGTTGCCGCTCCGTGAGGGGGTTTTCTTTTTGGTGAGTCCAAATGGAATCTTTGCATTTCCACTTTCAGTATATGCGAAATTCAAAAAAAGTCAAGCTTACCGCAAGAAAATTACATTTTACGCCCCAAGCTGAAACTCAAATGTATAGCCATCCTCGCCGTAATGCTCATTGCCTACCCAGAGAACAGACCGATCGGTTAGATCGTAGACCACGCTGTGGACGGTGTTGCTGTTGGAGTCGTCGTTGTTCCAGGTGCGGCGGCCCACCGAGGCCAGCAGGTCCATGGCAGCGTTCTTGTCGGCCACGACGCCGTTGGTCTGGCGCAGGGCAGCCGCAAGGTGCTCGTAGCGGTCGAGGCCCTTCATCTCGACGGCAGTGCCGTCGTAGTAGCCGGGGGTCTTGATGAAGTTGGTCACCACCTGCCAGTCGGAGGAATCGGAGAGGGCGTCGGTGTCGTTCCAGAGGACGTTCAGCTGACGCTGAGAGCCGTCGGTGTCGTGGTCGGCATCAGCACCCACCCACTCGAGGATGGCGCTGCGGCCGGTGGAGTCGGCCACCATGTAGTGGAAGCAGCTGCTTGCCGAGTCGTGAAGGTCGTACTGCTCAGCCAGCGCCACGGCGTCCTCCACCGAGTCGGCGTAGTCGAGGATGAGCCGGAGCAGGGTGGTGGAGGTGAGGTCGGGCTTGTCGGTCTGGGTGTCGGTGGGGGTGCCTTTGCCCTCGCCCTGATAGGACATGAAGATGCCGCAGGCCACACCGGCGTCGTTGACGCCGTCCAGCGGCACATAGGGGGCCGCGAGGGTCAGGATCTTCTGGCCGAGGCTCTCTACGTCCTTGTCCTTGTCGAGGCCGAGGAAGCTCAGGTCGATGGTGGAATAGGAGGCGTGACGACCCTTACCGGGGTTCGTGTAGACGATGGCGGTGTTGGTGGCCGAGAAGTCGTAGTTGCGGCCAAAGACCCGGTCGCCGCTCTGGGTGTCTGCGGTAAAGGCCGAGCAGGCGATGGTGCTGGTCTTGATGTTCATGGGGATGATGCCCTTGGTGATGCTCTGGGTGATGAAGGAGATGAGCTCAGAGTCAGTGGATGCGCCGCCCTGGGCCAGGAAATCGTCGAAATAGTAGCCGCCCGAGACGTTGAGCTGGTAAACAGCACCGTCGCGGTGGGCTTCGTCGCGGTCGGAGAGCTTTTTGAGGGACGAGAGGGTGGCCAGCTCGTTGTGCCAGAGGGCGAACACGGCAACGGCCAGCGCGATGACCAGCGCCGCCAGCACGCAGGCGAGGCGCTTGAGGACTTTGGAGAGAGAATGATGCTTCATGGGACCTCCTGAAAAAGTCAAAAGAATATAGATAAAATACTTGAATATTCTATCACGACTTCTGTCGTGTTACAAGACTTTTGGAGATTTGGCCGGAAAATAAAAAACAGGCGCTGAAGGACAGCGCCTGTTCTGAGAGAGACTTAACCAAACAGTTTTTTCGTATTGTGCATATACACCGACAGCACCAGCCCCACGCAGATATACAGCATGAGCACCGAGCTGCCGCCCGCCGAGTAGAAGGGCAGGGTGACGCCGATGACCGGCAGGAGGCGGAGGTTCATGCCGACATTGACGAATATCTGGGCCATGAACGCGCCGCCGATGCCTGCACAGATGAAGGAGCCCAGCATATCCTCGCTGCACGCTCCGGTGGCGAAGGTCTTGATGATGATGGCCAGCAGCACGCCCAGCACCACGCAGCAGCCCACGAAGCCTGCCGCGTTGCCGATCCAGCTGAAGATGAAGTCATTGTGGGCGTTGGGGACGCTGTAGTAGCGGCCGCCGAAGAAGCCGTTGCCGAAGATGCCGCCCGAGCCGATGGCGATCTCGCCCCGCTGCTGCTGGTAGACAATGTTCTTCCAGATCGTCTCGCTGGGCGCCCAGCCCGTCTCGTTGTTGGGGTCGATGACCGCAAGGATGCGGTACCACTGGTAGCCCTTGCCGATCTTGTCGCTGAAGAAGGCGAAGGCCACCGCTGCCGCCGCTGCGAGGGCAGCGAAGGCCCCGATGATATACTTCCAGCTCAGCCCGGCGGCAAAGAGCATACAGCAGCCGATGATGCCGTAGATGATGGCCGTGCCGTCGTCACCCTGGATATGGATGATGCCGATCGGCACGAAGAGATGGAGCAGCAGCTTGCCCAGCTCTTTCGGCTCGTTGAGGCGGCTGCGGACATTGTTCAGATGCATGGCGAAGGTGAGGATGAAGCTTATCTTTGCCAGCTCGGTAGGCTGGAAGGTGAAGCCGCCCAGCTTGTACCAGGAATAGTTGTCGGTGTCGCCCGCGTTGTAGCCGATGGTCAGCGGGCCGAGGGTCACGTTGCGGATGACCAGCGTGGGCAGCACGAGGCCCCATGTGAGCACCACATGGACGGGCCAGACATTGACGAGGCTGCGGTAGTCGATGTTGGACAGAAGGATGGCCGCCAGGATGCCGATGGCCGCTGCGCCCGCCTGCACCACGGCCCGGCGGTAGTCGCCGATGCCGGTGATCTGGCCGGTAAGCTCATCCACGGCAAAGCCGCTGCCCTGCTTTGCCGCCCACGACGACAGCGCCAGCACCGCCATCGCGCTGCTGAACAGGCAGAGCAGCAGGTACATCTTGTCTGTCCGTTTCCAATATCGCTGAATGCTTTCCAAAAAAGCACCACCTTTCTGTATCCTTGGGAAGCCGTTTTCTAAGCGTTGCACTCCGCTTACGAAGACAGCTTCCTCGAAACCCCGCCTCACAGCCGGGCATGATCCCCCAATATACCTTATTATACAGCAGGGGAGAGAGGCGCGCAAGATGGCCGGTTGTGACAGCTTTGCAAAATCGGCGCAGAACGCTTGACAAAGGCCGATATGCCCTCTAAAATGAAACGTACCGGGGCGGTAAATGGCTGGTCCCCGGCGTTCTTGGAGGAACAGTTTTTACATGAAGGAACAACGCCATCGAATTTTGTGCGCGGTCTGCGCACTGGCACTGGTGCTGACGGCTGTGCTGGCTCCCGCCGCATGGGCGGCAGACGGAGCGGACGAGGTGCAGGGTACGGCAAAGTCCGCCCTCACTACGGACGATGCCGCCGAGATGCAGCAGGCAGACGCCGCTGTGACGGCCCTGACCGGCAGCAACGAATACGAGCAGATGTCCCGGGAAGAACGGCTCACCTCGGCCCTTGCGGAGCTGGATGAGCTGGCCCGGAAGGGGCTGGTGCGCCGGGACTCCATCCGCACCGACGAGGAGAACGGGATCGTCAGCTTTACCTACCGCTGCGGCGTGCTGGGCGGCATCCTGCTCACTCTGCCCGACGAGCTGGACGAGATGACTTTTGACGCCGGAGACAACGGCCTGCGCGCCCCGAGGGACATTGCTCAATGCACTCCCCGCACCGCCGAGATGCCCCTGACCGACGATGTCCGGCAGGCTGCGGAGGCCCGGCAGTACCGGGAGAACGCTCTGCCTGAGACGATCGGCCGTGCCGCTATTTATTATGCCTTCGATAATACGGTGAACAGCTCCCGCTTTCCGTATTATTCCTATATGCAGGGCTTCTGGGAAGGCATGGGCCTGCGCACGACGATGAACACCCGGGTGACCCTGTCGGACCTGCGCCGGATGAACAAATACGATCTGTGCATCCTGAGCGCCCACGGTGCCTACTATACTTACAGCTACGGTACGTTCCGGAAGCACACCCGGACCGAGCCCATCATCCTGCTGACAGAAGCGTCCACGCTGTATAAAGACATCATCTACGGCTTTGACCTGCTGGCTCACCGCATCATCAAGCTCAACGGCCTTTACTGCGTCACGGCGGATTTCTTCCGCAATGCGTACCGCTCGGGCCAGCTCAGCAATACCATCATCTACTCCGAGACCTGTGAGTTCCTGGGCGTCACGAACAGCGTGGATGAGTCGATGGCCGAAGCGCTGCTGGCGGGCGGCGCACGGACTGTGCTGGGCTATGTGAACAACGTCTACACGGTCTACTCCCGCAGTATGCTCTGGGATACCGTCAACCATCTTGCGATGGGACAGACCATCGGCAGGGCGCTGGCCCATGCGAAGGATACCTACGGCGAGAACGACATCATCTGGTATACGGAGCAGGGCGGACGCCGCCCCCACGCCGCCGCAGCGTATCTGGTGCTCTACGGTGACGAGAACGCCCGACTGAATGTGCCGGAAAACTTCTCGCTCGAGGAACGCGCAGAGGCCGCGGAAGATATGCTGGCCGATGTGCTCGAAAGCGCGGCCTGAGCGTTGCACTTTTGACAGAAATAGTTTATACTAAGGGACGGCAGAACAGGACGGCAGGACTCTGCCGTCCCTTTTTTATAGAAACGCATATGAGGTAGGATACCCATGTCTGAATTTATCACCCACTCCCGCGAGGAGACGGTGGCACTGGGGGCGCAGGTGGCGCAGCATCTTGCGCCCGGGGCGCTCATCGCCTTTACCGGCGGGCTTGGCGCGGGCAAGACGGCCTTCTGCGAGGGCATTGCCAGAGGTCTCGGCTGCACCGACCCGGTCAGCAGCCCGACCTTCGCCATCGTGAACTATTACCGCGGGCCGCGGCCCTTCGCGCATTTTGACTTATACCGCATCTCCACGGAGAACGATTTGTGCGCGGCAGGGTTCTACGACTATCTGGATGAGGGCGCTGTGGTGGCGGCAGAGTGGAGCGAGAACTTCGCTGACCTGCTGGCGCTGGAAGACCCCATCCACATCAACATCGAGCGGGTGGACGACACCACCCGCCGCATCACCATCGAGGGGGTGGAAGTATGAACATCTTAGCCGTGGATACGGCGGGCAAGACCGTGGGCGTGGCCCTGCTGCAGGATGACCGCCTGCTCTACGAGTGCTATCTCGACGCGGGCATGACCCACAGCGAGACCCTGATGCCCCTCATCGACAACTGTCTCAAGTTCTGCGGCATGGGCTGCAAGGACATCGACCTCTACGGCGTCAATGCCGGCCCCGGCAGCTTTACCGGCCTGCGCATCGGGCTGGCGGCGGTGAAGGGTCTGGCCTTCCCCCGGGAGACGCTCTGCGCCCCGGTGTCCACGCTGGAAGCGCTGGCGGCGGCCCACACCGGCTGCGGCACCGTGCTCTGCGCGCTGGATGCCCGCCGTGCGCAGGTGTACAGCGCGGCGTTCGACCTTGAGACCCACGAGCGTCTGATGGACGACGATGCCCGCGCCGTGGCTGACCTGGCCGAGTTTGTAGAAAATTGCAAAAAGCCTCTGTTTTTTGTTGGTGATGGCGCAGCTCTGTGCTATAATAAATATGGCAATGTCCCGGGCGTGCTCTGTGTACCGCCGGCTCTCCGCAATGGCCGTGCCGCTGCGGTGGCCTATGTGGCAGAGCAGATGGCTCAGCGGGGCGAAGCCGTCCTGCCCGAGGCTCTGCTGCCGGATTATCACCGGCTGAGCCAGGCCGAGCGGGAGCGGGCCGAGCGTTTGGCCGCAGAAGCTGCCCGTACCGAAATACCGGAAGATACTGCAAAGGGAAAGGATCAACACCAATGATGAAACCCATCGCACTTGCCGCCGACCATGGCGGATTTGAACTGAAAGAGGCCGTTAAGGCCCATCTGGACGAGCTGGGGCTGGAGTACATCGACTTCGGCACCCACAGCACCGCCAGCGTGGACTACCCTGACATGGCTCTGCCTGCCTGCGACGCCGTGGTGAGCGGCCAGTGCAGCAAGGCGCTGCTGTTCTGCGGCACCGGTGTGGGCATCAGCATGGCCGCAAACAAGGTCAAGGGCATCCGCGCCTGCTGCTGCTCTGACAGCTTCAGCTGCGAGTATACCCGCCGCCACAACGACGCCAACGCCCTGTGCATGGGCGGCCGCGTCGTCGGCCCCGGCCTCGCCTGCCAGCTGGTAGACATCTTCCTCAACACCGAGTTCGAGGGCGGCCGCCACGAGAAGCGCATCGCAAAGCTGATGGCGATCGAGAATCGGTAAACCTTAGTATTCCAATATCTATTTACAATATAAGGAGCGTGTATTATGACCCCTATGATCGTTGAGCATCCGCTGCTGCAGCACAAACTGAGCATTCTGCGCAACAAGCAGACCGGCACCAAGGAGTTCCGTGACCTCGTGGGCGAGATCGCCACTCTGCTGTGCTATGAGGCTACCCGTGACCTGCCTCTGGAAGAGGTGGAGATCGAGACTCCCATCACCATGGCAAAGACCAAGGTGCTGGCAGGCCGCAAGCTGGCTCTGGTGCCGATCCTCCGCGCCGGCATGGGTATGCTGGATGGTATGCTGACCCTGCTGCCCGCCGCTAAGGTCGGCTTCATCGGCCTGTACCGCGACGAGACCACCCTGCAGCCCGTGGAGTATTTCTGCAAGCTGCCGAAGGACATCGCTGAGCGCGACGTTCTGGTGCTTGACCCGATGCTGGCTACCGGCGGCAGCGCCATCGACGCCATCACCCAGATCAAGAAGCACGGCGCAAAGCGCATCAAGTTCATCGGCCTCATCGCTGCTCCGGAAGGCATCAAGGCCCTGCACGAGGCACATCCCGATGTGGACATCTACCTCGGCGCACAGGACGACCACCTGAACGAGAACGGCTACATCGTCCCCGGCCTGGGTGACGCAGGCGACCGTATCTATGGCACCAAGTAAATCTCTGTATAACGGAAAAGTGCTCTGCCGGCCGGCAGAGCACTTTTTGCGTGGTACAGTAATATTTACAGCATTGTAAATTTTCTGCAAGGCGCTTGACTTTTTTAGAAAACTGCGTATACTTACAGATGAGAAAACCAAATGCTGTTCATCTGGAATCACAAATAATAAGACCCCTTCCCGGAGCTTGCTCCTCCGAGAAGGGGTCTTATTATTTAGTGCTTACAGTCCTTGTTGAACCATCTGCCAAGCCACTTGTAGATGTAGTTTGCAACCACACCTGCTGCGACAGACAGCATAAATGAGAAAACGCCATTCATCCGGGATCACCTCCCTTCCAAATGGAATGGAGTGGTAAGGACGGCGATTCGATTATATCATAGTTTTCGACAGAAGAACAGAACTTCTTTCAGCACGATCACTTACTCTTTCGTGCTAAGATCTCATCCAGAATGGCATCCGCCACATCATCCTTGCTCATCAGGGGCAGTTCGCGGGCGCCGTCCGGCGTGATGAAGGTGACAACATTGGTATCCACGCCAAACCCGGCACCGGCGACCTTCAGATTGTTGGCCACCACCATGTCGAGGTTCTTTTTCTCGAGCTTGGCCGAGGAGTTGGCCAGCATATCCCGCGTCTCCATCGAGAAGCCGCAGAGGAACTGCCCCTTCTTCTTGGGGCCGATGGTGCCGAGGATGTCGGGCGTCCGCTCCACGGCGATGGAGAGGTCGCCGTCCTTCTTCTTGATCTTGTCGTCGGCCACGGCGGCGGGGCGGTAATCGGCCACGGCAGCGGCCATGACCAGAACGTCCATCTCGTCGAAGCGGCTGGTCACGGCCTCGTACATCTGCTGGGCTGTCGTGATGGGGACATCCTCGGTGAACCGCACCGGCTGCAGGGCCGTCGGGCCGTGGATGAGGGTGACTTCGGCACCCCGCATCACGGCGGCACGGGCCACGGCATAGCCCATCTTGCCGGTGGAGTGGTTGGTCAGGTAGCGCACAGGGTCCAGCGGCTCCTGAGTGGGGCCGGCCGTGACGGCAATGCGCAGACCGGCGAGGTCCTTCGGCTTTGCGATGGCGCGGAAGATGTAGTCCAGCAAGACATCCTCTTTCGGCAGGCGTCCGCTGCCCACGTCCTTGCAGGCCAGTACGCCGCTCTCGGAGGGGATGACCGTGAAGCCGTACTTTTCCAGTGTGGCGATGTTGTCCTGGGTGATGGGGTTCTCCAGCATCCCGGTGTTCATGGCAGGGGAGACGAGCTTGGGACACTTGGCCGCGAGAACGACGGTGGTGAGCATATCGTCGGCGATGCCGTGAGCCATCTTGGCAATGATGTTGGCGGTGGCCGGGGCCACGAGGATGACGTCGGCCTTCTTTGCCAGCGAGATATGGGTGACTTCGAACTTGAAATCCCGGTCGAAGGTGTCCACCATGCACTTGTGGCCCGTCAGGGTCTCGAACGTGATAGGGGTGATGAACTGGGTGGCGTTTTTGGTCATGATGACCTCCACGTCGGCCCCCAGCTTGCGCAGTGCGCTGGCCACATTGGCCATTTTATAGGCGGCAATGCCGCCGCTGACGCCCAGAAGGACGCATTTTCCCTTCAGATCCATCCCAAATACCTCCTATAAATAGGGATAATATAACTACAGTATAATGCAAAACGGCCCAGAGCACAACAAAATCTTTGATGGGGGTTGTATCTTGGCCCAAAATGCGGTAAAATACAGCTTGACTTATACAAAAAAGCTCTCCGTCAAGCCTGCGGCTCACGGGCAGGCCCGTCTCCATACAACCTCTCAGGCGCTTTGCGCCAGCTCCCCTGGTAGGGGAGCCTCTGGCGAAGAGATGGGGCTTTACGATATGCCAAGGCCTCCCCTCGGTAGGAGAGGCGGCATCGCACAGCGATGACGGAGAGGTTCGACCCTGCGAGGAACTGAATTATGATTTTAGCCATTGACATAGGCAACACCACCGTCGCCCTCGGGGGCATCCGGGACGGACGTGTATGCTTTGTGGCCCACATGGACACGGTGCGCACCCGCACAGCGGCGGAGTACCGTGCCGAGATGGAAAAGGTGTTCTCTCATCGGAGACACCCGGAAAAGCCCATCCGCTTCGAGGGCGCTGTCCTCACCAGCGTCGTCCCCCAGATCACGGGGGCGCTGGCCGAGTGCGCCCGCCACTACACCGGAAAAAAGCCGGTCATCGTCTCGCCCGACATCCGCACCGGCCTCACGATGGGGGTGCCTGACCCCCACGCTGTCGGCAAAGACCGCCTTGTGGATGCGGCCTACGCGGCGGCGAACTTCCCCCTGCCGGTGGTCACAGTAGACCTCGGCACCGCCACCACGTTCAACGTGGTGGATGAGAATAAGGTCTTCCGGGGCGGCGTCATCTGCCCCGGACTTTCCACTGGTCTGCGGGCGCTGGGGGAGCGGTGCGCCCAGCTGCCGCAGGTACATCTTTCTTCGCCCAAAAGCGCGATCGGCGTCGATACCGAGAAGTGTATGCTCTCCGGTTCTGTGCTGGGGACGGCTGTCCTGCTGGACGGCATCACGCAGCGCATCGAGGAAGAACTGGGCCGTCCGGCCACGCTGGTGGTCACGGGCGGTCTGGCAAAGTATGTCATCCCGCTCTGCCGTCACCCGCTCACCTATGACCCCGAGCTGCTGCTGAAGGGACTGGCTCTCCTTTACCAGCTCAATGCGCCGCAGCATGAGCGTCACCACGAGCCGCGCAGCGACGGTGAGCACCGCCGTCCCCGCCCGGCAGGCAGACGCCCTTACAACAACGGCAGCAGCCCCCGCCGCCGCAGCCACAATAACCGCCGTCCCCGCCGGGACGATGAGGCCAAAGCGGGCTGAGCCCTGAAAGGAGAGACCTTATGATGAAATTAGGCATTCTCGGCGCAGGCATGATCGTCCGGGAGTTCCTGCCCTGGCTCACCGGGCCGGAAAGCCCCTTCAAGGTCGAGGCTCTTTGCAGCACGGAGCGGAGCGCCGGTGCAGCACAGGCCCTCTGCGACCAGTATGCTGTGCCGCGCCACACCACCAGCTACGACGAACTGCTGAGCTGGGTGGACGTTGTGTATATCGCCGTACCGAATATCCTGCACGTAAAATATACCCGTGCCGCTCTGGAAGCGGGCCGCCACGTCATCGTCGAAAAGCCGATGGCCCCCACGGCGGCGCTGGCCGAAGAGCTGGCCGAGCTGGCCCGGAGCAAAAAGCTCTTCCTCTTCGAGGCGGTCACCACGCAGTATCAGGACAACTACGCCAAGATCCGTGAGGTGCTGCCCAAGGTGGGCGCCGTCACGATGGTGCAGTGTAATTTCAGCCAGTATTCCAGCCGGTACAATGATTTCTGCGCCGGCAAGGTCTGGCCGTCCTTTGACCCGGCCTGCGCCGGCGGCGCGCTGATGGACCTGGGCGTCTACAATGTCAGCTATGTGGTGGGCCTCTTCGGCTCGCCCAACAAGGTCCACTATGCGGCCAACATCACCCGGGGCATCGACACCAGCGGCGTGCTGACGATGGAGTATCGCAGCTTCAAGGCCGTGAGCATCAATGCCAAGGACAGCAGTTCCCCGGCCCGGTACATCATTCAGGGTACCAAGGGGTATCTGCTTCAGAAATCCACCGCCAACTTCTGCGGCGGCGTCACCTTCCACCCCTATAAGGGCAGGGAAGAGCACTTCAACCTCAGCGCAGGCCGTCCCCGGCAGGCGGCGGAGTTCCACGCCTTTGCCCGCGCCATCGAGAGCGAGGATATGGAGCTTTGCAGCCGGATGCTGGACACCTCGGTGGCCGTCAGCCGTGTGCTGGAAACGGCCCGCCGCGATGCGGGCATCCGCTTCACTACGGATCTATAATGCTATCCCCGGGAGTTCCCTGACAAAACATCCCGTATATTTCAGACCGTATTCTACAAAAGACCCCGTGTATTTCACGGGCAGGTTTGCGCCGTATCCGACGATTCAGGGCGGAACGGCAGCAAGGAGGAAAACTGAATTATGAAAAAGAATGACATTCGCACCCTCACCCGGCTGGCACTGCTGGTCGCCATTGAGCTGGTCATGAAGGCCGTCGGCCTGGGCAGTGTCCCTGTAGGCCCGCTTTACATGAGCTTTTTGACCCTGCCGATCGCCGTGGGTGCCATTACCATGGGTCCCGCTGCAGGCGCTATCCTCGGCGGCGTGTTCGGCGCCGTGAGCTTCTATGACGCCGTCACCGGCGCTTCCGCCATGACCGGTGCGCTGTTCCAGGTCAGCCCCGTCAACACCTTCATCCTCTGTGTGGGTATGCGTGTGCTGATGGGCGTGTGCGTCGGCCTTATCTTCAACGCTGTCAAGAATTTCGATAAGCCCGGTACCTGGAGCTACCTTGTCAGCGCCATGTGCGCCCCGGCCCTCAACACCCTGTTCTTCATGGGCTACATCGTGCTGGCCTTCTACGGCTGCGATTACGTCCAGAACCTCGTGTCCGTCAAGGGCGCAGCCAACCCCCTGATGTTCGTCGTCCTGCTGGTCGGCGTGCAGGGCGTGGCCGAGTTCCTTGTCTCCGGCATCCTGGGCGGCATCGTCGCCCGCGCTGTCCACAAGTTTTTGAAGTAACAGGCGGTGTCGGTCAGGGACATCCGCTGATAAACCTCTCCGTCACGGCTGACGCCGTGCCACTGCCCGGGTTGCGGCACCCAGCATCCGCAGCGCTTTGCTTGCGTCTTGCTGGCCGCGGCCCCAACAGCGACTCCCTGTTTCCGCCACTGGCGGCGGTCGTCGTTGTTGCCCCTATCAAGGGGAGGCTGAAAGGAAAGATCATATCATAGGCCCCTCCCACGGCAAAAATGCTGAGGGAGGGGCTTTTGTGTTGATTTTAGCCTACCGGTGCGGTATACTTATCATACTTTATTCAAAAGAAGGAGGCGGCAGAAAATGCCCATCGGCCCCAGCAGACCCCTGAATTTAGCAAAGCCGGAGTCCATCGACATCCGGCAGGCCGCGCGGTATTTCGGCGCGCGGGGCGAGGCTGACAGCGCTACCCTCACCCTTCTGGAAACGTGCGCTGCGCCCCTTCTCGCCGCCGCCACGCCCCGGGCCGTCTGGCTCGAGGCCGACGTGGAGAGCCTCACGCAGGCCGGTATTTTGAAGGGGGAGGACATCTTCCGGCATCTGGAAGGGTGCAGCGAGGCCCTGCTTCTGGCCGTGACAGTCGGCCCCGGCGTGGACGGACAGATACGCCGGGCCGGTGTGGGCGACATCGCCGCCGGTGTGGCGTCGGACGCCATCGGCTCTGTGCTGGCCGAACAGGCTGCGGACGCCGCCGAGGCCGAGCTGCGGCAGTGGGCCGCAGAGCAGGACAAGTACCTCACGGGCCGTTTCTCGCCGGGCTACGGCGACTGGCCCATCGGGGTGCAGCCGCTGGTGGCGGCGGCACTGGACACCGCCCGCCGGGCCGGGCTCTGCGTGACCGAAAATGACCTGATGACGCCCCGCAAGAGCGTGACCGCTCTGCTGGGCCTGAGCGACCATCCGGTGAAAGGACGCCTTGCCGGGTGCGGACACTGCGTGCTGAACACGCGGTGTGAATATAGAAAGAGGGGCAAGACCTGTGCAAGCGAATGAACTGTTTACCCAGCCGAATACCATCCTCCTCGACGGCGGCATGGGTACCATGCTGCAGGCGGCGGGCCTGAAGCTCGGCGCACGGCCTGAGGAACTGAACATCACCGACCCGCAGCTCATCGAGAGCATCCACAGCCGGTACGCCGCCGCAGGCAGCCGCATCATCAATGCCAACACCTTCGGCGCGTCGGCCCATAAGCTGGCGGGCAGCGAATACACGCTGGAAGAGATCATTGCGGCGGGCATCGCCAACTGCAAGCGGGCCTGCGCCCCCTACGGCGCACTGGCCGCGCTGGACGTCGGCCCGCTGGGCGAACTGCTGGAGCCCAACGGCACGCTGGCTTTTGAAGACGCCGTGGCCGAGTATGGCCGCATCGTCCGGGCGGGTGTCGCCGCCGGGGCCGATCTCGTCTTCTTTGAGACCTTCACCGACCTGTACGAGCTGAAAGCCGCTCTGCTGGCCGCGAAAGAGAACTGTGACCTGCCCATCCTCGCCAGCATGAGCTTTGAGGCAGGCGGACGCACCTTCACCGGCTGCACCGTCGAGAGCTTCGCCGTCACGGCCCGGGGCCTCGGGGCCAACGCCGTGGGCATCAACTGCTCCCTCGGCCCGAAAGAAATTTTCCCCATGGCGAAGCGGCTGGCCGAGGCCCTGCCCGGCGATTTCCCGGTCTTTGTCAAGCCGAATGCGGGCCTGCCCCGCGCCGACGGCAGCGGCTACGACATCACGCCCCAGCTCTTTGCCATGGAGATGAAGCCCTACCGCGATCTGAAGCTCTTTGCGGCGGGCGGCTGCTGCGGCACCACCCCCGATTTCATCAAGCTGCTGAACGGCGTCTTCGCCGACTGCAAGCCGGGCCGCCCCGCCCACGCCATGCCCTCGGTGCTCTGCTCGCCGATGGACTTCGTCACCGTGGACGGCATCACCGTGGTGGGCGAGCGCATCAACCCCACCGGCAAAAAGCGGTTCCAGCAGGCATTGCGCGAGGGCGACATGAACTACATCCTCGAGCAGGCCGTCAGCCAGTCCGAGGCCGGAGCGCAGGTGCTGGACGTCAACGTGGGCGCGCCCGGCGTGGACGAGCCCGCCGTCATGGAGCAGGTGGTGAAGGCTCTGCAGAGCGTCGTCAGCCTGCCCTTGCAGCTGGATTCCTCCCACGCAGACGCCCTCGAGCGGGGCCTGCGGGTCTACAACGGCAAGCCCATCGTCAACTCGGTGAACGGCGAGACCGAAGTGCTGGAGCGTGTCCTGCCCCTCTGCAAAAAGTACGGCGCGGCCGTCGTCGGCCTCGCCATCGACGAGCGGGGCATCCAGCCCAGCGCCGACGCCCGGTTTGAGATCGCAAAGCGGGTGGTGGACGCGGCGCTGGCCCACGGCATCCCCCGGGAAGATATTTATATCGACTGCCTGACCCTCACCGCCAGCGCCCAGCAGCAGGACGTTCTGGCTACCGTGGAGGCGCTGGCCCGCTGCAAGACGGAGCTGGGCGTCCGCACCATCCTCGGTGTGTCCAACATCAGCTTCGGCCTGCCCTGCCGCCCCTACCTGAACACCACCTTCCTCACCATGGCTATGTACGCGGGCCTCGACCTCGCCATCATGAATCCTTCCAGCGAAGAGATGATGGCAGCGGTCTACTCTTACAACGTCCTTACCAACCGCGACAAGCAGAGCATGGCCTACATCGCCCGCTATGCCGATAAAGTCCCCGCCAGCGCCGCGTTGAAGCAGGCCCGGACGGCCCAGGCGTCTCAGGCGTCAAACACCCCGGCGGAGGCGGATGCAGCTCACAGCGGCCCTTTTGCCGCGCTGATGCAGGCGGTGGAAAAGGGCCTCAAGGGGGAAGCCGCCGCCCGCACCCACACCCTGCTGGACGAAAACGAGCCCCTGACGCTGGTGGACGAGGCCCTCATCCCGGCGCTGGACGTGGTGGGTGAAAAGTACGAGAAGGGCAGGCTCTTCCTGCCCCAGCTGTTACAGGCCGCCAGCGCCGCACAGGCCGCCTTTGAAGAGATCAAGACCGCCATCGCCAAGCGTGGCGGGGCAGGGGCCAGCAAGGGCCGCATCGTCCTCGCCACCGTCAAGGGCGATGTCCACGACATCGGCAAGAATATCGTCCGCGTCATCCTCGAGAACTACGGCTTCGAGGTCATCGACCTTGGCCGCGATGTGCCGGTGGAGACGGTGGTGGACACTGTCCGGGAGAAGGATGTCCACCTCGTGGGGCTCTCGGCCCTGATGACCACCACCCTCAAGAGCATGGAGGAGACCATCGCGGCTCTCCATGCGGCAAAACTCGACTGCAAGGTGATGGTGGGCGGCGCTGTCCTGACGCCCGAGTACGCCGAGAAGATCGGTGCGGACTGGTACGCCAAGGACGCCAAGCAGAGCGCCGATATTGCCAAGAAATTCTTCGGTGAGTCATAAAAATAGAGCAAGAGCCGGTGCATCTGCACCGGCTCTTTTGACGTTTACTTATGATCCACCAGCGCCATGATGCGCTCCGGCGGGGCGGAGAGGCAGGCCGGGGCGTCGGGTTCGGCCACGGAGAGGGTCGTCTTGCTCACCTTCCACCACAGACGGGCGGTGCCGTCCGGCAGCCGGAAGATGAGGTTCCAGTCGAAGGGATTTTCGCTGGCCGAGAGCAGCTCCACCGGCAGGGCATTCTCTGCGCCCGGGGCGCAGGGGGCGAAGTCGTGGGCGTGGATGCCCACGGCGGTGCAGCCCTCCGGCACCTCAGCGGCGAGGTGCAGCAGACTCTCACAGCCTGCGAGGCGGACGCTGTGGGCGTCCACCCGGGTGCAAGGCAGGATGTTCTTGCAGCCGGTCAGCCGGGCCGCAGCGGTGCTGCGGGGGTTGGCAAAGACCTCTTTCGTGGTGCCGGTGCGGAGCACCTGCCCGCCGTCCATGACGATCATGTCCCGGCACAGGCGGTAAGCTTCGTCCCGGTTGTGGGTGACGAGGAGGGCTGTGCCGTCGAAACTCGCCAGCAGGCTGCCCACTTCGCCCTCCACCTCCTCGCGGAGATAGCTGTCCAGTGCGCTGAACGGCTCGTCCAGCATCAAGATCTTCGGCTTGCCCACAAGGATACGGGCCAGCGCGGTGCGCTGCTGCTGTCCGCCGGAAAGCTCTGCCGGGCGGCGGCTGGCCAGTTCTTCCAGCCGCAAGGCCCGCAGCATCCCGGCGCAGCGGGCCTTGCGGGCGGCTTTGTCCCTTTCGGATTTCAGGCCGCAGAGGATGTTCTGCTCCACGGTCATATTCGGGAAGAGGGCATAGTTCTGGAAGAGCAGGCCCACGCCCCGCTGCTGGGGCGGCAGGTCGATGTGCTGCCCGCTGTCGAACAGCACCCGCCCGTCCAGCACGATGCGGCCCTTGTCGGGCTTCACGATGCCCGCGATGCAGCGCAGCGTCATGCTTTTGCCGCAGCCCGACGCGCCCAGAATGGCCGTGGCAGTGTTCCCGGCGGTGAAGTCGGAGCGGAGGGTGAAGCCGTTCAGCTTTTTCTCGATGTGTACTTCCAGGCTCATGCGCGGCCACCTGCTTTCTGCTTTTTCTCCAAGAGGTTCACAGCCAGCAGCACCACAGCAGAGATGACGATGTCCACCAGCACCCACCGCATGGCACCGGCCTCATCGTTGGTGCGCCAGAGCTGGTAGACGGTGGTGGCGATGGTGGCCGTCTTGCCCGGGGTGTAGCCCGCGATCATGCTGGTAGCACCGTACTCGCCCAAGGCCCGGGCAAAGGCCAGCACCGTACCGGCCAGAATGCCCTGTCGGCAGCAGGGCATCCGCACCCGCCAGAATATCCACGCGTTGGACTGTCCCAGCGTCTGGGCCGACCACGCCAGCGTCTCGTCAAAGCTCTCGAAGGCGCCCCGGGCCGTTCGGTACATCAGCGGGAAGGCCACTACGATGGACGCAAAGATGGCGCTGTACCAGTTCATGACCAGCTTGACGCCGAAATGCTCCAGGAAGAAGATGCCCAGCGGCCGCTTTGCGCCGAAGAGCAGCAGCAGAAAATAGCCCACCACCGTGGGCGGCAGCACCATGGGCAGGGTGAGCACCACGTCCAGCACGCCCTTGACGGTGCGGGGCATCTTTGCGATATAATAAGCGGCAAAAATGCCGAGGAAGAACACCGCTGTGCAGCTGATGAGCGCGATGCGCAGGCTGTTCCATAAGGGATACCAATCCATAAATGATACCTCGAATGTTGGGGGCCTTAAGGCTCTCCCTTTGGGAGAGCTGGCGAGCGAAGCGAGACGGAGAGGGCAAGCCCGTTGAGACAGTTCCGGTGCACAGCGATGGGTAGACTCTTTATCAGAGCGATACTATCGCCGTGCCTGAGCTTCTCCGTCAGCGTCCTTGCCCTCTCCGTCACCTGCGGTGACACCTCTCCCAAAGGGAGAGGCTTTTGCTCACGGTCAGGCTGACCTTACATTGCGGTAAAGCCCACGCCCTCGAATACGGTGGCGGCACGGTCAGTCTGCAGATAGGCCAGGAACTCCCTGGCGGCCTCGGCGTTGGGGGCAGCCTTCAGCACAGCGGCGGGGTAGATGACCTGACCGCACATCTCGGCGGTGGCCTCGTCCACGGGGGTCAGACCGGCGCTGTAAGCATCGGTGCAGTAGACGACACCGGCGTCCACACTGCCCTCGCTGATCTGGGTGGTGACTTCCTTGACGTTGGAGCCGTAGGTGAGGACACCGGCAGCAGCCAGAGCCTCTTCGTCGAGGTCATAGTAAGCGAGGATCTTCTGGGTGTACTGGCCCACAGGCACATCGCTGTTGCCCATGCAGAACAGGATGTCCTCCGCCTTCAGGTGCTCGGCCAGAGCATCAAAGCTGTCGATGCCCTTGTCGCTGCCCTCAGGCACACAGAGGACGACCTTGTTTTCCAGCAGGTCCACACGGGTGGAGGGGTCCACGAAGTCCAGACCGTCGGTGTTCACGTCGGCAGAAGCGGTGATGTCCAGCTGGTTCATCTGCTTCTGACCGGCAGAGAGGAAGAGGTCGCAGTCAGCGCCCTCCTGGATCTGGGTCTTCAGGGTACCGGAGGAATCGAAGTTGAAGCGGAAGGTGACGCCCGGGTTCTCGGCAGAGTAGTCTTGGGCGATGGCGTTCAGGGTCTCGGTCATGGAGGCAGCGGCGAAGACGATGAGCTCGACGCTCTCACCAGCAGCCTCGGAAGAAGCGGCCTCAGAGGAAGCAGCTGCGGAAGAGGCAGTGCTGGAAACCGCGCCGCCGCAGGCGGTCAGGGCAGCAGCAGCGCCGACTGCACCGACCACGGACAGAAAGCTGCGGCGGGAAATGAGATCGGTTTTCATGAATTTTCTCTTTCTATCATTGGTTTATACTTTCGTCCCACAGCAGGGCGCTGCTGTTTCCGAAACATCGTGCTTTTCTCGTCCAGCGTAGGCTTTGCCGACACGCCAGAGCCTCTCCCTTTGGGAGAGGTGGCTGCGAAGCAGACGGAGAGGGCTTAACGGGCCGCCGCTCTACAGGAGGGATGCTGCGGAGCGGGACAGCAATGTTACTTGCGGGCGCACTCGCCGTCCAGACCGGCGGCGATGCGGACGCCGTGTCCGAGGCTGGGCAGGATGTACTCGAGGTTCTCCTTCACGGCTTTCGGACTGCCCGGCAGGTTGACGATGAGCGTCTTGCCGCGCAATACACTGGCGGCGCGGCTCAGCATCCCGCGGGGGGTGATGGAAAGGCTGTGGTACCGCATGGCCTCGGCGATGCCGGGGGCGTTGCGGTCGGCCACGGCATAGGTGGCCTCGGGGGTAATATCCCGGGGCGAGAAGCCGGTGCCGCCGGTGGTCAGGATAAGGTTCACCTGACGGCCATCGGCCAGACGGATGAGCTGTGCTTTCAGCGCCCTGGCCTCGTCGGGCAGGAGCATCGTCTCTTCCACCACATAGCCTGCGGCGGTGAGCATCTCCACGATGAGGGGACCGCTCTTGTCCTCCCGCTCGCCCCGGCTGCCCTTGTCCGAAAGGGTGATGACCGCAGCGCGCAGCGGCGGATCTTCCAGCGGGGGCAGAAGGGTCACTTCGTCGCCGACATGAATTTCGCCGCTCTTCAGCACCCGGGCAAATACACCCTCCCGGGGCATGATGCACTCGCCGGTCTGCTGCTTGATGACGCAGTCGTTGTGGCACTCCTTGCCGATCTGGGTCATCTCCAGCACCACGTCGCCGATGGCGAAGCGGCTGGTGACGGGCAGGCTGCGGAAGTCGAAGCCCTCGATGACGAGGTTTTCGCCGAAGGCACCATAGTCCACCCAGATCTTCTTGCGGAACGCCTCGATCTTCTCGGCGCTGAGCAGGCTCACCTGCCGGTGCCAGTTTCCGCCGTGGGCGTCGCTCACGATGCCCCATTCCGGGGTCAGGACAGCACTTGGCACCTCGGTCTTGACGGTGCCGCGCTTGGGGCTGGTGCAGATCGCCAGAATTTTTCCCATAGTGATTTATCCTCCGATACGGTACATCCCGCGGGTGGCGGGCATGGAATTGTCTCCGAAATGATGTTCCCGGGGTTTCGACCAGATCGTTTCCCGGATGGCCTGTAAAAGCTCCTCGTCGGCTGCGCCGCCGCGCAGCAGGGTGCGCAGGTCGCAGCCCGTCTCGCTGGCAAGGCAGGGGCGCAGAAAGCCCTGACTGGTCAGCCGCACCCGGTTGCAGGAAGCACAGAACTTGCCGTGGACCGCCGCGATGAAGCCCACGTCGCCCTTCCAGCCCGGGACGGTGTAGTAGACGGCAGGCCCGTCGCCGAACCCGGCGCTCTGGGCGGCGGGCAGGGGCGAAAACTCCGGCCAGCGGCGGGCAAACCGTTCCTGCAGCTCCGGCCCCGAGATGCAGGGCATGGCCGCGCCGTAGCCGATGGGCATCATCTCGATGAACCGCACCTGTAACGGGCGGCTCTCGGCGAGGGCGGCCAGGTCTTCCAACTCACCCTCGTTCACGCCCACCTGCGGCACACAGTTCAGTTTGACAGGGATGCCGCTGTCGAGGGCTGCGTGAATGCCTTCCATCACATGGCCGAACTCGTCCCGGGCCGTGATGCTTTGGAATACCTCGGGGCGCAGAGTGTCGAGGCTGATGTTCACGCTGTCAAGGCCGGCCGCCAGCAGGGCGGGCAGCTGCTGCGCCAGCAGGATGCCGTTTGTGGTCATGGTGACTTTGCAGATGCCGGGGATGGCTTTCAGGCCCGCCACCAGCTGGTCTACGCCCTTGCGCACCAGCGGCTCTCCGCCGGTGACGCGGACGGTATCGACGCCGCACCGGGCAAACAGGGCCGCCAGACGCAGGAACTCTTCGTAGGTGAGCACGGCTTCCCGTTCCAGCTTTTCCACGCCGTCGGGCATACAGTAGCGGCAGCGCAGGTTGCACAGATCGGTGACGGACAGGCGCAGATAGTGGATATTGCGCTGGGCAGAATCAAACATAGCCGCCCTCCGCCCGGATGTAGTGGCCGCTCTTGCCGCCGGTCTTCTCGACGAGATGGATCTCGCCCAGCTCCATGCCCTTATCGACGGCCTTACACATATCGTAGATGGTGAGCAGGGCGGTGGAAACGCCCGTCAGGGCCTCCATCTCCACGCCGGTGACGCCCGCCGTCTTGACGGTGCAGAGCGCCTCCACAGCCTGCCGTTCGGGCAGGAGCCTGAAGTCCACGCTCACTTTCGTCAGGGGCAGCGGATGGCACAGCGGGATGAGCTCGCTGGTGCGCTTGGTGGCCATGATGCCGGCAATGCGGGCCACGCCCAGCACATCGCCTTTCTTCACGGTGCCGCTCTCCACGGCGGCGAATGCCTCGGCGTTCATGGTGATGATGCCGTGGGCGGTGGCCTCCCGGAAGGTGACGGTCTTCTCGCTCACGTCCACCATCACGGCGTTGCCGGAGGCATCAAAGTGGGTCAATTTGTTGTCAGTCATAGTTATTTATATTCTGCCCTGTGCAGCAGGGCTCTCTTGTTTTTTGTTTTACGCGTTAAGCTGCCCGTCACGCCAGAGGCTCTCCCTTTGGGAGAGCTGGCGCGTGAGCGCCTGAGAGGGCGAGGATGCTGACGGCGAATCCCAGACATGGCGATAGTATCGCTCAGACAAAGGGTCTGCTTATCGCTGTGTGGCGGCTTTAATGCGCCGGGCTTGCCCTCTCCGTCACCTTCGGTGACACCTCTCCCAAAGGGAGAGGCATTGCCGACGTGCCAAAAGTCAGCAATGCCCAAATCCGCAGTTGGGCCAGTGGCACTCGGCGCAGCCAAGGCAGAGACCGCCCTCGCCCAGACGGGCAATATCCTCGGCGGTGATGGCATCGTCGGCCAGCAGACGGGGCAGCAGCAGATCAAAGATGGTGCGCTTGGCGTACATGACGCAGCCGGGCAGACCGCAGACCGGCACACCGTCCAGATAGCTCACGAGGAACATGGCACCCGGCAGCACCGGTGCGCCGTAGGTGACGATGTCCGCGCCGGTGTTCCGGATGGCCAGCGGGGTGCGGTCGTCGGGGTCCACGCTCATGCCGCCGGTGGTGAAGATGAGCTCACAGCCCGCTTCTTTCGCTTCCAGAATGGCGGTCGTGATGCCCGCCGGGTCGTCATCGCAGACCTTGTGGAAGGTCATCTCACAGCCGTACTCGGCCAGCTTGCCCACGAGGATGGGGGTGAACTTATCCTCGATGCGGCCCTTGAACACCTCACTGCCGGTGGTGATGACGGCAAACTTCTTGGCCTGCATGGGCAGCACGTTCAGGATAGGCTCACTGCCTGCGGCAGCCTGCATGGCGTCCATCTTCTCCTGTTCGATGACCAGCGGGATGATGCGGGTACCGGCCAGTTTCTGGCCCTTTTTCACGGGCAGGTCGCCGTGGATGGTGGCGATCATCATCTGGGGCGTGCGGTTCACGGCCAGCAGGGCTTCGCGGTTGATCTTCAGCAGGCCGTCGCAGTCGGCGATGAGCTCGATCTTGCCCTCTTTCGGCTCGGTGCCGTGGATGTTCTTGCCCGCAGCGGCTTTGTACAGCAGCGCGGCGGCTTCGTCCTCGTGGAGGATGCCGGGCTTTTTCTCCCAGACGTAGAGGTTTTCTTTGCCGATGGAGAGCAGCACGGGGATGTCCTCGGGCTGGATGATATGGCCCTTGCGGAAACGTGCGCCCTTGAACTCGCCGGGAATGATTTGGGTAATGTCGTGGCAGAGCACCTGGCCTGCCGCGTCTTCGGTACGAATCAGTTTCATATCTGTCTTCTCCTTACAGGCCCGGCATCTGGGCAACGAGCCAGTCGGCCAGAGCCTGCGCATCTTCCAATCCAAAATCTGCCCCCGGAATGTCTCCCACCACCGCCAGCGGCTGGAAAGACACCGGTGTGTCCGAAATTTCTTTGCGGACAACTTCGATTTTCGGCCAGCCGCTGTCCTTGAAGCCTTCCAGCAGCACCAGATCATAGCCGTGGCGCTCGAACAGCGCCAGCAAGTCCTGCTCCGTCAGGCGGAACATCTCGGTCAGCAGATAGCGCTGGCCGGAGTAGACCGCCACCCCCTCGGCCCCCGCTTCCCGCAGACGGTAGCTGTCGGTGCCGGGGACATCGGGGGTGAAATCATGGCCGTCGTGCTTGATAATGCCCACTTTCAGCCCCCGGCTGCGCAGGGCAGGCAGAAGCTTTTCCAGCAGCGTCGTCTTGCCGCTGTTGTGCAGGCCGCTGACGGCCAGCACCGCCGGGCGCTTGAGCTCGATCTCCTGGGCCAGAGCCTCTTTCTGTTCACTGTACAAAACTGAGCACCTCCACTTCTTCACCCGGAGTCACCGGGCCGCTGCCCGCAGGCAGTTCAACGAGACAGTTGCAGCCGATCATGGCAGAAAGGCTGCCGGACGAGTGGGCTTCGGCGTTGCCCTCGCCGGGGATGGTCACGCTGCCGCCCATGGCCTTTGCCCGCAGATAGCGGTTCCCCTTGCTGGGCTTCGAGAAGCCCGTGGTCAGGGTGCGGGTGGTGCGGGGAAGAAGGCAGCCTTCCTCGCAGCGCCCCGCCGCCCGCAAAAGAGCCGGGACGGCATATTGTTCCAGTGTAGCGGCGGCAGCAAAGGGGTTGCCGGAGAGACAGAACACCAGCTTGCCGTCAATTTTCCCGGCCAGCATGGGACTTCCGGGCTTCTGGGCCACGCCTGCAAAGAGGATGTCCGCATTCAGCTGTTCCATCACAGCGGGCAGATAGTCTTTCTGCCCCACCGAGACGCCGCCGCTGGTGATGACGGCGTTGCACTCCGCCAGCAGTTCCCGCATCTCGCGGGCGATCTCCTCCGGGTCGTCGGAGCAGTGCCGACGTTTTACCGCAAAGCCCAGCTGCCGCAGGCGGGCGGCGTTCTGGACGCCGTTGGCGTCGTAAATTTTGCCGGGCGTCCAAGCCTCGCCCGGAGCTAAAAGCTCGCTTCCTGTGGCCAGAACGCCCACGGTCAGCGTCTTGTAAACCGGGACTTCAGCGTATCCCTGCCCGGCCAGCACGCCCAGATGGGCGGGGGAGAGTACCGTACCGGCTTCGGCGATGACAGCACCGGCGGCGATGTCCCCGCCCCGGAATACCACGTTCTGCTGGGGCTTCATAACGGCATAGAGCTGTACCGTCTCATCGCCGCTGTCGGTCAGCTCCTGCATCAGCACACAGTCTGCGCCCTCGGGCAGGGGTGCGCCGGTCATGATGCGGGCCGCACAGCCAGCAGGCAGAGGCGAAGCGGGGGCATCTCCGGCGTAGAGCTTCATGGTCACGGGCAGGGTGACGGGTGTTTCGCGGCTGGCACCGGCGGCGTCGGCGCTGTGCAGGGCGTAGCCGTCGAAGGGGCTGCGGTCAAAGGGCGGCTGGTCCATCCGGGCCGAAAGCGTCCGGGCGGCAATGCGGCCGTCCGCTTCGTCCAGCGGGACGGTCTCCGTCTCCGGCCTCGGCAGAGCTGCAGCGGCATCCAGCACGCGGCGCAGCGCCTCAGAGGGCGCGCAGAAAGGCTGTTTCATAAAAAAATCCTCCAAATGCCCGGCCACACCCGGCCTGCTATGGCTCAGGCGGGGCGCAGCGGGGATTCATAGAAAAAGGCAGGTTAAAAAAGAAGCGGAGACGTCTTGATGGAAAATCAAAACGCCTCCGCAGAATATCCGCACATTCCGGCAAAGGGCAGCTTGCAGGCTGCCCTGCCGATGGCTGCTCCCTGCCGCCCTTGCAGTGGCGGCAGGGCATGGAAAGCCCCTGTGTGGATGGGAGGAGTTCTTTTTTTCAAATTGCAGCGTTTCTTCTGCGGGAAGGCGGCGGGGTTTCCCCCTCCACCCTTGAATGCCGGCTTATATAACCATTAGCATTGCGGCGCGGTGTCATGCCCGACGGTTTAGACACCTTTGCTCAAAGAAGCTCATATACCCTATTTGATCGTGTGGGATGCTTTAGTCGGTCCACTCGTCCACGTCGCTGATGGCTTTTGCGTAGCGGCGGGTGAGGTGCTGGGTGGAGAAGAGGAACCGCTCGTTCTGGTTGTTGGTCAGCTCCTCGATGTCAGCGTACTCCGGCTTGCCCTGCATGGACTGCCACGTCTGCTCGATGGCTTCCTGTGTCAGATCGTAGGGCGAGCGGCGGAAGTACCGCAGCGGGGTGGCGCTGGGGTAGACGCGGGCGTTGAACCGCACCATCTCGGCCACCATGGCGCAGAGGTCCTTGTCCTCGATGAGCTGCGCGATCATGGCGTAGTTGTCGCTCATGTTGGCGCTGGAGTAGTAATAGGCATCCTTTGCGCCGGTGCGGGACACGATGTCTGCGCACTGGGGGTCTTCCGGCATCTGGGCCAGAAGCTCATCGGCGTTTTCCACCTCACTCACCAGCAGGGCGTGGGATGTGACCAGCGCCGCCGCCGAGCGGGAGCGGATGTAACCCGCCAGCTCCTGTGCTGGGGTCAGCTTGGGCAGCTCCGGTGCGGTGACGGTGGGCTGGTCGGCGTAGGGGTCGCCCTCTGCCTCCGGTGCAGCGGCCAGAAAATCCAGCAGCTGGGGCTTTTCGGCGGCGTCCGGTGCAGCCGTCTCTTCGGGAGCGGGCTGTGCCTCGGCCTGCTTTGCGGCCAGAGCATCCGTCTCCTTCTGCACGGCGGCAATGACGTCCTCGCCGAGCTTTGCAGCGCTGCCGTCGAACATACTGCCCGTTTCCTTCAGGCGGCGGGCCGTCTCGCTGGCCGCGTCGATGTCAAAGACCTCGGCCTTCGGCTTCTTTTTTGCGGCCATCTCTGCCTTCTGCAGCTCGAGGATGACCTGCTCAGGGTCGGAGGCGGCGTCCACCGTGGTGGTATAACCGGGTTTGCGTCTGCCAAACAGCATGATAGTTCCTCTCGTTTTTAGAATAGATCACTGGGCGGCGGCTTCGGTCTGGGCGTAGATGCCGCGTGCTTCCAGATCGTCGGCCATGTCGCCGAGGTCGAACTTCTCCAGCGTCTCGCGGGTCGGCACACCGGTGGTCTTGTCCCAGCCGAAGATGTCATAGAACAGGTCTTTTGCCTTCTCCATGTCGGCGCGGTCCAGCTTGGTGGTGCCTTCCTCGAATGCCTTGAAGTCGGGTTCCTTGTCGAAGACCCAGTCGCAGATGGCGTCGTGCTCCTGACGGAGGTTTGCGCTGCCGCAGTTCTTCTGGAAGCTGATGGCGGTCATGGCGCGCAGCATCTGGGTGATGCGCTCGCCTGCCTCCTGCAGACCGGCCTGGGTGTAGGTCTCGCCGGTGACGGCGGTCATGAAATCTGCCTGCAGGTCCAGATCGCCGTGGTAGGCCCGCTCCTTGGAGGGAGACTGGGTCATGGGCCACATCCAGTTGCAGAGGGTGGCAGAGTCGTGGAAGTTCTTATCGTTGACACAGTAGGCGGCCAGCTTTGCCTTGTTTTCGTTGATGGGCGTGTAGGCCTTGGCCTTGTCGTAGCAGCCCTCGCCGAAAAAGTCCTCCATGACCTTCTTGGTCACCTCGTAGGGTGCGCCGGAGCCGGTCTCGCAGACGATCTCGTGGATCATGCAGTCTCTATTATACACCAGATTGTACAGCATGCCAACCTGCCATGCCTCTGCGGGGCCGTGGTGGTTGGGGAAGCCGTTGTACATCAGGTTGGAGTTGGTGGCACCGTCGGTGCGGTCCAGCCAGCTCTTGGGCAGGCCGAACTTTTCCATCATGGCCAGCGTACCCTTTGCGATGACGGACAGGTCGCCCTCGCCGTAAGCCATGCGGCGGATGAGCTCCACCTCCCAGCGGGGGTCACCGGCCTTTTCCCATGCCCAGGGCAGGGAGTCGTACTCTTCCTCGCTGATGTACTTGGTGGCCTCCTCACGGGGCATCCGCAGGATCCACAGCAGGTCACGGTTCAGGTTGCCGTAGTTGTCCCACAGGCCCATGTCATCGACGGCGTGAGACCATGCCAGGTTGATGACCATGGTGCCGTCGCCCTCGTACTTGAAGTCGTGGACGCCGTCCGGGTAGACGCGGGTGCCGTACAGCACGGGCATACAGGTGTTGGAGTTGTGGGTGGGCAGGTCGTAATCGGCCAGCGGGTCCACATCATACTCGGTGTAGCAGCGGATGGGGCAGGAGGAGCAGCCGCCGTTCTTCACGGTGTACTCAGATGCCACAGAGCCAAAGTCGAAGTAGCCCTTAAAGCAGCGCAGGGCCACCTTGTTGATGTCGTTGTAGGGCTGCTCGCCGGTATCCACGGGGCCGCCGGGAGCCTTTTTCCACATACGGCCCGGTGCGCCGGACCAGCGGTTCTTGCCGGAGGTGGCGCTGTACTCGGCCCAGCTCTGGGGCTGTGCGGGGACGTTGTGGTTGTTGTTGCCGCCGATGAGGTTGCCCATCATGTAGTTGGAAAGCTCCAGCACCTTCTTGGGGTCGGCGACCTTGACGCTGCCGGTGCCGCGGATGGCCAGGCCCTTCAGCTTCTTGTTGCCCATGGCAGCGCCCAGACCGGCGCCGCCGGAGTTGCCAAAGCTGGTGTTCAGGGTGGAGTAGTCCACCAGATTCTCACCGGCAGGGCCGATGGAAGCGGTCTCGAACTCACGGCCGTTCTGCTCCACCATCCACTTGTTGGCCGCGAACGTACCCTTGCCCCAGATCTCAGAAGCATCCTCGAGGGAGACGTTGTCGTCCTCGATGCGCAGGTAGACGGGCTTTGCGGAGATGCCGGTGATGACGATGCCGTCCCAGCCCGCATACTTCAGCATGGGGCCGATGTGGCCGCCCATGTGGGCGTCGATGATGGAGCTGCCCTTGGACCAGGTGGAGCGGAAGGTGACGTTCATGCGGCCGGAGCAGGGCACGCCGGCACCGGTCAGGGGGCCGACGCCGAAGATGACCTGTGCCTTCTCGTCGTAGGGGTCGAGGTCCATGGGAGCTTCCTCATACATGATGCGGTAGGCCATGCCCATACCGCCGATATACTTATGGTACTTTGCGTCATCCTGCGTGGTGATCTCGCCAGTGGTCAGGTCAACGCGCAGGATCTTGCCTGCCCAGCCATAACTTTCAGCCATTGTTGTTCCTCCTCTTTACAGGTCCATGTAGGCAGCCTGTGCTGCGCTGGTGACGGCATCCCAGTCCACGATGGACAGAGCGCCGGACGGGCAGCCTGCCACGCAGGCACCGCAGGCGATGCACTTGGACGACTTGCCGGTCTCGGGGTTGACGGTGGGCATATGCCAGGGGCAGGCCTCGTGGCAGGCGCCGCAGCCGATGCACTTGTCGGTGTCCACCACACGGATGCCCTGGTCATTGGTGGTGATGGCCTTCTGGGGGCAGGCGTTGCCGCAGGCGGGGTCCTCGCACTGGCGGCAGGTATCCGGGAAGTAGACAAAGCAGTTGTCGTTGCCGGACAGCAGGCCGTTGCCGGCACCGTCCAGATTCAGACGGCGCTGGATCTTTACGCGGCTGATGTAAGAGGAGCACACACCATCGTTGGTGAGGGTGCAGTTGATCTCGCAGCGCTGGCAGCCGGTACACAGGTCGGCGTTGACCACCAGCAGGCCCTGGGGCAGCGCCCAGGTAGCCACTGCGCCGCTGTCCACCTGCTTCTGCGAGCAGCCGAAGAGGGACAGCATGGATGCGGAGAGGGTGAGCCCTGCAAGGCTCTTGCCCGAGATCTTCATAAATTGACGGCGGGTCATGTCAGCCGTCAGAAAATCAGTTTTTGCCATAGGTTCCATTCCTCCGTTGAGGTCACTCTGCGCGGAGCACCTCAGTTACATAGAAATACGAGTTGTTGACGATGTTGGTGACGGCGGTCGAGGTGATGGTCGCGCCGGAAAGGGCGTCCACCTCGGTCAGGTCTGCGCTGACAGCGCCGGCACTGGTCTGCCCGGTGGTCAGTTCGGCCTGTGCCAGCTGATAAGCGGCCTGCTTTTCTGCAGACCAGTCCGCATAGGGCAGAGCCTGCTCCTCACCGTCCTGCGCACTCTTGCTCAGACCGGCGGCGTAGAGCTTGCGGCGTGCCACAGCCTCGGCGCTGGTATCCATCGGAGGGATCAGCTCGTCAGCCAGCGGCTCGCCATTCAGTGCCGAGAGGGTCAGACCTGCTGCGTACATCCTGCGGGTGGCCTCGGCCTCGGGAGAGGTGTCGGACACGTTCCACTGCGCGGGGTCAAGATCCTCCGCAGCAGCGGGCTGCTCCTCCGCCGCACCGGCAGCGGCATAGGCGGCACCGGTAAGGGGGTCGGTCACAGTATAGCTTTTGCCTGTCAGCGTAAAGGGAGCTGCGCCCTGATACTGGGACGTGAACTCCGGGTTGACACACTGGCCGCCGAGGCTGTCCGTCTCTGCCTGCGAGAGGATCTCGACAGCGGAAACATTGCCCTCGGCGTCAAGGGTCACGGCAGCCTGCACATCGCTCTGGAAGCCCTTCTGAGAGCCCTCCACGCGATAGCTGCCGTTGTCGAGCTGGTACACTGCGCTGATGCCGTAGGCGGCTGCATCCGCTTCCGACACCGGCAGCAGGGTACCTGCAACCGTGGTGCGCGCGTGCTGCATTGCGATAAGACCTACCGCCATAGCAACAGTGGCAGCGCCCATGGCTGCGTAGCCCGGCAGCCGCTTGCGCCACAGGGGAACGGGCGCAAACGGGTTGGTTGCCTGCTTCATGTTATCACCTGCCTGTTTTTTTCTGCCCGGGTTTCCCCGGACAACAATTAAGGCCGCCCCAGCTGCTGCAACAGCGGAGCGGTCTTTTCGTTAATATATTATCACTCAGGCTGGAAGTAAGTCAACGCGAACCGATGTCACCCCGCACTTTTTGACGATGTCAGCGGATGTTTCCGGCCGCAGAGCAGCTGTAAGCCGTATTCTGCGGCCAGCTCCAGCGACTGGACGGTGGGCATGGTCTTGCTCACCAGTGCCGGAACGCCGGCCCGGATGGCTTTGCGCACCATATCCATCGGTACGCGGCCGCTGGTGTAGAGCACGCATTCGCTGAGGGGGACACCGGCCAGAAGCACGCTGCCCACGGCTTTGTCCAGCGCATTGTGGCGTCCGATGTCCTCGCAGGCGCAGAGGATGCGGCCCTCGTGCAGCACAAAGCAGCTGTGGACTGCATGGGTGGCCTGATAAAGCGGCAGGCCCGCGCTCATGGCGGCGGCGAGGGCGTCCACCCACTCCGGCTGTACGTCCAGATGCGGCACCGCGCGCAGCGGCTGCACTTCCACCGGACTGCCCAGCGCGACATTGTCGGTGCAGCAGCTGGAAACTTCCTGTGCTGCCGCGCGGCGGGCCGTCAGCGGGTGGTTCAGGTAGATATTGACTTTCAAGCCTTCTGCGCAGACGGCAATTTGTTCCACTTCCTCTGCGGAGGCGATCCATCCTTCGGTCAGCAGCCGCCCCAGCGCCAGCTGCGGCAGAAGCTGGGGTGTGCATACCACCCGGAAGGCCGGCTGTTCATTTACATAGAGAACTGCGGCGTGTTCTGTTGGAATGGCCGCTTCCATGCCGTCCGGCATCCGGACGGTTTCAAAGGCGGCTGCTGCGCCGAAGAGGTCGATTCTCTGCATGGGGGTCCTTTCTCTGCCCATAGGGGCAGGGGGTCCTGTTTGATGAGCGGACTTGGCGTTTCGCAAAGCCCTGCCTTTGAACGGAAAGAATCAAGTCCTCTTATCCGCTGCGCACCGCCTGACGGGTTGCGTTTACTGATTTTTCTGCAGCCCCTTGGCAGGGCTTTGAAAAATCAGAACGCGGCCCCAACAGCTCCTCCCTGTTTCAGCCGCAGGCTGCGGTCGTCGCTGTTGCTGTTCAAGTCCTCTTATCCGCTGAGGATGTTTCCAGAAAGGTTTTATGTGAATATCGCTTCAACCAACGCGGTACAGGAGATTCTCCGGCAGCGGTAGTCCTCTTGTTAGACATTCCTAGGGGTTGGAAACCGCGGGCTAAGCAACAGCCCACTGGGCTGATTGCTTGCGGTGCTGCGCACCGCCGCCCTGTTCAAGTCCTCTTTCGCACCGAAAAGAAAAAGCAGAACACGAACGTGTTCTGCTTTTTCTTGGTGCGGATAAGAGGACTTGAACCTCCACCGAGTTGCCCCGATTAGAACCTGAATCTAACGCGTCTGCCAATTCCGCCATATCCGCATATTCTGTTTTGTTCGCTGCCGTTCGGCTCGGAACGATGTTTATTATACCACAGGTGCAAAGAAAGTCAAGCATTTTCTGCAAAAATAGTACGACAAATTTTTTTGCGAAAATTGTTGCATTCCGTATAGGCCGAATGGGGCGAAAAATCCGGCAGAGTATGATACAATAAATATTACCCCTGCGGGGCAGCGGCCCGGCGGGACTATTTACGGAAGAGGGAAACTGCGAATGTTCAACATCATTATCTTTCTCATCGGTGCAGGCATCATGTTCTACATGGCATGGCGGAGCTGGTCGAGACGCCGCAAGCTCATGACCAGGGGCGAAAAGGTCGAGGCCGCTGTGGCAGGCACCGTCCGGAGCCGGGACGGCGAAGCCTACCTGCTGGAATTCTCCACTGCTGGCGGCACCCACCGTCTCCATTACCCCAAGTCTGCCAAGGGCAGAGAGCTTGCACAGGGGGCTGTCGTCACCCTTTATTATAACCCCGACGACCCCGCCGAGATGTACGTCGAGGGCGACAAGTCCGTCCTGGGTGCCGAGGTGCTGTACGTCGTGCTGGGCATCGTGCTGCTGGTGCTGATGGCCGGCATCGTCCGCTGAGAGGGGGAGAAGAAAATGAAACTCGAACATTTTGGCATGGCAGAACCCGGTGACTGCCGGGTGGTCTTTTCCGCCGCAGCAGAAGAGCTGGAAGCGGCGGTGCAGGCCGAAAAGGCGGCCCCGGACGCTCCGCAGGACGAGGATGACCTGCTGACGGCGGCGGTCAATCGGGCGATCCTGGAGGGCTTCTCGCCCCTGTTCGCCCAGCTGATGAAAGAAAACGATCTGCAGCCCGTCACCGACCCGGATTTTGAACTTCTGGCGGTCAACCGGGCCGAGGGCTTCCGGGCGGGGGTGCAGTTCTTCTGCCTGCCGCCGCTGGAACTGGGGGAGTACACCGGCTTTACCCAGCCCATCCAGCCCCGGCCCATCCGGGAACTGACCATCGAGCTTGAAATAAACCGCCGCCACGGTGACGAAGACCGCGCCGCCGACGCCGAGGGCAAGCGCGCCCTCCGCGCCAAGGTGACGCAGGACATCTATGCCCAGCGCTGCCAGCAGGCCCGCGCCGTGGCCGAACAGGCCCTCATCGCCCAGCTGGGTACACACGTCACCGGCCCGCTGCCCAAGCAGCTGGTGGCCGGCAACTACTTTGCCGAGCAGCGCCAGTTCAATCTGCGGATGCAGGCCAACGGCGTCAACTTCGACCAGTACTTAAAGGTGCAGGGCCAGACGGTGGAAGAATTCCGAGCCTGGCTCCACGCCGAGGCCGAGCGCAAGCTGCGCAGCCGGATGGGTCTGCTGCTGGTGGCGCAGAAAGAAGAGCTCTGGCCGACGGAAGCTGAGGTGGACGACGAGCTTGCCCACTGGGACGCAAAGCGGGACGGGGAGCACACCTTCGCTTCCAACGACCGCCGCCGCGCTGCCCAGCGCATCGCATCCAGCCGCGCCGCTGCCTTTATTCTGGCCCACTCCACCCTCACGCCGCCGCCTGCTGAGGCAACGGTGCTGAAAGCCGAAAACAGGTAAAAAAGAAAATATTGCCGACCCGCAAAAAATAAAACAGAGCAAACAAAAATGGGGCTGTTGCAAAATAGCCCCAACGAAAAAAATGAGATAGACTTCCCCGAAAGGGGTTGCCTATCTCATTTTTTGTTGCAAGCTGAAACTGCAATGAACCAACTACAACAGAAACGGTGATCTTCTGAGCGCCGCATAGGAAATAAGGAAGTTTGCAAGCCAACCTGCCGGGACTGCAAGCCAAACAAAAGCAATGCCAAAACGCGGTGCACAAATCAAAGCAACAGACAAGCGGATTGCAAGGTTTACCATATTTGCAATAAGAAACGGCCGCATGATTCCAAGTCCGCGAAGAACGCCATCCGTTGCCATCTTGATGCCCATGAAGATGAAAAAGTAACCAAGCCATCTCATATAATCACCGGACACCTGATAGGCCAACGCGGTTCCGTCTTTTCCCAGGAACAACGAGGAGATCTGTGTGTGCAGTGTTTCAATGACCACGAAAGCAAGAACTGCAAAGCATAGATCCAACACCAGTGCAGCATGATAACCTTTTTTGATACGCTCAATTTTCTTTGCGCCAAGATTCTGGGATACAAACGGCGAAACTGCATTGCCGATGGATACGAAGATCAGCGAAAAAACATTTTCTACCCGCATCGTTGCCGCATACCCGGCAAGTGCCTGTGTGCCGAAGGGATTTACCACTGCCTGCACGATCATCATACCGATAGACACTGTGGACTGCTGCAAAACCGATGGTACCGCAATGCGAAGCATGGAATACAGCTCCTGCCGGTCGAACCTGCTAAAGGAGCTCTTGTATTGCCGCATCCGAGACAGAAAGATCAAAAACGAAAACATGGCAGAAATTCCTTGTGCGATCAAGGTCGCAAGGGCTGCGCCAAACACCCCCAGACCAAGACCGGCCACCATCCAGAGATCCATAAAAATATTCAGGATAGATGAGAATATCAGCAGTCCCAACGGAATTTTGGATTCACCGATGGAAGTGAACATGGTGGAAAGAATGTTGTACATGAATAGAAACGGGAAACCCACAAAGTAGACACGCAGATACAATACTGCTTCTTCCAATATATCGGCAGGGGTCTGTAATCCGCTCATCATGAAATGGGAAAAGCAAAAGCCAAAGACACCAAGGACAGCGCTTAAGATCAAAAAGCTGATCAGGGACGTTGACACAATGGTTTTCATTCTGCCATAATTTTTTGCACCAAAACAGCGGCTTACAAGCACACCTGCGCCCACACCAGCACCAAGCGCCACACAAATAAAAACATTGGTCAGTGCAGCACAAGCACCAACAGCCGCAAGTGCCGAGGAGCCAACAAATTGACCAACGATTATGGAATCGGCCATATTGTATACTTGTTGAAAAAAGCTGCCAAGGATCATCGGCATCGCAAAAACAGTCAGCGCTTTAAGGGGTGGATCTGTAATCAAATATTCATCTTTCGACACGATTATATTCCTTCCCAAAATCGTTTATCGCAAATTTTATCGCAAGTCAAGAAATTAGTGCAGCATTCAAACGGCATCTTTGCGATATGCAATCCACCGCTGCTGCATTAAAAAGTTGAATTGCTATCAGTTGAAGCGTTAAGTCTCCACACCCTCGAACTGGCTGTTGTAGAGCTTGGCGTAGAAGCCGCCCTGCGCCAGCAGGGTATCGTGGTCGCCCTGCTCCACGATGTGGCCGTCCTTCATCACGAGGATGACGTCGGCCTCCCGGATGGTGGAAAGGCGGTGTGCCACGATGAAGCTGGTGCGGCCCTGCATCATCCGGGCAAAGGCTGCCTGGATACGCACCTCGGTGCGGGTGTCGATGGAGGAGGTGGCCTCGTCCAGAATCAGCATCGGGGGCAGACAGAGCATCACGCGGGCGATGCAGAGCAGCTGCTTCTGGCCCTGGCTGATGTTGCCGCCGTCCTCGGCGATGACGGTGTCGTAGCCCTCGGGCAGGCGGCGGATGAAGCTGTCGGCATGGGCAGCTTTGGCCGCTGCCACCACCTCGTCGAGGGAGGCGTCCGGCTTGCCGTAGGCGATGTTCTCCCGCACGGTGCCGGCCCGGAGCCAGGTGTCCTGCAGCACCATGCCGTAGCTGCCGCGCAGCGAGGCGCGGGTCACGTCCCGGATGTCGGTGCCGGAGACTTTGATGGAGCCGCCGTTGACATCATAGAACCGCATGAGCAGGTTGATGAGGGTGGTCTTGCCGCAGCCGGTGGGGCCGACGATGGCGAGGCGCTGGCCGGGCTTGACGTCCAGAGACAGGCCCTCGATGAGCGGGCGGTCGGGCAGATAGCGGAAGGAGACGTCCTCGATCTGGACGTGGCCGTCCGGCACGAGCTTTGCGGCGTTCTCCGCTTCGGGGGTCTGGTCTTCGGCGTCCAGCAGCTCGAACACGCGGGCTGCGCAGGCCAGAGCGTTCTGCAGCTCGGTCACGACGCCGGAAATTTCGTTGAAGGGCTTGGTGTACTGGTTGGCGTAGTTCAGGAAGATGCTCAGCTGGCCGATGGTGATGCCTCCAGCTACGGCATAGATGGCGCCCACGAGGCCGACGCCTGCGTAGACGATGTTGTTGACGAAGCGGGTGGCGGGGTTGGTCATGCTGGAGAAGAAGATGGCCTTCAGGCTCACGTCCTGCAGGCGGCCATTCACCTCGTCAAAAGCCTCGAGGCTCTGGGCCTCGTGGCCGAAGGCCTGCACGACCTTCTGACCCTCTATCATCTCGTTGACAAGGGCAGTCTGCTCGCCGCGCACGGTGCTCTGGCTCTGGAAATACTTGTAGCTGCGCTTTGCGAGGAAGCTGGCGACAACGAGGCTCAGGGGGGTGATGCAGACCACCACCAGCGTGATGGGGATGTTCTGCTGCAGCATGAAGAGCAGGGTGCCGAGGATGGTCAGCACACCCGAGAACAGCTGGGTGAAGCCCATCAGCAGGCCGTCCGCGAAGGTATCCACGTCGGCCACCATCCGGCTCACGATGTCGCCGGAAGGATGGCTGTCGAGGTAAGAGAGGGGAAGGGTCTGGATCTTCCGCATGGCGGCGTTGCGCAGGTCACGGCTGACGGCGAAGGTGATGCGGTTGTTGCAGACGCTCAGCAGCCACTGCGCAAAGGCGGCGACAACAGCCACCACGATGATCTCGTAGATGATGCGCAGCACGCCCGCGAAGTCCACGGCACCTTTGCCCAGCATCAGGTCGATGGCGCTGCCGCAGAGGATGGGGATATACAGCTGGGCCGCCACGCTCACAGCGGCCACGATGAGGCTGCACACCACGAAGAAGCCGTAGGGCTTGATCTTCTGCAGCACCCGGGTCATGGTGGCCTTCTGCTGTTCAGGGGTCAGCTTGCTTTTTGCTTTTGCACTCATTTCTGCGCATCCCCTTTCTTGAACTGGCTCTCGTAAATCTCCTTGTAGACCGGGCAGCTTTCCAGCAGCTCGGCGTGACGGCCAAGCCCCACCATGCGGCCATCGTCCAGCACGATGATCTGGTCGGCGTGCTGCAGGCTGGCGGCGCGCTGGCTGACGATGAAGACGGTCAGATCGCCCGGCAGAGCGGCCAGAGCCTTGCGCAGGGCCGCGTCGGTGGCGTAGTCCAGTGCGCTGGCGCTGTCGTCGAGGATGAGGATGTCCGGCTTGCCCACGAGGGCGCGGGCGATGGTCAGACGCTGTTTCTGACCGCCGGAGAGGTTGCGTCCGCCCTGCTCCACTGGCTCGTCGAGGCCGAGGGGCTTGGCTTTCACGAACTCCGCAGCCTGTGCCGTTTCCAGCGCAGCCCAGAGGTCGGCGTCGGAGGCATTCTGGCTGCCCCAGAGCAGGTTGGAGCGGATGGTGCCGCCGAAGAGCTGGGCCTTCTGCATGACCACAGCCACCTTGCCGCGCAGGTCGGCGCGGGGGTACTGCCGGACCGGTCGGCCCATGATCTCCACACTGCCCTCGGTGGCGTCGTAGAAGCGGGGGATGAGGCTGATGAGGCTGGATTTGCCGCTGCCGGTGCCGCCGATGACGCCGATGGTCTGGCCGCGCCTGGCGGTGAAATTGATGTCGGAGAGGCTGGGTGCGCCTGCGCCCTTGTAGGTCAGGCTCACATGGTCGAAACGGACGGCGTCGCCGGCCTTTTCCGCCGGAACATTGCCGGTGAGCTGGGCCGGGAACTCCATGCCGGGCTTGGTGTCCAGAACCGCCTGCACACGGCCTGCACAGGCCAGAGCCTTGCTCACCTGAACGATGAGGTTGGCCAGCTTGACCAGCTCGACCAGGATCTGGTTCATGTAGTTGACCAGCGCGATGACGTCGCCGGAGGCCATGCCGCCGATGTTGATCTCGATGCTGCCCACATACAGCAGCGCCACGATGGCAAGGTTGATGATAACGTAGGTCAGCGGGTTCATCAGGGCGGAGATGTGGCCCACGTGGAGCTGCATTCTGGTCAGCAGCTCATTGGCGTCCTCGAAGCGGTCCACCTCGCTCTTCTCCTTGTCGAAGGCGCGGACGACGCGCACGCCGGTCAGGTTCTCGCGGGTGAGGCCAAGGACCCGGTCAAGGCGGGTCTGCACCGACTTATAAAGCGGACGGGTGATGACCATGACGCCGAAGACCACGACGCTCAGCAGCGGGATCGCCACCACGAAGATGAGGGCGGCGCGGAAGTTGACCGTAAAGGCCATGACCATAGCGCCAATCACCACGAAGGGGCTGCGCAGGAACAGACGGAGGAAGAGGTTCAATCCGCTCTGCACCTGATTGACGTCGCTGGTCATCCGGGTGATGAGGGTGCTGGTGCCCATGGTGTCCATCTCGGAAAAGCTCAGAGTCTGGATGTGCTCAAACAGCGCATGACGCAGACCGGTGGAATAACCCACGGCGGCTTTGGCCGAGAAGTACTGGGCCGTCAGGCTGCACGTGAGGCCGACGATGGCCAGAAGCAGCAGGATGCCGCACCGCACAAGGATGTAGTGGAAATCGTGGGCCGCGATACCCACGTTGACGATGTCGGCCATCACAAGCGGCACGAACAGGTCAAACGTAGCTTCCAGCATCTTGAAAAGCGGTGCAAGCACGCTCTCGCGCTTGTAGTCGCTGAGATAGCGAAGCATTTTGTTCAAGGCTCGATACTCCCTTTCTTTCATACATTTAGTCGAGACGCTCCTTATTATAACGCACTCCCAACAGGAATGCTATGTTTTTGCCGAAGAAAACCGGCTCTGGAAGCAGATTTCGGCTCCGGAGATTGAGAAAACCGAAAAATCCTGCTATACTGGAAGGGAATCTCAACGGAAAGAATGGTGGATGCAATGGCAAAAGATGGTGCGGCACGGCTGCGGCTGCGCCCGGTGGGCGCGGCAGACCGCAAAAAGCTGCCGGAATACGGGCCGCTGGGTACGGGCTGTCCGGCGATAGAGCGGGCTGTGGCAGCGCTCTATAAGGGCCAGAACGAGGAGAGCTTCTGGGCGCTGATGAACGCCATCAACTATGCCCTCGAGCTGGACACCAGGGTCCTGGTGCCGCTGGAAGCTGCGTCCGACCAGCCGGACGGGGCAGCTCCGTGGGCGGAGCATCCTGTCCCGGCGGAGAAAGCGAAAGACCTGCAGCCCTGGACTCTGCGCACCCAGAAGGGCCGGTGTTACCTGCCGGTGTTCACTTCCGTGAAGATGGCGGAGGCCGATAAAGGCACGGCCAGCCGCCCCATGGCGGAACGGCTTCTGGCTTCCGCCATGCAGATGGCGCTGGACTCCGACAGCATCGACGGCGTGGTCATCGACCCGTGGACCAGCTCTGCCACGCTGGACTGCTCGCTTTTGAACGGTCTGCTCCACGCCGGCCACGACACCGATGAGCCGGGCGAAGCGGAGCTGCGGGCCGGCAACCATGCCATGGCCGAGGAACGCTGGGACGACGCGATGCACTATTATCAGCTCTCTGCCGAAGAGGGCTGCGCCGAGGGCCTTGCCATGATGGGCGAGATGCTTTACGAGGGCCGGGGCTGCCGCAAGAGCCCTGCACAGGCCCGCAAGTTCTGGAAAAAAGCTGCCGACGCCGGCGATGTGGCCGCATGGGTGGCGCTGGGCGACGATGCCATGGTGCAGGGAAAAGGGGCCGGTGCGGCTCTGCGGGCCTACCGCAAGGCTCAGAAACTCTGCGCCTCCACCCCCGACATCGCCTATATGCCGCAGGTCTGCCTGCGGGTGGCCCAGTATGAGACCCAGTACATCTCCCGCAAAAAGGCGCTGGCTCAGCTGGCTGAGGCGAAGCAGGGCTTCCTCGTCCGCAAAAAAGAGGGGGACGAGACGGCCCAGAGCTGGCTGGACGAGACGGAGGCCGTCATCCGCCAGCTGCTCGAGAGAGAATGAGCGGAAACACAAAATCTTTACAAATGCTCTAAGAAATCGTCATACGGAACCGATATGATATTGAAGGAAAAATATGCGCGTCGCAAAAACAGAGAGGACGACCAGAATGAGCAAAGTGATCGGTATTGACCTTGGCACCACGAACAGCTGCGTGGCAGTGGTGGAGGGCGGCAAGCCCGTCGTCATCACCAACGCAGAGGGAGAGCGCACCACCCCCAGCGTGGTGGCGTTCACCAAAGACGGCGAGCGTCTGGTGGGCGGCGCGGCAAAGCGCCAGCTTGCCACCAACTCCGGCCGGACGGTGTCCAGCATCAAGCGGTATATGGGCAGCGACTACCGCGTCCACATCGACGGCAAAGACCTGACTCCGCAGGAGATCAGCGCCATGATCCTGACCAAGATACGCCGCGACGCCGAGAGCTACTTGGGAGAGCCGGTGACGGAGGCCGTCATCACCGTCCCCGCTTACTTTGACGACAGCCAGCGCAAGGCCACCCAGGATGCGGGCCGCATCGCGGGCCTGAACGTCCTGCGCATCATCAATGAGCCTACCGCCGCCGCTGTGGCCTACGGCCTTGACAACGAAGCGCCCCAGAAGATCCTGGTCTACGATTTGGGCGGCGGCACCTTCGACGTCTCCATCATCGAGATCGAAGACGGCACCTTCACGGTGCTGGCCACCGGCGGCGATACCCGCCTCGGCGGCGACGACTTCGACCAGCGCATCGTGGAATACGCCGTGGCAGAGTTCAAGAAATCGGACCGCATCGACCTCTCCCGCGACCCCGCCGCCATGGGACGCCTGAAAGAAGAGGCCGAAAAGGCCAAGAAAGAGCTGTCCAGCGCCCTCTCGGCCCAGCTCAATCTGCCCTTCATCGCGGTGGGCAAGGACGGCCCCCACCACCTGGATCTGACCATCTCCCGCCCCCAGTTCGAGATGATGACCGGCGACCTGCTGGCACGGACGGTGGCCCCGGTGCAGAACGCACTGCGGGATGCCGGCATCTCGGCTTCGCAGCTGGGCAAAGTCCTTCTCGTGGGCGGCAGCACCCGGATGCCTGCCGTTGAACGTCAGGTGAAGGAACTGCTGGGCTGTGAGCCCAGCCACAGCCTCAACCCCGACGAGTGCGTGGCCATGGGTGCCGCTGTGCAGGGCGGTCTGTTACAGGGCGGCGGCAAGCTGGCTGGCGCTTCCGGTGCAGCGGCGCAGGGCCTTGTGCTGATGGACGTCACCCCGCTGACCCTCTCCATCGAGACACTGGGCGGCGTGGCGACCCCCCTCATCACCCGCAACAGCATGATCCCCACCCGCAAGAGCCAGATATTCACCACGGCCCGCCCCATGCAGACCAGTGTGGAGATCAACGTCCTGCAGGGGGAGCGGCATTTCGCCCGCGACAATAAGAGCCTCGGCAAGTTCAAGCTGAACGGCATCCGGGCCAGTTTCTCGTCCAAGCCCCAAATCGAAGTCACCTTTGACATCGACGTCAACGGCGTTGTGAAAGTCTCGGCCAAAGACCTCGGCACCGGCCGGGAGCAGAACATCACCATCACCGGCAGCACGAACCTCTCGGAGAATGAGATCCAGCGCGCCATGGCCGACGCCGCCGCCTACGAGGCCGAGGACAGCCGCCGCAAAGAGCGGCTTGACCTCCACAATCAGGCCGAGGTGCTGGCCTACAAGGTGGACGAGGCCCTCTCCAAGTGCAAGAAGGAGCTGGATAAAGAGGAGAAGAACCGCATCAAGGCCGATGTGGCGAATCTCCGCCGCTACCTGCGGAAGGATAAGCCCGAGAAGATGAACGAGACGGAAGAAGCGAACCTCCGTCAGGCCAAGAGCCAGCTGGAAGCATCCGCAAACCACCTGATGGTGCTCTATGCATCGGAACAGAGCGAGAACGGCTCGGATAATACCCTCTAAAGAAACGCCGGAAGACCCGCTGCAAGCGCAGCGGGCCTTTTTGTGTGAGGACAAACCAAATCCGCCCCGGGCGATGCGGAACGCCCGGGGCGGAAGCGGAAATGGATGGTTCTATTCTTTATAAAATCTTACTCTGTGACCTTATGAAGCTTTGTCACACCGCTGTGCAGGGTGTCTTCCATGGAGCCGCTCCAGGTCGCTTTGACTTGGAAGGCCGCCTTAGCAGCCGTTTCACCGGGGAGGTACACCTCGATATACTTGAGTGCCGCAGGGTCGGTCTCGTTGGGGTTGTTCGCTTTCCAGGGATCCTTGGTGTAGAACACCGCCGCCGTGCCAAAATCAAACTTCAGCAGCTCGACATAATACTCCTGCTTGTTTTTGGTGCCGGTGGCTGCACGCACCTCCTTCAGGGTCCCGGCCTCCTTCTCATAGTTGCAGAAGATCGTAGCGGCCAGCACTTTTTCCACGCTGCCGAAGGTGCCGCCCTCTTTGTAGGTCTTGTCTTTATAATTCACCGTGTAAAGGCCCGGCTGGATTGCATTGCTGTCCGCATCCTGACCCATATTAGAACTGATGGGTACGGCTTTCACAGACATCACGACCGACTCGTGGGTTCCCGCAAAACAGCGCACCTTGTTTGCCTGTCCGGCATAGATTTTTGTGCCATCCTTTTCGTTGGTGCATTCCAGCTCATAGGCTTGATAGATCCTGTCGGTGTGCTGAACAAGCCGATAGCTTGCACTGGTATCGAAGGAGATGGTCTCCCCCTCGCTGATCACGCTCCCGCTGCGTCCCCCTCCGCTGCATCCAGTCAACAGCGTCAGAGACAGTGCTGCAGCCAGAACACCGGCGGCAATTTTTTTGGCCCACATCATATTGCTTCCTCCTGTATCGTTAGTCGGCTCCCGCACCCTGCGGGAGCTCTAAATGAATTATACCCCCCCCCCATATTTGCAATAGAATTTCGCAAATCGGCATATTTTTGGCAGGTGTCACAGCTTGCCGTCTGAGTTTTTTGGCACTTTGACGAAAAAAAGGACGCCGTCCCGGCTGGGGCGGCGTCCTTTGCGATGCAGCTATGATACAGGCAAAAAGCAGGGGAGGGGGCATCAGCGGCCAACGATGAGGTCGCGGCGGCTGCGGAAGCCCACGGTGAGGTGAGCGCTGCTGCCGAGGTGGCGCAGAGTGACCCGGGTGCCGGGCTTCTGGTCTTGGCACAGCAGAGTCAGGTTCAGGGTGGTGGAAGTCTTGTCGGTCTTGAGCACCAGCGTGCTTACGCCCTGATTCATCAGGGTCTGCATGTCGAGGATGGTGGTGCGGAAGGTGGCGTTGTCATCGGGGACGTCCAGCGTCAGCACGCGGCCTTCCTGACGGGCGGTGTAGAGCACCTGCTTGCCCAGCAGGCCCTTGACGGTGTAGCGGGCTTCGCTCTTCTCCACCGGCGTGTCAGAGGGCAGGGGGGTCTCGTCGGAGATCATCATCACGTTGCCCTGAATGGGGTTCTCCACCGGGGAAGCGTAGCCGCCGTAGTTGGGGTCTACCTCCCCCACCGGAACGTCAGAGTGGAGGGCGATGTCGCCCTGAACCATGACCTCGGACGACTGAGGGGGCAGATAACCGGCAACGGTCGTGTCCTCGGCGTCGGCAGCAAAGGCACCCACGCTCATGGCGGCGGTCATGGTCAGCAGCGCGGCAGCAGCGGCGACGCGGCGGGCAGTGTTCTTGTTCAGCAGTCTCATAGTAGTATCCTCCTGTAGTTGTAGGGAGTCAACCTCTCCGTCAGCGCTGATGCGCTGACGGAGAGGTTTATCCTAAATGCTTTTATCAGCGGTACGGCGTATCAGAAAACCGCCGTATCTGTAATGAATACGGATACGGCGGCCGGATTATTGCAGCACTTTCATTTTATTTTTCATCCGATGCTTTTTCTTCGAGGATGGCCATGAACTCGTCGCCGGTGATGGTCTCCTTTTCATAAAGGTACTTCGCCAGCTCGTCGAGCTTTGCACGATTGTCGGTGAGGATCTTGACGGCCTTTTCGTGCTGGGCCTTTACCAGCTCCACGACCCGCTGGTCGATCTCCCGCTGGGTCTGGGCCGAGCAGGCCAGCGAGGTGTCGCCGCCCAGATACTGGTTATTCACCGTCTCCAGGGCCACCATGTCGAACTCTTTGCTCATGCCGTAACGGGTGAGCATGGCGCGGGCAAGCTTGGTGGCCTGCTCAATGTCGTTGGACGCGCCGGTGGTGATGGAGCCGAACACCACTTCCTCGGCAGCACGTCCGCCGGTGAGGGTGGCGATCTTATTTTCCAGCTCTTCCTTGGTCATCAGGTAGTGGTTGCCTTCTTCGACCTGCATGGTGTAGCCCAGTGCGCCCGAGGTGCGGGGGATGATGGTGATCTTCTGCACGGGTGCGGAGTGATTCTGAAGCGCCGCCACCAGTGCGTGGCCGATCTCATGGTAGGCCACGATGCACTTTTCCTTGTCGGTGAGGATGGAGTTCTTCTTCTGGTAGCCGGCAATGACCACCTCGATGCTTTCCTCAAGGTCTGCTTCCGTGACCGACTTGCGGCCGGCGCGCACGGCCCGCAGGGCGGCTTCGTTGACGATGTTGGCCAGCTCTGCGCCGGAGGCACCGGAGGACATCCGGGCCACGGTGTTGAAGTCGATGCCGGGGGCAAGAGCGACTTTCTTGGCGTGGACCTTCAGGATCTCTTCGCGGCCCTTGAGGTCGGGCAGCTCCACAGGAACACGGCGGTCAAAGCGGCCGGGACGGGTCAGAGCCGGGTCGAGGGAATCCGGACGGTTGGTGGCCGCGAGGATGATGACGCCGCTGTTGCCCTCGAAGCCGTCCATCTCGGTGAGCAGCTGGTTCAGGGTCTGCTCACGCTCGTCGTTGCCGCCCAGCTGGCCGCTGTTGCGCTTCTGGCCGATGGCGTCTATCTCGTCGATGAAGACGATGCAGGGGGCTTTTTCCTTGGCCTGCTTGAACAAATCGCGGACTTTGGACGCGCCCATGCCCACGAACATCTCCACGAACTCCGAGCCGGAGATGGAGAAGAACGGCACATTGGATTCGCCCGCCACGGCCTTTGCCAGCATGGTCTTGCCGGTACCCGGAGGGCCGACGAGCAGGATGCCCTTGGGCATCGAGGCGCCGATCTCTTCGTATTTCTTGGGGTCGTGCAGATAATCTACGATCTCCTGTAAGTTCTCTTTGGCCTCATCTTCGCCGGCCACATCCGCAAAGCGGATGCCGTGGGTGGATTGGACGTAGACCTTGGCGTTGGACTTGCCCACGCCGCCGAACATCATTGAGTTCGCGCCGCCGGCCTTTTCGATGAGCTTTTTGTTCATGAAATTGCCCAGCCAGACAAAGAGGACGATGGGCAGCACAAAGCTCAGCAGAAAGCTCAGCAGGGGCGAAGCCTGCTCGACGATCTCGCTGGAAAACTCGGCCCCCGCGTCGTAGAGGCGCTGGGTCAGGTCGGGGTCGTTCATCAGGCCGGTCTTGTAAATTTGCTTTTCGTCTTTATCGGTAAAGATGATCTGGTTCGATTCCACATCCACCCGGCCGATGTCTTTGTCCTCGGTCATGGACATGAAGGTGCCGTAGTCCACTTCTTTTACCTGCCGTTCGCTCATCCACGGCACGAGCACGAAGTTGAGCAGCATCAGCACCAGTAATACAATGGCGTAGTAAATAGCCAATGGCTTTTTGGGGGTCTTGACTTCTTTCATGGGGGTTCCTCCTTACGTTGCAAACAGCATACCACGACGCCATTTCAGAAACCAGCGTTTCGAGGTGAACTTTGCAAAAACTTCGCAGATTCTTAACAAAACCGAGGAACAAGGAGGCCGTCCGCTTGACAAATCGAATCACTTTGACTATACTGAACATACAAGAAGGTGCTGTCCGCAATGGTCAGCTTCCCTCGGCTAAGTCAAACAATAAGAATGACCGCTTTGCTTGGTAGGCTGGGGCGGTCATTTCTTATTGTTATGTATCTCTTTGAAGATAGCCCATGAGATCTGAAAGGTAACAAAGACTGCTCCGCCCAGCAGGCCGAGCAATGCGATAGTTTCCGTCAGGGTCATAAGTCATCCCCCCTTTCGCGTTTGCGTCCGGGGGAAGCAACAATAAGGTTTCACACCCCCGGAAGCTTGCCGGGGAAGCTAGACCACCTTTTTATGCAGACAGCACCTGGATACCGCCGCTTCGGGCGGTATTTTTATTTTACCATAGTTGGTGATATAATACAACAAAAATAGGATCCACCCGCAAATTTTGAAAATTTAAGCCGCTATTTATATGAAATCGTTTCATTTTCATTGTGAGCAAAACTGCTTGACAGGGGCGGCGGGTTTTGCTAAAATGAGACCACTTTGAACAAAGCGCAAATGCGTTGACGGGGAAAAAACGATTTTCTTCTGCGTGCAGAGAGCCGCCGGATGGTGCAAGGCGGTGCAGAGGGTCTCGGTTACTGGCCCCTGAGCGGCAGGACTGAAGCAGACAGTAGGTCCTGACGGAAGCCCACCGTTATAAGGGCAGCGATTCGCCTCAAAAAGCCGATCGTGCAGAGCGGCTGTGCTTATGGCACAGCAAAGAGAGTGGTACCACGGGTGCCCTGTAACAGAAATTACAGGCTCTCGTCTCTCAGGGGATTTCGTCCTTTGAGAGACGGGAGCCTTTTCGTTTGTGGGAAACGGCCTCGCCCTCTCCGTCATTGCTTCGCAATGCCACCTCTCCCAAAGGGAGAGGCTTTTGGCTCCCCCTTTGGGGGAGCTGGCGCGAAGCGCCTGAGAGGGCAAGGCTGTTCCCCAGAAGTGCAAAACGTAAGTCAATAGGAAGCTGGAGGACAAGAATTATGATGGACGCTACCAAGTACGCACCGGGATATTACCCGGTCCCCGCCGGTTATGACAGCTGGGTCAAGAAGGACCACATCGAGAAAGCTCCCACCTGGTGCAGCGTGGACCTGCGCGACGGCAATCAGGCCCTTATCGTCCCCATGAGCCTCGAGGAAAAGCTGGAATTCTTCCAGATGCTGGTCAAAATTGGCTTCAAGGAGATCGAAGTCGGCTTCCCGGCTGCCAGCGAGACGGAGTACGAGTTCCTCCGCACCCTCATCGAGAAGAACATGATCCCCGACGATGTCACCGTGCAGGTGCTGACCCAGTGCCGCGACCACATCATCCGCCGCACCTTCGAGGCTGTCAAGGGCGCACCCCGTGCGGTCATCCACTTCTATAACTCCACCTCCGTCGCCCAGCGCGAGCAGGTGTTCCACAAGTCCAAGGAGGAGATCAAGCAGATCGCCATGGACGGCGCAAAGCTGGTCAAGCAGCTGAGCGAGGAGTATGAGGGCAACTTCCTCTTCGAGTACAGCCCCGAGAGCTTCACCGGCACCGAGGTGGACTACGCCGTTGAGGTCTGCAACGCGGTCCTGGACATCATGCAGCCCACCCCCGACCGCCCCATGATCATCAACCTGCCGGTCACGGTCGAGATGAGTATGCCCCACGTTTACGCAAACCAGATCGAGTATTGCGACAAGCACCTCAAGTACCGCGACAGCGTCATCATCTCCACCCATCCTCACAACGACCGCGGCACCGGCGTCGCCTGTGCCGAGCTGGCCGTTCTGGCAGGCGCTCAGCGGGTGGAGTGCTGCCTCTTCGGCAACGGCGAGCGCACCGGCAACGTGGACGCTGTGACCCTCGCCATGAATATGTACAGCCACGGCGTAGACCCGAAGCTGGACTTCTCCGATATGCCCGCCATCTGCGCCGCCTATGAGCGGGTCACCCGGATGCACATCTACGAGCGCACCCCCTACGCCGGCCAGCTGGTGTTCGCCGCCTTCTCGGGCAGCCATCAGGACGCCATTGCAAAGGGCATGGCCTACCGCAAGGAGAAGGGCGACCATCGCTGGACCTGCCCCTATATTCCGGTGGACCCCCACGACATCGGCCGCACCTACGACGCCGATGTCATCCGCATTAACAGCCAGAGCGGCAAGGGCGGCATCGGCTTCGTGCTGGAGCAGAACTACGGCTACAACCTGCCCGCCAAGATGCGCGAGGCACTGGGCTACAAGGTCAAGAGCGTGTCCGACCACAGCCACAAGGAGCTGAGCGCAGGCGAAGTGCTCCACATCTTCGAGGATAGCTTCCTTAACAAGTCGAAGCCCCTGTCTGTCGTCGAGGCCCACTTCGCACAGGTCAACGGCATCACCGCCACCGTCACGCTGGATCTGAACGGCCGGCGCAAGGTGGTCACCTCGGTGGGCAATGGCCGTCTGGATGCTGTGGCAAACGCCATCCAGAGCGCCACCGGCATGGACTTCCACCTGGAAACTTACTCCGAGCACAGCCTGGATGAAGGCTCCACCTCCCGCGCAGCTTCCTACGTCGGCCTCGCGTGGGGCGACGGCATCGTCACCTGGGGTGCAGGCACCGATACCGATATTATCGTGGCCGGTATCCATGCACTGGTCAGCGCGATCAATAATAAATAAGAGAGTAAATAAAGGGCAGCGTCCTTGCCCTCTCAGCCGCCTCCGGCGTCAGACTCCCCTTTTTGTCGCTTGCGCGACATCTTCCCCCGACCGGGGGAAGTCTTTCCTCAAAGGGGGAGCCAAAAGCCTCTCCCTTTGGGAGAGGTGGCATTGCGGAGCAATGACGGAGAGGGCAAGCCGCCTAAAGGATAAAAAGGAGAGTACCATCATGGGAATGACCCAGACGCAGAAAATTCTGGCCGCACACGCGGGCCTCGCCGAGGTCAAGGCAGGCCAGCTCATCAACGCCAAGCTCGACATCGTGCTGGGCAATGACATCACTACCCCCGTCGCCATCAACGAGTTCGAAAAGGCGGGCTTCAACGGCGTGTTCGACAAAGAGCACATCGCCATCGTCCTCGACCACTTCGTTCCCAACAAGGACATCAAGAGCGCGACCCAGTCCAAGCAGTGCCGCGAGTTCGCCAACAAGTACGACATCCTCAACTTCTACGATGTGGGCCAGATGGGCATCGAGCACGCTCTGCTGCCCGAAAAAGGCATCGTGACAGCCGGTGACTGCGTCATCGGCGCCGACAGCCACACCTGCACCTACGGCGCACTGGGCGCATTCTCCACCGGCGTCGGCTCCACCGATATGGCCGCCGGCATGGCTACCGGCATGGCATGGTTCAAGGTGCCTGCCGCCATCAAGTTCGTGCTGAACGGCAAGCTGCCGCCGAAAGTTTCCGGCAAAGACCTCATCCTCCACATCATCGGGATGATAGGCGTGGATGGTGCGCTGTATAAGTCGATGGAGTTCACCGGCCCGGGCGTCGCTTCCCTCTCCATGGACGACCGCCTGAGCATCTGCAACATGGCCATCGAAGCCGGTGCCAAGAATGGCATCTTCCCCGTGGACGACGTGACCAAGGCTTATCTCAAGGGCCGCAGCCAGCGCGAGCCGGTGTTCTATGAGGCCGACCCGGACGCCGAGTACGAGAAGACCATTGAGATCGACCTCTCTGCCCTCGAACCGACCGTCAGTTACCCCCACCTGCCCGAGAACACTCACCCCGCCAGCGAGGGCAAGGACATCAAGATCGACCAGGTGGTCATCGGCAGCTGCACCAATGGCCGCCTCGAGGATATGGAAGCCGCTTACAACATCCTGAAGGGCAAACACATCGCAAAGGGCGTGCGCGGCATCATCATCCCCGCCACCATGGCCGTGTACAAGGAGTGCATCCTCCGCGGCTGGACGACGGCCTTCATCGACGCGGGCTGCATCGTCTCCACCCCCACCTGCGGCCCCTGCCTCGGCGGCTACATGGGCATCCTCGCCGAGGGTGAGCGCTGCGTCTCCACCACCAACCGCAACTTCGTGGGCCGCATGGGCCACGTCAAGAGCGAGGTGTATCTGGCTTCGCCCGCTACCGCTGCCGCCAGCGCACTGACCGGCTACATCACCGACCCCCGCACGGTCTGAGAAAAGGAGAGTCACCCATGAACAACGCAAACGGTTCTGTTTTCAAATACCCGGATAACGTGGATACCGACGTCATCATCCCGGCCCGCCACCTGAACACGCAGGATGCCAGAGAGCTGGCCAGCCACTGCATGGAGGACATTGACAAGGACTTCATCCACAACGTCAAGGACGGCGACATCATGGTGGGCGGCTGGAACTTCGGCTGCGGCTCCTCCCGTGAGCACGCACCGCTGGCCATCAAGACCGCCGGAATCTCTGTCGTCATCGCCAAGAGCTTCGCGCGCATCTTCTACCGCAACAGCATCAACATCGGCCTGCCCATCATGGAATGCCCCGAGGCCGTGGACGCCATCAGCGCAGGCGATACGGTCAGTGTGAATTTTGATACCGGCGTCATCACCGATGAGACTACCGGCAAGACCTTCCAGGCCGAGCCTTTCCCGCCCTTCATCCAGAAGATCATCGCCGACGGCGGTCTGATGAAGTCGCTGACGAAAAAGTAAAGTTTTTGCTGTGAGTTCGCGCGCCGGTGGCGCGGGGTCAGAGCGCTTTTGCATTGGGGCTAAGTTCTCTTTTGCGTGCCAAAAGAGAACCAGAAAAGCACCAGCGATTTCGACGCGCTGGATCCACGAGAAAGGGGCTGCTCGCCCCTTTCAGAC
>ENA-UPWS01000039-UPWS01000039.1-human-gut-metagenome-genome-assembly--contig:-NODE-39-length-82386-cov-9.225698_pt1 | contig 82386 bp, 18 predicted proteins | sample MGYA00250054_ERZ773384 | MGnify/ENA primary metagenome ERZ773384 (study PRJEB29103, sample SAMN06111979) | human gut metagenome | biome: human gut; feature: ankylosing spondylitis patient; material... | reverse complement strand
AAAAAACTGATTCCCCAAAGACATCTTTCCAAGGGTAATATCCATGCTTTTGTTTGTCGCCCCGATCAGCATCCATAGAAACGGGAACACACAGACAATGGAGACAACGATCAAAAAAAGGTATTGGACGCTCTATCCCCCTATAAACTCACGGCAGGTCAGCCGAAAGTGCTTGACTATTTAGGTAAGCATAACGGTTGCATACAAAAAGCAATCGCCACGGGGTGTAAAATCGAGCCAGCAACGCTTACAGGCATACTGTCACGCATGGAAGAAAAAAAGCTTATTAAACGTCAAACTAAGGACGGAAACAAGCGTTCTTTATACGTGTATTTGACTGATGAAGGCAAACGACTTCAAGAAATAGTGAATGATACTTTTGAAAAAGTCGAAAATGAGATTTTGGGCGGAATTTCAGAAAGTGAAAAAGAGCAGTTTATCAACACATTTTTTAAAATATGCAATAATATGACAAATACGGAGGAATTACAGTGACAGACAAAACAGAATTAATAAAACGATACATATTTTTACTTGCGGGACTTTTCGTCAATGGACTCGGCGTAAGTTTTATCACAAAAGCCGGACTCGGTACTTCACCGATTACAAGTATCCCCTACACTCTAAGTCTTGGTTTTACGCCGACAGTCGGAATGTTTACGTTTGTTTTTAATATTTTTCTTATAATTCTTCAATTAATTCTTTTAAGACGTAATTTTCAACTTCAAAACTTGTTGCAGCTGCCGATTATCGCATTGTTTTCATTCTTCATTGACTTAACAATGTCATTGCTCGGATTTATTCAACCGGAAACTTATGTTTTAAAGGTCATATCACTTGTAATCGGTTGCTTAATACTTGGTTTTGGAGTGTTTATGGAAATGGTCGCAAACGTTGCAATGTTACCGGGTGAGGCAACCGTCAGAGCGGTTTCTGATGTGTTCAGTACCGATTTCGGTAAAACCAAAATCGCATTCGATTCGTCTATGACAGTAATTGCGGCAATTTTATCGTTTATAATGTTCAAACACCTTGACGGCGTCCGCGAAGGAACTATCGTTGCCGCTATTCTTGTAGGCTTTATCGCAAGACTTTTCAAAAAATATATCGGCGGAATAGAAAAAATACTTATTTCTTGATTTTAGTCTTGACATTAGAAAATATTTATGGTATTATAATTGGGTAATTTGCCGATGTGGTGGAATTGGCAGACGCGCGGGACTCAAAATCCCGTGATGGCAACATCGTGTGGGTTCGACCCCCACCATCGGCACCACAAACCTTGTAAGCAGTAATGTTTACAAGGTTTTTCTTTTATTCCGACAGAATGTTTGCAAACAAAATTCGCCTGCAAAATTGTATAGGCTGCTACATACTATATCAGACGTTAAATCCCTAATCAAAATCACCGTGGCAATAACCCCACTCACATATTCGTCTTTATTTTGAATACCCCAAAACAAAAAAGAAGAACCAAACTAATGGTTCTTCTTTTAAATTGTCATTCTTTTTTAATACTCGCAAGCCGCAAGAAGTATATCATTATATGCCCAATGTGTTTCAAGAACATCACTGAACGGGCAAGTTAATTTTTCAAGAATTTCAGGAGTCATTTTTCTATCAGTAATTCTGTTGATAATCGCGACTGCTTCACTTCTTGTAAGCTTATTATCAGGCAAGAATTCATCATTCTCATAACCCGTAACAATTCCCTTTTCTGCCAAGGCATTTATATACTTTTTGCACCAATCAAGTCTTGCAATATCGGTAAATTTATCTTCGCCGTCCAACGGTTCAATATTAATATATCTTGCGATTATAGACGCAAATTCTGCTCTTGAAATCATATCTTCCGGACGGCATAAGCCATTTTCATCACCCGAAATATAATTCTTTTCTACTGCGAAATTGATATAATTCTGATACCATGTACCATCGTGTACATCGCTGAACTTATTAGCATATGTTTTATTTACATCAAAGTCACCGTCAAGCACCGTCAATATCTTCGCCACTTCCGCACGAGTAATTGTATTATCCGGTCTGAATTGTACCACGCCGTTTTCTTCATAACCGCTTATATACGGTTCATGCTTGGTCATCGGCATTTCCGTTGGATTTGGTGTTTGATTTCCGTCATTCGGTTTAGGCGAATTCGTCGGTTCAACTGTCGTTATCGGTGTTTCGGTCGGAGTCGGTGTAGGAGTAGCTGATGATCCTTTATTTCCGCCGCCTGATCTCTTCTTTGTTATCGTTACATAATACTTATGTTCTACACCATATTTGTTTTTCACTGTGTAGACAACAGGATTTTTTTCTGAATCTGTAAAGTCCTGCGCACCTTTTGGCGAATAATCGTCACCGTGTATTTGCAAAACAGGTTCAACACTGTTAAGCTTTGCACTTGACTTCAACACCAATTTTACATTATCGTCTTCATACTCTGTTTCACCGTACTGTCCGTCAACAGTCAACCTCTCCAAATACGGATCATCACCAACACGTTCAATATGTACCGTATAAGTTACATCTTCATCGGCTGCCGATGAAAGCGTATACTTAACAGGATTGTCCAAATCGCTGAAATCCTGCGCGGTATCGGCACTCGGTGATATTTCATCAGCGTCAAACGTGATTTGCGGTGTCACAGATGATAAATCATAGATATACGGTGATGATATATATATATCCGTACCATCTATCTTCGTTTCACCCTCTTGCACATCAGGCAATGTAAATTCAGTTATCTTACGAGTTGTACGTCTTGGAACTGTGATTTTTGTTTCACTTGAATAATTTGTATCAAAACCATCTATAACAAATTCAATTCTGTATTCCTGCTCACTTTCAGTATTGTAGTTAGTAGGAATATTAAGAGTTGCTGTTGCTGATTTATCTTCAAATGAAATTGTTTTTCCTTCTATCTTTGCACCACCGCTTATAGGCACTGCATACACCTTTACATCTTCAAAGAATATACCGTTCAAGCCTACTGTTACAAGTCCGCCCTTAAACGTTACCGGTGAAGTATAACTTACCTCGTTAATAGTAGGTTTACCATCTCTTGAAATATGTACAGTGTATTCTCTGTCCACATCATCCGCCGCCGATACCTTGTATACAAGTGACTTTGTTTCGTTATCAAAGTTCTGCTCCCCTTCCGGCGCATAACTGTCACCGTCAATTCTGAGATTCGGTGTAAGCTTGCTTATGTCAGTATCATACTGTACTTTTACATAAACATCCTTATCCTGTATGTCAGCACTGCCAACTTGATTTTGAACATAGAAATTAGTTATAGTCCTCGTCTTACGTCTCGGAACTGTAACAGTTTTTAGCGGAACATACGATACATTTTCAAATCCGTCAACATCAAATACCAATGTATAATTCTTTGAATTTTCAGTATCATCATTTTCAGGCATTGTTATACTTGCAGACGCACTTCTGAAACCGTCCGTTACATCGCCGACAACTGCATCATAGCATTCAATCTTGCTATTTTCGTCCTCCGATACGGCATAAACTTTCATACTTTCGTTGAAAATACCTGACATTTCAACCTTAACATCACTGCCCTTAAATGTTTCGGGAGCATTCGAAACCGATACACTTGTTATTGTCGGCATACCCGAACGCTTAACTGTTACAGTATATGTTTTTGAAACACCTCCGTCACCTGTCACGGTATATTGTACAGGATTTGTGAAATCCTGTGTTCCCTTTGGTGTGTAATCCTTACCGTCTATATCAACTTTAGGCGTCAACGCCGTTAAATCAGTCGTATAAGGCATATACAATGTTATTGTATTGTCGTCATCATTGATTTCGGCGTCCTTAGTCTGGTTGTTAATTCTAAAGCCTGTAATTCTACAGCTTTCTTTACGCGGTACTGTAACAATTCCCGACAAACCGATTTGCTGTTCTCTGCCGTTAATCGTTATTTTAAAGTCATATTTCTTATCCTCACTTGTATCATTTTGAGGTAATGTAACTTTACCGATTGCATGACCTCCGTAGCCGTCATATTCAAGCATTACCTTTTGAGTTTTTCCGTCACCGCGAGGTACTGCAACAACCTCCATTGTATCCTTAACCTCATCATCTCTTAAATACGGTATAAACTGACCTGTTATATCAACTGTTATATCAGTATCATTAAATGTTTTAGGTTGATTTATGTTTACGTTGTTTACCTTTGCAACGCCTTCTCTCAATACATTGATTTGATATACATTTTTTGTTCCGTCCTCTGCAATGACGGTGTATTCTTTTGTACTGTTCAAATCCTGTGCGTCTGTAGGTGTATATGATACACCTGTATGACTTACTTTAGGTATTACATTGTTTAAATTCGTGTTGTACGGTACATACAAGTACAACTTATTTCCGTTTCTTGAAATTTCACTTTGGTTTTCCGAAACAACAAAATCTGTCAATTCTTTTCTGTTCGACTTTCTTTCCGGAACGGTAAGCGTTGTATTTCCAGACAAATCCTGTTTTTCACCGCAAGCACTTACAGATAATTCATAAACTCTCTTTGTATCATTATCATTCTTCGGAACATTAAGCGTAGCAATGTAATTACCGGTTTCGTCAACCTGTGCGATTGCAGTTGATATACCGCTTCCTTCAGATTCGCCGCTTACAAGTTTTGCACTTACGGTAATTGTTTTTTCATGGTTTAGTGCATTTGCCGCATTATCAAGATTATCACCGTTAATCCGAACCTGTACTCTGCTTTCCGAGTTTTGTTTAGGGTCTTCAAACGTTATGCTGTTCACTTGAGGTGCTGCCTGTTTTTCAACATGAACAGTATAATCCTTAGTTGTAACCTTATCCTCCGCTGTAACCGTATAAACTACATCAGATGTAAAGTCCTGCTCTGTAGCCGGCGAATATGTCGCATACATATCTTCAAGCTCAACATTCGGCAGCAATGATGTAATATCCGCGTCAAAAGGCATTGTAATGCTTATATTTTTACCTTGTTCGCCCGATATTTTTGTATCGCCTATTTGATTATTGATTGTAAAATCATTTATACCGATAAGTCCGCGCTCTTTTCTCGGGACTCGTATAGTTGAATTAACACTTGTTTGTTCGGTATCGCCGATTTTAGCTTTTAATGTATATATTTTATCCTCTGTATCGCTTGTATTTTCAGGAATATTGATTTCTGCCGTATATGTATCAACACCGTTTACAAGGTCATATGTTGCCTCGACAGGATCAAGTCCGTCATCAGAATAAATATATACCTTTCTGTTATTCTCGTTTTCCGCATTCTTTATACTGCTCAATGCACGTCCTATTATTTTTACCGTAACGGTAGAAGCCGCACTTGATGTTGGGTTTCTAAGGCTCAGAGATGTAATCACCGGAGTTGCCTCTTTATATATCTTAATCATATAATCGGCAGTCGTTGTACCGTCTTGAGCAGTTACCGTATATTTTGTTCTCGCATAGCCGTTTATATCAACAGTATATTGTATCGGTTTACCTTGGTCATTTGAAATTCTTCCGCCGATATATGTAAGTTTTGAAGGCGTATAATAATCTTGATACTCATGATCATATGGCATATAGACCGTGATTGTATGACTGTCTTCCGATTCATAAATTGTACTTTGACCAAGCTGACCGTCTATTTCAAAATTCGTTATACTGCACACACTTTTATCATAATCGACTATTAAGTTATTTTTAAGTTTTGTTTCTTTATTCTTAACATCATAATATACTTCATAGACAACAGGTTTTTCTGCACTTTGGTTTTCCGGAAGAGTTATCGACGCAACATAATTGCCGTCTGAGTCTTTAATAACGTCACTTTCCAAAACAAGAGGAATATCCTCCAGGCTCTTTACTCTTATTTTAACGTTGCCTATAATTGACACACCTTTAACAGTAAAGTCAACTTTACCGCCTTTATTGTCTTTTTGCGAGCTGTCATAAGTAACCGACTCTACATATACGGAATATAAAATTCCTTCTGCCATTGCACTGTCAACTTCTATTGTACCTGAATAATCATCTTCGCTATAGCCTACACTCATATTATATGAACCGTTAGGAACCATTAAGCACAATATATGGTCGTCGCCAATATAATAATCTGTATCTTCATATGTACAAATATTTTCTGTTCCCTTTGCACCATTCAATGTTGCTTTTACTTGATAAAGATTATCTCCGTTCGCATTTTTAACTGTTGATGTACTGTTTTCGGCAATATTAATATATGTCTTGCTGTCTGTAATAAATTCACCGTCACCACCGACTGCAGTTCCGGTAACAGCCGTAAGATTTGTCGGTACACCTGTTATTGTCAGCTTCGTATTCGCCTCGGTATTTACTGCATTTGCACCTATTCCGCCTTGAACATCAAGCAGATTGGCAAGTGGATTTGTTTCTGTTGATTTTATAGTAGGCTGTGGATTGTTTGAATATGAATTTTTTACAGAAATGGCATTACCCATCATTGATCTTAATGTACAGTTACCGTCTATTGTTATATCAACATTTCCCATAATATTTATCGGAGTAGCAGAATTAGACATTTTTATGTCAAGATTCTTCAATGTAACAGGCGGAAGTTTCGTTGCCGAATCAAGGTTAACTATATTTTCTGTTGATGTTCCCATTATTACATATCCTAAATCGTTGGTTTTATATTGTACACCGCCATAGGTTACATAAAGATCAGTTACATAAACACTGCCATTTGAAACATCATAAACATCTGCTTGCTTTTCGGTATGTTCTGAATCCAAAGTAAGATTTACAGTATACGTCACTTCACTCTTATCGTTACCCGTTATTTTATACGTTGCTGATGTTGTATTATTAAATTTCATTGCATCTTTTTGAGTAAATGCACCGATAAATTCTATGTTAGGTGTAATATTTTTCAATATGATGTTATAAGGTACTTTTACAGAGATTACTCTGTTCTCATTATCTATAACAGTATCCCCGATTTGACCCGGAATTTTGAAAGAAGAAACACTTATCTCTGTATTGTTTGTACAATTAAATGTATTCTTTGACATCGAATCAACTTTTGAATATCTGTAATATGTTGTACCGTTTTTATATACACGAATCCATTGATTTCCGGCATTTGCATACAAATACAACTTACCGTTTTTGTCTGTACGTGTTTTTATTTTCTTTTCTGCACCTGTATCATTATCAGAAACAAGTGAGTATTCAACATCTTGCTCATCTGTTATTCCGTCAACCGTTGTTTCTACCAAATACTGATTATACTTAGTTGCAGGAATTGTTCCGGAATTATTAAACGCATCAAATGATGGGTCATTATTTGGTGTTGTTCCGAGAGTTGCGTCTACACTTCCGCCATTAATTGTAATAGCGCCGTACGGAGTCTTATTTCCACCGTTACCGATGCCGTAACCTGAGCCGTTACCGACAGCTTTAACATAACCGCCGTTTACAATGACATTTCCGCCTCGGCCGCTTGTTCCCGATGCACTGCCTGTACCGCCTCCGATACCTGCCGCATTGCTTTCAGAATCATCATCGGCATATGCGTAAACATTACCGCCGTTTATAAGTACGTTGATACCCGAACCGTCCTTACCGCCTCCGATACCGGCACCGCCATTTCCGCCGTAAGCATATACAGTACCGCTGTTTACAGTAAATTGTTTCATATCGCCTATACCGGCGCCGTTTGCAGACTTAAATGTTATAACACCGTCATTATCACCCGAATCTTCAACAATAAGTTTTGAAGTAGCCGTTATACCTCTTACCGCCGCAAGATTTACAGATTGTGACTCAATTTTATTTGTGCCTTTCAGTCTAAGGGTCAGCTCAACATAGTCACCTATCGTCAATGCATTGTTTATAGATGAACGAGATAAAATATTAATATTATCTAAAACAATGGTAGGATTTGCACCCTGTACCACTTCAATTACATTACTTGTTTGACTTGTTGATTGAACTATATATATTTCCATATTCTTTGGAATATCATAGCTTGTTGTACCAACCGTAACTGTTACTATATCGTTATTATCATTGTTTTTTGTTATTTTGATATTTCCTTTTGAAATATCAAACTGTGATTTATCATCACCTGTCAAAGAAATATCTTTTGAATTATTAAAAATATATCCATTTAAAGTTGCTGTTACCTTAACACGAATTTTATGAGTTCCCTGCTTATAATGTGCAACTATATATCCGTCCACAACTTCTGCCAAATCACTGCTTATTGCTGTTTCATTTTCGTCAGCTGTTGTTAATGTATATGTACAATTAAGAATATGAGTAGGATAAGTACAGTCACTTGATTTTTCAAAATCAGTTGTTAATTTGATTTTTGTCTGTCCGACAATTTTATTTACAGTTATTTCATCAGGTACAGATAATTTAATTGATGAATTTGCATCTGTACATGTACAGTCTGAACCCGAATATTCTGTCAGTGTTGTTTGGTTTTCTATATTGTCTGTACGATATATTTTACCGGCATATGTTACGGCATAGCCTGTTGTATCTTCTGTTACATATACATACAGCTTTGCTTCGCTGTCTGTTACTGTTTTCCATGAGCCGACAGTAACTTCTTTATTTGCCATTTCAACTGCATCCGGCATTGTCAGAACTACTTGTTTAAGTTTATTTCCATACTTATCTTGAACTTTGTCATAATCTGTGCTTCTGAACGTACCATCTACACTGCCGCCGTTTATGTATATATTATTTACACCAAATTGTTCTGTTGTGGGAGTCATTCTTCCCGGTCCTATGGAATAAGTCATCGAAGCATCGGCTGTTGCTTTAATATATCCGCCATTTACGATAATCTCCGCATTAGACTGACGCTCCACACCGCCTATGGCTGTTCCGTATCGTCCTGCACTTGCATTTATGATACCGCCGTTTATTTCTATTGTACATCCGCTGACATTACCAGATGTTCTTATACCTCCGCCTATAGCTGTACCTTTCATTCCTCCGCCAGCATTAATAGTACCGCCGTTTATTATAATCTTACCATGTATTTGATTTTTATTTGCACCGATTCCCGATGCTTGTGCAGTACCTGTTACATTAAGAATACCATCACCGTCAACAGTCAAAATCGAATAATCCGACTCTATACTATTTGCTGCCACATTAATACCTGCCTTACCGCTTTTTTTAGCAATAACGGTATTTGTGCCGTTTATGTGCAAATTAACAACTGCACCGGATTCAATTATAATAGGCGAACTTGTTGCAGACGTCATCGTTACATTTTCAACCGTCAAATCCGCCTTTACACCTGTTTTTACCGTCACAATATTTGTAACATCAACAGAACCGATATAATATGTACCGTCTGTATTAATTGTCACATCACCGTTTTGTAAATCTGAACTTAGGTCTGTTCCGTCTGTCATAGGTGCAACATCATTTTTATTTATATTTACAGTATCCGTTGAATTATCCAACGGTACGTTTGTAGCCGCTATATTTTCTTCCGTACTTTTTTCATTCGGAGATGAAGTTGCCAAAACCTCAGTCTGCTCCGAATTGATTTCTGTTTTGATTTCATCAGCCGACACCGCAAAATTCAATGTCGGTAAAAGCATTGATAAAGCCAATATTATAGAAACCGCTTTTCTTTTCATTTTAATTCCTCTTTTCATATATCTTAACAATGTATAGCTATCCTTATTATATATTTTATAATACCACAAAGCACTTGAAATTGTCAATATTATACACTGAAAACGGCTGTTTTTAACACCGTTTCTCAACATTTTTAACAAAAAAGAGTTATGACAAATCAACTCCAAAATTGTTTCATCATAACTCCAATGTCAAATTATAACCAAGGATAATAAGCTTCCAATCTTACAGAGAATCTGTTTCTGATTGCATTAACATCATTATTGTCAATCCTGCCATCCTTGTTTACATCCCAAATACGCGCTTGTTTTACGCCGTTCGCATCAGCATCCTTACCAACAAGATTATTTGCATCAATACCGTTTACTGCTCCGTCACTGTTGACATCACCTATTCTTCTGTCCACAACTAACAAATATCTCTCCATAGTCGAATCGTTGATTTGATATGTAACCTTATACAAGCCTTCTACTCCGGATACGGCACTGACCGTTCCTTTTATAGTATCAGATGTCGAACCGTCATTTACATTCACGCCCGGATCAACAAATTTATCAAGACCGCTTGTTATTACAGTATATTCGTTACCGTCTGCATCAATGTTATTTATAGGATTATATGTAATATCGGCACTGCAATCCTTCGGCAAATAGTTTTCACTGAATTTGTGATTTGCCTTTAGGTAATCCAACGCTTCTTTCTGCCATTCCGCATCATGCGTCGTATCCTTATAAATCATAGCAGCCGGTGAATTACCCAAATTAAATGTATATGTAACATTAACAGTCATTGTTGCACTGAAAGAATTGTCTAAAGTATAGTTGCTGTTTGCAAGTTCAATTACTATATCATACACACCTGCATTTGTAACACTGTTAAGTTTTGTTTCGGTATCACGTTTAACATATTTTACGGAATACAAATCCGATGCTAAAGCTTCAGTCGGTGTAACCTTTGCGGTATGTTCGTTACCGTCATAATCAACTACATTGTCTGTAACCGTAAAATTAACTGTTTTCGGCGTAACCGTTATTGTTTTCGATGATGTTGCATCAGCAATATAGTTGCCGTTCGGGAAAGTAATTATTATATCATATACACCGACATCCGTAATTTCAGTCAAGTCAGTTTCTGTACCTTGCTTACGGTATGTTATTGTATATTTACTGTCATCATACGGTGCGTCAACCGTCATATTCGGTTTGTGCGTCTTTCCGTCATATACCCAGCTTTCATCCGTTGTAAAGTGACCCGATTGCGGACTTATTGTAAGTTTATTATCATAATCATTTCCGATTGAATACACTATATCATTATCAAGTGTAATTTTTATCGTATAAACATCTGCATCGGTCGGATTTTCTACAGTTTCACCCTTTGAATTAGTATATGTAACTTTATATCCAATATCTGCGGGATCGGAAGAAACAGTTGCCTTATGACTGTTTCCGTCATATGTAAACGATGTATTTGTTACCGTAAAGTTTACATTTTCGCCTATGATTTTAATTGTACATTCGTCATATATCGTTTCATAGTTAGGGTTTGTTGTATGCACCCTTGCAGTATATATACCGCTTGAAACAGGCACATCGGTTGTGTATTCACCGCCGTTTCTGCTATACTCAATAACATATCCTGCCGCAGGCGGTGTTACCGTTACGTCAGCTGCCGTAAGCGGGTGAGGTAATTGGTCATATTGATATTCTTTGTCACCGCTTAATGAAATTGACGCACCTTGACGTTCAATTTGAATATGCGTATCACCCTCACGTTCCGATATGATACAACCCGATACATAAACATCAATATAATATGTTCCGGCATCTGTTACCGACGAAAGATTATCTTTACCGTATCTTATAATCGGTACAACGTCTGTCAGTTCATCACCGTTCATATCATAACATTTAACTGTCGCTGTATAACTGTTTCCGTCATATATAATATTCTTGGGAGCAGTTACATTAATCTTGATAGATCTCGCTCTTATATTAATCTTAAATGTAACATCTCTGTATGTACCGTCTACATTACTTATACGGATATTCATATTAGCATAATATCCGGCACTTGTCGGAGTACCCGTTATTGAACCGTCCTCGTTGACAGTAAGACCTGTTGGTTTAAAACCCGATATAAATTCAAAACTATATCCGTCATTGCTTCCGCCGCTCATTGTTATTTGTGCTGAGTACGGCTTATATGCCTCACCCATAGGAAGCGACGTTGTATCTACACTAAAGTCAGCTGCATGAGCACATACACCTGCCATAAGCATTGCTATCATTATAATCAAAAATGCAGATATTTTTTTCATTTATTACACCTCTTTTCAGTTAAATCAATTACACAGCTTATTATTTTAATTGTTATTGCATTTCCGAAAGCATTGTCCAAAGATACGGACAATGCCATTGGAAATGCAATAACACAGGGCGATAACCGCCCTGTGTCATTACATTGCTTTATTTATCGCATTTATTATAATTCGATATTTATTAAGCAGCAGGAGTTGCTTCAGGAGCTGTTGTCTTTTCAGGAGCAACAGTTGCTTCAGGAGTTACTGTTGTTTCAGGAGCAACAGTTTCTTCGGGAGCTGCTGTTTCTTCCGGTTTTACTGTAGGAACTACTGCATTTGCGCCAACCTTTCTTTCATTTACTGCAAGAAGAATGTCTGCCTCTGCCCAGTGACCTGCAATGTCATTAGGAGTAAATGTTACGATTGGTGTTGATTCTACAAGAACTCTGTTGATAATTGCAACAGCTTCAGCTCTTGTTAGCGGTGAATATGGACCAAATGTACCGTCTTCATAACCTGAAACGATGTTCTTGTCAGCTAAAGTTTCAATGTAATCCTTAGCCCAATCATTTTCAGTTACATCTGTGAAGATGTTATTGTATGAAATCAAATCATATCTTTGAGCTCTTGCGATAACTGCACTGATTTCGCCTCTTGTGATTGTATCCATAGGTCTGAATGTACCGTCTTCATAACCGCTTAATACATCCTTATCTTCAAGATAACCAATGTACTTGTTGAACCAAGCGTCTGAATCAACGTCAGGGAATGATGCTTGATACATACCGTCAGGTAGATCGTCACCATAGCTTAGTCTTGCAATCATAGCTGCAAGTTCGCCTCTTGTGATGTTGTTATTTGGTAGGAATGAACCGTCATCATAACCTGAAGCGTATGGCTTTGTATATTCTGTGTTGATTACAGGTGCTTCTGTCGGCTTAACTGTTGGTACAGGTGTTGGTGTTGCTGTAGCTTCTTTAACAGTTACAGGAATATTCTTAACTACGCCGTTAACCTTAACCTTAACAGTTGCTGTACCCTTACCAACCAATGTGATGTTACCGTTTTCGTCAACAGTTGCTACATCTTCATTTGATGATGTCCATGTTGGTTTAGCTGTTGAGCCTGTTACAGTAGCTGTAACTTTAATCTTATCACCTACAACACCGGAAACAGTATCCTTATCAAGTTTAATTGATACGCTGCGTCCGCCGCCGCCGCCACCGCCGCCGGCTGTTTGAGACATATAAAGTGTAGTTTCTGTTGAAAGTGTGAATGGATATGTAATAGCTGTCTTACCTGCAAGATCTGTGAAGTATGCCTTGAACTTGCTTGGCTTAGCTGTAAGAATCTTTGTATTAATATCGTTATCACTTGTTGCTGATGTCTCGTTTGTATAGATTTCAGCAAGTGGGCTTGTTGAAGTATTTACTTTGTAAACTACAAGGTGGTTCTTGTATGTTGTAGCGTCTGCTGTTGATGCAGGAGATGCTGCAAGTGTTTCTGTAGCCTTATATCTTGCAGAAACAGTATATGCCTTACCATTTTCAAGACCTGTAAATGTTGTTCCTGTCTGCCAATCTGTTCCGTTAATTGAATATTCAATATTATCACCCAAAGGACCTGCTACAACAATGTTGTTTGTCTTTTGGTTAACACTTACTGTTGGAGCTACAGGAGCCACTTGTGTACCTTGAGTAATCTTACCTGTTCCTTCAACTGTCGTATTTGCATCTATTTCTGTTTTACCGTCATCTTTAACCAATACATAGTTGCCTGATACATCTTCTGTACCTTCTCCAACCTTAGCGAACTTAAAGTCTGAGAATGTTACCTTTTGAGCGTCACCAACTTGTTCAGGTGTAGCAAATTCAGCTTTAAATGTTAGCTTAACCTTATCAGCATCAGTAGCTACAATAGCATCTGTTGGTAATGTTGCTGATGCATTTACATTATTATCACCATATGCTTTTGATGCCTCAAATGTGATGTCTGAAAGTTTGATTGGTTTTTTCTTTGCTGTTAGAGTAATTGTCTTAGTCTTTGTTGCTACGCCTTCTGTGTATGATACTGTTATTACTGTATCTCCATAAGGAAGCTTTGCAGTCTTATCAAATTCGTTACCGTCTTTATCCAATAGCTTGTAGTTTGTAACAGGAGCCTTTGTTGCTGAAGCACCTGTACCATATACTGCATTAACTACCAAACCGCCAAAGTCAGGTGTCAACTCAGGATATGTGTATGTTACCTTTGTAGGACCTGAAATTTCGATATCTGACATAGCGTCTTGAGTTACGCTACCCTTAACATTTACTGTTGCAGGAGTGAATGAATAGTTAGCTGCATCTGTACCTGTAAGAGCCTTTTCTGTAACTGTCACATCAGGAGTACCCGGTGTCTTTACATCATTAGCTGCATATTTATATGTAAATGGAAGTGTTACGTTATCTCCATCAACTATAGATGAATTATCATTAGTTAGTACCAATGAGCTATCAGCAGTTACATCAGCTGTAGCATTAGGGTTAGCCTTAACTGCAGGAACTTTTATAGCATCAGCATTAACTGTAAGAGCCTTTGCTGTAATTGTTGCAGCTGTCTTAAGTGTACCGTCAACATTAATCTTATCTGTATCCGGTGCAAATGTGTACTTACCGTTTGTTTCCGGTAGTGTAGTTGTTAGTTTAATCTTCTTATCTGTGCCTACATTTTTATCTGTATATGCAAATGTACCTGTAACTGTGTATGAGTCAGTACCTACAAATGCTGTAGCTAAATCCTTAATTGAAATTGTAGGTAGTGTTTGATCTGCAGGAATAGTTAATCCGCCATCATATACCTTTCTGATTGTTGCGTCTGATACTGTGTAGTAAACTGTCTTTGCAGCTACAGTAATCTTAGCTGATGATTTAAGTGTTTTACCGTCATAGATAAAGTCAACTGTCTTATCTTTCATATCAAGTGTGATAACAGTGTCAGCATTAACTACTGTTTCACCGATTTTAACTGTAATACCGGCTGCTGCCAAATCAGCATATGAGATTTTGCCTGTTGAGTTATCATCATATGTAACATTCAACTCAAGGTCATCTGTCTTAAGCTTATCGCCATATGTATAAGCTGTCTTTCCACCGCTAATTGTTGCACTCTTAATCTTCTTTGCACCAAGTGTAGCAACTGAAACTACAGATTGTGTATTGCTACCTGCATTTGTGTAAACAACGTAAACCTTGTGATTACCATCAAGCATAGCTTCTGTAATCTTTGTGCTTGCTGTTACAGCTGTTGCTGTCTTAGCTTCTGTTTCGCTTGTTGCAATTACAACTTTGTAATTGCTGTCAAAGTTATCATATGCTACATCAGCACCTGTTGTTTCTGATGCTTTCTTAGCTTTTACAACGATACCTGTTGGGTCGAAGTTATCATCTTTGTTGTATGATGTCTTAGCAGCATTGTTTGTTGATGCTGAAATTGTAATATCATCATAATCTGATGTTACTTTAAATGGTGCACTCTTAACTGTTGTATCAGACTTAAGTGCTACTACAAAGTAGTTGTCGCCGTGAGCATATTTGTCAGCAGCTGTTACCTGATCATTAACGGTACCAGCAGCATTAGATTTGTAAATTGCCAAGTCATTACTGACATTTTCATAGTTTGTGAATTTAAGATCACTAACTGATGTACCATTGTTCTTTTTAATCGTAGCAACTAAATCATTGAAGTTAATTGCTGTACCGTCATAAGCAGTTGTCGGAGCACCGCTTACTGTAATCTCTGTAGTCTTAATTTCACTAACTGTTAATGCACCAAGGTCGCATATAAAGTTACCAACGATTGCATATATGTGCTTACCGTTTACATCAGTTGTTAGTGTTGCAGGAATAGCAGTCAAGCCTGAATCGTCTGCTGCTGTAATACCTGCTGCACCATACTTATATGTAACAGTATCACTTGTATCAAGATCTGCGTGTGAACTATCGTCATAATCGAATTGCAAATTCACACCCGGTTTAAATACATCACCTACAAATTGAGTTGATGCCATTGTACCTGACTTAATAGAAATACCTGTCTTCCTAGCTGCACCTGCAGGGAATAATTGCAATGATGTTGTATCAATATTTAGATACTTCTCCAATTCTGTAGTTGCATGATACGTATAGTCTTCAAATTCAGCAGTACCCGGAATACCCAATTGAATACCAGTATCTTGACCTAAAGTTATAGACACGCCCGGACTTCCGGCAGGTGGCAAAGCCTTAACTTTAAAATAAACGTACATTAAATTTTCTTTATTTTTGAATTCTGAAGCCTTTGCGGTCAAACTTTTATATTGAACACCGAATTGCACAATCTTAATATTGCTATTATCAGTACTCAAACCGGTATTATAATTAGAATCATCTGACTTTGTCATAGCTGCACTTGCTATTTCATAAAGGTTTCTTTTACCGTTATTATAAAAGTATGTTGAATTAAAATTAGCTGAACCGCCTGAATAGTCTAGCATTCTTTCATTCAATGCATTAGCGAAATCATCATCACTATTAACCGGTGTAGAGTCTGATGTAAATCTCTCAGCCACCTCGATATATCTACTATCGTATGCGATACCTGTACCTACTGAATACACACCCTTAGCATTTCCAACGAAGTTATCGAAATTATCAGCTTCAACACAGATAACAAAAGTATCGCCTACTTTTAAGCCATCCCTTGGCAATGATGCTTCTTCATATAGGCAACCATCGCTTGCTGCGTCATACTCACTTGCACTCTTTTTCTCCCGCATATAAACAGCCTTTAATGTAGGCTTTGTAGCTTCGGTTACGCCGGGCTTTAGAACGTTGTCGCCATCAGCAAGAACACTTGCCGGAAAAGTCGACAATACCATGGCACAGCTTAACGCAAATGCTATAATTTTTTTTGTCTTCATTTGACATTCCTCCTGTTTTTTACTTAATCTTTATTTAATCTCATTATAAAATGGGTCTAAATACTTACCTTGTGCTGACAATTTAACATATGTAATATCGTTTGAGTTAATAGCTGTATCAAAGTTACCATCGAATACACGCCAAATAAATAAATTAGCTGCTGATGTTGGTACTGTACTATTAACAACATCTGATCCTTGTGCCTGCAATTTTACAAATGTTATATCGTTAGTATTACGAGAACCATCTATATTTGTATCTCCCAAAAGCGGAAGAACAACTATATTTCTCGTTTCTGTGACCTTCTGCCCATCAAAATCGGTAAACTCATATGTCATTGTGTAAACATCAGGTCTGATAAATTGTAATCCCTTACTTGTAATACCTGTAAGGACGGCATCATTTGCCGTTATAGCCGCCAAATCGGTATCCGTAGCATTTTTTCCATAAACTTTTGTTTCATCTGCAACAGCAGCATTTATACCATTTGCAGTTTTATATCTTGAAACTTTAATCGTTCTTGTCACTTCCGAATCCGAAACCTTATTACCTAAAGAATCATATGCTTCGAAACCAGTATCTTTAAATTCTGATTGTTCATAGACAAATATTGCATATGGGTTTCTGTCCATATTCTTATCTGAATCAGTTTCACCATTCCAAGCATTCAATGTATATGCATTCTTGATATTTGCCTTTGTCGGAATATATTTTGAATCTAAATTCTTAAAGGTATTTTTTTCACTAAACTTATTTATTGCCTCCAATTTATCAGAAACTGAAATATTATCCGCTTTCATAATTTCACCAACTGGTGAGTTACCATAGTTCAAAGTGATTTTTGGTGTCACAAGTTGTTGAACATGGAATGTATATGTTAGAGTCGGTGCATCATTATCTGTACCTGCTTTTGTTGTAATAGTGATAGTATTTTCAGTTTGTCCCTTATTTGTAAGAGGAGCCTTAATTGTGTATGTACCGTCACCATTCTTTGTAGGTGTAAGAGTTGTACCGTCTGATGCTGTTATTGTTGTAGTATCAGGATTTGTAAGTGTTACATTAAACTGAATGCTATCAGCATCAACATCCGGAACTCTTACATAATAATCCTTAATTGCAGGAGTTTCCGCATTATCAAATGCTACATCATTCTCATACTTGCTATCCTTAAACGGTAATGCAGTTGAATCAACTGTTGAACCCTTGACAGAATTAGCTTTTATTTCTTTAATCGAAGGGTCATTTGCAAGTACTTCATAAACAATGTTTCCGCCAACTTTGGCATCTGTATATTCAGCATAGCCTGTTGTCTTACCATCATAAAGTAATACCGCTTCTGTTGTTGTTGACTTAACCGAATCAATAACATAGTTTGAATTAGCTTTTAATTCAACAGCAACTACATACTTACCAACCTTTGTAATGTCAGTAACTTCACTTAATTCACTCTTCTGAATATTTCCGTCAGGAGTAGCACCTGCGTCGGTCCATGTGTAATACTTAATATCATATTCGCTTTTTCCGACTGTATTGTCTGTAGCATCAACTACAGTGACAACAGGGTCCTTACGAGATGAACCTGCTTTTTGTTTTTGAGTATCAGGATCTACATTTACTGTAAGTTTTGCTGATGTTACTTGAAATGTTGAAGCCTGTTCACCGATTTTATAACCGTTTGCATAAGTTCCGGCATTATCAATAGAAATTGCTATTGTATAAACACCGACATTTTGAATTGTTGTTGTAGCATTATCCTTATCTGTTACAGTTGCAGTAAAGCCTGCCGGAAGCGTTGCATCTTTTGCAATATCGCTGTTCGCTACTTTTGTATATGTAGTTTTGCTTGCATCATCATATTTAATTTGATAAATATTGTACTTAGGCGAAATAACTTGTCCTGTATATTCAGCTTTTTCATTTACAAGCTCAATCTTCAAATACTTAAACCATGTTGCATAATAAGTTTTATCAGCGTCTATTTTTGTATCCTTATTAAACTTAGTACCGGTACCGTTAAACTCTGTATTCCAGCCGTCAAATTCAAATGTACCGTTTGTTGGTTCTGTTATATCGTATCCGATTGAATCACCTTTGTATAGAGTAACTACACGAGGAGATGTGTCATTACCCTTAAGATCCAAGTTCTTGTTAAATGTAACATTAACTTTGTCAGATGTCGGAACTGAAGGATCTATATCCCATTGTGCATACAATGTTGTTTCATATGCAGTCTTTGTACCTGCAATTTCCTTTAGTGCATCCTTAAGTGTCGCTTGGTCTATTTTTGTTGTCGAATCAACAGTTACACCGCTGCCATCAGCTTTTGTGTTCCAACCTTTGAATACATAATGTGTTCTTGTTGGTTCATTTGGCATCATATTGCCAAGTGCATCACCAAGATATGGATATACATACTTTGGATTTGCATCTGTCACTGCTGCATTTGTTTTGTTTCCTGTAACATTACTGTCAAATGTAACCTTTACACCATTGTTCTTAGGAATATCATCCGGAATAACATTTCCTCCCGGATTTACATTTGCAGCTGCCCAATATGCGTATAATGTTACTGTTGTAGGAGCTGATGCCTCACTGCCTTGTGCTGCAAGAGAAACATCATTCAATGTAGGATATTTTGCTGAAGTAACAAAATTACCTGCTCCGTTAGGTTTAGTATTCCATCCTATAAATACATAATTTGTTTTTGTAGGATTCTGTGCAGGATCTGTATAGTTTGCTGTAGGCGCACCCACAACGTCATTATATGTACCTACACCACCATTTACATCATATCTGATTGTAATATCCGACAGCCATTTTGCATAATAATCAGTATTACTGTTTATTGGCTTTGTCTTGTCAAATGCCGTAGTTGTCATTGACAATGAACCGCCTGTTACTGTACCTTCATACCAGTTATCAAACGTATAACCTTTGTTGGTCGGTGCTGTTACATCATAGCCAAGAGAGTCACCCTTGAAAATTGTTACTGTCTTAACGTTTGTACCACCGTTGCCGTCTTTGTTATCATTAAATGTTATTGTTACTTTATCATTAGCATCAACATTATCAGCAATATCCCACTGTGCATATACAACCAAGTTGTATTTGCTTCCATTAGCTGTTACACCGTCAAGTGTTGTTGTTATTGCTGTTGCATCTGTAAATGTTGTACCTGAGCCATCTGCTTTTGTATTCCATCCTACAAACTTATAATTTGTTCTTGTAGGAGCTTCCGGCATCAATGTACCAAGAGCATCTCCAAGATGCGGATATACATACTTCGGATTTGCATCCGTTACTGTTGATGAAGCACTTCCTGATGCATTACTGTCGAATGTAACTTTTACACCATTGTCATTAGGTGTTTCATTACCCGGTAATTTACCCGGTGTTACAGGAGCATCTGCCCAGTATGCATACAATTCTACCGGATTTGTTCCACCGGCAGCTGTTGAAACATCATTTAATGTAGCGTAATCAGCTGCAGTAATGAATTTACCTGAACCGTTTGCCTTTGTATTCCATCCTACAAATGTATAATTTGCTCTTGTAGGTTCTGAAGGTGCTGTATAAGATTTTGAAGGTGCACCTTTGTCTGTAGCAAATGGTGTTGCCGGAGTTGTTCCGTCGTTAATGTTAAAGTTTACAGTAATATCAGATTTATATGTTGCCTTTACCGTTATATCTGAATTTACTGTTGTTGTCTTATCAAAATCTGAATTATCAGCTGTATTTACCCACTTATCAAAACTATAATTTGTTTTCACCGGTGTTGTTGGCATTGCATCGCCAATCGAATCACCTTTACCGACAGTTATAGTTGTCGGAGCAGTAGGTGATGTTGCACCGTCATAATCAAATGTTACAGTTACCTGATCTCTGCCTGCATATGTCCAATGTGCATACACCGTTTTATTATCTGCTAAAGTAAATGGTGCTTTATCAGTAGTATCAGATTCTGAAGCCGCTCCGTACCAACCGTTAAATGTGTATGCATCACCTGTTGCTGACGTCTTTGTCGGAGTAGGCATCTGATATGCGTAAATTGTATCACCTCTGACAACCGTCATAGATGCAGGTGTTACTTGTGCGTCACATCCTGTAGGACTAAATGTCAATGTTACTGCATTGTCCGGATTCTCCGGTGTCCACATTGCATAATAGTCAGTATTGCTTGAAATTGTTTCTGCCTGTAATTGTGTATTTGAGTATGTAGTGCCTGAGCCGTCTGCTTTTGTATTCCATTCTTTAAATGCATAATCTGCTCTTGTAAATGTCGGAATATCACTTGATTTCAAACTTGAACCGGCACTGATTGTTTTGTTTGTTGTGTTTTCTGTTTGTCCATAATTCTCATGGAATGTTACTGTTAACTCTTTGTCCCACTGTGCATAAACAGCAGAAAGTGAAGAAACATTAGTTGGAGCCGTTACACCGGTGTCGCCTTTAAACTCAATTTTGTCACCACCCGTTGCTTGTGTAAACCAACCCTTGAACGTGTAACCTGCAGGTATTTCAAAGTCATCGCTTGATGTACCAACTGTTGGTTTTTGCGATACATGAATTGTTGCATCTTGATTTAATGATACTATAACATCTTTTGTTTTCGGCGAAGTTGATACGTCTGCCGGATAGTTACTGTTAAATGTAATTGTTTTACCTACATCATATTTAGGATAAACTCTTATAACAGAGTCACTGTAACCTTTAGCAACAGCATTTGCATCAATTGTTGATAAATCGTCAAGAGACTGTTCTGTACCAGTTGAATCTACATATTTAAATCCGTAAAAGTATTCATTATTTGAATTTATCAGACTAAAGTCTGTACCCGCTTTTGGAATAGTAATTCCCGAATCAGCATACGCTGTACCATCTGCTATGCCTGTAGCTCCAAATGTTGTGCTTCCGTCAGCACTTGTCATCACATTTGTGTATGTATTATCTTCGTAAAACTTAATGTCATACGATGCAGGGAATAAATCAATTTTACTGTTATCTAACTTCAAATAATTTTCCAACTGACTAGTTGCTGAATAAGAATAATCCTCAAAAGTAGACATATCATCCGGCATACCAAACTGAACACCAATTTCTGTAGCATTAGAAATTGCCATTACTTTTTCCGGATCACTTGGGGTTGCTTTTACTCTAAAATGTATGAACATAACATATTCATCATCAGCTATTGGACCTGGCGTCTTTTTTATACTTCCAAATTGAATACCGAATTGTACAACCTTAGCATTTGTAATTTCTGCGTTATATCCATCCGAACTCTTTGACAATGCAGCACCAGTTATACCATATGTTGTTCTACCATTTTTGTATTTATAGAATGACGATGAACTTGTATCATTTTCCATTCTCTCCTCTAATACACCCAAAAAATCTGAATCATCATTGATAATCGTTGAAGGGGCGTCTTCATAATACTCATATGGTTCAATATAATCTGTACTATATGCGATACCTCCCGCTATCGAGTATAAACCTTTTGTTATACCGGAAAAATGCGAGAAATTCTTAGCTCTTAGACCTATGTAAAAGTCATCACCAGCTTTTAGACTTCCTATAGTATCTTCCTCGAACTTGCAGGTACCATCCGGTGCATCTGCATTACGTTTCATATATACCGCCTGTAGGGTTGGCATATCATTTTCTGTTGTACCGCTTGTTAAAACACCATCTGAAAAATTATACGCCAAACCAACCGGTCCGCACGCAAATACTAACATGATAACGCTTAACAAAGACGCTACTATTTTCTTCATAATAATTTTCCTCCTTTTATTATTTATATATTAAACCTTTTTATCTATAAAAAGGTTCTAATACCTTACCTTGTGATGCTAATTTTACATATGCTATATCGTTTGTATTAATTGCTGTATCATAGTTACCGTCAAAGACTCTGTTCAAGAATAAATTTTTTATTCTTTCCGGAACATTTGTTGCAACAATTGTTCCTCCCTGTGAAGCAATTTTAACATATGCTATATCATTTGTATTTACAGCACCATCCATATTAGTGTCCGACATTTTCGGTATAACGATTATCTTACGGACACATTCCACAGTTTCATTGGCTACACTGTCATAAAAACTATATTTTAAATCGTATATGTCAGGTCGAAGAAATTTCTTTGATTTGCTTGTTATCTGAGTAAACAAATAATTACTCGGCTCATTAACAATCGTATATACTTCATAATTTTTAGCAGATACATTTTCCGAAATGTTACCACCAGACAAACGACATACTTCAATTTCTCTCTGTACCTGTGTTACATCATAAGGTTCTCCCAAAGAATCTGTTGCGGTATATCCCGGATCACTAAAATCAGTCTGTTCATATACGAAAAGTGCATAGTCATTTCTATCCATATTTACTTCTGGATCTGTTGATTTTCCCCAAGCATTCAATGTATATATTATTCTTTGCTTTGAAGCAACATCACTTGGCAAATAACTTGCATCATATTTATTCTTCACATTAAACGCATCCTTTGCAGCTTGTTTATCTGCATCCGCAATATTAGAAGCCTTCATAATTTCACCATAAGGTGAATTACCGTAATTTAATGTAATCTTTGGTTTTAGCAGTCTTCTTATATAAACCGTATATGTTGTACCTCCGGCTGTAATTGTAACCGTATTATTATATCCGTCGTTTACAGTCTTGTCCAATTCAGCAAGATCAAATAAATCTGACGAATACTTTTTAGCGTCTGATGCTGTCACGTTGACGTTTGCCGAATTAACAGTTACAGTCGGTTTTTCGGATGAACTTACGTCCATTCTGATTTGTTCCGTTTCATTAGGAACACTTACATAATACGTTTTAGTTTCCGCTTTAAACTTATCTTCTTGTAAAGTCTTGTCCGATGATAAATAATAAGTTGTATCCGGTGACGGAGTCGCTCCCGGATCTGACGGAGTTTCTCCCGGTTTTACCGCAACTATATTATCTATTGCATCATTTGTTCCAAACAGACTTATATCGCCGCTGAAATCAAATAAATTTTTAAGGTTAGTATCATCCGGGGCCGGATGTGTCGTAGCAAACCATGATGCATAAGGATTTGTACCGTCACTACCGGAACCGATAGCAAACGTATCTCCACCTCGAACCATACTCAATACAGTAGGATTCTGGTCTGCCGCAGTTTCATCGGGAGCACTCAAAAGAACGAAAGGCAATTTCAGCAAATACTGCTTTGAATTACTTGCCAAGTCTTTAAATCTTAACAGCGAGTCCCCTTTAAATACCACACCTACATAGCACATTTTCCAGCCGTCTAAAGCACGTTGAGCAGCTTCTGTGCTATTTTCTCTATCATTTAACGCAGTATCTATATCGCATTCACGAACAGATGTAATCTCATATTGTGTATCATTCCACCAAGCACTGCTGTCACCTGTTGAGCTCAGGTTTCCCTTTACCAGCTCATCATTCCAGCTTTGTTCTGCAGTTGAAGATGCAGTTGTTTTATCCCAATACGGCTTTACGTAATTCGGATCATATTCAAACGCTACATCTAACGAATAAACACCGTCAGTAAACAACGGTAAATCGTTTACATTTTCAACGCCGATACCTACCCAAAATTCAAGCGGATTGGTTAAGTTTACATCATCTTTGCTAAATCCTGCTTTATCGGGACTTGCATCATTTGGTGTAGAACCTCTGCCCATAAAATCTACAGATAAAGTTCTGTTTGTTGCCTGTGTTTCTATATTTTCGTATTCATCCGCAGTAGCAGGAATACTAATCATACATACTGCACACATAGATAGTGACGTAAATCCTGATACTAACCTTTTAAGAATCTTATTCATTACGCACCACCTCCATCATTAGTATAGAACTGAATTATTTTTTTTGCACGTATATTATTTGCATCTATCAAATTCACTGCTTTATCTTTATTTACATCGCAGATACGATATCTATTTAGCAATCCGCCAACATCATAATCTGTAACATTTGTGTTGTTCGCTAAATCTGTGCTGAATCGGTTTATTATTCTTGAAACATCTTTTGTATCTGCTTGTTTATCATTATTGACATCTCCAAGAGTATTAAGCAAGATTAATGGTCTTTTTATTGAAACGATTGAACCGTCAAAATCTGCAAATGAATAAACAAGTTCATATTTATCAGGTCGGATTCGTTCTGCATTTAATTCTGATATTGTACCGCTCGACGGCAGATTGATTGTCTGTGCATTGACAGATGAATAATCCGTAGAACCGCCATCTTGATATGCCGCATTTGTTTCCGTTAAAACATTTACCGTTATCTTTTTGGTGACATCGGTTACCGCTCCGCCAATCGAATTAATAACACTTTCATATCCCGGGTCTGTAAAAGTTCCCGAATTCAAAACAAACAATGCTGTATCATCCAAATCATAATTCACACCCGACGTCCAAACTTCACCGCAATAATTTACACCCACTGTCGCACCTGCCGGCGTATATCCTGCAGTAAATGTATAATCATTTTTGTCAAATTCATTTTTAGCCGTCGCCTTATCCGTTATTGCCGTATCACGCATAATCAAGCCATACGGCGAGTTACCATAATTAAATTTCATCAATTTGGACTCTTCTATTTTTCTGTAAACGTGAATCTTATACGACCTTGTAACTTCGCCTTCATCAGGATCGTCATTAGGATCATCATATGTCATCGTCAATGTAAGCAGGTTATCAACAGGGCTGACGTCAAGCTCTATATCCTCTGACTTATAATAATTATCCGTTGCGTCCTCCGTTGGCGTGGTCAATGTATCAGTTACAGAATTATGTTCACGCGAAAGAGACAGCGTCGCATTTTTTGCTTCATCTCTAAGTTTGAACCAAAGCTTTACTTTGTCAACACTATTTGGCACTGCAACATAATACTCACGTTTTACAGGGTCAAACTTTACAATTTTCCAATTCTGATCATGCAAATCCTGATCATTGTCATTTGTATCTTTAACCATAAGTTCTGTCGCTCTGAGTTTCGCTCCAAGCGACTCTTTAAAGTGAGCCGTTATTTTAACATTTTCTGCCGGCATTTCAAATGTCGTATTAGCCAATGTGCTGTCTGCGAATGTCACATTACCGGTTTCACAGGTCCATCCGGTGAAAACGCAATCTTCTTCGGGAGTTGCTGTTATTGAAACAGCTTCACCTTCACTTGCAGTATATAATCCCGAGTCCGTTTCTGCTTTACCATATTTTACATTATCAGAAACAAGCTCTATTTTATATGTAGGAGCTTCCGTAACTTCAAAAGAGATTTTAAACGTTCGAAGGACTCCCTCATTTGATATAACAGAAACTGTACATTCATAAGTTCCTACATCAAGACCTATATTAGTTGTTATATCAAAGTCTACACTTTCACCTTTTTGTAAAATCTGAGGCAACTTTTTGCTGATGGTAAATGCTTCTTTATTCCCATCTTTACTCAAAGAAATAGCAGCTGTCAAGCCGTATATATCGGTTGAGCCTATATTTTTAACAGTAAATGAATTTGTTTGCAAATCGTTATAATCATACCCAACTTGTTTTTTGTCATATGTAAAATCGGGTATTACATCAATTTCATCTCTATCATCACCGTTGACAACCAAATACTTAATCTCAACTGTGTTATTATTCTCATTTACAACATTTCCGTAGTTTGTATATGACGTTGTTGAAAGCGTACCCCGTACAGTTACAACACTGCCAACCAATGTAGGGTCTCCGTCAATAACATCCCACGAATCAACTGTGAAGGTCGAAAGCTTACCTATTTCCGTACCGTCGTATCCATCATATGTTGTTCCAACAAAATCAGAAAGTACAGGAAGCGTTACAGTTGTCGGCAAACTCACACCCGCTTTGATAGGAAACATTGCCGATTGCAAATCCGAATAATCAAAAGTATAGCTGTCTAAATAAATATTTTTTCTCGGATTTGTACTGAATTCAGTATACGGTCCCGGATTTTTTCCTGGTTCCGTTGATGATATTTCAAACTTACCGGTTTTACTTCCAAGGTTTATAATCTGTGCAAGTTTCTTTTCAGAATCTATTGCAATATCAGCCTTTACAGTAATTGTTGCCGTTCCGTCATCATTTACAACAACATTATAACCCGACATTGAAGAATCAATAAGTTCTCCGCCCGGCATTCTCACATCAAATGTTGTACCTACAGGAATTGTGTTCCCATCTTTATTTTTAACTGTTATTGTCAAAGTACCGTCATCAGCCGTGACAGCACTTACAACCTCCAACTCTTTTGGAAGCTCACTCTCGTTATCGACAACATTTCTTATAAAGTTGACATCAGAGCTGTCCTTTACTGTAAGCCACGGATAATTAATCGATATTTTGTTTATATCGGCAATGTGTCCCAAAATCGTATATTTGCCTACCACTTTATTTTTGATATCGTCAGGTATATCAAGCAGCTGCGATGTTTCAGTGCTAAGCTGGTACCATCCGATATTAAACTCCGGTACTCCGCCGTTTGGAATATATTTATCAAGTATCGGTTTTGCTTTTGGTGCAAGTTTCAAATCGTCTATTGTTGCAGGATAATCCGCCGCACCGGTCCAATACGTCAAATTTTCATTTTCTGCCGTGAAGCCAATCAAATTAATCGGCGTCACATGTATTGTAACGGTTATATCAAAATCATCATTGTATTTTTGAACAACCGTATAGTCACCTTCTTTTGGATTCCACGAAATCGAGCTTAGATTGCTTGTCGTCTTATCCCACTTAAACACTGCCGGTCTTTCGGAACCGTCTGCATATTGGAGTGATATAATCGACATTTTATCATTTATGAAATCAAGTAAATCATCTATCGTACCATTCTTATAGATGTCATAAGAAGTAACTGTAAGCTCCTCATTCAGTGCCTTAACATTTGAAAGTGCCGCTTCAATCTCAAAATTACACTCAACATTTTTATCGGCTCTTGAGTACCATTTGACATCTCCGTCACTGCTGTCGATATAACCTATATGAACACCGTCATCATCTGTAATAGTATCGTCCTGCACTGTAATCATTGTCGAAAACGGTACAATTTTAATAACATCCTTAAGTTCGCTTTTTGAAAGCTTTGCAAACTTTGCAGGGTCTTTTATATAAAAGCTCAATCGTCCGAGTTTTAAATTTTTACCGTTTGCAAGAATAAGATGTTCGTCACGCCCTTTTACCGCAGTTATGTATTTAGAAGTTGTACCTTCTTGCGGTAAGAAGTTCATTATTGCTCTGCCGTTGTCGGCATCTGCAACACCAATAATCGGCATACTTACACCAATCATAGACGGTAATTTAAAGTCGCCAAAGCTTCCGATTGGAAAATCATCAGTATTTTGTTCAAAATAATCATGAGCAATATCATATGAATATCCAACGCTTCCCGAAGAAGTTGTAGGGTTTTTAATCGGTGTATTCGTCGCCACATCCGAAAGCTCTATGTAATTTTTATCATATTCAATACAATAAGATATTGCAGTTGAATCAATATTTTTCAGAGATATATCAACGAAGCCTTGAGTTGTTGAACCGTTAGCCACCATTTTTATGCCACTGAATGATATAGCTGCATTTGGGTAAGATGTTGCAGCCCAAACAATAACAGATACAAAAACAACCACAATAAGTGCACTTATTGTGATTTTCTTTTTCCCAATATGCATGCTCTCCCCCCCTGCTACAATTATCCCTATTATGAATAATTCTATACTTTAATTGTACACCAACTTATACCAAAAGTCAACATTTCTATTCAAGAAAAACACCGTTTATTCTTTACAGTTCATTATCGTATATTGTGTGAATGTTACAATTATTACTGTTTAATAAAATTACATAAAATGTATAAAACAAAAAAGAATCGACAGAATTAAATCTGTCGATTCCTTAAAGCTAATTAATATGCTTTTATTTTGACTTTGTCGGGACCTTGGTTATCCAATACAGGAGTCTTCTTTCCAAAATACATACCTGCATACAGAAGGTCTTTTGTTGTGATTGAGCCGTCACCGTCAAAATCACAATCAGCTCTTTCAACACGTCCGCCCTCAAAGTTAATCCAAGAAATTATCTTCTTGCCATTTGCTTCGTAATAAGCGCCGGCTGTATTAGTGCCATCACCATATTGGATTTCTGTATGAGCAGATACACCTGCTACTGCTGTTGAAACAGAATATGATGATTCTGAACTCTTAGCACTGTCTGATTTGCTATCCGACTTACTGTCTGATGTCACACTGTCTGTTGTGCTATCCGACTTGCTGTCTGATGTCGCACTGTCTGTTGTGCTGTCCGACTTGCTGTCTGATGTCGCACTGTCTGTTGTGTTATCTGACTTGCTGTCTGATGATGTATCACCATTTGATGTATTATCACTTGATGTATTACCATCTGACGGTGTTTCTGTATTATCGGATTTATCTCCCGTTTCAGTATCTGATGATGTATTATCGCCTGTTTCACCCTTATTAGGTGTATCAGTCGTTGTACTGTCATCCTTACTGTCACCACTGTTTGTTCCATCACTTGGAGTTGATGGTGTATCCGGTGTTTCACTCGGAGTTTCAGGGTTATCTGTTGTTCCGCTGTCAGGAGTTGACGGTGTTGACGGATTATCCGGTGTTCCGCTGTCAGGAGTTGACGGCGTTGACGGATTATCCGGTGTTCCGCTGTCAGGAGTTGACGGCGTTGACGGATTATCCGTTGCTCCGTTATCCGGAGGTTCAGGATTATCACTCGAATCGTCTTTCTTATCAGTATCCTTAGTTTCATCCTTGGTTCCGTCTTCAGTTGTTGTTATCGAATCCTTAATAATTTGTCCTGTATAGTCATTCATAATAATGTTATATAGGAATACATTTACTAAGTTAACATCAACATAATCTATGACGCCGTCACTTACATCATAATCTGTAACGTTACCCGGTGTAATTCTAATCATACCAAAGTCATATTTAGCTTTCACAAAAGTTTCGGTTGAAACAATGTTGGTGATTTCATAATCCAAATAACCTGTTCTGCTTATTACAATATGATATGTATCTGCATCAGGAAGCGAGATTTCAAAGTTGCCGTTCAGACCAACTTGGTAAACCGTATTTCCTGCTGCATCTACCGCAACAAGATTATTGCTGCTGTCATACATTCTTATTTCTGCAGTATCGTCACCTTGAGCAACCGAATGAACTCTGCCTGTTATGTAAGTTTGAAGTTCTGGAACTGTTTCGGCAGTATCTCTTGTAACTGTTACACGATACTTACCGCCGTTAGTTACCGTAGAGCTTACCTGACTTACAATCTCAAAGTCGATTGTAAACGACTTTTGGTTAAGTGCAAGGTCAAACATATGTGTTAATTCTGATGCCGACTTACTTGCTACCTGCGTGCCTTCAATGCTCATATTTAGGATTGGATTATATTCTGTAGTCTTAATCGTAAATTCGATTTCTGTTGCAAGCGGATCTACAAGAACATCGTAGCTTATTACACTTGCATCGAACTTAGGATTTAGTTCTTCGTATCCGTCTCCATCAACTGTATCTGTTACGATAATGTTGCTTAGGTAAGCTGTGTTCTCTCTTACAATCTTAATTACATAAGTGTATGGAGTTTCAGCTACTGTTACGAATACATAATCTACAGCTTCACCCGCGTCAAGCTCAAATTTCTCACTTGCACTGCCGATTGATTCTGCCGAATTTTTACCCTTATGAGTAAATACTATACTGTCAGTTGGGTTTTTAGCTTCTGCTGTTACCGTAATATCCTCATCATAAGGTGAGATATTAACAACATAACTAAAGATTTCAGGGTTAAATACCTTTGACAAATCGAACTTATCGGTTGTCAGACTTGCAAGTCTTGCATCTCCGTTTGCTCTGTCATCACGAGTAATCTTCAATTCGTACTTACCAATCTTACCGTCCTTATTTTCAACAGTTACCGTTACAGTTTCTGTTGAATGTTCACTGTCAAGGAAGCTTGACGGCAATGTAATTTCAGTGGCTGTGCCGCTTGTTACCGTTGTAACCTTACCGTCGCTTGTAGTAACGGCAAGTTTATCATTTGCCGGATCTTTAGCTGTTACAGTCAATGTAATTGTATTGTCTGTGTAATTAACCTTGGCAGAATATTCAGCATCTTTTTCTTCAAATGCAGGAGTCATTTCATATAATCCGTCGCCTGCAGCTGTTTCATCCTCAAGTTCAATGTTTTCAAGGAATGCCTCAGGAATTAACTTATCAAGACGAGTTACATTCAGAACATAAATTCCGTCTTTTTCGTCAACTGTTATCTTAACCGTTACGGTAAAGTTCTTAGTATCAAGAGGAAGTTTATCAAATGTTCTTACGTCACCGTCTACATAAGCTCCGCCGTCGATACTCATACTTACTTGTGCATTTTCATAAGTATTCTTTGTATGTACGGTAAATGCTTCGGTATCCTTACCTATTTCAACATCATAATTTCTTACTATCGGTGAGAACTTAGTCTTCATAGTAGCATTATCTGTCCACAAATCAGTTAAGATAGGTGCGTCTGTATTATAAACAGTTACTACATATTCATTAATAAGCTCGTATCCGCTTTCAGTAAACTTAGTTGCACGGAATGTGAATGTTGCCTGTCCGCTTTCGCCTATAGACTGTGCCAAGTATGAACCCATACCTTCTTGCAATGAGTAATCTCTCATTGTTTCATTGATTACTTCAATGTAAACATTCGGGTCATCACTCTTAGCAAACAAGTACGGTGTAGCACCGTCATTAACGGCACTGTAAACAAATACTTTTTCGTCAAACGCTGTGAAGAATGTTGCATCCTTGCCTGTCTGGTTGATTGTCGGATCAATCATAATATGATTGATGAACGGTTCATAAGGCTTGTCTGCATCGCTTTCAGCATATACAACGAACGACTTGTTAATACCGCTTATTGTGCTTACAACATTAATGTCGAATCTTTCCTTTTGTGTTGACATTGTAAAGTCAATGTCCTTTCCGCTTTCAATCTCTCTGCCGTTTACAGTAATTATTGCATCGCTGTCGGCTGAAGTTATATTAAGCGGAATTGTTGTTGTACCTTCCGGTACTGTTATTGTTTCAAGAGTGCTGTTTGTTATCGCATCTCCGTTCAATGTACCGCTGATACCGTTGATTGCAGTATCACGCAAGATTGTTACAGAATACTTCTGCATTGTAGCACCGTTTCTGACTGTAATAATTCTTACTGTCTTATTACCGTTCAATGCAAATGTTCCGATACCGCTTACGTTTGCAGAACTGCTTGCTGCCTTAGCATTTATTGTTACACGGGTTGTTGATGCATCTACATATGTGTAGTAGTTAAGCTCTCTTGCCGAGAAATCCGGAATTATGTCCTTACCGTCTACAGTCAAGCTGCTTAGGTCAGGAATATCGGCTGCCATATTCTTTCTGAATATATCCAATGTGTATGTTACTTCAGGCAATGAATCATCAGCTGATGCATATACCTTGATGGCAACTGAGTTATATACTCCGTCTGTCAAGTCTATATCCATAGCGCCTGTATATTCTGTGCCGTTTACTTTAATCACACTGTCCGGATTTAATGCAGCTGTTTCAAGAGTTACCTTATTTACCTGATAAGGAACTGTTACATAATAGTTCTTTACATCTCTTGTAAATGCCGGTACGACTGTACCCTTATTAAGAACAAGTTCTGTTAGAGCATTATCGTTATCCGAATCAGGACGATATACATTTACAAGATATACACGCTTAGTTATTGATAACTCTGCAGGAGATTTTGTATTATCTATTGCAGTTACAACAACCTTAATCTGATTCTTACCCTTCTTAAGTTCGATATTTTCTGATGCCATACCGCTTACAACTTCAAGGTTGTTAACAGTAATCTTCGCATCATTGGCAGTTGGGATAAGGTTAATGTATGATGTTGATTCATCTACATTAATTTCATATGCCGTCTTATCCGGATCAAATGCCGGTGACAATGCAAAGTTCTGTTTAACTGCCAAGTCGATAAGTTTAGGGTCAAGGTCAGGTTGTTGACGATTGATTACCAATGTATAATACTCTTTATTTTCCTGAGCATTTGATAGTTCAATCGTGAATATGTTATCACCGTATTCAATAGGTTCAAAGATATTATTCCATGTACCGCTTGATATTACTCTGCCGTTTACTCTAATCGTTAGATTATCTTCATCCGATGGGTCATTTGATATAGCAGTTACCTTAATATCTGCCTTTTCAAATGTACTTGGAACACTTGCATAATATGAATGTTCATCCTTATCGAATGTAGGGGTTATAGCATAGTCATCAAAGTGTTGGTCTTTTAGTTCCAAACCTGTAATTTCAGGTATCGGAGTTTCAAACTTATTACGATATACCGAAACCGTATAAGTCTTTTCTGTACCGTTTACTGTTCTTACAATGAATGTTACTACCGTTTCACCTACAGCAAGCGGTGACAATGAGAATGTATCTCCGCTGCTTATCACCTTAGAAGTTTCGCTTGATGTAACTGTTATATCCTTTATAGCATCCGGAGTTCTTGCAATCGGTATCAAATCAACATTTTCATGCTCATAAGTATAAGTCAAATGATAATTTGTTTCATCACTGTCAAATATAGGAGTGAGTATACCGCCTGCTGTGTACTTAATATCTATTAGGTCAGCATTATCATTTTCACTGCCTCTGTAAATATTAATTACATAAACCTTCTTAGTGTTATTCCATGTTCTATTACCTGCTTTTGCAGTATTGTTAGGAGCAGTTACCGTAATAACAATCTTATTGCTACCCTCTACAAGCTTAATATCGGTATTTATCGTACCAACCGCATCAACGTCAATATCTAAGGCTTCGCTTCTTACCCAAATAGCAGACATTGTATTTTCGGATTTAGCGTTAATCTTAATTGAATCAACGTCATTTGCAACAGTAATCTTATATGATGTTACATTCTTATCAAATGTCGGCGTCATACTTTGACCACTTGCTGTCAGAGATGAAAGCAATGCGCTTGTATTCTTATCTATTGCTCTGTTTATTGTAATTGAGTAGTAACGACTGTTGCCGTTGCCATCGCTTACTTTGACAATAAACAAGTTATTACCCGCATCAAGCTTAACCGGCGTCGGCTGACCGGACAACATAGTTTCGGTTGTATTATTGGCTACATCATACAATGTTGCAGTCATATTACCGTCTGTACCCGTAACATTTGTATTCGGAATTACTGTGATTGCTTCTTCTGTTTCCGTATTAGTTACATTTGAATAGTAGTTATAATCTACATCTGATGAGCTGTTCATCATTGTCAATGTATGATTTGCAAGAGATATACTTGATAAGAAGTTTTGCTTTGGATTGATATTAGCATTAGTATTCTTATAAAGTGTAATCTTATACTCTTTCATTACTACGCCGCTTGCCGATACATTGAATGCAACTTCGGTTGTTGATTTCTCAGTCAAACCGTCTTTGATTGTCACGCTCGTTCCCTTTGTGGTAGAACCGCCGTCAATCTTGTAAGCCACATCGCTTGCAGCACTGCTTGGTGTTGCTTCAATATTAATATCATTAATATTTTCACCTTCAACAATGAAGTAGTAATCCGTAATATCTCTGTCGAACATCGGAACTAAGCTGTAATACTTACCGCCGATAACGACTCTGATGTCGTCCAAAGTAGCGTCAGTATCAGGAATCTTACGATTTATTGTAACCGTATATGTCTTAGTTGTTATTCTGTCTTCAGATGTTACTTCAATCTTCAATATGTTGTTACCGACTGTCAAGTTATCAAATACAAAACTATTTCCGCTTGTATGGTTGATAACCGGCTTTGAACCGTTGCTTGTAGATGTCATAAGCTTGATTGTAGCATTATTGCTTGCTGTAATCTTATCAAATGTCACCTGTGTAACAGCTGTATCTACATCGATTTCGTAGTTATGAACATCCTTATCGAATGTAGGTTTCATCACTACGCCGCTTTCAGGTTCAAGTTCGATAAGGTCTGCATCGCCTGACATTCTTGTTACGTGTACAATATATGTCTTGGTTACATCTGTTGCAACATCCTTTACAGTAACGGTTATATCTTGAGGATTATTCATCAAGTATGTCTTATTGGTAAACTGCTTTGTTGTTCCCGAATCAGGGTTTTGCTCAGCTAAAGTACCAATCTTAACCGTCTTACCGTCTGATAGAGTTGTTACTCTCATCATCGGTGTATATGTCGCATTATGCGGAATACCTATTTCAAAGCGGTTATTTTCACTGTTCCAAACAGCTGCAATAGGATTTGCATATTGACGAGTTGTATCTGTTACGAAGTCGCCATTGTCGACATCCATATAAACACTTAGAATATCTCCCGTCACACTAATCAACTTCAATACATAATCTCTGCTGATTGTATCTGTACCGGCTGTCAAAGAAACATTAATATCAACATTTGTAGTTACAGACGATATAGTCGGCATAGTTATCGTTACCCAACCGGTAGACGAAACATCTGCTGCGCCATTTGTCTTTAATGTTGTTGTTGCTCTTGAATCGCTTGCCATAGCCTTAACAATCGGATTTGTACCCGATTCAACATATGCAACATATGTTCCGTCCGGCTGCAAAGCGGCAGGCATATCATTTACCATGACATACTTAACGCTTGCGTCTATCGGCTTACGATAAATATGAAGTTCGTATTCCAATTCCTTAGATGTTTCACTTGTTACTTTTACATAGAATACGTTATCGCCATATTCAAGATTTACGTTTTGAGTAATTGTAACAAACGCATTACTCATCGGTTTTTTGTTTGAATCAAGAATTGTAACCATCGTCTTAGCACCATCATGATTATGATATGCCTTAGCGTAAATGTCTGCATTAGTCTTTTCTGATTCAACATTTACCGTATAAACGCCCTGTTTCTTTTCATCATCTGTTGTAGGCTTATTTATCTTATAATTATCCTTATCAAAGTCAGGATCCAAGTCGTAACCGATAACTTGTAAATCTGCAAGTCGGTTTTCATCGCTAGGGTCATGAATTTCTATATAATAAGTTTTTGTGTAGTGAGGAACTCTCAAGTAAATAGGTATTCTGAAGTATTCCGAAGTTGTTCCGTCTGTCTTCATACTGTTGACATACTGCTTAATATATTTACTCAAATCGTCGATTTGCTCACTGCCTGCGTCTGTAATCTTGATTCTTGTTTCATAATCATTAGGATTCCAGCCTTGTGTCTTCGCATAGTCAAGTAGTTTCTGATGTGTTTCATGTGCATTTGCATATACATCATACTCATGTAAATCATTTTCAGTCTTAATCGAATAAGTTGTAACCGTCTTTATAAATGATGAATTATAGAACGGTATCTTATTTGAATTGTCCTTCTTTGTGATATACAAATCATCAAGATATACGTCAACCGGAATATGCTTGATACGTAATGTATAATAGATTGACGGGCTGCCGTCCGACTTCTTAAGTTCAATCGAGAAGTAGTTGTCGCCAACCTTCAAATCTACGTTTGCAGTAAGCTGACCGCCCTTACCTGCTCCCAATGTATATGTCTGCGATACTGTAAGACCCGTCAACGTAATTGCGGCGTTTTTATCAACAGCATATATATCAACTTTAGCAGTTGGATTTTCTGCTTCTGAATATGAGTATGCCTCATATATAATCTTGCCGCTGTCAAGAGTTGTCTTAACTGCATCATTGTCATTTACACGGATTGCTCCAAGTGCTGCGTCAAGCATATCACGCTTAATTAAAATATTGTTAATTGTTATTAAGAATCCGTCTTCGTCATATACACGAAGCTGAACAATCGAATTAACTTCTTTTAGCTTAATTGTTGATTTAATAGTCTGCTCATTAGTTGTATCATCTACAAGTATCTTTTCACCGTCGTCAATCTGAACGTAATATTTATGACCTTGAGGGTCTGCCATATTAATTTGCATATCTGCATCGCTCAAGTAGAACGGAAGTTTTGTCGGACGTTCATAGTTTGAAATGATAACACCGTCTTCATTTGTAACCGGATCGCCGATTCTTTCTGTAAGTTCGTCATTTACAACTGTGTTCAAATCGAAGTTGTAGATGTACTGAACAATGTAAATCGTATAGTTCTGTGTTGCGCCTGACGGAGATTCTACCGTTACAGGAACTTGCGTAACACGACCGTTTAGTTTTACATCATCAATATATGTATTTACTGCGCTGTTCTGATGAACACCGTTTACATATATCTTAGCAAACTTATTCTCACTTATAAGTTTTACTACAGCTGTATCACGTCCTTGCGGAACTGATGCCAAGTAAGTTGTAAGACCTGTTATACTTGCATTCTTCAAGATTACTTCAGATTCATCTATAGGATAATCTTTGTATCCTTCTTTTCTCAAACCGATATTAACATTTTTCAACTGAGTACCCTCAGGGCTGTTAATAAGGTTGATTACATATTCCTGAGATGCGTTGTTGGTTCTCGATGTTACTTTAAATCTGAACTTATATAAATTTCTGTCTTCAATACTGGCGGCATCCGTTGTAGCACCTGCGAAGTTTACATTAGTTCCTTGAATTTGTTTATTATTGCTCAGTACATATGTACCATCTCTGTATTCATAGAACTGAATTACCGCATATGGGTCTATTGCGAATACAAACGGTTGTGCAATGTATGTATTCATCGGCATTTCAACTTTGTAAGATATTGCCGTTGTATTAGGTTCCACACCCGCTTCATAACCTGTAACCTTACCTGTAACTCTTGTTGTCTGCTGAGTTTCAGTAGAAAGTCCGCCTGTAGCGTCAACATATACTTTGTCTATACCAAGTTCACTTGAAGCTTTCTGAATCATCAATGTGTAATCCTGTGTTCTGCCGTCACCGGCTGTTACTCTGGCTTTCAATATGATGTCATCTATACCTGACATTGATGCCTCTGTATCAACTGCCAACATTCCGCTCGCAATCGCAGGTTTACCAAAATCAGTAAAGAATTCAATCTTTGAACTTGCCGACTTAGTCTGTGACTTAACATATGCCATATTTGCCGTTGGATTAATATAGCTTATGTAATTATATGTATAAACATATTTGCCGTTTACAAGTGTCTTATCTTCGCTCTGCTTTGCAGCCTTTACATATGAGCTGTCAACTAACTTAATATCGCTGACAAACATATCAAGTTTCAAATCAGAACGCATTTCTTCAGGAGAAAGCTTTGTAATAATAAGCTTTGTTATTGCTATCTCATCAGGAGTTGTACCATCTGACAGCAAATCAGGTGAACCAACCTTAATATCAATCGTTACCGATGACGATGTCGGAATTGTTGATACGTCATAATTCAAATATGAATTGCTTGAAAGAGCAAATCCGTTATTCTCAAATTCTACGTATTCCCCGGCGTTCAGAGCAGTAGCTTTGATTTCATTTACAAGTGTTTCATCTGCCCCTACATCAATTCTGAATGTATAAGGGTCGTTTCTGTCTTGCTCTGCATAACGTCCGTCAAGTGTAATTTCCTTAAGCTTTAGATTATTCATCTTTCTGATAATCTTAAGTGTGTAGTATGCAGGTGCAATATCACCTTCATAACTCCATACCGTTACCTGGAATGTTCTTGAACGTTCGCCTGTTGTTTCATCAACATCATCGTCATTACTGTCAAACGGAATATTTATCTTTAGAGTTTGATTTGTCGAAACAGTATCTACACCGTCTATCGTCATACCAACTCTTGCTGTTGAGTAATCAGCACCGATTTCAATAGGAACGATTGATGTACCGTATGTTATATTCTTTATGATAATCGGATTGTTTACAGTTATATTTTCAACAACTGACTGGAACAACTTACCCGTTTTATCTTCAGGATATGCATATACGTGATCAATTTTTCTGTTATTAGACTTTCTGATTAGGTCTACTATGTATTCCTTACCATCACCAACACCTGACAACATTTCATCCTGTGAACGTATTCTAAAGTACAATGTGTAGTTTTGGTTAGGTTCAAGATTTGAAAGTTGTACTTGTTTTTGATGTAATTCATAGTTATTTGTATATGATGATGTATATGGGTCATAAATATCTACGCCCGCATATTCATAATCTGCGATTACCTTCATGTCAACAGATGTTATACCTGTTTCAATTTCTACAGTGTATCTGCCTGTGTTCTTATCATACTTAGCAGGCGGTATGCTGTTAATTGTTCCTGCAGGACCAACCCATACACTGTAATTATCACTTTCGGCATCATATTCAACATCTCTGTTTGTGTTATCTGCAAGATAAACTCTCAATTCATATTCTTGCATTGTACCCGCTTCAGAGATAATTCTGAATTTAACCACATGAGGAATATCAGGATCTGCATCGTCAAACAAGTATGAGTGGGATACTCTGAACGGAATGTTGTATTTAGCATCATTTCCGTGATAATCAAAGTCGCCATCTTCCCATAGAAGTTCTGCTGTTGTATCCTTCGACTGAACAGCCGCCTGAACAACAACCGATGTCTTTTCGGCATTATTAACTGCTTTTTCATATACACTGTAAGGAATATAGCTGTTATAATACGGCAGATCCGAATCGTCCTCAGTGAACGGACCATATGCTTCTACACCATTAACCGTTACATAATCGGCATTAGTATTAATCGACTGGATTGTTACGTTTAATGCATTGTTTGAAGTATGTCTGCCGTCTTCTGATGTTACTACGTACGGAATTACCTTAACGCTTTCGCCATCCTTTACAGGAATCAAGATACCGTGAATATCTCCGCCGTTTACTACATTTGAACCACTTATTACAGTGTCATCATCTGTTATTCCGGTATATATTTTACCGTTTAGAGTAATCTTAGCCTTTGAATACTCTGTCTTGATATATACTCTTAAATACTTATTACCGTTTTCATCAACTGTAAGTGTTGATTCGCTTACTTTGTAATAATCTACAACATTTGGACTTGTTTCACCGTCATATCTTGTAGTTTCATTTACAACAGTTTCTGAGTTGTCACTGCTGTTATGAAGTACATTTGTATTTTCTGACAATCTGTAGATTACAACCTTATACTGATGAGTATATCCTGTACCTGCTTCAGGTATTGATACAATAGTAATATTTGTATCAGGAGTATCTTCAGATACTGATCTTGCTGTATTTACAGGAATTGTAAGTACACCATCTGTCGGATAATTATAATCAGATCTGTTTACAATTCCGTTTTCAGATACTGAATTTACTGATACTGTCGGATCATATGGAGTTGGTGCATGTTCATCAATGCGAAGTCCAACCTTTACAGTTGCATCCTTCACGATACCGTATCTATAGATAATCTCATCGCCGACCTTTTCAGGATTTTTAAGCAAGTTACCGTCAATATAAATATCAATATCTGCATCAGTGTTCTTATACTTCTGACCTATTAAGAATGTATAAGTCTTAACAGTACCAATCTTTTCATCAATAGTTGCATCTGCTTGAGCCTTATAGTTATTAGCTACACCAACCTGAATCTTAACTACTGTAAATCCACCGTCTTTTTTGATTAGAGGAATCTTATAAGACTGGTTGCTTGTCTGACGCCATCCGCCATCCCATACAACGCTTGCATCGGTTGCTGAATAGTCGTTTGCTGCGGCTGTTTCATATGCTGCAACCTCTTTCTCATATTGAGCAAGTGCTGCTGCATACTGTTCATCTGTCATACTTCCCTGAGTAGGTTTTTCAGGTCTTGTCAAGTGACCTATTCTGATGTAGTTATTAGCATCCTTAGCCAACACTGATGCGATTGCACTTGGCAAATCATCAGTCTGCGGATCAAGACGAACAACATATGCATTTCTTGTGCTGTCCCAAAGAGCATTTGACAAGTTGCCGCCGCTGTAAGGTCCTGCCTGTACAGCTTCAAGATCAAGATTCAATCTATTGATATTAATTTTATACTCAGCAGTAGTATTTAATGAAGATTTAATCATTACATTAATAGTGTTCTTACCTGTTATTGTAAAGTTCTTATAAACATTATTATGTAATGACGAAGTATTATCGTCAATCTGTACTTCTGCCAACAGAGTTGATGCTATAGCCTCAAGATCTACTGTTGTAACATCAGACGGAATCCATAGCTGATATTCACCGTCTATATCCTTACCGGCTTCAACAGTTGTTTTTGTTCCGCCGTCATCGTAAGTTGCGGTAAATGTCTTAAGGTTTGCATTATCACTCTTCTTGTAGATGTATAGATATGATACCTTAATTGTTTCTAAGTCAGCAGCTTTTGACTTGATTTCATAGATTGTTAATTCTTCGCCGTCAAGAAGTACATTAGTTGCTGTCCACTTATCCGAATTAGCTGATGTTGGGTCTGTTGCCGTCGGGCTGCCTGCATTTACAAGTGTATAAATATCATTAGCCTCTATCAAAATATCAACATATGTCTTATTTGTAAACGGAACATTACCCGGAGTATCAAGTTTAACTACATATACGTCTGCAGTTGCTCCTGTTTCTTCATCCATTACTCTGTTTTCAGCTGTCGGAGTATAAACATTGCTACCGTATGTTACCTTAACAGTCTTTAATGAATCATCAATACTCTTTCTTGTTAAGTGAAGTACATAATGTTCAACAACATTCTCTTCTGTTGTTACGTCAATCGGAATGTAAATATCCTTAATTGATGTATCAAGTTTATATCTTTCGATTTCTTGTACATTAGCCGAATTATACTCTGATGCAATGCTTACCTTTGAAGTAGAGTTTACAGTTTCAGCCTTAATATTGATATATTCAAGGTCCTTGGTAATTACATAGTTATAAACATTTTCATTTATATCTGTAACATCTGTATAACCCGAACCTACAAGAACATTTCCTATAAGAGTAAGCGGATCAACCTGTACATACTTCAAACCTGTATGATATTCAGCAGGTTTCAAGATTAACGGATATTCAACTGTTGAAAGTGCATTACCGTTTGTTACTCTCAATGTATAAGTTGTTGTAGTACCGACATTTGCAGGAAGTGCTGTATTAATCCATGTCAAGCCGTTCATGCTCTCATACGAAACAACATTTCTATCCTTGTCAAGTACTTCAACTGTACCTGATATAGGAGTAATTTCTGCATTTACAGAATCAGCTGACTTACCTATTTCTGCAACGTATGTGTTATTTACACGAGCAACTGTCGTTCCGTCAATAACAACGCTGTCAAGTGTTGCCAAAGTAGGTTCTTTAATAATTACAAGATGATGTTCCTGACTTGCACCGCTTGTTGATGTAATTGTAAACGGAATTATTGTCTTATCATTGATAAGTCCGTTTATAACACCTTCAAATACACCTGTATATGAACCGCCTCTGATTGCGATTGTTGAATAAGGATTCTGAGCCTTTATGTAAATATTAGCCGAATTCTTAGTATCTCTGATATATACAATATGTTCGCAAGTTGTTTCTCCGTCTGCAAACAAGTCAATGCTTTGTGCAGAAACTGACGAAGCCTTATTTGTAACTTGTAGCATTGGGTAGCTGCCTGATGTCATATACCATATATCATTGAAGTTCCAATCGCTAAAGATTGACTGAACATATAGGTCAGATGCAGCAATACTGCTATTATCATTTGTCGTAACGATTGATGTATCATTCTTAACAAACAATGCACCCATTACACCGTGTGTATGTGTAATTGTACCGTCACTGTTAATAGCAATCGATGCTTTATCAAACATTGAGCTTGACATATTTGCGTTAGCGAATACATATCCGATTGTTGCACCGGCATTATTGCTTATTACTATACCTGCAGAAGCATTGTTGCTTACAAGTGCAGTTGATGTAATATATGAGTTTTCAATAGTACCGTTGTTTTCGATTGCAAAACCGGCTGCATTCTTAGCTGTAATCTTACCGCCCGTTTCAATTGCAACTTGTTCGATTGTACCGTTGTTAATGCCTGCTACAACAGATGCATTTTCAACTCCGCTTTCACCGATTGTCGCAACCGCAAATCTCAAGTTCTTAACAGTACCGTTGTTTACAGCAAACAAAGCTGAATAATCTTGACCGTTTACGCTCTTCTGTGATGTAATCTTCAAATCGGAAATTGTAAATCCGTTACCGTCAAGACTACCTGTAAATGGTGTATCTTCTGAACCGATAGGATCCATTTGAATGTAATCCGAATTATACTTCATTGAAATATTATTCTTCAATACATAATGCTTTGTTAAGCTTTCCTCATCGTTACCGATGCTCTTCAATCCTGCGGCTGATGTGATTTCAAACGGACGTGCTTGGCTGCCGTCAGGAATGTTAAGATTTGATATATCTGCATCAGCTGATTGGTTCCTGAATGTAGGATACTGAGCTGTCTTGATTACCCATGTATTTGCAAAGTCCCAATCATTGAATGTTGCTATATCTCCAAGCTTTTCAGGAAGAACTGACGCACTGTTATATACATTGCTGTTGCTTCCCACCTTGCTGTAGATTTGGCTAGGCATTACTGCATATGCATTATTTATTGTTGAGTTGTCAAGGTTCAATACAACAATCGACGCTACGTGTTCATCGGTTAAATTACTTGATGTTGAGCTTATTGAACCTACATTATATACATTCTTAACAGCGTTATGGTTCAATGCTGCAATACCTGCTGCGTACTCACCTGATGTAATTGTTGCTTTATTATATGCGTCTTCGACAGTACCACGGTTATCACCTGTTACACCGCCGGCTGCATATGAAGATTCAATATTACCTGAAGCTACGGCTACTCTTGAAATTACACCGTTTTGTTCATTCTTACCTGCCACGGCACCGATATATTGATATGATGTGCCTGCAACAGATGTAATATTTACATCTTCAAGTTTGAAGTCATAAACTTCACCCTTATTTACACCAAACAAGCCGTATGCTGTATCATTTGATGTAGCTGTAATTGTTAGATTTGATATTGACTTTCCGTTACCGTTTAGGTTACCTGTAAACGGTTTGGAAATTGTACCAACCGGAGTCCATGCAGTACCGCTTAAGTCAATATCATTCATCAATACATAGTATGCATCAAGATGATCTGACATAGCCTGAAGTTCTTCGGCCGTCGTAATCTGGTAAGGTGATGCCTTACTGCCGTCAGGGTCTTCAGGAAGGATAGTTGAGCCGCCGCCGCACGATGCATCTTTAGCTACATATTCGTCCTCTGTACCTCTTTCGGCGATTACCTTTTCTACACTTGTATTATTGCTGTACTTAACAATTACAAGTTCATATCTGCTTGTCTTTGTTCCGTCAGAAACAACAATATAGAATTTATTTACTGTTCCAAGGTTTGCAATATCAGGTACTGATAATTGACCTTGATCTTCACCAAGAACAACATCACCTGTGTCTGTTACTCTGATAAGTCCAAGTTTTGAATCGCTTCTTCTTGTTGCAATTACAATGCTTGCACTGTCATCTGTGCTCGGAATAGCTGTCTTATAATTTCCGTACTTATCCGGAGTTAGCTTTGTATAATCTCTTTCTGACTTGCTCTGAACCATTACATTTGAAAGTGCCAAAGACTGGTCTTGTCTTACAAGTGTAATTGTTTCTGCAATAAAGCTGTTATCGTCATACGGATATGAGTAAATCTTGAATTTAACAGTTGTTGTCTTACCCGAATCAAGAGTTACTGTTTCAGTATTTTCACTTACCTTAAACTCGCTGTCACCAATCTGTACCTTTGAAACTTCGCTGTCTGCAACAACTTTAATATCTGCCGCAGTTGCTCCGTAAGGTACTTCATAAGTGTAACCGTCGCTTGTCTTTGTAAGCTTGGTTCCGTTGACATAGACTTCTTTTTCACCCGTATTGCTTCTTATAATATACAATGTGTATGCTTGCTCTGCCTTACCGTCCTTAGATGTAACGGTAAAGTCAACCTTAGATACGTTCTTTGTAACATTATAAGATACGTTCAAGACACCGTTTGTTGATTTATCGCTGTCAAGTTTAACTACTGCATCTTCGTTTGCCGCAGTTATTGTAAGTATGCCGTTTGTTACGGTACTGTCTGCTCTTACAAGATATGTATTAGACTTAAAGTCTGCCTTTTCAGCTGTTACACCGTCAAAGACAACACTCTTTAGAGCTACGTCTGAATCTTCAACATACTTAATTATTACTTGATATGGATCACTTACAACCTTACCGTCATAACTCATAATTCTAAAGTTAAATACTGTATCATTTTCTGAGTTAAGTGCAAGATTTTCAAATACATAACCGTGTGAGTTGTCACTTACAAGAATACCGTCAATACCGAATCCTGTAAGTTCTACCTTTGCCATGTTACCTGTAGGAACGATTGAAAGGTCAACCGGATTACGTCTGTTTACAACTGCTGTGTAGATACGGTCATCAGGAACTGAGAATAACGAAATATCTACATCTGTTGAGGCACCGGCTGTAAGTTCAGTCTTATTAAGTGAAACTGACTTGACATCTGTGTCTTCGTAATCAGTATATACATACAATGTGTATGTCTGCTTTACACTGCCTGATGATGATCTAATTGTAAATTCAAACTTATTTACCTTTGAAACATCGGGTTCATCAAGCATTCTCTTTGCAATAAGTTCACCGTGGGCTACATCGTAACCGCCTGTTTCACTATTCTTCATTGAGATTTCTGCAATACCGCTTGATGTATGTATTGTGATAGTTGCAGGGTTTTCTGCTCTTGAATCGCCTCCGTTAAGATCTGACGGAATTGCAATCTCATAGATAGTAGGATTATTCTTTCTTGTGATTGCTGCGATACCATTTACGATAACCTCGCCTATCTCCGTGTTATTACTGTTCTTATAGATACTTACTGTATAAGTCTTCTTAGCATTTGGTGTACGTACATCATCAACATACAACTGTGAACGAACTTCTACAGTTATAGTTGTTTCTTCTTCAGAAGACAATGTATATGAAGTATCTGACCATACGTTGATGTATGGAATTGAAAGTGCATTTCCTGCTACATTGACAAGTTTAGCATATTGATTTGCTGTAATTGTTACATCCGCCTCAGTTACGGTTGTCGGAACACTGAATGTATACTTCAAACCATTTGAGATAGGAGTTGTATTTACAGTATCATTAACCTTTACATTGTCAAGTGACAAGTCATCTGATGCACCCTTTAATAATAAGTAGTAGTTCTTAACCAACTCTGCCTTATCATTTTGAGGTTTAACGGTAATTCTCAAGTATCTCTTACCACCAATAGGAACACCGCCTACAACCTTATATCGGAATGCACCTTCGTCGGTCTTCTTTCTTGTGATGATGTCACCTGTCGAATCTATGATGTTTTCACTGTCATCAGGCAATGCTACTTCATGTATTGATTCGATTGTTGCATACTTATCTGTAAGCAGTATATCAAGCAATATATCGTGGTCAGGAACGTTTGCTTCATACAATACTGTCATTGACATATCAACATTGTATTCGCCGTCCAAACCTTTTTCTGTTGTTATACTCTTAATTGATGTATCGTCTGACTTTTCTCTGAATTCAAGAACATAGTTCTTCTTCGAGCCGTTTTCAGCCTTTACTTCGATTACATATTTACCACCGTTTGCATTTGCCGGCAATGTATCCTGCCAATTATTATCTGTTGTCCAACCGGCTGTATCGCCTGCTGTTGAAGCACTGCTATCGCCGTTATTATGCCACTTATTCTGTGAATCATAGTAACCTACTCTCAATATTGACTTAGGTGAAGTTTCAATCGTAATTTGAGGTACTTCTGTCATTGAGTCTACGAAGAATATGTACTTAACGTCATCACTGTTTTCTACAGGTTCTTCTGTAGCATCCACATTACCACGCTTGATGCTGATAATATCATTTTCACCGCTTCTTCTTGTGACGTGTAACTTATATGTCTTAATCGGCTGTGAAGTATTCTGCGATTGAACATAGATTGTATATATCTTAGCTGTATCAGTTGCTTCTGTAAGAGCGATTGTATAAGCCTTAGATGTTATACCCTTATCAACCAACGTTGGTGCAGGCTCACCATCTTCTGTAATCGCAAGTTTTGTAAATTGATTCTTAGCCTTTACTATAACATTTGCTATTTCGTCAGTTGTTTCAATACTTCCGTCATAGTAACCGCCGTTTGAAGCTACCCAGTTAGCTTCTACACCGTTTACTGTTACTGTAATATCGGTATCAGTACTCTGCGGCATAATGATTAGCTTAAATGTCTTCTTATAACTTGAGCCTGATTTAGCCACATCAACTTCATAAGTATATGGATTGCTTTCCGTCAAAGCTGACAAGTTACTAACCTGTAATCTATACAATGTTCTGTCAGGTGAATCAACAGTTATAATATTATTTGCATTTGTTGTATTTCTTACTTCAGCAATATTACCGTTTATTGATGTTAGGTATATAGTTGCTGTGTTAGAAGTTGTAGGAACATATACAATATATTCGTTCTTGTCCTCTTCCTTCGCAATCTTTTCGTCATCGTATTCTACAGTCAATTCCATATCCATATCTGTAGGTGTTGCGATGATGTAGTAATCCTTTGTACCGCCGCTCTGCGATGTTACGGTTACAGGAATTGCGAATGAATCGTTTGTGCCGTCACCGTCAAAGTCGTAATCGGCTGTAAGTTTTGTAAATGTTGCCTTTGCAGTACCGCCGTTTGTATTTGCGAACGGTGCATTATCAATGCTTGTTACTGCCGCATTTACATCTTCAAGCTCGATTGCAAGGTCAAATACTGTATAACCCGATGTAGTTGACTTAGGAACATATACATGATATGCATTGTATATATTACCGCCTAAGTTTACACTGTCATCTGCTGTAGTATCTGTATCCTTGTTTTCACTGTCATTTGGATTTGCAGTTACCGACTTGATATTTGCATTGTTACTCTTCTTATAAATATATAGCTTATATTCGGCTGTTGCTGTATTTGTAATATCATCAGATTTAACTGTGATTGTTACTTCTGTGAAGTTACTGTTTATAGTATCTTCAAGGTCTGTTGTAACAGTTGCGCCAAGTGTCGGATTTGTGTTGTTATTGCCTGAAACGCCGTCTTTACCTGTAATTTCTACACGGTAATTTGCGTTAGATGCAAGAGCCCATACATCTGCACTTGTTGCTGTACCGTCTACATAATATACATATGAGCCGTCAAGGTTTGTTTTCTTAACAGTATTGTTATCAACCTTTACAGTCAATGCATAATCATCGCTCAAACGTTTTAGATATACAACGTTTTCATATGCAGGGTCACCGTCAGCTGTTCTGTACAATCTGAACGGTACTTCCATTTCGGTTACAGAGATAGGCATTGAAACCTTAGGCTCTGCATAACCGCCGGCTGTAATATCGCCATTGTTAATGCTTACGAAGTGGTTCTTGCTCGCTGCCGTAACACCAATCAATACTTCACTTGCGTTAGGAAGTACTTCAAGATATGTATATCTTGGTTCTGAATCAGTCGGTGCAGTTGCATCCAAACCGTTTACTGTTACGCTTTCAACAGAAGGAGCTTCGTCTGTACCCTTTATAACAAGCTTATACATCTTCTGTAGTGAGCCATCCTGTGAAACTACCTTAACATATCTAATCTCGTCGCCTGTCTGTAAATCCAAACCTGAAACGATTTGAGTTACATATCCTACGTTGCTTGGATTATTATCATATGCATTCTGTCTAAGTTTCTCAATGTCTGTAAGTTCTGCCAATTCATCAGATGCTTGTACAGTTACATTTGTAAACTTAGTTGTATCAGGGATTTCAACAGTCCATGTTTCACCGTTGACGTCTGATGATTCCTTAACTGCATAATATGTGCCAACCTTAATATACTCTACATCTGCATTTGTATCTGTATCTCTGATTATTAAGGTGTATTCTTTAGTTGTAAATCCGTCTTGTCCTGTTACTGTTATACGGTATCTGTTTACCGGCTGACTGTGTAGAGTTACCGCATCATTTGCCCATACATTCTGTGACTCGCTGCCCACTTCATTGTATGACAATCCATATGGTGACTTTGTCAAATCTCTTGTGATAGCTTCAACCTTAACAGTTGAATTTGCATCTTGTGTTGTTATTGAAACATCAGCAGTCTTATCACTCGAAATACCGGTCTTTAGATATGTGTAAGTACCGTTTGCATTGCTTACTGTAGTACCGTTTACAGTTACATTCATAAGGTCTGTGTTTACAGCAACCTTAGTAATTACAAGAGTATATCTCTTTGTTGTACCGTCTTTTGCCTTAACTTCAATCGTTGCAGTTGTTTCTTTACTGTTTACAACCACATTGCTCAAAGTAACAGCTCCGGTCGCTTCATCCTTGCTGTCATAGCTGCCGTTTATATGTACGTACTGAACAAGCGATGTTTGCGGAGTTGCTATAATATCAACTCTTGAAGTTGTATCAGGAATCTTAATTACGAACTTGCTGTTATCATCTGCATCATATTTTGCAGGTCTTACAACACCGTCTACAACAACATCAACGCTCTTAAGCTCAGGGTTACCTTCTACAGAAGATACCTTTACGAAGTAAGTCATTACTTGACTTCCGTCTTCTGACTTAATATATACAGGAATTGTTACACCTGCTCTAAGCTCGTCATCAGTTATACCTGTAAGGTCAACATTAACACTTGCATCATTGCTGTTTGAATATGTTATTGCAGCTGAACCGACATATGCTGACGGTTTATAAGTTGTTTCGATTGCAACTGTTGACTGACTGTCCTTAGCCTTTACTCTGATAGGAAGAATTGTTCTGCCCGAATCTACATATGTATAGAATTCACCTGCGGTATTCTTGCTTAAGTCAGGATCTTCATTTGCAATATAGATTGCTTTTACAAATTCAATTTCTGTATTATCAGACTTCTTGCGAAGTACAAGTTTATAATCCTTTGATGTGACTCCGTCTTCTGCTATTACTCTGATTGAAAGTTCTGTTGGACCATCATTCAATGACGGGTCAAGAGTAACTTCTCTGATTGCCTTATATGCTGCACCCGTTGTCATAGTTGAAGGCTGTTCTGTAGCAGGGTCGTAAATTACAACCTTTGAGCTTGTATTATTTGCTTCTGCAGTAATATTAATGCTTAGAGCTGTACCCGTTGTTATAATATCACTTGCATTAATACCAAGATAATACTCAATATTACCGTTTTCATCAGTAATCTGCTTTACCTTACCTGTGTAGTCAGGGCTTGCAGGGTCTGTTGTAGGTGTTGAATCAACCTTATACAGACCAACATTATTTGATGCGTATTTAATAATAAGTGTCGGTATATTCATTGAGCTGTTGTCTATGACAATACCGTCTGCTCTCTTAACATACAACTTAGTTGTTGTACTGCCGTTCGCTTCTTCTTCAAGAAGTTCTTTCGGAAGAAGAACCTTTGCAATACCTCCCTGTGTAGGATCTGCAGCGTTGATAGGTGTCGGAGTTACGAAGTTATTCGGTGTTCCGACTGCTACCTGCGAACGTGCATCGGCAGTTGTAACGTAAATTACAATACCGTCCTCCGAATAAGGGGCTTGACCTTCATATGTGTTAATTGAAGTCTTATATGTTGCAGCAACCTTATTTTCTGTTAAGTCTACTGCCGTTATACCGTTTGTTTCAGGTAATTTCAAAATATTTACCTTAAACGTCTTTTCTGTTCCGTCTTCTGACTTAACATGGATATATACAGCATTTGCCTTTGGCTGAGTTGCTTTAACATCCATTTCATCTGTATATGTTGCATCGCCATTTACATAGAATGTACTGCTTGTTGAAATCGTCAGCTTAATGCTTTCATCAGTTGTAACATTATCGCCGTCTACAATAACACCCTCTGCTACAAGTTTTTGAGTTGTGTTATCTGTTCCGTCAGTTGACGCAGGCAAAGTATATTCATACTCACCGTCAGCATTCTGCGAAAGTTCTTCGCCGCCATATGTTACCTTTATTGCAGTATTAGCTGACATTCTTATAATATCAAGCTGATATACACCCTGTGAATATGATGTATCTGCCGGAGTTACAGCAATATAAAGTGTTGTTGTATCTGCTGTAATCGAAACATTTCTCATGTCGAACGGCATTCCTGACATAGAGTCACTCTTTGCAGTTGCTTCATCAGGACGAATTGCAACCTTTGAGCTTGTGCTTGCCGCTACGGCATTAACCTGTACATAGTTAGTATCATACTTAATCTTTGCAACATACTTACCGGTTGTCTTATCATATGTAACATTGTAATTTTCACCGATTATTATACCTGTCGGCTTGTACTCAAGCTTATCAACAGTAAGGCTTCCCAAACGAGAATCTGCTGTTTTCTTGTAAATACGTAGTGTATATTCATTAACCGCACCCAATGTTGTTGTTACCTTTAGAGCAATATCCATATAACCCTTGTCATTAAAGTTCAAGGTTACATCTTCGGTTGTTGTATATGAATATACGTTGCCGTTCTCAATTTGAACTTGTCCGTTAGTTACTGCAGTTGTCAATGTTACAGACGCTGTCTTAGCATCGTCATCAACTGCCCATACATACATTAACTTTTCATTACCGTCTTCTTTTACAAGAGTTGAGTTAATATAGCCGCTGTTATCAACTGATACAAACGGATCACTCTCTTCATCAAGCTTGAAAATTGTAAGTATATACGGAGCGCCGTCAAGTGAATCGGCTGTCAATTTAATATATGTCTTATCTGATGTCTTTGTATTATCAAGGATAAATCCGTCATATGTGAATTCACCAGGTGTTGTTGCCTCCTTTACGGCATTTAGCAAGCCATCAGGAGTGTATGTTACCTTTGCGACATCTCCGATCATAGGAGTTGTAATGATGTTAATATTAGCAACATCCTTAATCGGGATTACAATCTCGTAGTTCTGAGTATCACTCGGATTCTTCTGGTACGCGGTATATGTATTAAGCACATTTCCGCTTGCATCAACGATTTCTACCTTAATTTCCTTGATTGTTGTTGCCTCCGACTGTCTGTAAATAGTCAATGAATGGTTTGATACAGTTCCGTCTTGTGCTGTTACTTTAATAGGAATGACCTTATATGTTTCATTTGCCGACATTGTAATCTTCTGTACGTCATAGTAACCGTCATGACCGTTATCCTTGTCATGATCGCTGTTTACAGTTACATTCGCAATAGAGATTTTAGCTGACGGAGAAACTTGGCTATAGATATAAATATCTCTATCCTTAGCATCGCCGGTTTCCTTAATGATTGCATAATAGTTACCTGTATTACCTATCAGAACACCATTTCTTACATAATCCGATACTGCCGCATCTTTCAATTTAATATGGTTTTCAGGTTGGTCATAATAAACCCAATCAGCTACATCTGTAGCAGGATCGTTTTCACCAACTTTTACAATTCTCAAATCACCGTCATTTGAGTATCTTGTTGTATGAGCTTTATATATTCCGTCAAAGCTTGTGTTGCTGTTCTTAAACTCGAAGTAATAATTATCTTCAAGTTCACTGATCGGTACATCTGTAAATTCATAGTATCCTATAAACTTAGGGTCTTTTGAACCAATATTTGCGTCTGTCAACAATGTACCCATAACAGGATTTTGACCGTTCTTATCTACCATATAGATAACATCTGCGTCTACAATACTCTTAACGTGTACCGTTACAGTTGTAGCATTAGGAATTGTTGTTTGTACAAGACCTGTATAAACACTCTTTAGAGGATCAACAAGCTTATAAGACTTATCGCCTACAACAGATATTATCTCTGTATATTCATCACTGTCAAGATAACCCTTTTCAACTGCGGCTTGAGTTGCTGTGTCATCAAGTTTTGAATAATCAAATACGATTGCTTCAACATGATTATCGCTTGCATCGGCAACTTCTACATATGCAGTCTGTTTTGTACCTGTCTTTACATCTGTTACAACAAGTGTTGCAACACCTTCCTTAGTCTTTCCGCTTACTTTACCGTCTGAATCTACAGATACAAGTGAACCAGGAATAAGAGCAGTTACTCCATCCTTATCCATTTCATTCGTGATTTCCCATTTGTATGTGTCACCTGTTGTTGCATTATCTTTAATCAAGTTAAATCTATTGAATGAAACTTTCATCTGATAAGGTGCGGAACCGATATAAAGTTTCAAGCTTGAAGGAATAAGCTTCATAGTTCTGCCTGTTACAAGCACAGGGCTGAATTCGTTAGAATCAGATGCGTTTGTTGTACCAGGTTTATAGTGTGCAGGATCTTCACCCGCATAAGCATCACCCAACTGACCGTGTGTATTTTCACCGAAGCTCCATACAAATCCGTCTTCAAGTACAACGTATGATGTTGCACCACCTGTTGCAACCGAAATTGCCGACAGACTTCCGTCATCAACAGTTACTTCTACAGGAGATACTTTGTCATCAGATGTTGTTACATTACCGATACCCAAACGTCCAAGGTCTGCACTACCCCAGCTCATCACTCTTCCGTCTGCTGTTATCGCAATATTGTGCAATGCACCGACTGAAATATCAACTGCGTAGTTATTAGTACCGTCAAATACATCTACATAGTTAGGAGCGTAGTATAACAAGCTTCCGCTTTCGGCAATACCTTGTCCAAGCTGACCTTCACTGTTAGCGCCCCACGATATAATTCTGCCGTTATCAAGCATTGCAACAACGTGATATAAACCATCATACGTTCTTAAAATATGACCGTTAAATTCATCACCAAGGTCTATCTGTACAGGGTAAGCATAGTAACGATTATTTGTATTATCAATTTGGTGATTCGAGTTTTCACCCCAACCCCAAAGTGTACCGTCATAACGTACTGCCTTTGTTGCGCTACCGCCTGCACCGATACTGATGCTGATAACTTTGTTCAAGCCTTGTGCTACAACCGGAGTGCTTGATCTCTTGCTTGTATCCTTTGAAGGAGCACCAAGCTGACCTAAGCTGTTGTCACCAAAGCTATATACGTATCCGTCTGCACCAAGTACCATTGTATGTTGTTTACCTGCCGAGATAGATACTATTTCAGGCAGACTTTCTACCTTTTGAGGTGTTGATACGACTATGCTTGCATTACCCAAACCAAGCTGACCGTAATCATTATGACCCCATGTATAAACTTCACCGTCACGGGTAAGTGCGATTGAATGATATTCACCTGCGTGAACAGATACAATATCCTTACCGTTTAATGCTGTTACATTTATAGGTTCATATGCACAAGATACGCTGCCGTCACCAAGCTGACCGTATTCATTGTTACCCCATGCCCAAACTGTTCCGTCCGACTTAAGAGCGATAACATGAGAGTTACCTGCAGAAATCATAGGAGCTGTCTGTGCGTCTTTATCTATTACATGAACGATACATACTGATGTAAGGTTGCCCTTCTTAACAACGATATGAGTAATACCAATCTTATTACCTGTAATCTCGCCGTCATCACCAACTGCCGTAACATCTGCAATAGCTGTATTCTTACTTTCAAATGAGATACTTCCAGGATTATCATAATCAGTAATCAAGTTGAACTTCTTACCTGAATATGTGTCAAGAGTAGCTGTTTCTCCGACATGAATTGTCATTTCATATTTAGAAATAAGTTCTGTTCTTTCACCGATTAGAACCGGAACATAACTCTTTGTTTCGTTTCTGGCAACCGGTGTACCAAGTGAATAGTCACCATAACCGTAAACGTCACCATTTCTTGTATAGAATACTGAATATTCATCACCAAGACTTACACCTGCGATTGCGAAATCGTTATATGATGACTTGATAGTATCAATAACAGCATTTGCAATAGGTATATTTCTTTCAACGGTGTCACCTATACCAAGTTGACCCTTATTATTTTGACCGAATACATACATATTACCATCCTTACCGATAACTGTACTGTATTTATTACCGGCTGCTATGGTTACTGCATCTGTTAAAATCTTTGTGTATGTATTTTTTGTTGCACTCGGTGTATTACCAAGCTGACCGTGTTGGTCACTGCCTGTTGCATAAACATTTGATGTAAATGCAAGAGCAATACTATGATCATATCCTGCAGCTATAGCAACTATAGCTTCGGTATCTCTTACTTCTGTCGGCAACCACAATTCACCTGTGTTATTACCGACTCCGCCTTGTCCCGAATCATTAGCGCCCATTGCCCAAATTGTTCCGTTTGAACGCAATAGCAATGCATTTTCACTGCCTGCCGAAATAGCAGTTACACTGTCAACTGTTGATACGCTCTGAGGAGTAGCATATGCCGTACCGATATTACCAATACCAAGTTGGCCCTTATTGTTGCTGCCCCATGTCCATACATTACCGTACTTATCAAGAGCCATACCGAACGCATCACCTGCTGCAACGTTAATTATGTTGCTTAGTCCGTCAATCTTTGCGAATGATGTACGAGCCGATATTGCTGTTGATGCAACTCCAAGCTGACTGCAGTCATTCAGACCTGTTGAGTAAACAGTTCCGTCTGATGCTACGGCAAGTGCAAATTCTTCACCGACTGCAATATCAATAAACTTAACACCTGACGGTGTTACATCAGTAGGTTCATCAACAGATATTGTGTTGCCTGTACCAAGCTGACCGTTCTTGTTTATACCCCATGCCCAAAGAGTTCCGTCTGCTCTTAGAGCAAGTGAATGGTTACCCTTCGTTATAGCCTTAGGTTCAAATCCTACATTATTATTTGATACGATTACTTTTATGTATGCACTCTTTTGACTGTATTTGTTTTCAGCCACAGAAATGTATGCTGTACCTGCTTTATTCGCAGTTGCAACGCCTGTTGACTTGTTGATTTCAAGTACACCAAGGTCACTTGAAACAAACTCAAATTCATTCATACTAAGTATGCCGCTCTGATATAGATTGAATACATTAAATCCTGCATCCAAATCCTTAACATCATCGACATTCATATAGATTGTGCCATAAAGAGCCGTACCGTTTTCATAAATAACAACTTCGTTACCGCCAACCATCAGAGGTACATTCTTATCAATTTGTGTACCGTCACCAAGCTGACCGTATTCATTACTACCTACAATCCAAACGTTTCCGTTTTCATCGACTGCCATCTGATGATTTGAGCCGCCTGCAACAAGGTCAAACTTCAAATCATCTGATGATTTAATAACCTTAGCAGGTACATACTTCTCTGTTGTGTTGCCGATACCAAGTTGACCGTATTCATTTGCACCCCATCTGTAAATGTCACCATTTACATCAATCGCGGCTGAAACGAATTTACTTGCTGAAATATCAACAATTCCCGACAGATATGAATCTCCTGAATTTTGTTCGCCTTTATAAACCTTTACCGGAACAGTACTTGCTGTTCTGCTGTTTGTACCAAGTTGACCGTGTTCATTTGCGCCTAATGTCCAAACATTTCCGTTTGTATCAAGAGCAAGAAGATGGTTCGTACCGTGTGCAATCTTCAAGATTGAAAGTTCATTTCCGTTATCGTCCTTGTATCCCATTACCTTTGTAGGAATGTTATCCTTAGACATCTTCCAAACTTCACCGCTTATACTTAGAGCATAATTGCCGCTTACTTGAAGAATGTTATTCAAACCTGAAACGATTGATGCGTAATTTTGATTATCGTATTCTTCTCCAAATACTGCAACTGTACCGTTTGCAAGTAGGATATATGCTGTATTGCCGTGAGTTGAAATTCCAACTGCACCTTCTACATCTGTACCGTCTTTGTATTTAACTGTGTCAATACCGGTAGCCGATCTGTCACCATTACCGTTACCAAGCTGACCATTGTTATTATTTCCCCACGAGTAAACTTTACTGCTCATTCCTATTGCAAGATTATACTTATCACCTGCCGCAATCAGAACAGCTTGTTCATTGTTTGCACCTAACGTCACCTTCTTAGGTTCAAGTGACATTCCGTTTCCTGTTTCATATCCAAGTTGATTTGAGTCATTCAGACCCCAAGTCCATACAGTACCGTCATACTTAAGGGCAATGCTGTGTCCTTTGCCGCCGTCTACCATCGGGTAGATACCACCGTTTTGACCTACGTAAACCGTTACATAACCGATTGTGTTTGAAGATGTCTTAACAACCTTCAAGATTGCTTTACCGTCTTTAACACCTGTTATTGTAAGTCCGTCGCTTTCTACTCTAACAACTGATGTATCAAGTGATTCAACTGTATAACTGTTATCGGTTGATGTAGTCTTACCTAATAGATTTAGATATTCGGCAATCGTTACCGTAAGTGCATTATTATTAGTGTCACCTACAGAAACATTAACGCTTGAACCTTTATCCAATCTGATAACCTGCGGTTTAACGCTAAGTTGCATTTTACCCGCAATTACAGGAATATATGCATTCGCATTATCCTGATTACCAAGTTGGCTGTATTCATTTGCACCGAAACTCCATACATAACCGTCACTGTCAATAGTTACTGTATGGTTAATACCTGCAGCAACAAAGATAATATTCTTTGCAGAATCAATGTATTCAACCTTTGAAGGGCTCTTATAGTCCTTCTTAATCTTCTGACCTGACTGATACTTTTCTTCATTGATACCCCATGCATATACGTCACCGTTTTCTGTTATGGCTACGCTGTAACGATAACCGGCTGCAATATCAATTACCTTGCCAAGTGTGCTTATAAATTGAATATCGCTTGTACCAACTGAACTTATATCGCTCAATTCACCGACACCAAGTTCACCGTTCTTGTTATCACCGAATGTATATAGGCCTCCGTCTCTTGCTATAAGAAGAGTATGAGTTGTATCAATATTAGTTGCGCTGCCGTCACCGATGTGGTCATTAGATGCAACCTTTATAAAACGTACATCTTTAGTATCTTTTTGAATTATTACCGATGACGCATTCTTATTAGGAATTTGCCATATTGTACCGTCAGCCTTTAGACCGTATTTGCCTGAAATTTGAATCATTCTCTCGAACAAATCAAGCTGAATAGGTTTACTACCATAACCTGTATTGTTATTGATATTACCCCATGCGTAAATATGTCCGTCCTTATCAAGCGCATAGCTTGTTGTTTCGCCGACACCGATTTCAACAGCCTTTGTGCTGTCAGGAAGATTAACCTGTACAGGTTTATTAGAATTGTTACGTGTACCGTTTCCAAGCTGACCTAGGTCATTTCTTCCCCAAGTCCATACTTTACCTGTATTGTCAACAGCTACAGTATGACCGTTACCCGTTTCAATTCTTGTAATATAATTTGAAGGATTACCGAAATCAAAAGTAATCTCTGTAGGTACAATTCTGTTTTCTTTGCCTTGGTCACCAAGTTGACCTAAGTCATTTTTACCCCATGTATATACTTTACCGTCTTTATCAAGTGCAACAGTAAATCCTTCACCTGCGGCTACCTGCGGAAGGGTCTTATAGCCGTTCATAAGAACAGTTACTTCAACAGTTGTTTGTCTGCCGCCGCCTGATACGATAATCTGTGTCTTACCTGTTGATACAGGATTGATTGTCAAGCCACTTACAGATGCAATGTTTCCGTTTATTGAACTTGCGCTGAAGTTTACACTTGAATCTGTATTCTGTATTACATTGAAGAACTTATTATAAACCGGATTGATAACTGATGTTTCACCCTCATGAAGTGTTACAAAATATTCATCAAGTGAAATATAATCTTCACCCGTCTTTGCCGGAACAAGTTCATTTGTTTCTGTATCTGACGATTGACCTGCCGTACCGTTACCGATTTGACCAAGGTCACTTGCACCCCATGTATATACATATCCGTCTGTTAATATTGCAGAAGTATTTGTTCCGCCTACTGCAACACCCCAAACATTAGTGTTATTTACAGGGATATATGTCGGTTTAGATACCTTTTCTGTCTGGCTGTTATCACCAATCTGACCACGACTGCCCGCACCCCAAGTATAAACCTTACCGCTATCTGTAAGTGCAGCTACATGCGTTTGAGCAGAACGCGAACCGCCAAACTGTAAATCAACAATACCGCTTGTTTCATTAGGTATGTTAATTTGAGATACTAACGAAACTTTTTCGCCTGCGGCATCATTCAATACTTGGTAATACTGATTATTACCCCATACAAAAGCTCTGCCGTCAGCAGTCATAAATGCTGAGTTATAAGGACCTGCCGAAAGTGCGGCTGCCTCAACTTTATCACCGGTTGAAGAATTTGCATCTACAGGTAAATCTACTTCTACAATAGTTGCAGTATATGTATTACCGCCTTTTGTTGTGTCAACACCAAGTTGTTTTTCTGTATTGTCACCGACTATCCACATAGTTTTGTTACCAAGAAGTAACATTGTATGTGCGGTGCCGGCTGCTATATCAACTACTCCGCCAAGTGTACCGTTACCGCCAACACCTCTCATTAATACCGGAGTCGGATGTTGAGAACCGTTTACATCTGCTGTTCCAAGCTGACCTCTTGTATTATTACCGAAGCTATATACATATCCGTTATCTGTTAAAACAACCGAATAATCAGCACCTGCAGCTACCTTTACCGCAAATACATTTGAAAGTGCCTTAACCAATACAGGCAATGATGCACTGTCATATTTATAAGCACTTATACCAAGCTGACCATAGTTATTCATTCCCCATGCATAGACTTGACCATTCTTATCTACTGCAAGAACATGGTCCGGACCTGCCGCAATATCAACGATTGTTTCAGCGTCAAGGTCAAATCTTTGGTCATTATTAGGATTAATATATTGATCAATTCTTGTAGGAGTTGCAATTACAGGAGTTGCTGTATCAATACCTACTCTGCCGTTAGTATTTGAACCCCAACCCCAAATTGTTCCGTCTGCTTTCAATGCGATTACATAACCGTCACCGATTGCAATCTTAGGATTTGTAAATCCTTCAGAAACCGTGATATGAGTTGCAACAGTCTTACCTGTAAGCGAATCTGTTGCAATAAGAACAGTTGAACCTGTCTTAAGTCCCCTAACCTTTACAGTAGTTGATGTCAAACCACCTGTTGCGGCTGAAGGAGTTGATGATACGATTTCTGCAATATTTGGATTTAGTATCCTCCATGTAACTTCGCTTGTGGTGGTTGTTGATGTATTAAACAATGAGAATACTGTAGCCGATGAAGTTGCAGTTACATCTGCTTCATCTGTCGGATGAAGTCTTAGAACCTTTGAATCAAGTGAAACCGGACTGCTGCCGACAACTACCGGATAAGGACTGTTATCCGTCGTTTGGTCACCAAGCTGACCTTGATTGTTAAGACCCCATACGTATACTCCGCCTGTCTTAGAAACGGCAAGTACATGAGATGCATTATCGCCTGATTCAACCATCATAATATTTGATAGTTTTTCTGTTCCGCTGTTATTCTTATCAACAAGAGTTGGAAGTGTTGAAATTCCTCCCGTAACTCCGTGACCTAATTGACCTACATGGTTATAACCCCATGCATATACATTTGCATCTGCAGTATTGGTAAGTGCAACATGGAATCTGTAACCTGCTGTAATTTGCGAAATATCCGTCAAAGGATTTGTTCCGTCTGTTGTTACTCTTACAGGATATACATTAGTCCAGTTTGTTGTATTTGTACCTGTAATGCCTTCTGTATTAATACCTGTAGAATATACATAGTTATCAAAAGCATCAGTAGAATCTGTTATATTGTCTTTTAGTTCAAATGTTACATATGCACCATGATGGTCACCGCGGCCAAGACTTACAACACCCTTGAATTCACCGCCGTCGGCACTCTTCTGCATCTTTTGAACAAGACTCGAATTACTTGTATTACCTACACCGCGTTCACCGTATCCGTTATAACCCACTGTGAATACTGTTGAATCTCTGTTCAAAATTGCTGTTGAATAAGTACCAACTTCTGCATCAAATGCATTATTAACACCGATAATCTTATTCGGTAATGTATTATTTGCACCGTTTGTACCTAAGTTACCATAATTGTTATAGCCCCAAGCATAAGCAGTACCGTCATCCATGATTACTATAGCGCTATGAACACCGGCTCTTATCTTAACTGCCTTGTTTGAAAGACCTGCACCGAAGAAACCGTTACCATCTGTACTCTTAACCTTTATCGGATAGTATTGATAGTAATCGCTGCCTGTACCTTGTCCGAGTGCAGCATAGTAGTTACGTCCCCATGCATAGACGCTTCCATCTCTTGTCAATGCATATGCTGCATAAATGTTAGCTGAAATATCAATTACATCTTCAAGAGGTGAACCGTTATCAAGGACTACCTGTACAGGAGCTCCTGATTGAGTAACTGTCTTGTCGTTAATACCAAGCTCGCCGTATGTATTTTCACCCCATGTCCAAACTGTTCCGTCTGCCTTTAGGGCGATTGAGAAGTAATCACCCGCATCAATCTTAGGGAATACAGCTGTTCCGTTGTCAACTGCCGACTGATAGTCTGCAGGAAGGACATTAACCTCTATCAATGCATATAAGCTTGTATCCTTATCTGCAACAACAATGTTTGCCTTACCTACGCCAACAAACGAAAGCTGGTTATTAAGTCCGACTGTAACAACGTTTGTATCTGTAGATGCGATTCTAAATGTACCTATATCTGTGATATGGTCTTCAAATACGTTAAAGCCCGAAACAATACTCGGTACAAAGCTTCTTGAAGGAGCACCTTCATATGTTGTAATTTCATTATTTGTTATACCGGTAAGCTTAATCTTTTTAGTACCGACAGCTGTAGGATAATTGCTGTTATCAAAACCGCCGTTACCGATTTGACCTTGAGTACCAAGACCCCAAGCATATACGTCACCGTCTGTTTTTATAGTTGCAGAATGACTGCCGTTGTTACTTGCATCTGCCCAGATTACTCTGTCAAGATTATTAATACCGTTTTCATCTTTAACGTTTGTAAACTTGCTTTCTGACAGATTTGTAGAACCTACGCCAAGCATTCCGTAATCATTCTTACCTGTTGCAAGAAGTTCCTTACCGTTTTCCTTAATTGCAAATGTAGATCTTGCTCCGCTGATACGGATTACATTATCTATATTGTTATTCTTTCTAGGCAAGCCGTCTGAATTAACAACACCAAGCTGACTGTCTACACCTTTACCCCAAACATATGTTTCCTTGTTTTCGGTAATTGCAAATCCACTGCCGTAACCCGCAGCGATTGCTACAACTTTATCATCAATAGAAACTTGAGATTTTGCTACTACACTTGTAGAAAGCTTACTTGTACCGTGTTCAATACTGCCGTTATATCCCCAAGCATATACTCTGCCTGATTCTGCAAGAGAATAGCTTGTAGCGTTTCTGCCGCCTGCTATTGCTATTGCTCTTGATACACCTATATATATCGGTGAAAGGATATAACCCGCACTACCGCTCTTGATTTGTCCGTTGTAATTCTTACCCCAGCCATATACGTCCATTGTATCTGTAATTGCAAGTGCAAATTCATCTACACCTGAACCGCCGACTGAAATATCAGTTACAAGCAAACCGTTATTTACAAATGACTGAATCATTTGAGGAGTATTAAGCTGAACGCTTGTTACCAAGCCTTGACCAAGCTGTCCATAATTATTTACACCCCATGTCCAAAGATGTCCGTCAAAATCAAGCGCCATTACGAAATTATCGCCTACAGCAATCTTTTTAATATTTGACATAACCTTTCGAGGTTCTGTTTCCATACCGCCTGTGTATCCAAGGCCAAGTTGTCCTGAAGCATTATTACCCCATGACCAAACTGTTCCGTTTGCCTTTAGAGCTACAGTAAATGTTTGACCTGCCTCTACCATTGGATATGTTACGTATTCGTCTTTATCAGGCACTACTGAAACTAAGACATAAAGAGTATTAATTACATTATCTGCACTGTCTTTAATCTTAATTTGAACATATGTCTGTCCGACAGTTTTACCTGTTACTGTACCATTTAAATCAACCGTTGCAACATTGCTGTCCCACACGTCAAATTCCTGACTGTATGTAGCTGCCGCATCAGCTGATGAGAATAGGTTAAATGAACCCTTAATATCAATTATATTACCAATGTTTTGCTGCTTGTCAATCTTAGCAAGTATTTCTCTTTCCTTGACTAAAATTGTAGGCTCTGCACCTATCATTTGTGCAACATTGATTTTGTCGCCTGCATTTTGCAATGCAAGCTGTGAAGAAGTATTATCACCAACTGACCAAACGTTACCGTTTGAATCAATATATAGTGAGTGTGCACCGTTTCTTGATGATGATGCACCTATTGCATCAGTTGCTGTTGTACCGTCATTCTTCGCAAATTCCGAATACGGAACCATTGAAGTTGAGTTGTCTTCAGAACCGTTTGCAAGTTGACCGTGGTCGCCTAAACCTGATATTTTAAGCTGACTGTCTTTATCTATTGTATATATGCTGTCACCACCGCCGATTATCGCTGTATTATCACGTCCAAGCATTTCTGTCGGAGTTCTGAGCGTTGATGTATTATTCGGCGAAATTGCATAGTATGCGTTATTACCCCATGCATATGTCTTTGTTGAAGGCTTACTTGAAGCATCAAGAGAATATGTAACAGCTATACCGTTTTGGTTACCTGCACCGATTGCCATTACTCTGTTATCAAGCGGTACTAATGTATATACTGAACCTGACGTTCCGCCTGTTCCGTATTCATATGCATAGTTCTTACCTAATGCATATACAAGACCGTTTGAAGTAAGCGTATAAACCGTTGCACCTCTGCCGGCTGCAACATCTACCGCATTAACTGCCGGAGATACAACAGGAGTATTGTAGCTTGCGTCATTTGCAATCTTTAATTGTCTGTATTCATTTGAACCGAAACCATATACGTTACCGTTTGAATCAAGTGCAACAACAAATATCTTCTCGTCATTCAATCCGCCTGCGGCAATCGCAACGATATTTTCAAGATATGTCTTATCTGCATTGCCTTGGTTCTGTTCACCCTTCAATACCTGTACCGGTACATTTGAGCTTACAGTTGTTCCGTTGCCAAGCTGACCGTTGTCATTTCTACCCCACGCCCAAACTGTTCCGTCTGTCTTTAGAGCTACCGCTGTCTGACCTGCTGCCGCAATCTTTATAATATCGCTTAAAGAGTCTATCTTTTCCGGATATACAACTGTTCCGTTTGATACACCGTTACCAAGCTGACCGTATGTATTTTGACCCCATGTCCAAACTGTTCCGTCTGCCTTTAGAGCAACAGTAAAGTCTGTACCTGCAGCTACCTGCGGATATGCTACACTTGTTTTTCCGACCGTCAAATCTGACGGACGTACTTCTACCTTAACAAGACCTGTTGTTAGAGGATCGTTTGCAATAGATACTATAACATATGTTATACCTACACCCACCGGCGTAATTTCACCGGTATCAGGATTTACAGTTATAATATTATTGTTTCCGTCATATGTCTGCCATAGAAGCTTAGCATCTGTCTTACCGCCGTTATTTGAGTTGAATACATTAAACGAATCAACTGACGGTGCCGGAATTGTTACACTTCCGCCATTTACCTTTAATGAATATAGATATTGACTCATTGTTAGGTAAGATGCACCAACTCTTACCGGAGTCGACTCATCTTTATTTGAACCGTTGCCAAGTTTATAGTATGAATTATTTCCCCAAGCCCAAACACTACCGTTTGACTTGATTGCATACATTGATTGACCCGGTCTTTCATCAGCTGTTACTGCCGCATTAATTATATCTTCAAGATATGTACCCTCTTCACCTGAGTCACCTGCAAGTACATTGCCTACTACACCGAACTTAGAATTCGGTCCTTGTCCTGTTGCATATATACCCGCTTGACCTGATGTATAAAGTCTTCCGTCTGTCATTAAAACAACCGAACTCAATGACGCATCTGCAAATACCGGAGATGCTGTAATTGTCGTTGACGGATAATTTATAAGTTTAATCAAGTAATCAGCGCCTATTCCGCTTGCTGATTCGACATGAACTTTTACAAGTTGTTCAAACTTATCATTACCTGATGTTGCGACATTATATGTATTCAAGCTTGCACCGGCATAGCTTGTGTCATCGCCCTCTGTAAAGACAGTACCGTCAAGGGCAGTCATTTCGACATTATAGAATTGTACTGTTGCATTCTTGCTTGTCGCAAATACAACCGGAGTTGCCGAAACAGCACCAAGAGGCAATTCAACTTCATACAACGCGTCAGCATCTGCCGGAGCTTCATCACTTAGTACACCAAGTGCCGTTGACGCTTCACCGTTCTTCATCACAAGATTTACAGATACCTTTTTCAATGAAGTATCGTCACTGTCATCGGCTTGCATTTCAATACTGTCTGCAGACATTGTTTCAATCGCCTGCTCATAATTATGTTTGCTGTAATCTGCGACAACTATCGGTTTTGTATTAGTAGTTGAATTACCAAGACCTGTTGTACCGTATCCTGCATAACCCCACATCATAACCAAACCGTCAGTTGTAATTGCAACTGCATTATGCCAACCTTGTTTTGCATACAATGCTTTCTTACCGTTTAAGTCGGCTTGGGTAGTTGTAATTCTGTCAGATGTTGTTCCGTTACCCGCTGAACCATATCCGTTATATCCCCAAGATACAATTTGTCCGTCACTGCGAAGAACACTGCCGATATGTCCGATTGCGTCAGAATTAATTCTAACTGCACCGTTTAGCATTGAGTTATTCTTTGTGATATCAACCGGTACACCTGTTACATATGAATCGCTTGTATTCTTAGGATCTATTGCTGACTTATAGTTTCTGCCCCATGTATATAGAGTGCCCTTTATATCAAGTGCCATTGAATATGATGCATAGTTACTGTATCCGCCTGCACCGATGTCTACGATAAAGTCACTGCCATTACCGTCGCCAAGATATGTGTTTGTATTATTGTTGCTATAACCTGTACCGACAACTCTCATAGCGACTGTCGAACTATGATCTGAAGTATCACCGTCACCGAGTGAGCCATAAATACCCCAACCCCATGCATAAACTTGACCGTCTGCCGTTAAAGCAAGGTTGTGATATGCACCGACTGCGATTTTTACGATATTTGTAAGAGGTACATTATTTGAATCAGGATCAGACTGATTTTCCTTTCTAAGTACCTGTTCAGGCTGATTATGGTCACCGCCTGCAGTACCTATACCTAATTCACCATGTGCATTGTAACCCCATGCCCAAACTGTTCCGTCTGCTTTTAGAGCTACTGTATGATAGAAACCCGGCTGAACTTGAGGGTATGCAATATAATTTGTACCTTGCGGTTCAACGTTTAGTTTGAAGAAACCTTCTGCCCCGTTTTTATCACTTACAATAATATATGTTATACCTGTCTTTTTAGCTGTCACAACACCTGTCTTTGCATCGACTGCTGCAACTTCTGTATCAACCGATTTAAAAGTCAAATCATCAGGAGTATATGCAGACGCTCTCAACAAGTTAAATGATGATACACCGCTGATACCGTTTAAATCAATCGAAAGAATATCTCCCTCTTGAATTGAAGTTACAATTTTACTTGTATTCTGCATCTTTAATGTGTCGTAATATATTACAACATCATTGTCAACTCCATTGTTTGTCCATGTTGCTGTCGAGATTGTAAGTTGTGGCTGACCCATATCAGATACTACCTTAACAGGCGCTTTTCTTCTATCAGTCGTACCGTCACCAAGTTGACCGTTTATGTTATAACCCCAATCCCATACAGAATAGTCTGATTGAACAGAACCCATATGGTATCCGCCTGCATATAGACTTACTGTATCCTCAAGGTAATCTTTCTTTGTTTCGCCTCCAACTACACGTGTTGCATATACATATGTAGCATCTGACTTGTCAAGACCTAATTGTCCGTATGAATTATTACCCCATGCATATACCTTTGTGAATGGATCGGCAGATGCATCTTCAATAACGCGAGCTGACATTTGCTGCATACCTGCGGCAATTTCAACCACGTCACTAAGCTCTGTTGATGCGTCTGTTTTTACAACTGTCGGTACATTTACAGTGCTTGCGCTCGTATCTACACCAAGCTGTCTTTGGGCATTATAACCCCATGTATATGCTTTTCTGTCAGTTGTTACAACACCTGCCGATACACCGCCGGCTGTAATTTGTACCACATTTTGTAAGCCTTTGTCTGTATCACCGTCGATACCTACAGGTCGAACCGGTGTTAAAGATGATGTGTATGACTTATTACCAAGCTGACCGTTAGAATTCTGACCCCAAGTCATAACACTGCCGTCTTTTCTTAGAACTACAGCGAAATCGTTAGTGCCGTTTACCCAGTCACCGCCTGCCGCGATTTGTATTACATCGCCCAAATATACTGTATATGCCAATCCGCCGCTTACTCTTACAGGAGCATTTGAATTGGTATTTGTGTTATTACCTAACTGACCTACATTATTTTGGCCCCAAGTATAAACATTACCTTTTCTGTCAAGAGCCATTGCGAATGTAGGACCTGCTGAAATTTGGATAATATCCTCCAAATAAGTGCTTGAGCTATCCTGCTCACCTGTTACAACTTGCATAGGTGTCAAACAGCTTGTTTTACTTGAATCAGTTGGGTTACCTTTTACACCGATACCTAATTGACCGTGGCTGTTATCACCCCATGCCCAAACTGTTCCGTTTTCACGAAGTGCAAGAGCATAGTAACGATTACCACCGTCAAATGTACCTCCTGCTGCAACCTGTACTACATTTGTAAGGTATTGGTTACCTGTAGCGCCACCCAATACTTGTACAGGAATAAGTGAATCCGCTGTACTGTTGTTACCAAGCTGTCCCGCAACATTGTAACCCCATGTCCAAACTGTTCCGTCTGCCTTTAGAGCTACTGTTGACGATTGCTTAGCTGAAACCATAGGAGTTGCTACTGCGTCTTTCGGCTTAACTTGTACACGAATAATACCTACAAAGTTTCTTGTAGGATCTGTATCACGAATTATTACAACACCTGTTCCGTACTTACCGTTTTGGTTTGGAACAATTGTATTGCCGTTCTTGATTGTAAACAAAGTCTCGTCAAATGAAGAAATTTCAATATCCTTAGCATTTGAATATGAAGAACTCTTGTCAGTGATAAGGTTAAATCCGAAGATTTGTTCACCGATTAGCTTTGATGTGTCTATAACAAGCTGTTCATCTTCAGCGATTGCTTCACCGCCCGACAAGCTTCTCGGCATTGAAGAATCTTCATATTTGCGTACAGTAGTACCTGTTTCACTCTTCTGTACTTCTGCATATTGAATATCAAAGTTTGTTGTCGGAGGGTATCCGACACTTACCGGAATTGATGAATTTTCATTCTTTGAGTTACCAAGTTGTCCATCTGTATTCAGACCCCATGCCCACACGGTTCCGTCTGTTCGCACGGCTGCACCGAAGTGACCATTTTGTGCACCGACAATTTGTACAACATCCTTCAAGTTTTGTACGTCCTGAACTTCATTTGTTGTAGTTGTTTTACCATTACCAAGCACACCATATCCGCCAAATCCCAAGCTTGAAACTGTTCCGTCTTCTTTTAGGATATATGTATATCCGGTATTACCTATGCTGTATACATGATAATCATCGCTTCCGCTTTTACCTCCTCCGGCTACTTGCACAGCGTTTGAAATATCTGTTCCTACTCTCACCGGTTTTGAAACTATTGATGATTTTACTCCCAATGCTCCGTACAAGCTGTTTCCCCAACCATATACTTCTTTACTTTCCGTTACCGCAAGGCTGGTTCCGAATCTATTTTTTTCACCGCGTCCGGTTCCTCCCATTGCATCTATTTGTACAACTTCTTTTAGATATCCTGTTTCGCTTGTTTGCGCTCCGTTTAGAACCTGTACCGGAGCTGAATAGATTTTTTCATAACTATATTTGTCAGTATCATCTCTATTTGTTGTATAGCCATTTCCGAGCTGACCGTATTGTCCCCAGCCCCATGCATATACTGTTCCGTTTGCCTTTAATGCCATACTGTGCCAGTTACCTGCAGTTACTTGTACCACATCTGTTAGATATTCGCTTCCTGACGCTCCGCCTTTTACTTGTACAGGCAACGACTTATTGCTTGTGTTATTATTTCCAAGTTGTCCTCCGTCATTACGTCCCCATGTCCATACTGTTCCGTCTTTCTTTAATGCCATACTATGAACATATCCGGCGCTTATTTGTACTATATCTGTAAGGAATGAACTACCATCGGTTGACTTTACCTGTACCGGTAACGTACTATTTACTGACGATCCATTACCAAGCTGTCCATAGGTATTCTGTCCCCATGTAAAGACAGTTCCATCTTTCTTTAATGCCATCACATAATTTGAGCCTGCTGATATTTGAATTATATTATTCAAATATCCTGTGCTACTGTCATTTTCTTCACCGGCAAAAACCTGTACAGGGTAAGCTTTTGTTACACTAGTTCCATCACCAAGCTGTCCTACACCATTATTACCCCATGTCCAGACTGTTCCGTCTTTCTTTAGAGCAACAGTGTGACCACCTCCGGCTGCTACCATTGGTGCGGCAACGTCTGATGAAGATGTACGAACTTCAAGTTCGATTATACTCATCTCACCGTTGACTGTTCCGACAACTTGAGTTCTGCCGAATGCTTTGGCCGTAATTGTTGTACCTGAAGCTGAGGCGATGTTAGAGTTTATAACTTTAACATTTGAAACACCGCTTCCAAATACTGTAGCTGCATTAAAGCTTTCGCCGACTGCAATTCTTTGGAAACGTTGTTCAAAGCCCGTTTCACTTTCAAGTGAAATATTTGCATTATCATTCGACGCAGTTTCTGCTGCCGAATTATCTGTTGCAACGTTTTCACTGTTTACAGTTTCTGTTACTTCAGTCTTGTCGCTTGATGTTGCGTTTGATGAATTTGAAACTGAAGTTGATTTACTGTTATTTACAGTTGAATTTGTTGTGTTCGAGTTTCCTTTTTTTATACTTGAAGAACCGTGACCTTTTGATGAAGATACAGTTGACTGTGAATTTGTTTCAGCAGGCACTTCTTTTTCAACAGTTTGAGTTTCAACTGCCGACACTTCAACATTTACTTTTTCTGACACATATTCTTTGATTTCTTCTTCACTGTATGTAGTAAATGAATCTGTTGTTGTTCCGACTGACGGTTCCGATGTTGTTGTGTATTCATTTACAGAAGTTGATGAATCAGTATTTTTTTCTACGCCGTCAACCCTTGTTGTTGTATCTGTAGTTACTGTTTCACGAACCGTATAATTTGTTCCGACTTGTTCTTCAACTGTTTCTTCTTTTGCAACAGTTTCTGTTGATTGAACTGTTGTAGTTTCCGATACAGTTTCATATTGTGTTTCGCCGGTTTCTTCATCTTCTCCGACTGCTACCTGTTTTTCAACTGTGACCTCTTTTTCGGCAGGTACTTCTTCATATACAGTTTTTGTCTTTGTTTCTACAATCGGTTCTTGACTTACGATTTCTGTTGTTGTAGTTTTCGTTGTTGTAGTTGCAACTTGTTTAGTCTTTGAAACTTCTTTTTGAACTTCCTGTTCAACTGTTTTTGTTGTCGGGACTTCAACTGTTTCTGTTACAGTTTTCGTTTCCGGCTCTGCTGTTTCTTCGCTCTGAACGGTTACAAAATAATCTTCCCCGACCTCGTCTGATGTCTTTGTTTCAGAATTTGTTGTATTGTTTGTTGCATTTGACAATACTTGTGTTGTTGTTTCTGTTAATTCCTTTGATGTTACTTCTGATAACTTTTCATTATCTGATGTTTCTGTCTTTGTTGTTTCAGGTTTCGCGATTGCTTTTGTTTCTGCTTTCACATCAGTTTTTGTGTTATCATTTGCGGCTGATTTTTCGTTGTTATCGATAACGCTTGTGTCCTGTTTTGTTTCCGTCTTTGAATCTGTGTTGCTATCGGCTTTTGATTCATTTTCGGAAACTTTTGACTGTGTTTCTTTCCTATTATATAGGGCGTTATCTGATGCAGTTTCTTCAGACTTATCTGCATCGACCTTTGCATCCTTGTCTAAATCCGCAACTTTATCTGTTTTATCGGTTGTATTTTCTGTTGTTTCTGTTTTTGTATCTGACAGTGTTTCTGTGTTATCTTTGTTGTCAGCATTTTCACTGTTTTGCTTTTCTTCAAATGCCTTTAGAATTTCTTCGTCTGACATATTGCTGAAATCAGTTGCACCTGTGTTGTTATTAGTATCTCCAAGCAAAGATAGATCATATACAGAGTTTTCCTGTGTAAGACCTGTCTTGTACATATCTTCCACGAAGTTTTTAACTTCTTCAGATTCAAACTCTTTCTTTGAACCTGCGTCTTGTTGTTGTTCTTCCTCTGACGGAGCTTGTCCGTTTGAAAGATAGATTGTACCTGTAATCTTTTCGTAAGGATTTGATTTTAGCATTGCATAGAAAGGAGCTCTTTCTATATCTTCTACTGTTTCTTTATCCCATGTAATATCAACGGTACTCTTTGCACCATCTACTTTCGGTGTTGAAATTGAGAAGAACTTCGGTTCAACTTGCCACTCAATGTCGCTACCGTCACCATTTGCAGCGATTGCTGAAAATGTTTGTGTTTGTCCGAAATATGAGAATAGTGAGAAATCTTTATCAAAAGAAAGCTTATCGCTGTCGTTATCCTTTGAGAAAGGTTCAAGTACCTGTGAAGTACTTGTAGAATTATTTGAAGTATTAGATGATGATATATTGTTATAAGAAGACGATGAAGAGGAATTATTTTTTGCACCTGAAACAGACGAAGTGTTTGCTCCGCCTTTTGAACTGTTCTCTGTATTATTTTGCGCATTACTATCAGACGCAGCTGCCTGTTCGTTGTTTTCGGCATTTTCTGCGTCATTTTGATTTTTATTGTCCTCATCATCGGCAGCTCCAGCGTCCTTTGACTCTGTGCTGCCTGAAGCATCTTTTGCTTTGTCCTCCACAGTTCCGGCTACTATTGCACGCCCCGCGTTAGTAACCTCCGCTAATGTAGGAACTTGAACCGATGTTCCTACCATCGACACCATAATAAGTGCCGATAACACTTTTGTCATCATCTTGTTAAATTTCATTTTTAATCTCCACTAATTTGCCTTTAAGGTATTTTGTGTTTTACACTATATATAGTAGAAAGTATGTCGATTTTTGTCTTGACGGCACACTTCTCCCATTATGTTTATTATACCTCTTTAGGGTATATTAGTCAAGATGTTTATTAAAGTTTCGTGTATATTCTTACATTTTCTTTATATTTTTGTTAAAATTGTATTATTTTCATCGCTTGTAAAATATCTGTATTCCGGTTGAAACACTTCTGTAACGGAAATCGCATTTTATTTCATTTGTTTCATTTACGACTCGTTTTCTTTGCAATAATTGCTTTAAAATTTCACTTTTGTTATTTTCCCAAAAATCTTTGATTTTCTTTAAAAAAACTATTGACAAATGTAGTTTTTTTATATATAATCTGATAAGTTGAGTGTGTCATAAATAATACACTTGACAAAGTACAATTTTTCAGATACGGAGTGTGACAAAACCATGATTGGTGATGCCGAAAGGTCAAAGTTACAGGTTGGCTATAAACAAGCTGTACGAGCTTTGAACGAAAACAAAGCTTCTAAAGTATATGTTGCCGAAGACTGTGACGACCATATTAAAGACGGAGTAAGCAAAATTGCTATGCAAAGCAATACTCCTGTGTTCTTCATTTCTACAATGAAGGAATTGGGGAATATGTGCAAAATAGAAGTCGGTGCAAGCTGTGCCGTCGTATTAAAGTAGTTTATTACATATCTTAATGATATGCGATAATATATAAAAATTTATGAAAGGAAGTGTAACACGATATGCCTACATTTAATCAATTGGTTAGAACAGGTAGAAAGACATCAAAGAAGAAATCTACTGCTCCAGCTCTTCAAAAGAGTCTAAACTCTCTAAAGAAGAAGACTACTGACAAGAGTTCACCTCAAAAAAGAGGCGTATGTACAGCTGTAAGAACTGCTACACCTAAGAAGCCTAACTCAGCTCTAAGAAAGATTGCCAGAGTTAAGCTTACAAACGGTATTGAAGTAACAGCTTACATCCCGGGTATAGGTCACAACCTACAAGAACATAGCGTTGTGCTTATCAGAGGTGGAAGAGTACGTGACCTTCCTGGTACAAGATACCACATTATCAGAGGTACTCTTGATGCTCAGGGTGTAAACGGACGTCTTCAGTCAAGAAGTAAGTATGGTGCCAAGAAGCCAAAGGAAAAGAAATAATGCCGCGTAATTAACTAATACGCGCATATCACAAGTGCATATCGAGTTATATTATTATATATTCGAATAGCACCACGGGGTTTTGAAAGAATAAACTCCGAGTACCTGTGATGTCATTAAGGGGAAAACAGATATTATATTTGTTTTCTGTCACAGTAGTTTTCCGTCGGAAAATATCGCTGAAAAGACGCAGATGAAATTTGATAAATATCAAGGCACAAAACGCAGGAATACTCTGTGTATTCCGAGTATTTGTAACGCCGATATTTGCAAATTGCATCAAGTATTTGCAGCGAGATTTGACAGAGGGAAACGCTAATTTATGAAGGAGGGAAGTAAAGTGCCAAGAAAAGGTTTTATAGCAAAAAGAGAAGTGCTACCTGATCCGATATACAATAACGTTGTTGTAACAAAGCTTATAAACAACATTATGCTTGACGGTAAAAAGGGTGTTGCTCAGAAAATAGTTTATGATGCATTCAATATCGTAGCAGAAAAGACAGGTAAGGACGCACTTGAAGCATTCCAGGAAGCTATGGATAACATCATGCCGGTTCTTGAAGTAAAAGCAAGACGTGTGGGTGGTGCAACATACCAAGTTCCTATGGAAGTTCGTCCGGAAAGACGCCAAACATTGGGTCTTAGATGGCTTACTCGTTACTCAAGAGAACGTAACGAAAAGACAATGAAGGAAAGACTTGCAAACGAAATCGTTGACGCTATCAACGGTACAGGCGGTTCAGTTAAGAAACGTGAAGATACTCACAAGATGGCTGAAGCTAACAAGGCTTTTGCTCACTACAGATGGTAATTTGTTTTTTAAACAAATCGCTTAACTTTGAAATTTAACCCGAAAATCGCATATAATAGGGGACAAGTACTTTTGCATTGCCCCTATGCGGATTTCGACAGATACACTATTTTTACCTTTGTTGAAAGGAGGAAATTATTTTGGGTAGACAATATTCACTTGAAAATACAAGAAATATCGGTATCATGGCTCATATCGATGCCGGTAAAACTACTACAACAGAAAGAATTCTGTACTACACAGGTATCAACCACAAAATCGGTGAAACACACGATGGCGGTGCTACTATGGACTGGATGGCTCAGGAACAAGAGCGTGGTATTACAATTACTTCAGCTGCTACAACATGTTTCTGGCAACCAAAAGAAGGTCCTTTTAAGGGTATAAAGAACAGAATTAATATCATTGATACCCCTGGACACGTTGACTTTACAGTTGAAGTTCAAAGATCTCTAAGAGTTTTGGACGGTTCAGTAACAGTTATGTGTGCTAAGGGCGGTGTTGAGCCTCAGTCAGAAACTGTTTGGCGTCAAGCTGATGATTACAGCGTACCTCGTATGATTTTCGTTAATAAGATGGACATCATGGGTGCTGACTTCTATAATGTTGTAAACATGGTACACGAAAGACTAAACGCTAACGGTGTGCCAATCCAGCTTCCAATCGGTGCCGAAGATACTTTCGTAGGTATCATCGACCTTATGAACATGGACGCTGAAATTTATGATGATGAACTTGGAACAAAGTTCCATAAGGACGCTATTCCGGCTGATATGCAGGAAAAAGCTGAAGAATATCATCAGGCAATGGTTGAAGCAATCTGTGAAACAGATGAAGCTTTACTTGAAAAGTTCCTTAGCGATGAGGAAATTTCAGTTAACGAATTAAAGGCAGCTTTGAGAAAAGCTACTATCAATAATGAAATTGTTCCTATGCTTTGCGGAACAGCTTACAGAAACAAGGGTGTTCAAATGCTTCTTGACGCAGTTATTGAGTACATGCCTTCACCGGTAGATGTACCTGCTATCAAGGGTGTAAATCCTGATACAGACGAAGAGGACGAAAGACCGTCATCAGACGACGCTCCGTTCGCTGCTCTTGCATTCAAGATTGCAACTGACCCATTCGTTGGTAAGATTTGTTTCTTCAGAGTATACTCAGGTACTCTTGAAAAAGGTTCATATGTATTGAACTCATGCAAGGGTAAGAGAGAAAGAATGGGTAGAATTCTACAAATGCACGCTAACCACAGAGAAGACCTTGATATAGTTTACTCAGGTGATATAGCTGCAGCTGTTGGTCTACAAAATACAACAACAGGTGAAACACTTTGTGATGAAAAGCACCCAATTATCCTTGAGTCTATGGACTTCCCTGAACCGGTTATCCGTGTTGCTATCGAGCCTAAGACTAAGGCAGGTCAAGAAAAGATGGGTATCGCTCTTGCAAAACTTGCAGAAGAAGACCCAACATTCAAGACTTACACAGATGAGGAAACAGGTCAAACAATCATCGCAGGTATGGGTGAACTTCACCTTGAAATTATCGTTGACAGACTTCTTCGTGAGTTTAAGGTTGAGGCTAACGTTGGTGAACCTCAGGTTTCTTACAGAGAGGCTATCAGAAAAGCAGTTAATATCGAACATAAATATGCTCGTCAATCAGGTGGTAAAGGTCAGTACGGTCACGTACTTCTTAAACTTGAGCCGCTTGAAGAAGGTGCAGGTTATGAATTCGTTAATGCAATCGTCGGCGGTGCTATTCCTAAGGAATATATCCCTGCTGTTGACGCAGGTATCCAAGGTGCTATGCAGTCTGGTGTACTTGCAGGTTACAACGTAGTTGACGTTAAGGCAACTCTATATGACGGTTCATATCATGAAGTCGACTCATCAGAAATGGCATTTAAAATTGCCGCTTCTATGGCGTTCAAGGAAGGTATGAAGAAGGCTGATCCTGTTATTAAGGAGCCTATCATGCTTGTTAATGTTATCGTTCCTGACGAATACCTTGGTTTCGTTATCGGTGACCTTTCATCAAGACGTGGTATGGTTAAACAGCAAGAATCACGCAGCGGCGGTGTTACTCAGGTAACAGCTGACGTGCCACTTGCAGAAATGTTTGGTTATGCTACAGTTCTTCGTTCAGGTACACAGGGACGTGGACAATACTCAATGGAACCTTCACACTACAGCGAAGTTCCGAAGTCTGTTCAAGAAAAGATTATGAACGAACGTGCAAAGAACTAATTGAATTTTATACGGTAAGTAGGATTTTTTCCTACTTTCGCCGTTTAAATTTTAATAATTTATAAATTTATTGAAAAAATACTTGATTTTTTCACCAAAAGATTGTACAATAAGTTTATTAATGTATATAAAATATTTTAAGGAGGAATTTCTACAATGGCAAAAGAGAAATTTGAAAGAACTAAGCCGCATGTTAACATTGGTACTATCGGTCACGTTGACCATGGTAAGACAACTCTAACAGCTGCTATCACAAAGGTATTGGCTCTTAAGGGTCAGGCTCAATTCGAAGCTTACGACATGATCGATAAGGCTCCGGAAGAAAGAGAAAGAGGTATCACTATTTCAACAGCTCACGTTGAGTACGAAACAGACACACGTCACTATGCTCACGTTGACTGCCCGGGACACGCTGACTACGTAAAGAACATGATCACAGGTGCTGCTCAGATGGACGGCGCTATCCTTGTTGTTTCAGCTGCTGACGGTCCAATGCCTCAGACAAGAGAACACATCCTTCTATCAAGACAGGTTGGCGTTCCTTATATCGTTGTATTCATGAACAAGGCTGACCAGGTTGACGATCCTGAACTTATGGAACTTGTTGAAATGGAAATCAGAGAACTTCTTAACGAATATGACTTCCCTGGCGACGATACTCCAATCATTTCAGGTTCAGCTCTTCAGGTACTTGAATGTGATTCAACAGATCCTAACGCTCCTGAATACAAGTGTATTCTTGACCTTATGGACGAAGTTGACAGATATATCCCAACTCCTGAAAGAAAGTCAGACCTTCCATTCCTAATGCCTATCGAAGACATTTTCTCAATCACAGGTCGTGGTACAGTTGCTACAGGTAGAGTTGAAAGAGGTCAACTAAACCTTAACGACGAAGTTGAAATCGTTGGTCTTACAGACGAAAAGAGAAAAGTTGTTGTTACAGGTATCGAAATGTTCAGAAAGCTTCTTGACTACGCTGAAGCCGGCGACAACATCGGTGCACTACTTCGTGGTGTTCAGAGAAACGAAATCGAAAGAGGTCAGGTTCTTTCTAAGCCTGGTACAATTCACCCACACACAAAGTTTAAGGGCGAAGTTTACGTACTAACAAAGGACGAAGGTGGCCGTCATACACCATTCTTCAACAACTACAGACCTCAGTTCTATTTCAGAACAACTGACGTTACTGGCGTTATCACACTTCCAGAAGGCACAGAAATGTGTATGCCTGGCGATAACGTAAAGATGGAAGTTGAACTTATCACTCCAATCGCTATCGAAAAGGGTCTACGTTTCGCTATCCGTGAAGGTGGTAGAACAGTAGGTTCAGGTGTCGTTTCTGAAATCGAAGAAGCGTAAGCTTTACTGATTTGATTATTCAAAAAGATGTTACTTCGGTAACATCTTTTTTTTGCGTTATTATACGAAACAGTGGGGGAGATTACTGATTTTGAATGATATAATGTTAGTGTTTATTAAAGTCAAACTGATGTGTAGGGAATAAGGGAGTAAAAAATTTTGTATTACACATAGATAGGGTAGGGAACACTTATTTTTAGTAGTTTATTAACACTAAATTATGTCTAAACCATACTTTATCCACGATTATAAGCATTTATCAACGTACAACCGCACAAAAAAAGAACCGCATCAGACTAAGCGGTTCTTATTTTTGATATGATTATTCAGCTACATAGCCGTTAATCTTTTTAGCACACTCAGGGCAAATATTCTTACCGTTGAATTGGAATATATTCTTTGCATCGCCACAGAATATGCATGAAGGTTCATACTTCTTTAGGATTATACAGTTATCTTCTGTATAAATTTCCATTGAATCCTTAATGTCGATTCCAAACTTTCTCCTTAGTTCTACCGGAATGACAATACGGCCAAGTTCATCAACCTTTCTAACGATTCCTACAGATTTCATTAAAATTTTCCTCCTTATCTAATATTCTTTTAAACGGTAAATTTATTATACCACATATGTAATAAATTGTCAACAAAAACAGAAAAAATACTAACAAAAATAATTTTTATAGAAATACCGCGTTTTATGCGGATTTTAGCGACAACCACAGCGAAATGGCTTTTAAACTCACATATCGTGCCAACATATTTTTTGCTTTTATTACACGCTTTGACATATTCATCAAATAATCGGTATCATACTTAGCCGCAAGCTGTCTTAATGTATCTTTTTTATCAATATTAATAATCATATTCGGTGCTTGCGATTGCATAAGAATTATATCACGCAGATATGCAAGCCAAAAAACGAATATATTTTCAGCCTTATCTTTATTTTCATCAAGATACTTCTTCACAACGAATGCCGAACTTCTGTCTGTTGACAATACCGAAAATAAATTTTCAAGTGAGGATGTTCTCACTGATTCAAAGTTTTCATCATTTATAATATTGTCAGCCACTCCCGGCACACCTGCACAATACTTAATCAAAAACGGCAAGCGTTCCTTTTCTTTGGGATATTTTCCGCTTATATACTTCTCCATAATCGCGTCAGACACAGACGGAAAATGCACAAGCGTAAAACGTGATAAAATTGTCTGCAATAGGGAAGCGGAGTTTTCTGTTATTAAGATGAATACTGCGTATTCCGGCGGTTCTTCAAACGTTTTTAAAAACGTGTTTTGTGCCTCCTCGGTAAGCAAAGACGCGTCCTCAAATATATAAACCTTATGCTTTGAATTAAACGGCTTTACAGCCACATCCTCCTCAAGTTTACGCATATCTTTTGCACCGATACTTTTTTTGTCGGCCTTCGGTCGAACATAAATTATATCGGGGTTTGTGTCCGCTTTTGATTCTACGCAATTCTGACAACTTCCGCAAGGTGCGACACCTGTATTTTTGCACGTCAATGCCGCCGCAAAAAGTCTGGCGGAATTGATTACACCCAAGCCCTTTTCACCCTCAAATATATACGCGTGTGAGCTTGCGCCGTTATGCACCGATTCTATTAAATTTTTCATCAAATCCTCGTGGAACGTTTCGTATCCGTACATAATCTACTTCCTATCTACTCAAAATGAAATCAAATATCTTTTCCGCAACCTCATCTTTTGTCATCTTTTCAAGCTGAACTTCATCATCTTTTGTTATAAGCGTCACGATATTTGTATTACCGCCAAAGCCTGCACCGTCTTGTTTAAGATTATTTGCGACAATCATATCACAATTTTTCTTTTCAAGTTTCTTTCTTGAATTTTCAAGCATATTTTCTGTTTCCATAGAGAAACCGCAGATAAATTGACTGTTTTTTCTTTCACCGAGAGTTTTTAATATATCGTCCGTACGTTCAAGTTCAATCGACATATTACCGTCCTGTTTTTTTACCTTTTCACTGCTTACGTTCTTAGGTCTGTAATCAGCCACTGCCGCCGCCTTAACGATTATATCCATACTGTCGGCACGTTCTATTACCGCGTCATACATATCTTTCGCACTCTGCACCTTAACCGTATTCACAAACACAGGAGGCTCACTGTCGCATTTACCCATAACAAGCGTCACGTCCGCACCTCTTAGCATTGCGTTCTTTGCAAGTGCAAAACCCATTTTTCCGCTCGAATGGTTTGTTATGAATCTCACAGGGTCGATAGCCTCTACAGTTGCACCGGCTGTAACAAGCACTTTTTTACCTGTCATATCTTTTTCAAATGCAATCTCTTTAACAATGTATTCAAACAAAAGCTCTTCATCAGGCATTCTGCCGTCACCCATATCACCGTTTGCAAGCATACCGTGCGCCGGTTCAACTATTTCATAGCCGTAATGCTTCAGCTTTTCAATGTTATCCTGCACGATAGGGTTATGGAACATATTATGATTCATAGCAGGTGACACAATTTTCTTGCAAGGACAAGCCATAACAGTGGTTGTAAGCATATCGTCGGCGATACCGTTTGCAATCTTGCCGATTACATTTGCACTCGCCGGTGCAATCATAACCACGTCCGCCGCTTTTGCAAGTGCAACGTGTTCAACGCTGAATTCAAAATTACGGTCAAATGTATCTATAAGGCATTTATGCTTTGTCAATGTTTCAAAAGTTATGGGATTTATAAAATTAGTTGCGTTCTGCGTCATAAGCACGTGTACTTCACAATGCTGTTTTACAAGCATTCTTGCAAGATTTGCGATTTTGTACGCCGCAATACTTCCCGTAACTCCAAGCACGACTGTTTTTCCTTTGAGCATACTAATCCTCCGTTCAAATTATATTTATATACATTCTTCTATTATAGCACAATTTTTCATATAAATAAATATCAAATTCACAAGAAACGGAGGAAAGTATATGAATTATATTTGGTGCTTGATGATTATTGTGTCGATAGTTGTGTCAATTTTTAACGGCACTGTCGACCAAACTATAAACAGTGCATTTGAGGGTGCGAAAAGTGCCGTTTTTACGGTATTGTCATTTGCGGGAGTTATGTGCTTTTGGACGGGTATTATGAAAATTGCCGAAAATGCGGGATTGTCACAGAAATTAGAGAAATTATTAAAACCTATAATAAACTTCCTGTTTCCCAATGCAGGACAAAACGCAAAAAAATATATTGCCGTGAATATGAGTGCCAACATACTCGGAATGGGCAACGCCGCAACGCCTATGGGCATAAAGGCTATGCAATGTCTTGACAAGGAAAACAACAATCCGCTTTACACATCAAAAAATATGTGTATGCTTGTCGTTTTGAACACCACGTCCGTACAGCTTATACCCACAACAATAATCGCTCTGCGTGTCGCGGCAGGCTCTGCAAATCCGTTTTCGGTTATTCTGCCGATTTGGATTTCTTCATTCACCGCCGCATTTATTGCTTTAACACTGACAAAATTACTATATAGGGAGTAAAATATGATTTATGTAATACCGCTCATAATTGCACTTGTTCTTATAACCGCAATGATAAAAAAACTTCCGTCATACGAACTTTTTATAGATGGGGCAGAGGAGGGAATGAAAATAGTATCAGGCATATTTCCGCCGCTTGTAGCGGTGCTTACCGCCGCATATATGCTCCGTGCGTCAGGCACGCTTGACCTTATAGTATCACTTCTTTCACCTATTACAAATTTAATCCCTGCCGAAGTTATGCCTTTGGCACTTATCCGTCCAATATCTGGCAGCGGTGCAACGGGCATACTTACCGAAATTTTAAACAATTACGGTGCCGACAGCGAAGTCGGTCGAGTTGCCTCCGTTATAATGGGCTCGACTGAAACAACTTTCTACTGTCTTTGCGTATATTTTGCGAAAACAAGGGTAAAACATAACTTGAAAGCTGTTCCTTTTGCGGCTGTCGGTGACATAGTTGGCATATTGACGGCGGCTATTTTGATTAAGTTGGTAAAATTTTAACGAATTTTAATTATATACTTGAAAAACAGATAATTTTTATATATAATATAATCAAGAAAAATCGGATAATTTTGTCCGCATAAAAAAGGAGAAATTGACTATGTACAACAAATTAACAGTTGAAGATGTTGACGTAAAAGGCAAAAAGGTTTTAGTACGTTGTGACTTTAACGTGCCGCTTGACGCTGACGGTAATATCACAGACGAAAACCGTATTGTAGGTGCACTTCCTACAATTAAGTATCTTATAGATAACGGAGCAAGAGTTATTCTTTGCTCACATATGGGTAAGCCAAAGGGTGAGCCTGTTCCATCACTTTCTCTTGCACCTGTTGCAAAGAGTCTTTCAGAAAAGCTTGGCAAAGAAGTTGTTTTTGCCGCTGACGATAACGTAGTAGGCGACAACGCTAAAAAGGCTGTTGCAGAAATGAATGACGGTGATGTTGTTCTTCTTCAAAACACTCGTTACAGAAAAGAAGAAACAAAGAACGAA